>Ga0105048_10003224_pt1 | contig 26715 bp, 14 predicted proteins | sample MAT05_FD_78382 | JGI IMG/M metagenome (GOLD analysis project Ga0105048, IMG submission 78382) | Freshwater microbial communities from Lake Fryxell liftoff mats and glacier meltwater in Antarctica - MAT-05 | ecosystem: Environmental > Aquatic > Freshwater > Ice > Liftoff microbial mat | place...
CGATACAACAAAGTCGAATGACGTTATTAGCGATATATTTGTCATCGTAGCTCCTAAAATTGATAATTACTCCTACGGACTTTTTTCAATTCAGCATGGAGTTGACCTTTATCCTGTAGAAATTAACACCCATGGTACTGAAGATCTTTATCATGATTTAAAAGCTGCTTTCGAAGGCAAAGCTGAAATTTTTGCTTTCACTGAAGAACAACTCACCACGGCATTACGAATAATTTTTCAAGCCCCATCAACCAAAAGAATCATTCAAAATCTTTATTCTCAAAGTCTTGACTGAACAATCCTGAGCTTTGCATATTTGTAAGTGTTAATAAACAAAAATCCCCGACTCTTTCGAGTCGGGGATTTTTGTTCTTATCCCAACTCAATCACCCAATCGTCCTGCTCCACGGTTGTGTTTTCGCGGAGCAATACCTGCTTCACGGTGCCGGGAGCAGGAGCCGCCACGATACTCTCCATTTTCATGGCCTCGATTATGAACAGGGGCTGATTCTTCTTCACAATGTCACCGGGTTTCACCAGAATGCGCGTCAGGCGGCCCTGCAATGGTGTCCCTACCTCATGCCCCGCTTTGGCACCCTCTTTACTTACTTTAGAGTTTTGAACCTTATCAACTTTCAACGACTTGTCGCGGACTTTTACCTGCCGACTTTGGCCGTTCAGTTCAAACGTGATCGTGCGTTGACCCAGTTCATCTGGTTCTGATTTGAACAGCAGGCGAACGAGGATGTTTTTCCCCTCGGCGATTTCAATCAGAATCTCCTCATTTTCTTTCAGGCCGTACAAAAATGCGGGCGTTGGAATAATACTTACCTCGCCAAATTCTTCGCGGGCCTTGTAATATTCGTCGTAAACCTTCGGGTACATCTGGTACGACAGATAATCGGTGAAGCCCTCGTTTTGCGGGTATTGCTGCCGGAATTTCTCGAAGTCCTCGTCAAAATTGATCGGAGCCAGATGTTCGTTCGGGCGACCCGTCAGAGGTTCTTCACCTTTCAGCACTACCCGTTGAATATCGGCGGGGAATCCACCGGGCGATTGCCCGAGCAGTCCTTTCATCAACTCCTTTACCGATTCCGGGAACGCCAGCGACTCGCCCCGCTCCAACACATCCTGAGCCGTCAAACCGTTGGCAGTCATGAAAATAGCCATGTCGCCAACCACTTTCGATGAAGGAGTTACCTTCACAATATCGCCGAACAACTGATTGACAACCATGTAATTCTTTTTCAATAACTCAAACTTATCTCCCAGCCCCGTTGCAATGGCCTGGGGTTTCAGGTTGGAATATTGGCCACCGGGAATCTCGTTTTCGTATACCTCAGCATTCCCCGCTTTCATACCCGATTCAAACGGATAATAGTACTCCCGCACATCCTCCCAATAGTTGGAATACGCATTCAGCGAGGGCAGATCAATAGCGCATTCACGTTCGTGACCCTGCATCATGGCCACCACCGAATTGAAGTTCGGCTGCGAAGTCAGGCCCGACAATGCTCCCAACGCACAATCGACCACGTCAACGCCTGCGTCAATGGCTTTCAGGTAGGTTGCTGCCTGAATACCCGCTGAATCGTGGGTGTGTAAATGAACCGGAATACTCACGGCTGCTTTTAGTTCGCGCACCAGCACCTCGGCAGCAAGGGGCTTGAGCAAGCCAGCCATGTCCTTAATACAGAGCATATGCGCCCCTTCGTCTTCGAGTTGGCGGGCCAAATCAAGGTAGTATTGTAAATTGTACTTCTCATTACGGGCGGGGTTAAGCATATCACCAGTATAGCAGATAGCGGCTTCGGCCAGGGCATCGGTGCGTTCGCGAACGGCCCGGATACTTACTTTCATAGCCTCGATCCAGTTGAGCGAGTCGAAAATACGGAATACGTCGATACCTGTTTCCCACGATTTCTCGACAAATTTCTCGATCAGGTTATCGGGATAAGCGGAGTAACCAACTGCGTTCGACCCGCGGAACAGCATTTGCAAAAGCATATTAGGCATTGCCTCCCGGAATGCAGCCAACCGTTTCCAGGGATTCTCGTGCAGGAACCGCATTGTTACATCGAAGGTAGCTCCGCCCCATACTTCCATTGAAAACAGTTCGGGGTGGTTTTTGGCGAAACCTTCCGCCACTTTCAGCATGTCCTGCGTTCGCACCCGCGTTGCCAACAGCGATTGGTGACCATCGCGGAAGGTTGTGTCGGTGTAAAGAATTGATTTTTGGTCAGTTACCCATTGCACAAATCCCTGGCGGCCTAATTCTTTAAGGCGATCACGGTTTCCTTTGGGGTAGTCGCCATATTGATCGTAGATCGGCACCACCGGCGTTCGGAACACCTTTGTATGATCTACCTTCTTCACCTCTGGGTTGCCGTTCACAATAACCCCAGCCAGGAATTTTAACGCCCGTGTAGAGCGATCGCCAGGAATGCGGAGATTAAACAGTTCGGGGTGGTTCTCAATAAAGGACACCCGTGCTTCGCCCCGCTGGAAAATAGGGTGCGCAATTACATTCTGCAAAAATGGAATATTCGTTTTAACGCCCCGAATCCGGAACTCCATCAAGGCCCGTTGCAAACGCTGTAGGGCTCCTTTTAGCGTACGGCCCCGCGAGGAGACCTTCACGATCATGGAGTCGAAATAGGGCGAAATTTTCACGCCGGGATAGCTACTCCCTTCATCAAGGCGAATACCAAAACCAGCGGCATTCCGGTAAGCGATAATCGTACCGAAATCAGGTTTGAATCCATTGGCGGGGTCTTCGGTCGTAATCCGGCACTGAATAGCGTACCCATTGAGCGGTACTTCGTCCTGATGATTGATATAAATGCCGTTGTCAGACAGTTTGTAGCCCATGGCAATGAGCAACTGCGTCCTTACAAGGTCGATACCCGTTACCTCTTCGGTGATCGTATGCTCCACCTGGATACGCGGATTCACCTCGATGAAGTAAATATTCTCGTTTCTATCGACCAGAAATTCGACGGTGCCAGCGTTGGAGTAATTTACCGCCCGTCCAATTTTCAGGGCATATTCGTATAGTTTAGTGCGGGTTTCCTGCCGCAAGCCAAACGACGGTGCCATCTCGACTACTTTCTGAAACCGCCGTTGTACTGAACAATCACGCTCATACAAGTGAATCAGGTTGCCGTGCGTATCGCCGAGCAACTGAACTTCAATGTGTTTGGGGTCTTCAATGAATTTTTCGAGGAAAATGGTGTCGTCGCCAAAGGCATTTTTGGCCTCGTTTTTGGCTTCATTGAAGGCTCTTTCGAATTCTTCTTCCTGCCGCACCACGCGCATTCCACGGCCGCCCCCACCGGCAGCCGCCTTTACCATTATTGGAAAACCAATCCGATTAGCTTCCTGCATGGCAAATGTCACATCCATATCTGGCTCGCGAGAGTCAGGAATAAGCGGCACATTGGCCGACATCGCCAGGTTTTTTGCCCGCACTTTATCCCCTAGTGCCTCCATCGCTTCAGGCGATGGTCCTACAAAAACGATTCCTTCTTCCCGACACCGTCGGGCCAGCGTTACATTTTCCGACAGAAACCCGTAGCCAGGGTGAATGGCTTCGATTTTCTTGTGTTTTGCCAACGCAATGATACCCTCAACATCCAGATAGGGCTTCAACGGCTCGTCGTCGCGGCCAATCTGGTAGGCTTCATCGGCCTTATAGCGATGGAGCGAGTAGCGGTCTTCGTAGGTATAAACGGCAACGGTGGTGATGCCTAATTCGGTGGCGGCCCGCATAATGCGGATAGCGATTTCGCCCCGGTTAGCAACGAGCAGGCGGGTAATCGGACGGATGTATTCTTTCATTTTGTGAGTGATTGAGCGATCGAGTGATTTGCTACTAGCCTATCAACTAATCCGCACTTTTAGGCCCCGCTATTATCAATGAAACCGTTGCGTTAGCGAGAAATTCTCAACGAGATAGCAAGTTTGTTGAAAATTTACAAAAAAGCGCGTTTAAGAAAAGAAACCTTGGAAAGGGATAGTTTTTCAGGGAATAGTTCAGACCTTACTCCTTCACTATTTTCACCGTTTTGCTTCGCGTGGGTGTGCTGACCTGCAACAGATACACCCCTACTGACCCACCCAACCGGACGGTGGCCCAACCCGTTTCGGTGGTGGATTCGCTTATTCGGCGACCCTGTACATCGGTTACGTACAGGGCGGTTGCTTCGCCGTTAGCGTTGGGAATCAGCACGTCCACTGTTTCGCTGTGGGTTGGGTTGCCCAACACTGTCACGAGTAGTTCGGCGCTACTTTCGGGGGTGGCGGTGCGGAGACCGCTGCTGATCCGACTGGCGCAGTAGGCTGTGTAATCGAAGGTTTGGCTGACGGTAATGCCGTTTTGGGTGGCCGAAATAAACAGCGTTTTCGGGTCAAAACGCAGGCCCGGTTCCAGCACTCCACTGGGCGTGGAGATCGACACGCGGCTGATTCCTGGGGCAAAATAGGTCACGGGCGACCCATCGCCCCCAATCAGGTTGAAACTGATGGCCGCCGTCGTGCAATTATACGTGGGCGTTAACAGGGCAATTGGGCCTCCGGTTGTGCTTGTGGCGGCCATTTGCGCCAGATCGAAGCGGGCAAAAACAGGGCTGTGGTCGGAGGTGGTGTTGAAATAATCCAGGATACCGGGCGTGAACACCGACACCGTTCCGCGCAAATAGCCCGGCAACACTTCATTCGACACGGTTATGTGGTCGATTACGTTGCCGTTGGCCCCAAACGATGAGCAACCCAGTGCATCGAGTGATTTGGTCAGGATGTCGTAGTCGGGGTTGTCGATAATCCCCGGCGTGTTGCCCGCTACCGAGGGCAGCACGTCGAAACGCCAGGCCGACGATGGTTGGCCGGTGGCAATGGAGGTGATAATTCGGTCGTTGTAATCGCCCGCCAGAATGATGTTGGCGTTGGGATACCGGCTATCTAACCGCTCTTTCAGTACCCGCATATCCTCTGTTCGGCGGTTGTATTCCGTCGTCCCCGAACCCGATAGCGCGTGGATATTGACCACATGAAGTTTGCGGGTGATACCCCCAATCGTCACGTTGGCCACGAACAGATACGGCAGCCGACCCGATGCCCAACCGTTGGCGTTGGGGTAGTTGTAAAGGTCGGTGAGCATGGGACCACTTTCGCCCGGAATCGGTGTTACTGTGCTGGTTTTATACAGTACACACACTTTTTGTGACAGCGATGTTGGCCCAAATACCGTTGAGGTGGAGCCGGATACCGTAACCGACTGGTTGCATTGGTCTTGAAAATAAAATGAGAATCGGTCTGAACACGTCACCGCATACCCACTAAGGCTGGCACTGACGGCATTGGTCAACAAGGTGGCGTTGCTCACTTCCTGCAACACAACCATATCGGTATTGAGTCGGCGGATGGTCGAGACGAAGTTTTGCGCCTGTAGTGTTTCATTGAACGGCCCTTTGTCATCATAAGTCAGGATACGGTTTCCACAGGCCAATGTGCCGCTGTCAGCCCCAAAGAACTCGGTGTTCATCGTAGCGAAATCAAACGTCTGGTCGGCGGTGAGCGTGGTGGAGGCCACAACCCCTGTTCCCGAACAGAAACTGTCGGCCAGTACTACTGTTACCGACCCCGGAATATCGGGCTGGATACGCGGCAGCACCTGCACAATATTGGTGGTTCCCGATGTAAAACGGTCGCTTATACCCGTCAGCAGCGAGGTAGTGGCTACTTTGCTGAGGCCAACGAGGGCAGTACTGTTTGCGTCGATGCGGAGTTCGGCGGTGCCGCCCGAAGCCGAAATAGGATAACTCGTTGCACCCACAAAGGCCAGTCCACTGCCGCCCACGGTTACGTCGCGGAGGCTCACCAACCGGCCTTCGTTGGCCGACAACTGGCTGATAGTGGTCAGAACGGGAGCCGGTATGTTGGCGGCTGTTCCCACCGAAACTCGTGTAAAACTCTGCACTCCGTTGATTTCTCGCTTACCCCGGAACAGTTCGACGGGGCCGGTCAACCGCACCAGATCACCCAGGTTCACCTGCGACCCATAGGCCACGTTATTGTCGAATACAGCGATACCGCCCGTTGCATCCTGTACGTAAAACAGTTTACCGCCAAACTGATCGCTCACCGTCACGCGGCCCTCGATGGTTGCCACCGTACTAAGCGACAATCCCCGTGCCGTAGCAATGGGCGTAACGGCGGTGGTGTTGGTAAAAATGGTGCCATACACATCGACAGGAGCAGAGAGAGCTTCTTGAGGAACTAAAAAATCAATAACTACTCCTGATGGAAACGCAAGAATACCAATCAGATTAGTCAGCGAATAGATGGCTGTTCCGACCGGACTATTGCCTGTAAGTCGGACGTAAATCGTTGATGTTGTAATTGTGGTTATTGAAGTTGGAGTCGATGGATTAAGTACCGTTATGGATGAAGTGAATCCGGTTGTAGCACTCAAACTTACCTCAACCCCGGCAGGAGCGCGAACTAATGTCCCTAATGGGTCTGGATAATGCTTGAGGACATAGGAACGAACAGCCGACGGAACGCCCTGCACGGTTGTTAAACTGAAATATTCAGGACTTGCCGTCAACGGTATTGGCCGGTTTGTTGGGCTAACAACACTCGTTGCCAGCGTCACTGTCACGGTTGGAACACCCGCTGCCGAGAGGGCAATTGTCCCGCTGAATAAGCCAGCCGGAGCCGTTGAGGCTACTCGTGCATAAACCACTGCGCTGCTGGTATTGGCAGGTAGCGTAATAGCCAGGGGCAGGAACCCGTTCGTGGCGTTTTGACTCAGTTCAATATGGGGCGACAAGCCCGACACCGTGATTGGGCCAGTAACATTGCTGGCTGTGATACTCAGTTGAACCGGGGCTGTCCGAACACCCAGAACAGCTTCACTAATTGAAAATGAGTTGCGGGCCACTGTAATGCTACCTACTACCAGCGGGCCACCCGTAATACCCGTCACCGCTGCCCAGGAGTTGCCCACGCGCAGGTAGTCGAGCCGGAGGCCGGGGGCGTTGGCGGCTGTACCCTGCCGCAGGGCCACCGTCCCAACGCTGCTCAGGTCGGTAGCCGAGGAGGAGGTAGTGAGGGTGCTGGCGGGTTCGGTATTGCCCAGCGTGGGTTGCACAAACAGCTCGGCCACGTCGTTGGCATCCCCCGCGACGAGGGTATATTTCACCACCAGAAAATAGGTCGTGTTGTAGGTCAGTGAGGTGCTGCTGTATTTTACGTCGGTCTCGTTGCCTTTGGCGATGCCAAGTCGGAACCCAGTGCCGTTGCTTTGTACAAACACCCGTGCATTGAAGGTGCTGCCGATGGTATTGCCCCCAAGGTGGAAAAAGTAATCACCAGTTGCCTGCGCGGTGGTCACGTTGACCAAAAACGAGGCATACACCGCGCCACTGGTTTGGGGAGCAAACGAGCGGTTCACATCCTCGCCCGTGGTGGTCAGCGTGGCTGACCCACCCGCTGTGGTCAGGCCGGAATAGCTCAGGCCAGGCGAGTTCGCCAAAATAGCGTTGGTGGTACCGCTGTGGTTAGTCCAGCTGCTCCCCGCCGTAGCCGTGAGGGCATAAGGCAGTGTGGTGCTGGCAAAGTCCTCTGTAAAAAACGGGGTCTGAGCGGTGGCGGTAACCGTTGCCCAAGCGAGCAAAACGAAGGGAATCAGCCAGTTGGGGCGTATAGGTTGCGGCATATTTGTTGGAGGGAAAGGCAAAAATAAAACAAATAATATCAGTTCACTGCTTCCGGGGAAACCCCACCATTACCCGTCGATTGTTGCCCGTACTTTCTCTTACCTTATCCAGAATCAAGGCTGAGTCAATACTTTTTCAGGCAACCGTGATCTTGTTGTCGGAAATGCCCTTTTGTTTGGGGCAGTTGACTTTTCCTCCCTTATTCCACGGGTTTCAAATCAAAATAGGTCTCAAAAATGGCCGCTCCCACTTCGTTGCAACGGGTCTGAAATCGGTCGAGATACAGGTGCAGTCCTGCTTTTGTGATGTCTTCAGTTTCGGTAAATTCAAGCTCAGCACGGAGCTTGCTCATGGTGCGTTCGGCAGGGTTGGTATGGCCGTTAGCAGCATTGTTACACGATATTTCGTACAACGATAACTCAGCCTGCCGGATACAGTAAGCTACGGCTCTCGGAAATAGCTTATCCAGGGTCAGGAAGTTAATAATGTTTTCGGGTGAGAAATGCCGGTGCTGTTGCCGGTACATATTGTAGGCCGAAACGGATTTCAGCACCGACGACCAAATCATCAGATCAAGTGTCGAACCATCTTCATCTTCGGGGAAGAGCGTGAAATATTTTACATCCAGAAAGCGCGATGTTTTGTCGGCCCGCTCCAAAAATCGTCCTACCCGTCCAAAATGCCAGGCTTCATTTCGAGTCACTGTTGCATCAATTACACCGTAAAATAATTGAGTTCCATTTCGTACATCGGTCAGGAAATCCTGCATGCGGTTCTGAGACCAGTCGGTATGTTGATTGCCGGTATCGCGCACCATCAGGAAAAGCTGGTTTAAGTTTTCCCACATCTCTTTCGAAATTGTCTCGCGTACCGTTCGGGCGTTCTCGCGGGCGTTACTCAACGACGATACAATGGAGTTAGGGTTTCGCTTGTCGAAGGTCAGGAATTCAATTACGTTTTCGCGAGATGGCTCCTGAAAGTATTTGTAAAACAAGTAGTTATCGGCAGTCGCGATCAGTAGCGGTTCCCATTGCGGAGCCACGTTAGGTGGCAAATCGAGCGCCAGATTGAAGTTGACACTCATAAAACGAGCATAGTTTTCGGCCCGCTCCATGTAGCGATTCATCCAGTAAATTGAGTTGGCAACGCGACTGAGCATGTGGTGTACTGGTAAGTTAGTGAATGAGCGAATGAGTGAAAATGCTCCCTATTGCACATAGAGAAGCAACTACCCCCCTTCCAGATTAAGCAAAATAAGTACAAAAATGGAGATTACTGCCATTAGTTGATAGTTATCTACGCTCTCTGTCAATCTTCAGCGATTCCCACTTTGCATTTACGCCCAGACCTTTGTGCCTTCGGTGCAGTTTTTACACATCTCAATTTCGGACCGGGAACGGAGGAGTGTCTGGCGAAAGGTGTTGTAGGTGTCACTCTGCCAGAGGTCGCGAAACGATTGTTGTTGAAGATCACCCATGCGGTGATGCGCATCTTTGTCGAAACAGCAGGGTACTACCAGACCGTCCCAGGTAATCACGGATGAATGCCACATTTTCCAGCAGTGATCGCCAAAGCCGTTTTTGATCTGGTACGTCCCGTCGGGTCGGAGTGCGTATCGGCTGTACTTGTCGAGGGTTGGAATAAGCTCGTTGCCCTGTTCGTAGTCGTAAATCTGAGCGGTTTTAAGGCCCACCTCATCCACACCCAACTCACGGGCTAGTTGCTTCACTTCGGCAATCTGGTGTTCGTTGGGCCGCACCACCAGAAACTGAAAAACCACATGGGGCGTGCTCGATTTCAGGGCCTTTTTCCACTTGACAATGTTGCGCGTCCCTTCCAGCACTTTTTCCAGCTTTCCCCCTACCCGATACTGCTCGTAGGCGGCCTGCGTGGTACCATCTATGCTGATAATCAAACGGTCTAAACCCGACTCAACCGTTTTGCAGGCATTGGCATCGGTGAGATAATGCGCGTTGGTGCTGGTAGCGGTGTATATGTTGCGATCAGTAGCGTAGCGAACCAAATCCAGAAACTGTGGATGCAGGTAAGGCTCGCCCTGAAAATAAAAAATGAGGTAAAGTAATGTCTGGTGCAGCTCGTCGATGGTGCGTTTGTAAAGTTCTTCGCCCAGCATTCCGGTTGGCCGCGTAAACGACCGGAGACCGCTGGGGCATTCGGGACAGCGCAGATTGCAGGAAGTTGTCGGCTCAAACGAAACCGACATGGGCAAGCCCCACTGCTCCGCCCGACCTGTTTGCCGGGAACGATAATAGCTTGCCAGCACCTTTAGCGCATTGAGGGTGCGTTTGGGCGTAAGTTTTGAAAAGAAATTAAGCCCGTCGCGAAGGGAGTTATTCACAGATTTTTTTTATCTCAACGTATCCTGTAAACCCGGCAGTTCCCTTCCTCAAAGGCAAGGTATCCAGCGGGTATTCCGGTAATAGTATCGGGTGGGGGCGCAGTCATACCGGCCACAAAGGCATACGTAGGGTTATCGGCATGAGTCCAGACTACATAATCGGTGCGGCCGGGCTCTATAATCCAGCGAATTGCCTTACCCACAATGTCACTCCAGATACTCTCAGCAAAGAGCCGAATGCGGCAAATGGCCTCAAACTGTTCAGCGTTTTCACCCCACTGATACGGCCCGTGAGTTACCTTATCCACTTCGCCGTCGTCGTTGACTTGAAACACATACAACTTCGTGTATTCTTCGTTAGCTCCGCGCTCGTGATGCAGATTACGCACCTCAAACCCGAGACTTACATAACTGGGCATGTCGGTCAGAAAGAGTGCTACGAAATACCGGAACAGGTTGCCCGTGCGGTAAAAATCATCGAAGCGAGGGTCGTCTTTATCGGCGGTTATTACGGTGAAATTCGGGGCACATGTGCGGCTACGGAGCCATTCATCATAATCGCTGAACCGCTTCTGAAACAAGGGTGTACCCACCACGCTTGATTGCAAATCGCCGAGGGTCGAGTCTGCGTCAATGGCTTCGAGATGGTCGAGCTCGTTACCATAGGCCATGGTGTTGGGCGGAGCCAGAAATGTTTCGGCGAAAAAAGCAAAATGAGGCACGCCACTTTTCTGAATGTAATGCTTTACCGTTCGAAGGGGATCATAAAATTCACCTGGATCTTTCGGAACACCCGTTGGCCGGAGTTGCACATGAGCCATGTCGCCCCGCATAAAATCGAAGTTATAACCTCGCTGGCACGTTCGATACTGTTCACAGAGGTACGTCCAGGCGGGTAAATTAGGCTTATCAAAATCTAATTCCCAGTTCTGATTATCGTCTTTGGCGTTGTAAAATTTATAACGGGCAAGGGGACCAAACACCCGCGACATGGGTTCAGGGCGATTGAATCCGTATTGATACCAGATTTGGCCGTACTCATCGGTCACAAACTCATCGGGAATAATGTGCAGCCCCCGATACGGCGGGGCCATTGTCATGGGCAGTGTCTCGAAGCCCTGAGCCGTAAGATGACTAATGAGTTTAAGCCGCCGAATGAGCCTCCCAGTGTAATCGCCAGGCGGACCAAACAAAATCGAGTGCCGTTGTTCATCGGTCAGGAGTGGACTATTTTGAGCGAAGAAAACGGTCTTGGTGAACGATAGTGGAGTGCCATCGGCCGATCCTTTTTGCGTCAGAAACTGCCAGATCACCTCCTCTACATGCCGATACACATTTTCGCTTTGGTCGACCAGGCGGAATCCTTCGCGGTGTACCCACTCAAAATGGTCAGGGTGAACCAGCACCATTTCCGAAAACCGGTCGGTATGGGGAATCACGTCCATGCCAACCGTCCGGCCCAACGCGTGAATCAGGTTCACGGTAACTTTCAACTGCTTTTCAACCGTATCTAGGGCAGGAACAAACCGGGCCAGATCGACACTAAAAAACTCTGGATTTATCTGCCAGCTAACCATTCCGTAAAGGCTTCCTACCACGCCCGGCTCCCAAATCGGTAACAAATGAATACTATCGTGGCAGGCGGGCAACGTCAGCACATAATTAATGACATTCCAGAACGACCCCACGGTGCGAACATTTACCCCAACCATATTGGCTTTTTTCATCCAGGCGCTATTCGGCTCCGCAACGGCCGGGCTGGCAATGGTATCGTCGGAGTTGAGCGCCCGCCGAAGCACTTCATTACCAAGCCTTTTATGCAAGATTTCGAGCGTTTGGTAAACGGAGAAGCTAACGGCAGTCTGAGGCAACAAATTAGGAACAAACGACTGTTGCCCCGACTGAAACTTGTCGAGGTAGGTCGTGAACTGTTGTTGCCAATTGGCTTGAAGAAGAGGTATAGTAGTTGGCATGACAACAAAGATAGATGCTGAGGAGTATGTTTGGCCGTTCGTTCACTTGATTTTCTACTGGTACAATTGTTGGGTTCCTGCCTGTCTTTTCTCTACTTTACCACAAATTTCCGTTGATATGAAATCAATCCTGTTGCTGACTTCCTTTCTGCTGTTCATGCTGCCCGGTTTGGCGCAACGATCCGGGCCTATTAAAATTCATGCCCATAACGATTACGAAAAACCGGTCCCGCTTCAAACGGCTCTCGACAACCACGCCGACTATATCGAAGCGGATGTTTGGCTGGTAGAGGGTAAACTTATGGTGGCTCACGAACGCAAAGAAATCAACCCCGCTCGTACGCTTGATTCACTATACCTGAACCCGATTGTGCGGTTGTTTGCCCAACATAAGGGGCGAATTAGCTCCGACCGCACCTATAGCCCGGCGCTGGTCATTGATTTGAAAGACAAGTTTGATGAGGTATGGCCCGTATTACAAGCTCAATTGAGCAAGCACATCGACACGTTCAACCCCCTCTCCAATCCCAACGGAATGCAGGTAATTGTCAGTGGCAACCGACCCAGAATTGAGCTTATGCTCGACTACCCGCTTTTCATAAAATTCGATGGTCGATCAACGGAGATTTACGACGACGACACAAGCAAACGTATAGCCCTCATTAGCGATAGTTTTTTGAATTACTCCCGTTGGGATGGTAATGGCGACCTGCCCGATGCGGATCGTGAAAAACTGAAGCGCATTATACGCCGGGCACATGACCAGAAAAAAATGATCCGATTCTGGGCTACACCCGACAACCCTAATGCCTGGAAACAACTCCGCAAACTCGGCGTCGACGTATTGAACACGGATAAAGTAGCCGAGTGCCGGGCTTCTCTATAATCTCATATTCCCAATCCAAAAATGGCCATCAAAATTGGTATTATAAACGTATCCGATCGGGCAAGCGCCGGCGTTTATGAGGACATTCCTGGCAAAGCCGTCGTCGATCTGTTGAATCGCTATCTCACTTGTGCCTGGGAACCCGTGTATCGCGTTATTCCCGACGAGCAGGATCAACTTTCCGCAGCATTTATCAATATGGCCGATCAACAAGGTTGTTGCCTGATTGTCACTACGGGCGGTACTGGCCCCGCCCTTCGCGATGTTACGCCAGAAGCCACCGAGGCTGTTTGCGAAAAAATGCTGCCTGGATTCGGTGAATTGATGCGCCAGGAAAGCCTTAAATACGTCCCTACGGCTATTTTGTCGCGTCAAACGGCGGGTATCCGGGGCAAAACCCTGCTGCTAAACCTACCCGGTCGGCCCCGCGCTATTGAGCAGTGTTTGTCGGTGGTTTTTCCGGCTATCCCCTACTGCATCGACCTCATTGGTGGCCCTTTTCTGACCACCGACGAAGCCGTAATGCCTGTTTTCAGGCCAAAGAACTAGCCCAAAGGCATGAATATACTCCTCATTAAGTAGGCGGCCTAATGGCGAGTTTACCGTTTTACCCACCAGATCAGCAGTCCGGTTAGGGTTACAATAGCCGTTGATAAGGCAAAGAAAATCCAGAGAAATTGGGTAATAAATCCACCAAACCGCCCGAAGTGCAATTCCTCAAAAATGTGTTCCATCTTATACTCTGCATCAGCATCTTCGGCCCGGAATACTTTTTGCTGCTTACCCGTTGCAGCATCAAACTCAACCGAAGCCGTAAACCGACCGAGAATCCGGTTACTTTCGGGCGTGTTACCCCGCACTACGAGCGGCTGGTCGGCTGACTCTGGAAATGAGATAAGGTCGGCAACCAATCCCGGCACGGCTTGCTGGCTTTGTGCTAAATAGGTATCAACAGCGTTGACGGTTGGCGTAATAGCTTCCGTTTTGGGTCGGTCGGGTTGGTCGCCAAACGCACGTTCGATTTGTTCCCAATGAAAAAAAATACCCGTACAGCTCATCAGTGTCATGAACAAAAGGGCAACTACGCCGAGGTATTTGTGAATGTCGGCATAAACAATCCGGCGCGATTTCTTCCAGCGAATGCCAATGCTGAACACACTCAACAATGATTTCCGATAATACCAGGTTCCGGTCAATACCGAACCAAGCAGACAGAGCCCCACTAAGCCCATGATATAACCACCGTACGGTTCCCAGAGCAAATTCTCATGAAGTTCGCGCGCCCGTCGGACAAACGAGCCTTCGCGCTCGCGAGTACCCAGCACAGCTCCTGTGTATGGATTCAGGTAGACCCAGATTCGTTCGCCTTTATCCTTTACTTCGGCCCGTACAGCACGGTCGGCTTCACCCGCATAAAGCCGTAGGTTGAGCAGAGTGGCCGCTGGATATTGCTGGCGAACCGTTTGTACCAGCGCGTCGGTCGATTGACGACTTGATCCTGGAACAATTTTTGTTACTTCCGGATTAAGCCAGGCATCGACCTGACTATCGAGAACAAGCACTGAGCCTGTCAGCGTCAGCATAATAATGAACAGACCGGCTACTAAGCCAAGAATACGATGGATGCTAAAAATAAATTTGTCGGTGAGCATAGGCAAGTAAGGCGTTAAGGAGCGAATATACGCCATTGAACTAAAAGCAACATTCGCAAAATTTAATTCTTGTTGTCCTGTAAACTAAGCCGTCTTTACCTTATTTTTCACAAAAATTGGACATTGGGTGACTACCATCCAAAATCAAATAACTTCGAATGAAACGTAATCCCCTTTTCTGGTCCGTACTTTCTACGGCCCTATTTGCCGGTAGCCTCATGGGTTGCCAATCGACCGGAAAAACCGCCGATACAACTACTACTACAGACACCTCGGTTAAAACAGCCAGCAACGAGGTCACAGCAACCGATACCAAACCCGCTGATGTTGTCACAGATTCCTCAGCAACCAAAGCTTCGGCCAGTATAGACCCCACGGCAATCCCGGCATCAAAAATAGCCGATGCGGCCACCATCATCGCTCGCAAACAAGTACCAGTACTCTGTTACCACCAAATTCGCGACTGGAAAGGCACCGATTCTAAGTCGGCTAAGGATTATATCATTCCGCTAGCCACGTTTAAAGATCACATGAAAATGCTGGCCGACAGTGGGTATCATGCCATATCGCCCGACCAATTGTATGCGTATCTGACAACAGGGGCTACGTTACCGTCAAAACCAGTTATGCTCACCTTCGACGATGGTGATTTGACGCAGTACACCAACGCCCTGCCCGTGCTGAACCAATACGGTTTCAAAGCCTCGTTCTACATCATGACAGTAGCTATTGGTCGTCGGGGGAAACAGCATTACATGGATAAAATCCAGTTGAAAGACCTGTCGGACAAAGGCCATGTGATTGCAGCCCACACCTGGGACCACCAGAACGTGAAGAAACTGAGCACCCCCGAAGATTGGAAAACCCAGTTAGAAGAGCCCAAAGCCAAACTGGAAGAAATTACGGGCAAACCCGTTCGCCACTTTGCGTACCCCTTTGGCTTATGGAAAGAAGAATCGTTGCCCGAAGTGCGGAAACGCGGTTACCTAACGGCGTATCAGTTAGCCGAAAAGAAAATGAACCCAACAGATCCCCTGATGAGCATTCGGCGCATTATTGCAGGCGGCTACTGGTCGGCTAAAACGCTGAGTGGCAACATGCGGGCTAGTTTTCACTAAAATAGCGGTAGCGTTTCTACTAAAAAGCTATAACACAGAGTTACACAGAGAAGCACTGAGTTCCGCAGAGAAAGCCACCACAAACTCTGTGTAACTCCTTGCTTCTCTGTGTTATAGCTTTTATTTTTACTTCCTGACCATCGCTGCCTTCACTTGCGCCGTTGTTCGCAGATACGCTACCAGGTTTGTTATTTCTGCTTCTGACAGTGGTTCAAGCAGGCCCGTTGGCATCATCGAAACGGGATTGACTTCCCGAGATTGAACATCCGATTTGTTAAGTACAACGGCATCTTGCCCCACTACGCGCAGGGTCAGCTGTCGTTCATTTTCTTTGGCTACGTTCCCCACGTAGGTCCGCCCGTCGCGGGTGGTGACCACCACCATTTTGTAATCGTCCTGAATTTCGGCACTGGGGTCCAGAATATTACCGAGCAGGTAATCCAGGTTCGCCCGGTTAGACCCGGTAAGCTCCGGCCCGATAATGCCCCCTTCACCGTACATTTTGTGGCAGGGGCCGCAGGTATTTTGAAACACCATCCGGCCTTTCGTCACGCTGCCACTTGCCACTGTTTTGTCAGTCAACAGATTACGGTATTTGGCATAGGCTTTCTCGTCCAGATTCACATGGTCGATGGGTCCCCACACCTCCACAAACCCGCTGCCTACCACCCGGCGCAACTGGCGAGCCACGTAAATGGGTACGTCGCGTTTGGGAATCGTATTTTTGGCTAATGCCTGCGTAAGCAGCCAACCATATTTCGGGCGCGACGCCAGCGTTTGAATAGCTTCTGCTTTTTCGGGGGCGGTCAGTTTCGGGTAACGATCCAGTAAAAGTTTCCCCAGTGGCTCATTATCGTAGCCCGCAATTGCCCGAATAGCATCCAGCCGAAGTCCAGTCTCATTGAGCAGATCAGGCAACTCCTTAACCAGTTCGGGGCGTTGTTGCAGGGCGAGGGTTTGTAATGCCTTTTGGCGCTCGGCAAGGGGGGCTTTTGTATCGTTTAGCGTGGCTAATGATTTAATAGCCATTTCGGTACCGCCAAACCGACTCGCTATATCGGTGGCGAGTTTGGCCGATGGGTCGTTGGCTTGTTTCAGTTTCGCATACACCGCTTTCCAACTAGCTGGGGCCGTGAGGTCGGAGCGACCTTCTACCCCATCGCGCATGCCTTCCAACAAATTCAGTCGATTTTTGGGCATTTTACCAATCGTAGCTACCAATGTTTCAGTAGCTTCGGCATCTACGGCCCGGCGAGCAATAAACTGAGTAACCATTGGAATCTGACTTTGGGTAGCCAGTTCGAGGGCCCGTTTTGTATTTTCCTTCACGAGCGGTTCCATACCGTACCAGATCATTTTGGGCAGGTTATGATCGTTAGCGTCTTCTTTGTGCGCCACCAGACCCTCCGCAATTTTCCAGCGAGACCCATTGTCTACCCGCTGCATGGCCGAAGCCAGATACAGCCGCACCACCGGCGACTGATCATTCTGAGCCATCGAACTAAAGGCGGCCAGGGCTGCGGGCGACGGTTTTTGATCCTCACACAATAGCTGCACGGCCCACGCCCTTATGTACTGGTCTTTATCGTTCAGGGCGATCATCAGTTCGTTCGGTGCCAAACCACCCGTAACGTGCAGTGTCCACAAGGCGCGGAGCCTCCAGTCTGAATTTGTATTGGTTTTGTAAATAGATTGAAGGGTGCTGTAGGCAGTCGGGTTCAATTTTCGGTTGCTAGCCCGGCTTTGCAGAATGACCCGCGCCCGGCGAGCATGCCATTCGCTGGCGCTCGTTTGGAGGTTAACCAGTTGTTCATCAGTTAGTTTGCCCAGATCACTGTAACGACCTTCCCAGTTTTTGGCCAGCGAGTTGGTAGGCATTATCCGGAAAATTCGGCCCGTTTCTTCGTTTAGCACATCGGACCCGCAAATATCGGCATCGTGCCAATCCAGCACGTAGAGGCCACCTTCGGGACCAATTTCCATGCTAAAGCCAACCCATTGCGCATTATTCGCCATCATAAAGTCTTCGCCGTGGTGACCCACAAAACCCGACCCTGCCGGGGTCAACACATCCGACAAAACGCCATGCTCGTGGATGTTGGCCATGAATAGGCGGCCCTGTTGCTCCTTTGGGAAAGCATCCGACAAATAAACCCTTGCTCCACCGTGAGCCGAACGGTGGCTATGGTCGGCAATGGTTTTGATGTCGTTATATACGTAGGGATTGAAATGTTGCCCGCCCTGCCGGTGATAAATGCCACCCGGAATCACGTGCCACAGGTGCGGAATCACACAAGCCGTAATGAGCATTTGCCCTTTGGCATCGTAGTCGATTCCCCAGGGATTGCTGAATCCATGCGCTACCACCTCGAACCGGTCTTTGGTAGGATGATACCGCCAAACACCGCCGTTGATGTCGGTGCCCTCGCCTTGCAGAATATCCTCCGGGAATGGGTCTTTGTGCTTGTACAATCGACCTTTACCCGACCCGTCGGACCGCACAGGCTTACGCACTTTGGAGGGTGTGGCAAAACCCTGACACCCATATAGCCAGCCATCGGGTCCCCAGTGCAGGCTGTTGAGCGTTTCGTGGCGGTCGCGAATACCCCAACCCGTTAGCCGAACCTCAATGTCGTCCATGTCGGCTTTATCGTCGCCGTTTTTGTCGGGTACAAACAACAGGTTGGGCGGAGCGCCCACGAACACGCCCCCGAAACCAACCGCAATAGCCGCCGGAAAGGCGATACCTTCCATAAATACCTTGCGACTATCGGCCACGCCATCGTGGTCGGTATCTTCCAGAATCAGAATCCGGCTATCGCCCGAATTAGAAAACCCTTTACCCCGCGATTCGTAATCACGGTTTTCGGCAATCCACATGCGCCCCCGATCATCCCAGCAAAAAGCCATCGGTTGGGTCATGAGCGGTTCGGCAGCCCAGGCGTTTACTTGGTATCCCTTCGCTACAGTCATCGCCGACACGGCTTCGGAGGGAGTCAGGAACTTGGCTTCGCGCCCTTCTTTCTGGGCAATTCCCCACAAAACCGCCGTGTTATACATGGAATTGTTGCCCGCAAATTCCCCGAAGGCTTTGTTCAGTTCAATATCGTTCAGGGTGCCGGTATACACCATAATCTGGTGTCGCAGCACCTCTGTATCGCCTTTTTTTATTCCCCAGTCGGCTTTTCGCGCCCGTGCCGGGCCAATGCCCAACTGACCATCGACCCGCCAGGGAGTAGGATAATTTCGGTTTTGCGGATGGTCGAAAACCGCCATGTGAACCAGGTCGGTGCGGCCCTCCACCTGCATGCCCACGTCTACCCACGGAGCCGATTGCCCCTCGGCTTTTTCGTTATGCTGCCGGGCCGCGTTCACCACTTCTCCCTTTATCCCTTCTTTCCAGGGCATCCGCAGGAACAACCCGCCGTAATCGTATTTGCCAATGGTGACATCCGTTTTTGCCTCGCCATTCCAGTCCAGATCGAGCAGGTATTTACCATTCTGCTCCCGCATCGACCAGTTTTGGGTTTCCCGAAGCACCGCGTTTCCGGTCGAATCGAGCAGGTCATAAACCGTTTGCCATTTCACGGTGGTCCCTTTGGCTTCCACTATTTTCGCCGATACCTGCCGCCAGTAATCGCCTTGTGGATGGTGAAAATAATCGCGGCCGTTCACGCGGGTGAAACCCCAGTACAAACCTGTTTGGTGCTTGTGGTGGCCGGGGCTGTATTCGGTCAACACGCCTTTGCCATCGGGGGCCACAATAGGATGCAGATAGGGCCGAAAATTCGTTTTGGCAACTTGCGTCAAAATAGGCGTTTTCTGGCCGGGTCGATAGACCATAATCGTCTCGGTGGCCTTGTCCTGCTTGATAATCAGTGGTTTATCGACAATTGTGGGGTTGCCAGTTGAGTCGGCAATAGAAGGCCGAAACGAATACGCAAAGGGCAGAAAGAGTAAACTTAGAAACAGGATGTATGGCTTCATGATTGTTTTTGAAATACCGTCATTTGCTAAAGGAGAGAAAGTGTAAAATTTCCTTGTTCTAGCTGTACCGATTAATAATCTCCAGTAACTTAACGGTTATTTGACTAATCATTAACTCATGAATTTCATCACTCATCAGCTTCTCGAACAGCGAGGAAAGGGTATTATCCTGGGTTTCTTCCTGCTTTCGCTGGCCAATCAACTGGCCGCCCAAGTAGCGGTAAACAAAGCCGATTCTCTTTACGTCCGGGAAAACTACACCAAAATGGAGCGGATGGTCCCGATGCGCGACGGAGTGAAGCTGTTTACGGCCATTTACGTTCCCAAAAGTTCCGCTACGCCCTCACCTATTTTGCTGGGCCGCACACCTTACAGCGTGGCTCCCTATGGCGAGGATAAATACAAAACGTCGATAGGGCCGTCGATGCTGTTTGCCCAGGACAAGTATATCATTGTGTATCAGGACGTTCGGGGGCGCTATATGTCTGAAGGGGATTTTGTTGCGGTACGGCCATACATTCCGAACAAGAAGAAAACAGACATCGACGAAACCACCGATACATACGACACTATTGACTGGCTGATCAAAAACCTCCCGAATAACAACGGCCGGGTGGGCACCTGGGGAATATCGGCACCGGGTTTCTACACCACCCTGACTATGCTCGACGCGCACCCGGCCCTGAAAGCTGTTTCGCCACAAGCACCAGTTACTGACTGGTTCATGGGCGACGACCGCCACCACAACGGTGCGTTTTTCCTGATGGGTACGTTCGCCTTTCTGTCCTCGTACGGGGCACCTCGCCCGGTTCCCTCCGCCAAAGGCACGCCGGGCTATTCGGCCTACGGCACCCCCGATTCGTATGATTTTTACCTCAGGATGGGTCCCTTACGAAACATTGATAAGACGATTTTCAAGGGCACAAACGCGATCTGGAATGAAATGATGACCCACAACACGTACGATGAGTTCTGGAAGGCCCGTACGCCCGTGCCGCACCTGAAGAACATAAAACCGGCGGTGATGACCGTAGGGGGCTGGTTCGATCAGGAAGATTTGTACGGCCCGCTGAAAACCTATGCCGGCATCGAACGCAACAACCCAAAGTCGCCTAATACACTGATTATGGGTCCCTGGATTCATGGGGGTTTTGCCCGCTCGACGGGCGAAGCTTTGGGGAACATTCGTTTCGACGCCAAGACCTCGACCTTTTACCGGGAAACCATCGAGTATCCCTTTTTCAGCCACTATCTGAACGACAAGCCTAACCCGCAGCTTCCCAAAGCTTACATTTTTGAGACGGGCTCGAACCAGTGGAAAAAACATGACCAATGGCCCCCCAAAGGCGTTGAGCAGAAAAAGCTCTATTTCCACCCGAATGGTAAGCTGTCGTTCGATACGCCGTCGACCAGCCCAATCCCGTTTGATGAGTACGTGAGTGATCCCAACAAACCAGTACCTTACACCAATGAGGTCAGAATTATTCGGGGAAGCGATTTTATGTTTGAGGATCAACGCTTTGCCGCTACCCGCCCCGATGTACTCGTTTATGCCTCAGACACACTGACCAATGACATTACCATTGCAGGAAACGTACTGGCCGACTTATTCGTGTCAACAACCGGTACGGATGCCGATTTTGTGGTGAAACTGATCGACGTGTATCCGAACAACGCGCCCAACAACAGCCCCATTCCGACGACAAAAATGGGCGGTTTTCAGTTGCTCATACGGGGCGAGGTGATGCGGGCCAAGTTCCGCAATAGCTTCTCCAAACCGGAAGCCATGAAACCCGGTGCCGTTACGGAGGTCAAGTTCGATATGCAGGACGCCTGTCACACGTTTAAGAAAGGACACAAGATAATGGTGCAGGTTCAAAGCTCCTGGTTTCCACTGGTGGATCGTAACCCCCAAACGTTCGTGAATATTTACCAAGCTACCGAGGCCGACTTCAAAAAGGCAACGCACCGGGTTTATTTTTCGGCTCAGAACCCATCCGGCGTAATGGTCAATGTGAGCAAAATGCCAAATTAGAGAGTACTGTAAATAATCCGCTGCCACACTGGTTTTCGCCAAAGCAATCGTTAGTTTCTGCCGTTTTAAAGCCTACTGCCAAGTATAAATTTACTTTCAGTAACGGATTATTTACAGCATCACTAATTTTGGGGAAATTATGATTTTATTCCATTGGTTATCCCGACTGCCGTTTTCGTGGCTATATGTCCTTTCAGACGTTCTATATGTCCTTTTGTTACATCTGGTCCGGTATCGTCGCCGGGTAGTACTCGATAATTTGAGGGCAGCGTTTCCCGAAAAAACACCCGACGAGATCAAACACCTCGCCCGGGGGTTCTACCGCAACCTGACCGATCTGATTGTGGAGACGATTAAACTACCCTCGCTTTCGGCGGAGGAGTTGCTCCACCGGGTACGATTCAAAAACCCGACGCTCATCAGCAGCTGTATTGCGGCTGGGCAGCCGGTTATTATTCTGGCTTCGCATCAGAGCAATTGGGAATGGTTACCGGCTTCGGCTCAACTGAATGGCATTACGGCCGACAGTGTCTATAAACAATTGTCAAGTCCGTTTTTTGAGACCCTGATGCGCGAAATCAGGGCCACCCACGGCGTTAATCCGGTGCCGATGCACAAGCTTATGCGCGATGTAGCCGTTCGCCGAAACGTGCCTCGTGCCATTGCTCTGGTGGCCGACCAGATTCCAAGTTCGCCCGAAGTAGCCTATTGGTTGCCCTTTCTAAATCGCGAAACTGCCTTTTACCCTGGTCCTGAAAAACTAGCCCGCTCCCTGAAATTACCCGTTTTTTATGTGGAAATGGCTCGCGCCCGCCGGGGTTATTACGACGTGACACTCTATCAACTCGCCGAACCACCCTATACCGACCTGCCCGACGGAGCCATTTTAGCCAGCTATCGCGACCATCTCGAACGAAGCATCCAGGCAAATCCTTCCGACTGGCTCTGGTCGCACAAACGCTGGAAACATCAGCGGGAGGAGTATGCCGGGCGGGGCAAACATAAATAGTAAGCAGGAGCAGCTTTGCAACACGCTGCTCCTTTACTACGTGTGTCTATTAATCAGGCCGTTCATCGCAAAACACTCAGGTTGTAAACCAAGTTGACGGAATAGAGGTTTGTACATCAGGCAGTACCAACAACAATTTCTGAATGCAACCTACTCTACGTTTCCGTCCCGGTTTATGGCTTTGTCTTTTTTCACTTTTACCCGTTTATGGGTATGGGCAGATAACCTACAGTATTTCGGGGCGAGTAACAGAAGCGGGCAACGGTGCAGCCATCCCGTTTGCGTCTATTTCGTTGAAAGGGCGTACTACAGGGGCAACGGCTGATGTAGATGGTCGATTTAAAATACAGACCACAAAAATCGCTGATTCGCTGCTGGTGGCTAGTCTCGGTTTTCGAACCAAAGCGGTTGCCATTCTTCCCATTGAAAGCCAAACGATAGAAGTTGCGTTGGAGTCAGCCGAAAACCGGTTGCAGGAAGTGCGCGTTTATGGCAAAGGGGGTGACCCAGCCTACCGCGTTTTGCGGGCAGCCCTACCCCGCCGAAGCGAGTTTAACCCCGAGCGGTTGAGCGCTTTTGAATATGAAAGTTACACGAAGGTTGAAGCCTACATCAATAATGTAAAGAGGAAGCCCCGTACCAAACGTAACGGCGAAGTTGTACCCGGACGCCAAGGTCCTATTGGTCGCGTGTTGAGCAGACTACCCGCCATCACCGACGAGAATGGTCAGCCTGCGGTTCCCGTGTTTATCACCGAAAACCATTCTGAATATTACCAGCTCAACCAGCCTGATCGTACGAAAGAAAAAGTACTAAAAACCCAGATCAAAGCGGTTGGTATAAAAGAAGGCGGCTTGCTTTCTCAATTTACGGGAGCCTCATTTCAGCAGTATAATTTCTACCAGAACTATGTGCGGGTACTCCGCAAAGATATTCCTTCGCCCCTCGGCGATGCCTGGGAGACAGTCTATAAAGTACAAATGATTGACACGGTAGCCGTAGGTAACCTGATGTGTTACCAGATCGATTTTGAACCCAAACGAGCTACCGATCTGGCTTTTTCAGGCACGGCCTGGCTCGATACTACGCGGCTGGGACTGGTGCAGATTGAGACGCGCATTGACCGGCGGGCCAATATCAATTTTATTGAAGAGATTAGAGTCGATCAGGAGTGGGAAACCATGCCCGGTGGGTCCAGATTACCGCTGCGCACCGAAGTTCGCATCGACACCGACGAGCTGTCTCCTAATACACCCGGTGCGTTAATTCGGTTCTTTGCTACTGCCCGCAACGTGGTGGTCAATCAGCCCCATCCGCTGGGCTTTTATAGCCCTTCCATTGAACTTACCGACGATTACCGCGATGTACCCAAAGGGTATTGGGAAGCAGCCCGGCCCGATTCACTGTCGGCCGACGAACTGCGGGGGTTGCGTATTGTGGATTCTGTGCGTAATGTGCCCATTGTGAAGTTTACAGGAGAGGTTATCCGGCTATTTGCCAATGGCTATCAGCCTATTGGAAAGGTAAATGTTGATGTGGGACCCTTACTGTATACCTACGCTAACAACAACATCGAAGGCAACCGTTTTAGGGTTGGTTTACGGACGAATAGTTATTTCAGTCGCCGATGGACACTAAACGGCTACCTGGCTTATGGCACCCGCGATCAGGTGTTTAAGTATGGCATCGGGGCTGATTATATTGTTAAACGAAAACCCTGGACGGTAGTCGGTTTTCGCCATAGTTACGACATTGAACGGCTGGGCATATCGTCGGAAAACGTTGGCAACAGCTACATATTCCTGGCATTTTCCCGCTTTGGCACCATTCGCCGACCGTATTTGCAGGAACAAACTTACGCTTACGTCCGGCGAGAGTTGGGTAAAGGATTTACGCAAACTGTAGGCCTTCGGGGACGATCGTTTAATCCGCTCTATCCATTCGCTTATTATACTAACTCCGACGTTCCCGCTGAAGGACGTATTCGGAGCCAATTTCGCACGGCTGAAATGATGCTGGAAACGCGCTTCGCCCCGGATGAAGTGGTTGTTCAAAGTGACAACGAGCGCTTAAGCCTCGGGGCCACCCGCAAACCCGAGATTATATTCCGATATACGCTTGGGCTTCGAAATGGCGTAGGTGATAACGTTGTGGCTCCTTATCACCGGTTCACACTTGAAATGAAACATTCCTTTCGGTTAGGCGTATTGGGCCGGACGACTTACTCCCTTGGGGCGGGTTTTCTTCCGTCGGCTGTGCCATACCCGTTATTATTTATCCCGTTAGGCAACGAGACTTCCTTCTATATTTATAATGCGTACAACCTGATGAATTTTTTCGAGTTTGCCATTGATCGGTATGCATCGGCAAGCGTTGAACACAACTTCGAGGGCTTGTTTTTCAATCGAATTCCAGCCATACGCCGACTCAAATGGCGCACCCTCGTCACGGGTCGCATTATGGCCGGGGGCATCCGCGCCGACAATGCCCGCCTAACCGCTTCCACCAACGATTTGGGGCAAAGAGTGGTCAGCTTCAGTACGCTGAGCAAAGTACCGTACATTGAGGTTGGCTACGGCATCGACAATATCTTCAAATTTCTCCGCGTGGATGCCACGCACCGACTGACTTATCGGGATAATCCCGGTGCCACACCATTTGCAATTAAAGTGTCAGCCTGGGTTGGATTGTGAACAATGAACAACGAGCAGTTAACAATGAACAGTCAAACAAGTGGTTGATTAGTGTTTGCTGTTGGCACATTGATCGTTGTTAACTGCTCACTGCTCACTGCTGGTGGTCGTTGGCTCCAGTAAGTTGCCAGCAATGAGCCGGTTGTGTTCATGATGGGACCGAACAATGCGGGTGCTAAACCGACGGTGGCTACCTTGCCCATCTGAACGGCAAGGCCCGATGCCAGGCCACCGTTTTGCAGACCCACTTCAATGGCGATGGTACGGCAACTCTGTTCATCGAGGCCAAAGAGCCGCCCTGTCCAGTAACCGAGGGTGAAGCCGGAGAGGTTGTGAATAAGTACGACCAAGGCCAATGTCCAGCCAACTGTGAGCAAACTGTCGCGACCAGCAGCCGTGATAATAGCCACGATCAGGACAATACCTCCCATCGAAATAAGCGGCATTATTTTGTTGATGACTACGGCTGATTTGCGGAATACACGGTTGAGAATCAGGCCGACGGCCACGGGCAGGATAACAATCTGAACGATCTCGAACATCATTTTCAGGAAGGTGATCTCGATGAACTGGCCGGCCAGCAGAGTCATCAGTGCGGGCATCACAAACGGAGCCAACAGGGTCGAAATGGTGGTAACGGTGATGGACAGCGGCACGTTCGCTTTAGCCACAAAGCAAATTACGTTGGAGGCCAGTCCGCTTGGGGAACACCCGATCAGCACCACGCCAGCCGCAATTTCGGGGGGGAAATCAAACGAGTTGGCCAGCGTGAAACCTAACAGTGGCATAATGATGAAATGGCAAACCACTCCGATCAATACGGCTTTAGGTTGCTTTATAACGCCTTCAAAATCGGCCAGCGACATGGTTGTTCCCATCCCCAGCATGATAATTTGCAAGAGCGGGACAATTAGTTTTTTAAGTGAAAATCCGCCTATTTCGGTAAAAAGCTGCGGAAACGACAGAGCTGATACCACAGCCACCACGATCAGGGCGGTATAGATCAGATTACGGTACGAAGATTTGGAGTTGGTTTCGCCGTGCATAAAACAGTGAGCAGTGAACAACGAGCAGTGAACAGTTACCAGCCAGCAGTGTTAGTAAGCAAAGTATTCCGCTGTAAAAAATCTACTGACAAATCCCTCGAATCACTGCTCGTTGCTCGTTGCTCACTGCCAACGCTCCTTCTTTCAACGCATAGGTTGAGACGGTTGTGGTATTGATACCAAACGTAGATAGCACGTAATTGATCAGGCAAACGGCCACCACAATCATATCCACG
>Ga0105048_10003228_pt1 | contig 26694 bp, 24 predicted proteins | sample MAT05_FD_78382 | JGI IMG/M metagenome (GOLD analysis project Ga0105048, IMG submission 78382) | Freshwater microbial communities from Lake Fryxell liftoff mats and glacier meltwater in Antarctica - MAT-05 | ecosystem: Environmental > Aquatic > Freshwater > Ice > Liftoff microbial mat | place...
CGCGTCCGGGTGGGCCGCCAAGACCCCAGGTCAGCGCGCTCGAGTGCTGCTCTCCTTCGCCGACGCCATCGATGCCGACGCCGGGCACCTCACCGAGCTTGAGGTCACCGAGACAGGCAAGCCGTGGACAACGATGCTCGACGGAGAGATTCCGTTCGCGAGCGACAACGTTAGATTCTTCGCCGGGGCCGCTCGCTCGACCGACGGTAGTAGGCGCCGGCGTCTTCAGCGAGGGCTACACCTCGGTAATCGTGCGCCGCCCGGAAGTGGAGATTTCCGAATGAGGCAACGTCGAGAGCTACGCGGAGGTTTCCATTGAGTCAATGCGGCAGGTTGCGCTCGAGCGACTTCAGTCGTAAAGTCAAGTTGTTCATATGTCCTGACATTATGAGCGCAATAAGCCATTCCATCTCGAGAAAGCCGCCCAGCGAAGTATGACATTTCACTCTCCGGCTCACCTTGACGTGATTACGATCGGGCGCGTCGGAGTCGATATATATCCGCTGCAAGACGGCCACCTCGAAGACGTCTCCACGTTTGGTAAGTACCTCGGCGGCAGCGCGACGAATGTCGCAGTCGCCGCCGCGCGACACGGGCTGCAGTCCGCGGTCATCACACGAACCGGCAACGACCCGTTTGGCAACTTCATCCACCGCGAACTCCTTCGACTGGGTGTCAGCGACCAATTCGTCTCGGCGGTTGATGGCCTCAAGACGCCAGTAGTCTTCTGCGAGCTGTTCCCGCCGGACGACTTTCCTATCTACTTCTATCGGGAGCCAAAGGCGCCCGACCTGGTGATTGCCGCGTCGGAGCTCGACCTGGACGCTATCCGTAACGCGCGCATCTTTTGGTCGACCGTTACCGGGCTGTCACAGGAACCGAGCCGCGGCTCGCACCATACGGCATGGGATGCGCGGGACCGGGCACCGCTCACGATCCTCGATCTCGACTACCGAGCCATCTTCTGGGATTCGCCGGAGCTGGCGACTGCAGAGGTCGCACGGGCTCTCGAGAAGGTCACGGTCGCCGTCGGCAACCGCGAGGAGTGCGAGGTGGCAGTGGGAGAGTCTGACCCACACCGGGCAGCCGACGCGCTGCTCGATCGCGGCGTCGAGCTCGCGATTGTTAAGCAGGGCCCCAAGGGCGTACTCGCCAAGACGCGGGATGACACCGTCGAGGTTGCGCCGTACCTCGTGGATGTAGTCAATGGCCTAGGAGCCGGCGACGGCTTCGGAGGCGCTCTGTGCTACGGGCTGCTGCAGGACTGGCCGCTTGAGCGCATCCTGCAGTTCGCCAACGTCGCGGGCGCGATTGTCGCAGGCCGGCGCGAGTGTTCTACCGCGATGCCAACCACCGCCGAGGTTGACCACATTCTGAAGGGAATCGCCTGATGACCACACTCGACTTCGCCGGCCTGCGCGAGACCCGCTCCGCTCGCCCTGATCGCATAGCGGAGGTTCTTGCTGGCCGCACGCGCCGCGAGTTGATCAGGGGTGACGGCAGGCTATTCATCGTCGCCGCTGATCATCCCGCGCGAGGAGCCCTGGGCGTCGGCGCCAACGACACCGCGATGGCCGACCGCTACTCGCTTCTCGAGAGACTCGCGATCGCGCTTTCGCGTCCCGGAGTGGACGGTGTGCTTGGCACCCCCGACATCATCGAGGACCTCGCCCTTCTCGGCTTGCTCGACGACAAGATCGTCGTCGGATCAATGAACCGCGGGGGCCTCAAAGGCGCCTCATTCGAGATGGATGACCGTTACACGGCCTACGATATCGACAGCATTGTGCGCGACCGTCTAGATTTCGCGAAGAATCTTGTGCGCGTCAACTTGGCCGATCCGGCGACGGCTGACACCCTCGAGGCCACCGCCGTCGCGGTGAGCGCTGCGGCCCGTGCGGGAGTTCCGATCCTGCTTGAGCCGTTCATCAGTGAATGGGTCGACGGCAAGATACGCAACGACCTGTCGACGGATGCCGTCGTCATCTCGGTCGCGATCGCATCAGGCCTCGGTAACTCCAGCTCTCATACCTGGCTCAAGCTCCCGGTCGTGCCCGACATGGAGCGCGTCATGGCGTCCACGACCCTCCCGACCCTGCTCCTTGGCGGGGACCAAACGGGCGACCAGGAGGACACCTTCGAAGCGTGGCGCACCTCGCTCGCGCTGCCTGGTGTTCGCGGGCTAGCCGTGGGGAGAAACATCCTCTATCCGCAATCCGGTGACGTTACATCCGCGATCGACATTGCGGCTTCACTGGTGCATGGCACCTGAAGACCCGCAGAATCGAACTCGAAGAAGAGGACTCCCCGTGCCACACTCTGCTACCGGCGACTGGTTCTACCGTCGCGGGCAACTCGCTCGTGACGGGTGGGAGGCCGTCGTCGACTCGTCGATCGCTGGCTGGCGGTACACGGGTGTGCGGATAGCCGAACTCGCAGGCGGCGAGGCGGTGCTTGCGGCTGGCGTCGCTGAACGCATAATCGTGCCGCTCGCAGGCTCATTTACCGTGCGCTATCGAACGGCCGCCTCATCCGACGAGCGCGTGCAGGCGCTCACCGGCCGTGTGTCTGTGTTCCACGGGCCAACTGACGTTCTATACCTCCCTATGGGAACCAGCGCGGTTCTCGCGGGGCAGGGCCGGGTGGCGGTGGCCGAGGCCCCGGCAACCGCCGTGCACCCGGTTGCCTATATCCCCGCAGCCAACGTGCCGCTCGAGCTGCGCGGGGCCGGTCGGTCGACTCGCCAAGTGCACAACTTTGGAACACCGCAAGCGCTCGCGGCTGACCGGCTTATTGTGTGCGAGGTGATCACTCCAGCCGAAAACTGGTCAAGCTATCCGCCTCACAAGCACGATGAGTCCATCGCCGGCCGCGAGTCCCGGCTTGAGGAAATCTACTACTTCGAAACGGCGGTCACCCGCGGTGCTCCTGCTCCTGCTGCCGCCGCTCCCTTCGGCTATATGCGCACGTACACCTCGCCGACACACTCGATCGACACCCTCGCCGAGGTGCACACCGGCGATATTGCCCTCGTGCCCTTCGGATGGCATGGCCCGTGCGTCGCGGCGCCCGGCTATGACCTCTACTACCTCAACGTGATGGCCGGCCCGGATGCGGAACGCAGCTGGTTAATCACAGACGACCCAGCCCACGCCTGGGTGCGGGATACCTGGACGGATCAGGCTCCTGACGCACGGCTTCCATACACCGCATCGCTGTTGGCAGCTGTAGAGAAGGAGACACTCTCATGACGACCAGACGAATGACGGTCAGCCAAGCACTGGTGGAATTCCTCTCCCACCAGTGGACCGTAGACGGTGACTACCGCGGGCGCACCATAGCGGGCACCTTCGGTATATTCGGCCACGGCAATGTGGCCGGGATCGGTCAGGCGCTCAAGCAGCTCTCTGTCGATGATCCCGCGCTTATGCCTTACCACCAGGCCAGGAACGAGCAGGCAATGGTGCATGAATCGGTAGCGTACTCCCGCATGACGCGGCGCCGGTCGACGTTCGCTTGCACGGCATCCGTCGGACCGGGCGCCTCGAATATGCTCACCGGTGCGGCGTTGGCAACCATTAACCACCTCCCTGTTCTTCTGCTTCCGTCGGACACCTTCGCCACCCGCGTGGCCGACCCGGTGCTACAGCAGCTCGAACTTCCCCACGACGCCAGCGTCAGCGTTAACGACGCGTTCAAGCCGCTGTCTCGATTCTTCGACCGAGTGCAGCGTCCCGAGCAGATTTTCTCGGCGGCTCTCAGCGCAATGCGAGTCCTCACCGATCCCGTAGAGACCGGCGCCGTCACCATTGCTCTCCCCGAAGACGTGCAGGCAGAAGTCATCGACGTGCCAGCGAAGTTTCTCGCCGACCGTGAGTGGCACCTACGGCGTCCCCGACCCGACCGCGGTGCGATCGCGGAAGTCGTTCGTGCGCTCCGGGCCTCGTCCAGCCCCCTAATCATCGCGGGAGGGGGCGTGATCTACTCGGATGCGGCGGCTGCGCTGCGCGAACTGGTCGGGGCGACACACATCCCGGTCGCGGTCTCGCAGGCCGGGGTTGGTTCCCTGCCGTGGGACCATCCGCAGTTTCTCGGATCTGTCGGCGCGACCGGCACCACGGCCGCGAACCGCGCCGCAGCACGGGCCGACCTGATCATCGGTATCGGCACGCGGTACAGCGACTTCACGACCGCCAGTCGATCAGCATTCCAGAACCCCGGTGTTCGCTTCGTCAACATCAACGTGGCATCCTTCGACGCGCACAAGCACGGCAGCGTCATCCCTGTGGTGGCCGACGCGCGCGAGGCTATCGTCGAACTTGCGTCTGCCCTCGATGGATTCCGCGCCGCCGCTGACTTCGTCAGTGACTACTCTCGCGACAAGAAGATCTGGGATGACGTGGTCGACGCGGCCTTCGCGCCGCGCGGCCTCGACCTGCCAAGCCAGACCGAGATCATCGGCGCGGTGCAGCGGGCCTCCGACCCGCGTGATGTCGTGGTGTGCGCCGCCGGCTCGCTACCGGGCGACCTGCACAAGCTGTGGCGGGTACGGGACGACTTGGGATACCACGTGGAATACGGATTCTCGTGCATGGGCTACGAAATCGCGGGGGGCATCGGCGTGGCGAGGGCCGACACCACGCGCGACGCGATCGTTATGGTCGGTGATGGCTCGTACCTAATGATGCATACCGAAATAGTGTCTGCTGTTGCTGAGGGCATCAAAGTCATCATCGTTCTCATCCAGAATCACGGGTACGCCTCAATCGGACACCTGAGTGAAGGTGTCGGCTCCCAGCGATTCGGCACACAGTATCGCTACCAGAATGGCGACGGCACGTGGGGCGACAGGTTGCCTGTCGATCTTGCGACGAACGCCGAGAGTCTCGGCATTAGCGTGATCAGAGTCTCGCCGGGCCCCCGAGCCATTGAGGATCTCGGCGCGGCTGTTGCGGCAGCTAAGGCCGCTGATCGGGCGACGCTGATTCATATCAGTAGCGACCCGTTGCTGTACTCACCCGACGGCGGGGGGTGGTGGGACGTGCCTGTGGCTGCGGTCTCCACCCTCGACAGCACGTTGGATGCCCGGGCTGATTACCTCGAACAAAGAAGCCGTCAACGCCCACAGCTTGGCGCAGAGTAGGGCCTCAGTTAGGATTGTAATATTGTCGTGACAATAGGTTGATATAGTTCCAGCATTACTCAGGCACCAAACAAGATTCTTCGGAGGATAGAAATGAAGTTCAAGACCCAGCTGATCGCCGCCGTAGTAGCAGTTCCGTTAGTTCTCGCGGGATGCACGCCCGTAGCTTCCACCGAGAGCAACGACGCTCCCTCTACCGACACCTTGACGATCGCCTTCGTCACGCACGGCACCCCGGGCGACACCTATTGGGATGTCGTGAAGAGTGGCGAGATTCAGGCAGGCAAAGACCTCGGCGTCACAACGACTTATCAGGGTGACGGAGACCCGGTGAAGCAGAGCCAACTTATCGACGCGGCCGTGGCCAGCAAGGTAAATGGCCTGGTCATTTCAATGGCTAACCCGGATGGCCTCAAGGACTCAATCGAGAAGGCCGTCGCCGCGGGAATTCCGGTAATCACAATCGACTCCGGACTAGAACAGTCAAGCGCATTCGGCGCTCTGACCCACATCGGACAGAGCGAATACATCGCGGGCCAAGGCGCAGGCGAGCAACTGATGAAGGCGGGCGTCACGAATGTGTTGTGCGTCATCCATGAAGCAGGCAACGTCGGCCTGGAGGACCGTTGCCGCGGCATCAAAGACACCCTCGGTGGAACAGTCAACAATCTGCAGGTGGATGTGTCTAACATCGCCGACGCAGGAAACACGATCAAGAGCAAGCTTCTCGCCGACCCCTCGATTGACGGGGTCGTGACCCTTGGTCCCCCTGAAGCGGTCGTGGCCAGCCAGGCTATCGACGAGGCGAAGAGCACCGCTAAATTGGCAACATTCGACCTGTCCGAAGACGTGACCAAGCTCATTGCTGACGACAAGATCCTGTTCGCGGTCGACGCCCAGCCCTATCTGATGGGCTACCTCCCGGTCGTATTCCTCAGACTGTACTCGACCAACGGCAACGAAGTTGGTGGCCGACAGCCCGTCTACTCGGGCCCGGGCTATGTCACCAAAGACAACGTAGAGGCCATCGCAGTGTTTGCAAAGAACGGAACTCGGTGACCTCACCTTCCGTTGCAGTTTTTGACGAACGCCTGAAGGTCACCCACCCGATCGTTCGCCTGCTGCGCCGACCCGAAGTCGGCGCAGCAGTAGCGGCTCTTGCAATCTTCATCTACTTCTCAGTGACGACGCAGGCATTCCTGTCGACCGCTGGCGTAGCGACGTGGCTGTACTCGGCTTCGCTGTTGGGGATATTAGCGGTCGCGGGAGCTCTGCTCATGATCGGCGGAGAATTCGACCTGTCGATCGGAGCGATGACGGGAACCACGGGGCTCATCGTCGGTGTCACCACGACTCAGTGGGGTCTAAACATTTGGGTCGCTCTGGTAGTTGCCCTCGTGGTTGCACTCTCGGTCGGAGCAGCGAACGCCTACGTCTCGATGAAGACCGGGGTGCCTAGCTTCATCGTCACCCTGGCCACGCTGTTTATCCTTCAGGGGCTGAACCTGGCGGTCACCAAACTCATAACGGGTACGGTTGCCATTCAGGGCATGACCGCGGTTCCCGGTTTTGACCAGGTAAAGGTGCTGTTTGGCTCCTCCTTTCCTGTGTTTGGAATGGACATCAAGGTGTCGATCGTGTGGTGGCTCGTCATCACGGCCATTGCGACGTGGATACTGCTTCGCACGCGCGCGGGTAACTGGATATTCGCAGTGGGCGGGGCAATCAACAGTGCTCGTCAGGTCGGAGTTCCTGTGGTCAGGGTGCGGATCGGACTGTTCATGGCCACGGCCGGTGCCGGATGGTTGGTGGGCATGCTGCAGCTGTTCGCGGTATCGACCGTTCAGGCGACCACAGGGCTGGGTCAGGAGTTCATCTATGTGATCTGTGCCGTGGTGGGAGGCTGTCTGCTCACCGGTGGGTACGGGTCAGCAATCGGGGCCGCCATTGGTGCACTTATCTATGGGATGACTCTCCAGGGCATCGTCTTTGCCCAGTGGGATAACAACTGGCTTAAGGCATTCCTGGGGGTACTTCTGCTGCTGGCCGTTCTCGTGAACCTGTATGTTCGTCGCCGAGCTGGAGACAGATCATGACCACCTCAAGCTCAGGCGGCAGTGCGCCAATTCTCGAAGCGCGTGGAATCGGTAAGTCCTACTCATCGGTGCTTGCGCTTCGCGATGTGTCTGCGACCGTCACCGAAGGGGAAGTGTTGTGCGTCCTCGGGGACAACGGTGCGGGTAAGTCAACGCTGATAAAAATTCTGTCGGGAGCTCACCCTCACGATCAGGGTTCCCTGTTGGTTTACGGCGAGGAGCGCACTTTTACCAACCCGCGAGACGCACTGGATCTCGGGATCGCCACGGTCTATCAAGACCTCGCGGTTGTCCCACTCATGCCAGTGTGGCGTAACTTCTTCCTGGGCTCAGAGCTAACCAAGGGCCGGGGTCCGTTGCGCCGTCTGGCTGTTTCCGACATGCGTTCAATCGCCAACGAGCAACTCTCGAATATGGGTATCTCACTGCGTGATGTCGAGCAGCCAATCGGCACGCTTTCTGGAGGCGAGCGGCAGTCCGTGGCGATCGCCCGGGCGGTCTACTTCGGCGCAAAGGCAGTGATTCTCGACGAACCCACATCCGCGCTCGGCGTCAAGCAGGCAGGGGTAGTTCTCAAGTACATCGCTGGGGCGCGAGACCGTGGGCTCGGCGTCGTGTTCATCACGCACAACCCACACCACGCCTATCCCGTTGGAGATCGTTTTCTGCTGCTCAAGCGAGGCGCGAGCATCGGATACTTCGCCAAGGATGAGGTCGAGCTGGATGAAATCACAAACCTCATGGCCGGTGGCGTTGAGCTGGAAGCGCTGGCACACGAACTCAAGCGTTCGTAGCCGAAATACACATTTGCACGCTGCGGTTGCACCGCTTAAACACTAAGGAAACTACATGACCTCGCCCGCAGCATCCCACGGCATTTCGATCGCCAACGCACCGATCAGCTACGGTGCGTTCGAAGTGACGGTGGGAATCGATCCGAACGTGCCTGACGGTCTCGCCATCCTCGACGAGGTTGCAGCAGCTGGGTACGCCGGCATCGACCTCGGACCAGTTGGCTACCTGGGAGAAGGGGCGGAGTTGGGGCGACGACTCGGCGAACGAGGTCTCGGCCTCGCTGGTGCTTACCTCGAGTTTCCGTTCGCTGACACCGACGCTCTTCAGGCCGTGCTTCCTGAGCTTGATGCGATGCTGGACACGTTCGATGCGGCGGTGCCGCATATCAATGGGCCTCGCCCACGCCCGACGATCGCCGACAACGGCGCTGAGCACCGTCGAATGGCACCAGGGTCGGGCGTCAGAAACCCCGCCTCTGGCCATGACCAGAAGGGCTGGGATGACTTTGGGGTGGGCCTGAGGCGCGTAGTCGAGCGATGCCGTGAGCGTGGATACGAACCCACCTTCCACCACGAAACGGGTACCTATGTGGAGTCGCCCGCAGAGATCGAAAAAGTTCTCTCACTGTCTGATGTGGGCTTCTGTCTCGACACGGGCCATCTCCTGATCGGTGGCGGCAAGCCGATCGAGATGCTGCGCAGCTGGTCTGACCGAATCAACCACATCCACATTAAGGATGCCGACCTTGCCAAGTTCGACAAAGTTGTCGCCGATGGGCAACCCACGACCGCGATCTGGTCCAGCGAGGTGTTCCCCGTTCTCGGTGCAGGAGATCTGAATGCAGATGCGTTTATCGAGACTCTGTTCGAGGTCGGATACAGCGGATGGCTGGTCGTCGAGCAAGACATCCTGCCGCGCACGAGCGACCGGTTTCAGCGGGCCATTGCCGACCAGCGCAGCAATCGGGCCTTCCTCGCGAAGCACGGACTCTAAGCCGTGTTCCGGCTGGGAATCGTAGGCGGGGGCCGCATGGGCCAAACCCACATGCGCGCGCTCCTGGGGTCGTCGATTGTGCGGGTGGAAGCTGTGGCCGAGCCGGCTGCCGACATTGCTGACCGGTTGCGGTCGTCGGGCGCTAATGTCTATCCGACTCTTTCTGACATGATCGCCGCCGCCGAACTCGACGGCGTGCTTGTAGCAGTACCCAGCGGGTACCACGTTGATGTGGTGGCGGAAGTTGCCGCGGCAGGGTTGCCGATCCTGTGTGAGAAACCGTGCGGGCTCAGCGCGGATGACGCGGCCGCCGCGGCGACTGTGGCGCAGAGTCACGGCGTGTACCTGCAGGTGGGGTACTGGCGTCGCTTCGTGCCCGCGCTTCAATCGCTGAGGGAACGCATCCTCGATGGATCACTAGGAACACTGTTCGCCGTGAACTGCGCACAATGGGACGAGAGCCCACCCGCCGCCCGGTTTCGCGTCGGAAGCGGCGGCATTTTCGTCGACATGGGCGTGCACGAGATTGACGAGTTGCTGTGGCTCACTGGCCAGAGTGTGGAGTCTGTGATGGTGGCGCGTCAGCCACCCGCGCTCGACAGCGAAGCAGCGGGGGACACGGATAGTGCGCAGGCGCTTCTGACGCTAAGCGCAGGCACAGTGGCATCCATCTCGCTTGGGCGTTTCTTTCCCGGCGGTGATCTCGTGACTGTCGAAGCTTTCGGCAGCAAGGGGCACGAGCGAATCATCGTTCTGGCGCCGCAAGACGGTGAACAGCCGCAACTTCAAGCGCTGCGCCGCCAGGCAGAAGCATTCGTTTCGAATTCCCGGGGCGAATCTGCAGTGGGGGCCACGGCTGACGATGCGGCGATCGCTCTCGCGGTCGCGCAGCAACTCACCAATGCCGCAGGTTTGGCCGTACTGGGACGCCCAGCGTCCTGATCGACACTCTCAGTTCTCACCCCGAAAGCGAACGCACTAATGTCACTGAATCAACCACGGCCGATCCGAATCGGGGTCATTGGTGCCGGGATCATTGCCCAATCCATCCACATCCCCACGCTCTACCGCGCGGGATTCGAGATCGTGCAGGTTTGCGATCTCTCACCCGCCCGCGCCGATGAGGTGTCGAAGCGCTACCGCATCGAGGGCACCACTGTTCCGGAAGACGTCATCAATTCCCCCGATATCGATGCGATTCTGATCGCCACCCCTGGCTCGCACGCCGAGCTGACTTTCGCAGCTCTGGCCGCCGGCAAGCACGTGCTCGCTGAAAAGCCACTTGCGCTTACCCTGGGCGAGGTCAACCAGATCGAAGCGGCGGCGATCGCGGCAGAGCGCGTCATCCAAGTCGGGTACATGAAGATGTACGATCCGCTCACCGAGCGAGTGCGTGCAGAGGTTGCTGCGCTGGAGGGCGTCCGGCTCGTTCGCGTGACCGTATCGCACCCCGATGACCTTCCCCAGATTCAGCACCTGCGCATGGTTCCGCCGACGCGCGATGCAGATAGCGCTCGTATCGAACAGGCCGTGGCGTACGAGGATGCCCAGTCGCGCATCGCTATTCCGGGTGCCTCCGCAAACCTGATGAAGTACTACCGAGACGTTCTCAACGGGTCGGTAGTGCACGAACTGAGCATGCTGCGTGCGGTCGGTCTCACCGCCCCCACCTCATGGAATGCGGAGGCATTCCCCACGATCGACGAGCCGGGGTCGGCTTCCCTCCTGGCGACAGGGGCAGTCGGGGACGCGCGTTTTATCCTGAGCTGGAACTGGCTGCCTGATTACCCCGAGTATGACGAGGAACTCAAGATTCTGGCCGCGAACGGTCGTCTGGGGTACCACCTCGCGAAGCCCTACTTGCTGGAGGAGCGCAGCCGACTCAGAGTCGAACGTCACGAGGGAACCGAACGGCAAGACACTACCTATCTACAGACGCCCGACACAGGCTTCCTGCGTCAGCTGGATGCGTTCGCCTCGTCTATCAATGACGGCGCACCGGTCATCGCCAACCTAGCGGGCGTGCGCGAGGATATCGTCAGCCTGCAGGGGCTCGCGAAGGCGATAGCGCGGTCGAATGGCCAGCACATCGTCACCGAAGCGGATCAACTCTTGGCCGGCACAGCGATGCGACCCGCGTAACGCGAACTATTTGTCGACGAGGGTGATCTCGAACGAGTAGAGATCCGGCCGGTACGCGTGGTGACCGTACTCAACCGCTCGACCGGAGTTGTCGTACGCCGTGCGGTCCATTGTCAAAACAGGGTCATGCTTGTCTATCTGCAGCAGATTGCTTTCAGTGGTGGTCGCGCGACGCGCGCCGATGTTTTGACGTGCCACCCGGATCGACACCCCTCGGCTGCGAAGAACTTGGTAGAGACCATGCTGCGTGAGATCGTCTTCGGTGATGTTAACGAAATCGCCGGGGAGGTAATTCTCAAGGATAGCCAGCGGCACAGCATCTGCGTGTCGCACACGTTTGATGTGAAGAACGGGGGAATCGGCGGCCACACCGAGACGTTCGGCCATCCGAGCGTCAGCCTTGATCACCTCGTGAGCGAGCAATTGTGTGGTTGGTGCCCGATTCTCGCTCGCAAGATCTTCATAGAGGCTTGTGAGTTCGACTTTGCGTGTGACCTGACCGTGCACGACCTGGGTACCAATCCCGCGGCGACGGACGAGAAGCCCCTTGTCTACGAGATCTTGGATGGCTCGTCGCACGGTCGGCCGAGACAGGCCGAGTCGCTCTCCTAGAGCAACTTCGTTCTCGAGACGGGATCCAGCAGGCAGGTGCCCGTCAAGAATCGCAGCTTCAATGCGGGTGGCGATCTGAAAGTAGAGCGGGATCGGCCCCGACCTGTCGAGGTCCATAAAGAGACCACTCGGAAGTGTCTGCTCCAACTGTTGCACTGTGGGCTCCGCATCGGACGGGTTTGCAACCCGTTCAGGTAAGTATGTATGAACAATCTTACCCGAGATCTGGAATGCGACTTAGAGTCATCAGATCAGGGGCCCGATGCGCGGCGGCTTACGGTGCTCCGGGTGGGTCAGCGTTAGTGAAAGTTATGCGCGGGGTGCGAGGTGGCTCCGAGCGACGTGACCCGGTCGCCTCGAAAGCAGCGGCCAGCCCTAGCAGAGCTGAGTCGTCGTAGGCGCGACCGGCGAATGTCAGCCCGACCGGCATCCCGATATCGGCCATGATTCCCATCGGCACGGTGACCGTGGGTATGCCGAGGTGGCGCGGCACGAGGTTGCCGTTGGCGACCCAGACGCCGTTGGCCCAGCCGAGCACGGCCGAGGCCTCGTTGACGTCCATGTCGGCGGCGCCCACGTCGGACACCGCCGGGAACACCACCGCGTCGAGGCCGAGTCGGTCCATCCAGGCGTCGACGTCGATACGCCGTGTCTCCTCGAGCCCGAGCAGGCCGCCTTCGATCTCGGGGATGCTGGTGAGTGCACCGAGGCCATTCTCGCGAATGAAGGCCGGATACGCATCGATGTCGATTTCGCCCGGCATGTCGTAGCGGTCAACGAGGGCGCCCGCCGGGTGTGGGAAGATCGTGGCCCCGTCGACGCCGGCCAAAGACCTCAGGCCCGGGTCAGCGTTTGTTTGCAAGAAGTCCTCCCACGCCCAGGCCGAGAGATCGAGTAGCTCTCGGTCGAGGTACGCGGCCGACACCAGCCCGCGGGTAGTGAGCGTAGGGGCACCCGGCCGGTCTCCCTCGTAGTTGGTTACGGCAGGGAAGTCGGTCTCGACTACCTCGCAACCCGCTGCCTCGAGGTCTCTGCGTGCCTGCTCCCACAGGTGGATCACCGACGGTCTGGTTGCGATGCGAGTTCCCATCGCCCCGCCCATTGAGGGGCCGCCGCCGGTGCCAGCCTCGCGGTCGGCGTTGATGTACATGCGCGGGACGCCGACGCGGCGGCCCATCAAAGTCGCGTTGATAGCCAGTGCTGGGTAGCTCGCTGGGCGTACCGCCGAAGCACGTGGCAGTTCGATCCACGGCTGCGCGCGCCAGAAGTCGCCGCGGGTGTCCGTGTCGTCGGCGACGATCACGTCGAGCACCTCGAGCAGGTCGGCCATCGTGCGGGTGTGCGGCACGACGACATCCATGGTCGGCACTAGCGGCCAATTGCCTCGGGTCGAGATTACGCCGCGCGACGGGGTGTATGCGCAGAGCCCGTTGTTCGAGGCGGGCCCGCGGCCTGACGACCAGGTCTCTTCACCGAGGCCGAAGACGGCATAGCTCGCTGCGGTGCCCGATCCCGACCCGTTTGACGACCCCGACGCAAATGGTGCGGTCAGGTAGTCCGCGTTGTACGGGCTCTCGGCCCGTCCATATACCCCGCGCTGCATACCGCCGTTGGCCATTGGTGGCATGTTGGTCAGCCCTAGGCAAATCGCTCCGCCGGCGCGCAGTCGCTGGATCGTGAACGCATCCCGTTGGGCGATCAACTCGGCGAAGGCGGGGCTGCCCGCCGCCGCGGTGAGTCCTGCGACCAGGTAGCTGTTCTTCGCGGTGTAGGGGATGCCGTCCAGCGGCCCCAGCGTGTGGCCGGCCCGACGGCGCGCATCTGACGCGCGCGCCTCGTCGAGGGCGGCCGGATTGTGCACCACGACGGCGTTGAGGCAAGGGCCGGCGTGGTCGTAGGCGGCGATGCGTGCCAGCGAGGCGCCCACGATCTCTTGGCTCGTCGTCTCACCACGTTCCATCGCGTCGCGCAGCCCGACGATGGTCGCCTCTACGACGTCTTGGGTCACGCCGTCTCGCCACTGATGGGCTGCTGCTGGGTGATGCAGTGGATCCCGCCCCCGCGCGCGAAGATTGAGCGGGCATCTACCGTCGACACTCGGCGACCCGGATACGCCTCGGCCAGGATTTCGCGGGCCCGCGCATCCGCCGCTTCCTCGCCAAATCCGCAGGCGACAACTCCGTCGTTAACAACGACGTGATTGACGTAGCTCCAGTCGACGATCCCGTCGGTATCGTGCAGCGTTGCAGGCGCGGGCAGGTCCACGATTCGAAATGCTCGCCCTTGCGCATCGGTCTGCTTCGCCAACAGCTCGCGCAGCGCGGCCGTGACGGCGTGATCCGGGTGCCGCGAGTCGGTCTGGCTGTGCAGCAGCAGCGTGCCGGGGGAGGGCATGGTCGCCACGATGTCGACGTGGCCGCTGGTGCCAAAGTCCTGGTAGTCGCGGGTGAGCCCGCGTGGTAACCAGACCGCGTGCGTGGCACCGAGGGTGCGCAGCATCTCGGCTTCGACCGCAGCCTTGTCGGCGTGGGGGTTGCGACGAGGGTCGAGTTGCACGGTCTCGGTGAGAAGCACCGTGCCCTCGCCGTCGACGTGGATTCCGCCGCCCTCGTTCACCAGGTCAGAGGCGATGATCTGGGCCCCCGCAGCCTCGCCGATGATGCGGCCGAGCATCGAGGACGCCTGCCATGCCGCCCAGCTGTGGGCGCCCCAACCGTTGAAGACCCAGGCGACCGCTCCGAGTGCGCCGGCTTCGTCCAGTACGAATGTCGGCCCGACGTCGCGCATCCAGAACTCCTCGTAGGGAGCCTCGATAATGTCGATGTTGGCGGCGAGCATCCGACGGGCGCGAGTCAATTCGGTCGGATCGACCACCATGGTCAGAGACTCAAACTCGGCGACGGCGTGAGCGACCGACACCCAGGCGGCGTAGCCATCTTCTCGCTCAGCGGCGGTCGTGCCCAGCGTCTGCCCTTCGCGTGGGAACGCCATCCACGTGCGTTCGTGCTTCGCGGTCTCCGCCGGCATTCTCCACGCCACGGGTCGCTCCTTCGGCTACGCTATTGATCGTGCGATCAATAGCGCGACGATACCGAGCCGAGCGCAGCCCTGTCAACTCGTGAGCGCCTGAGCCCTGGCGAGCGCCGCGAGGCAATCGCCGAAGCGGCACGAGGTGTCGCGCTTGAGCGCGGCCTCGACGCGGTCACCATGCGGGCCGTTGCGACCCGTGCCCGCATCGCTCCGGGCCTTGTGCTGCACTACGAGCGCAGCATGGATGCCGTGGTAGCGGATGCTTTTGCCCGCATAGTGCGCGACGAACTGGACGAGGTGATCGCAGGCGCGAACGCCGCGCCTCACCCCGTCGCGCGATTGGCGGCGGTGCTCGACACCCTGCTCGACGGCTCGCGGAGCGCGGTCACCATGATCTGGGTGCAGTCCTGGGCGCTCGGCACAGCTAACCCTGAACTTGCCGCGCGGGTTCGCGACGAAATGGACGCCTGGCATGCCGCGATCCGCGAACTGATCGTGGCCTGTGGTTGTCCGATCGATGCGCCGGATGCCGTCACCGCTCAGCTGATCGGCATGATCGACGGACTCAACGCTCACGCCCTGGTGCGGTGGGGGTCTGTGGTGCAAAGCCGCGCGCTCATGGGGCGCGCGGTCGAGGGAATGCTCGGGCTCCCATCCGGCGCGCTCGCCCCGGTATCACACGGTCCACACGCTCACGGGTCGAGCCATCCACCGACGTGAACGCCGTGCCCGGGAATGTCGCGTTCACGCGGGCAAAAGAACGGGTGTCTCAGAGAAGAAAGCCCGCGCGGACTTGCGCGGTCGGAAGCGACTCACAATGCTCGCTGGCGAGAACTTCGCTCCCCTCATCGGCATCGATTTCCGCTGCGGTATTAGGGGTCAAGCAACTAAGCCCGGAGGTGAAGGAGCACTGCTTGCACCCGACGGTGCCCATCATCGGGGGCGAGCTCGAGTTTGCTGAAGATATTGCCGATGTGTTTGGCGATGGCCGCTTCGGACACACTGAGGATGACAGCGATCTCTCCATTCGTCCTACCCTCGGCCATCCTCGCCAACACCTCGCGCTCCCGTGGGGTCAACCGCGCAAGCGGACTGGCGTCTGTCGACCGGTTGAGGAGATGCCGAATCACCTCGGGGTCGATCACAATTCCGCCGGCCGCTACCGCCTCTACCGACTGCATGAAGTCGGCGACCCTGCCGACGCGGTCTTTCAGCAGATAGCCGACACCACCATTGCCGCTGTCAAGCAACTGAGTCGCATAGGCATCCGCAATGTACTGAGAGAGGACGAGCACGGGCAGATTTGGGTACCGGCGTCTTAACTGCACCGCGGTCCTCAGCCCGTCGTCTGTGTTATCTGGCGGCATGCGAACATCGGTGATGACGATGTGCGGGGCACGACCGGCCGTGATTGCTCGCTCGACGGCCTCAACGAGGCTGAGTGCATCCGGAACAGCGTCGGTAACGGTGTGCCCGAATCGCTCGAACAGGCCGACCAGACCCTCGCGTAGGAGGGCGGAATCCTCGGCCAGCACAATTCTCATAGCTGTTTGTTGCACGCTCGACTCAACTCTCCTGCGCAGGCGCGACCGGCAGTCTCAACCGCAGTTCGGTAGGGCCGCCTGATGGGCTAGCGATCGTGAGGCTTCCGCCCAGCATCTCCGCGCGCTCCCGAAGACCGGCGAGACCTGAGCCGCCGCCAGGGTCCGCCCCGCCGATGCCGTCGTCGACTATCGACAGCGTGAAATCGCCGCCTCGCCGACGAGCGATTATGGTCACGACGCTCGCCCTACCGTGCCGCACAACGTTGGTGAGCGCTTCGCTCACCGAGAGATACGCCGACGCCTCGAGCGCGACGGGGAGCCTCGAATCAAGCTCGATGTCGAGGTCGACCTTCACCGGTAACCTGCCCACAAGTTCCTCGATCGCCGCCGCCAGCCCGTGATCGAGGAGAACTTGCGGATGGATGCCACGCACGGTATCTCGAAGGCTGCTGAGCGCTAACTCTGCCTGGTCTTGAGCCTTGCCGACGACGGAGCGTGCGGCATCAACCTCGACACCACGCTGCGCGAGGGCATCCAGCTCGAGGGATGCGATGCCTAAGCTCATCGACAGAGCGACCAGTTGTTGCTGAGCACCGTCATGCAGGTCCCGCTCGATACGGCGGCGTTCTCCTTCGAAAGCGCGCACGAGAGACTTTCTTGACACCATCAACCGTGCAACCTGGCCCTCCAGCTCTTCCTGGCGGGGCGACAGCAAGGCCAGCGCCAGCGAGGCCTGTGCTACCGCGAACAAGGTGTTTATGTAGGTCAAGACCAGCACCGCGCCCAGCGCCGCCAGAGTGAGGACAACAAGGTCGGGGGTGCCGGTCGCCACCCACGACACATCGAAGATCGAGAGCTTGATGCCGGGTGACGTACCCAGCAGCGCCCACAGCGGTGTCGCAATAGCCGTCGCCAAGGGCAGAAGGGTCACAAGGGCGAGCAGGCCGAGCACGATGGAGACGACGAGGTGGCCGAGCTCACGCCACGTAACCGGTTCGCCGAGCCGGATAGCAAGCCACTCGGTGCGGCGATCCCAGCCCAGCCGCATATGGGCTGAGCCGATCCGCGGGAAGCCGAGGAGGCTGACCCGCTTACGCTCGACCCGGGCGAAGAGCACACCCCAGAGTGGCGCGACTAAAAGAGTCCCTGCGAGCAGCAGCACGGCTACGAACGCGATCACCACGCTAACGGCGAGATAAAGAACGGCGCGCCACGGCCACGCCGAGAACAGAAAACGCCACGGTGCCTGCCGAATCGCGACCCAGGCATCTGTCGCCCGGGTTCGGTTCATGTCGCGAGACTACGGGATTTGGGTGTCACACAGAACGCCTGCCGCTGAAAGGTAGTGCTGGCACTACCTGAGGTCTCCACCAGGCACCCGTGACATCGCTGCAGCAACGCACTGGACTAGACGCATGGCCCTCATCGAAGCTTGTGACCTCATAAAAAAATTCCCTGGCGCTTCCCGGCGCGCGGAGCCCATCGCTGTGCTCGGCGGCGTCTGCCTCGAGGTGGAGGCCGGCGAAATGGTCGCCATCGTGGGTCCGAGCGGATCAGGAAAATCTACCCTTCTTTACTGCCTCTCCGGCCTGGAGGGTGTGAGCTCGGGTTCGGTGAGGCTAATGCACCAAGAGCTCGCTCCGCTTCGCCGGGCCGATCTCGCGCGCCTGCGACGCGATCACATCGGGTTCATCTTTCAATCATTCAACCTGATCCCATCCCTCAGCGCTCGAGAGAACGTGGCGCTGCCTGTGCGATTGGCGGGGCGCAAGATCGAGCGAAGTGAGGTTGACGTCGCGCTTGCCGAGGTGGGCCTCAGCGACCGAGCCCGGCACCTGCCAGGCGAACTTTCGGGGGGCCAGCAGCAAAGGGTAGCTATTGCACGGATACTTGCCACGAAGCCCGACATCGTGTTTGCGGACGAGCCGACTGGGTCGCTCGACACGGTCGCAGGGCGCGGAGTGCTCGATTTACTGCGAAAGGCTGCTGACGGAACTCGCTCGGTCGTGATGGTCACTCACGATCTCGATGCCGCAGCACGAGCGGATCGTGTGCTCGTACTTCGGGACGGAGTCATCCACCGCGAACTTCTCGCGCCAACTTCTGAAGAGGTCTTCTCCGCTATTGCCCAGACAAAAATCGGAGTAAACGGATGATCCGCCTAGTATTCGCGGACCTCGCAGCCAACGCACGCATTTGGCTCGGCATCCTCATCGTCACTGTAGCGACCGGCGCGGTCGGGGCCTTCGCTGCTGCTCTGATCGAAACCGGTGTGAGCCTGGGAGGCACAACCCTTGAGCTTCTCATCGGGCTCAGCAGCTCGGTCATCTTGCTGACTGGCATCACCGCACTCGTCGTACTCGGCTCAATGGCGAACCTGACCGTGTCGTTGCAGCAACGCAGTTACGCGCTCTGGCAGCTGGTCGGGATTGACCCTGGGCTTACTCGGCGTGTGGTGGTCACTCAACTAGCCATCCTGGGGCTGTTCGGAGCCTTCCTCGGTTGCCTGTGTGCTTGGCCGCTGCTGCAGTACTTGTTCGACTTCGTTCGCACGCCCTTCCCCGGCCTCGAAACCGTTCGTCTGGCATTCGGGGCTGGGAGCTTCTACTGGGTGATCTGCTCCACCGCCGCGATCGTTGTGCTCGGAGGCTGGCGTGGAGCGAGGCATGCCAGCCGAATCGCCCCCGTGAAGGCGCTGCGTGAGCCGGAGCCGCAAGGGGCGAAGATGGGCTGGGTGCGCTGGGTGACGTTCGGTAGCGTCGTGGCTTGCCTCAGCGCGATGATGCTGAGTTTCGTTGGGGCGGACGTCGCCTTCATCGCCTCTCAGACCGTGTTCATCGGTCCGATCATCGCGGGCGGGCTTGCCGCAATCGGCCCGATTCTCTTCCCGGCTTTACTGGGGGCGTGGACCGCGGTGGTTCCCCGAGGAGCCTCCGCCGCCTGGTATCTCGCCCGCCATTGCGCTGGATACCGGCTCAGCCAGAGCACTGCCGCCATCAGTCCCCTCATGGTGGCGATCGCGATGGCGGGCGGCCTGTACAGTGCCGGCGAGACGCTCGCGAATGCGTCATCCGTTCAAACCAATACCCCTCAGAGTTTCGCACCGGGCGTCGACGCGGTCGTGCTGATACTCGGCGGCCCGCTGCTGCTGTCGGCGCTCGGTGCGGCCATGACAGTCTTCATGTCTGGGCACGCTCGGCGTCGAGAGTTCGCGCTGATCCAATCAGCCGGTGGAACGCACCGCACGATCCTCGCCGCGGCGATTTTTGAGGCCGTGATCTACATGCTTACCGCGGCGATCCTCGGCACATTCGCCACTGCGGCCACAGGCCTTATCACGGCGTGGGCAGTAAGCACGACTCTTCCGGGCACGGCCGCGTCGTTCGGTATTGCACCGACCACGGCGGTGGCGGGTGCCGGCTTGCTGCTGCTGCTAGTGGCCACGGTCATCCCAACGGCTGTGGCGCTCAGGCACGACGTGCCCGGGACCTTGGCCAGCACCTGAGGCGGCCGCGTTCGTTATCGGGTCAAGCGTGTGCACCGGCGCAGTTGGGCGCTTAATCCGCACGAATCGCACCCACGGCGCCCCCTAAACCAGCAACGCAGCATCGAGCGCCACCGTGAGGTCGGCGAACAGGTCGTCGACGTGTTCGAGGCCGATGGAGAGTCGCACGATTCCGGCGCCCGGGCGCGCGTGGGCAGCAACTGGGCGGTGGGTCAGCGACGCCGGATGCTGCACGAGTGAGTCGATGCCGCCGAGCGAGACCGCGTGGGTGATGAGCTCGCACGACTCGGTGAATCGGGCTGCGGCGGCGTAGGTGCCCAAGTCGAGCGCGAGGAGTGCGCCAGCTCCTGCGCTCTGTGTGCCGATGAGACCGGTCGGGTCCTGACCGGGCAGGCCGGGGTAGAGCACGCGAGCGATCGCGGGATGAGCGCCGAGGCGTCGCGCGAGCTCTCCCGCCGTCTCCTGCTGGGCACGAACGCGAACCGGGAGTGTGCGCAGTCCACGGTGCAGGAGGTACGCGGCGAGGGGATGCAGCAGCCCGCCGGTCAGCGCTCGGACCTGCCGCAGACGGGTCGTCCAGTCCCGGTTGGTCGCGATGATTCCGCCCATCGCATCGCCGTGGCCGCCGAGGTACTTGGTTGCGCTGTGCAGCGAGAGGGTCGCTCCGAGTTCGAGCGGACGCTGCAGCACGGGCGTAGCGAACGTGTTGTCGACGAGCACGGGCACATCACCGGCATCCGCAACGACCCGACGAATGTCGACCAGCTCAAGCGTCGGATTCGCGGGCGACTCGAGAATCACAAGCCCGGTCTCGGGCCGAATCGCCTCGGCCACCTCGTCGGCGGTCACCCACGTTACTGTCGTGCCGAGGAGGCCAGTCTCGAGCACGTGATCGGTGCCGCCGTAGAGCGGCCGCAACGCAACGATGTGCGGCTTGCCCGCGACGACGGATGCGATCAGGCACGCAGACAGTGCCGCCATCCCGCTCGCGAAGGCTACAGAGCCCTCCGAACCTTCGAGCGCGGAAAGTCCGTCTTCGAAGCGCGCCACACCTGGTTGCCAGAGGCGCTCGTAGACCGCGGACTGGCCGGGAAGCAGATCGCCACCGGTGGCCAGTTGCTCGTAGGCATCGCCGCCCGACTCAACATCCGGCAGGGGGAAAGTGGTTGAGAGGTCAATCGGCGGAGTGTGATGTCCGGCCTCTCGGAGGCCGTCCATCCCGGAGTGAACGGCAACTGTCTCGAGTCGGGCATCTTCGCGCATGAGTCAACATCAACAAAAACTGCGGTTTCACGCAACCTAAGTGCGAGAATATGCGAAATGACGATTCAGAATCGAGGAAAGTGCAGTGGATGCTCGACGATCCATCGACCAAATCGACCGCGCCCTGCTGCGCGCGCTGTATACGAACGCCCGCGCATCCGGTTCAGCGCTCGCACGTGAGGCACGGGTCGCCGAGTCTACGGTGGCTCTGCGGTTGAAGAGGCTGCGCGACGATGGCTACCTGCGGGGCTACCACGCCGACATCAACGTCGAAGCCCTCGGGGTGACGGTGCAGGCGCTCATCTCCATCAAGCTCGTCAAGCATGTTCGAGCCGAGGTTGATGCCTTCCGCCGCGCGGCGCCCGCCTGGCCGGGAGTGCTTGCGTTCTTCCACACCGGGGGCGCGGATGACTATCTACTGCACGTCGCGGCGGACAGCGCGACGGGGCTGCGCGACTTCGTGATCACGCATCTCGCCGATCATCCCGCGGTTGCTCACACCGAAACGAACCTCGTGTTCGAGCACGTCGTGGGCAGCGGGTTACACGAACTACTCAGCCCCGGCCAGGAGGCAGGCTAACAGCGCCCAGCCGCACTCGCGTGCATCCCCGGCTCGACGGTCGCCACAAGTTACAAGCCACAAGCCACTCAGCCTCCTCCGCTACCCTCTACCCATGTACCGTTCAGCCGAACCCTCGTCGCCCGACAGCCACAGACCCAACGCCCGGATAGCCCCGGGCACCGGCCGCTCCGCCACGGTAATCTCATGAACGGCGACCTCGCGCTCAGCATCAGCTTGGTTGTCCTCTTTGTTCTCGTTGGTGGCGTATTCGCCGCCACTGAGATGGCCCTCGTGACACTGCGCGAGAGTCAGATCAATGCGATCGCCGCTCGTGGTAAGCGAGGCGAGCGAGTTGCGGCGCTAGCGCGAAATCCGAACCGATTTCTGGCTGCCGTACAGATCGGGGTCACTGTGGCCGGCTTCGCATCTGCCGCGTACGGAGCCGCTTCCATCGCACCCTCAGTCACGCCTGTCTTTGTCGCCGCGGGCTTCACTGAACAAGCAGCCTCCATCACCGCCGCGATCGTGCTCACTTTGATCATCGCGTATCTGTCGCTAGTGCTCGGCGAGCTTGTGCCCAAACGGCTGGCCATCCAACGCAACGCTGCTTTCGCCTACGCGACAGCGCCGGTGCTCAACGGGTTCGCGGTTCTCATGCGACCCGTGATCTGGCTGCTCTCAGCGTCGACCAACGTTATCGTCCGACTGCTCGGTGGAGACCCCCACAAGATCGGTGACGCGATGACCGAGGAGGAGCTTCGCGATATCGTCTCGAGCCACGGAGGGCTCCCCGATGACGAGCGACGCATCCTCGACGACGTTCTCTCATTGCGCCACCGTCAACTGAGCGAGGTAATGCGCCCTCGCCCCGAGGTGGCGGCACTGGATGTCGCGGCCACAGTGCAGGAGGCGGCAGCCGAGGTGCGCGAGCAGCCGTATTCTCGTTACCCCGTCGTCGATCGTTCCATCGACGACATCGTTGGCTTCGTGCACGTGCGGGACCTCTACGAAGCGATCGCCGACAACCCGCAGATGCCGGTGGTCGAGATCTTGCGCACTATCTCGTACCTTCCGGCGACCGCGAGGGTGCTTCCGGCGCTGACCATGATGCGAGCGAGAAGCCAGCACATCGCCGTGATCATTGACGAATACGGTGGCACCGACGGCATCGTCACGCTCGAGGACCTCGTAGAGGAGGTGGTCGGAGAGATCTTCGACGAATACGACACCGATATCGCGGCGCACGATCTTGCCTCGGAGGGGGGTGCCGTTGACGGACGCCTCAACTTCCAGGATTTCGAGGAAGTGACCGGTATTCGCCTGCCCGAGAGCGCCTCGGATACCGTGGCGGGGTTTGTCATCGAGCGGCTCGGTCGATTGGCTCAGATCGGAGACGTCGTCGAGCTGGACACCGCGACGCTCCAGGTAAACGCGATGGATCGTCGACGCATTTCTGAATTGCTCGTCACGCCGCGGCAGGAGCTGCTGTCATAATGTCGTACGACTTAGCAGGAGGATCTCGATGACGAGACCGTTCACCGCTCCCCGCCCGGCGAGCTACCCGCCGATGCCGAAGCCCGTGCGCTCGAGGAGGGCGCTTGATTCGTTGCCGACTGGGCCACGAGGTTTGCCGGGTTCGCTCACGCTGCGGTTCTTGCGCGACACCCCTGCTTTCCTGCTCGACCTGCACCGCACCTACGGTGACTCTGCGTCGTTCTTTCTCAACGGCGAGCTCTTCATCGCGTTCTTTGGGGCGGACGGCGTTGTGGATGTCACGGTCAAGAAGCAGAACTCCTTCGTTAAGGGCGTGGGCTTTGACCGAATGCGCAAGGTGCTTGGAACCGGCCTGCTCACCAACGAAGAACCGATCCACCTGCGCCATCGGCGCATGATGCAACCCCCGTTCCATCATGGAAAGCTCGGCGACTACGCGGCCCTGATGCATCGCATCACGCGCGACCACCTCGAGCGTTGGTCGCCTGAACAGCCCGTCGAGGCGAACCACGAGATGATGCGACTCACTTTTCAGATCGTCGCCCAGCTGCTTTTCGGCACCGAGATTGATCGTTACGCGGAGGGGGTGCAGCACCACATGGGGCTCGCCATCGACCGCATCGAGCGCACGATGCTGCCGGGAATGAAAGCCTTCGATCGGTCGCCGATTCCGTACTTTCGCAAGTTCGAGGAATCAGCGGACTACCTCGCCGATGTTGCCGATGACATCATCGCGCGCAGGGCGGCGGGTGCTGAGCTCGGCGACGACCTCCTCGGGCTGCTGCTGGCTGCCCGCGACGAGGATGACTCTGCCCTCACCCACGATGAGGTGCGGGACGAGACGCTCACCCTCATCCTGAGCGGACACGAGACCACCGCGAATGTTATGACCTGGGCGCTGTGCTTTCTTAGGGATCGCGTCGACCTGTGGGAGGCGCTCGCCGCGGAGGCCGAAAGCGTGCTTCCGGTCGGAGGCCCGCTCGATGTGAAGGAGATCCTTTCGGCGCCGACCGCGAAGGCGGTCATGGCCGAGTCGCTGCGCCTTGCCCCGCCCGTCTGGGTTGCACCGCGGCGGGCGATCGAGAACGTAACCATTGCGGGCGTGGATGTGCCGAAGGGTGCACACGTGCTCGTGAGCCAGTACGCGAGCCATCGCAACGCTGCGCTCTTCAGCGACCCGGACACCTTTCGGCCCGAGCGCTGGGAGGGTGGCTTCGAGGCATCGCTACCTCGCGGCGCCTACTTCCCCTTCGGCGCAGGAACGCGCAAATGTCTGGGGGACCAGTTCGCCCTGCTCGAGTCGCACATCATCCTCATGGAGCTCGCGCGCACGGCGCGGCCCGTTCCGGTCGCGCCGGGTCTGCCGAAGGCGGAGCCGCGAGCAACCTACCGCCCGGCGGGGGGCGTGCCCTCCGTGGTGCGCAGGGGGCCGGGCATCCGGTAGCCCGTCAGTGGGCGGGCAGCGCGTCGATCGCCCATCATAATGATCGGATGGACTTCACCGCGGCTGAACGGCGCATTCTCGAGGCACTGGATGATCAGGCGCTCGTAGATGATGTGCGGGGCCTTATTCGTGTACCGAGCGTTACTGGTTCTGCGGCCGAGTCAGATGCTCAGCACCAACAGGCCGCCGCACTGGCGGCGATGGGCATGGAGGTCGATCTCTGGTCGATTGACGTCGCTGCTATCCGTGCCCACTCAGACTTTCCGGGTGACGAGACCGACCGTTCGGAGGCATTTGGTGTTGTCGCCCTGACCGGTCGCGGCCTCAGCGATTCTCAGCAGCCCGCTCTCGTTTTGCAGGGCCACGTCGATGTCGTGCCCGTGGGCGATCCGTTGAAATGGCCCGACGACCCGTTCGGCGCAGAGATCAGGGGCGACACAATTTTCGGGCGTGGCGCGTGCGACATGAAGGCCGGCGTCGCGGTGAATTTGGCGGTAGCGCGCGCCATTCATCGTTCTGGCGTAGAACTGGCTCGCCCTCTCGCCGTGCACACCGTGGTGAGTGAGGAGGACGGTGGGCTGGGGGCTTTCGCCACGCTTCTGCGCGGCCACGGTGGAGACGCCGCGGTCATTACCGAGCCGACCAGCGGGGCGATCGTCACGGCGACGGCGGGGGCCTTGACTTTCGAGCTTCGTGTGGCAGGTCGCGCCGCCCATGGGAGTGCCCGTCTCGAGGGCGTCAGCGCGTTCGAGGCGTTCCTGCCCATCCATCAGGCCATTCGTGATTTGGAGGCGCAACGCAACGTCGGGATCGATTCGCGCTTTCCCGACAGCAGGCTGCCGTATCCCATTTCGATCGGTCGCATCAACGCCGGGGATTGGGCGTCGAGCGTGCCCGACCTCTTGGTGGCCGAGGGGCGACTTGGGGTTCAGTTGGGGGAGTCGATAGTGGATGCTCGGCTCACGTTCGAAGAGTTCGTCGCGCGTGCAAGCGAGGGCGATCCATGGTTGCGCGACAACCCGGTGACCGTGACGTGGCCGGGCGGGCAGTTTGCGAGCGGTTCCATCAGCGAAGGCCACGCCTTCATCGACGAGGTGGCGCGATCGGTTTCTGACCTCGGGATGCCCGTGCCGCTGCAGAGGGCAGCTCCGTATGGCAGCGATCTTCGCCTCTACGCCGGGATCGGCGGCATCCCCACCCTGCACATTGGTCCGGGCGATGTTCGCTACGCTCACGCCCCGAGGGAGCAGGTGAGCCTTACCGAGACCATGGCTGTCGCTCGTTCGATGGCGCTGCTCGCGGCGCGTCGATGCGGCGCGTTCATTCCGCTGGTGCGCTAGGGGTGCGCCACCGAGCACCGAGCACCGCGCACGACGTCGCGGTGCGCGACCATCCGGAGAATATACAACACGGTCGGGCCGTACCGCATCGACTCCACCGCCGCTATCCACGGCCTGCGAATGAGTGCTGTACTGGGCCTACACCAACGCCACTTGTGGCTGAATCGAGCACACCATGAACGCGCAGGCGACATCCACACCGTGGCGTTTCGGCGACGGCAGGCCACTCACCGATCACACCCTCGAGTGTCTGAACACGTGGTGGCGGGCGGCGAACTACCTCTCCATCGGGCAGATTTACCTGCTCGATAATCCGCTACTGCGCCGACCACTGACGCGGGATGACATCAAGCCGCGGCTGCTCGGGCACTGGGGTACGACGCCCGGATTGAATTTCATCTATGCCCACCTGAACCGCGCAATCCAAGAGCGCAACCTCACGACGATTTACATCACCGGTCCCGGTCACGGGGGTCCGGGGATGGTCGCCAATGCCTACCTCGACGGCACCTACAGCGAGGTGTACAACGCAATCGATCAGAGTGTCGACGGCATGCGCGCGCTCTTTCGCCAGTTCTCGTTCCCTGGCGGCATCCCGAGTCACGTCGCGCCGGAAACACCGGGCTCGATTCATGAGGGTGGCGAGTTGGGGTACTCGCTGTCGCACGCCTACGGCGCGGCGTTCGATAACCCCGACCTGCTGGTTGCGACGGTTGTCGGCGATGGTGAAG
>Ga0105048_10003231_pt1 | contig 26680 bp, 25 predicted proteins | sample MAT05_FD_78382 | JGI IMG/M metagenome (GOLD analysis project Ga0105048, IMG submission 78382) | Freshwater microbial communities from Lake Fryxell liftoff mats and glacier meltwater in Antarctica - MAT-05 | ecosystem: Environmental > Aquatic > Freshwater > Ice > Liftoff microbial mat | place...
GCCATGGCTAGGGGGGATGCCAGCTGAAACAGCTCGAGCTGTGTGTTCACTAATTTTTGGCGGTGTGATGGAACGATTCCCGAAAATCAGATTCAATTTCGCTCATGCAGGTGGATCATTTTTGCCAACTCTTGGCAGAATCGAACACGGTTATAATTGTCGTCCTGATCTTGTTGCAATCGATAATCCAATTAATCCAAGATCATACGTAGGAAAATTCTGGGTTGATAGCGCAACACATGACGACGACTTATTTAAGTATGTACTCGACATGCAGACATCGAAAAAAATCACTCTAGGAACAGATTATCCTTTTCCCTTGGGTGATTTGGAAGTAGGTAAGTTTATTGAGGAAATGAAGCTTCCTGAAAATGTTGTTGATGACATTTTCTGTAATTCAACACTGGATTGGTTGGGGATTCCAAAGGAAGCATTGATTATTTCATAATTAAGTCTAAAAAATTTACATTAGCCTGCGTAGCCGAATCACCAATCGAAAGTGCTTTTGTACAATTTCGAATTCCCAACGGCATCGATTATTTCTAATTGAAATTCGTGTTTTCCCTTGCTCAAACGAGATAGATCAAAATAATGAGTAAGTCTGTTTGATTTTGCATCGTACTCCATCAAAATCCATTTGCCATCTATCGAAGGTTTGATCTGATCAATACCCGAAAGTCCATCGGAAATACTGAATGAAAACTGATAACGACCTTTCATATTGGCAGCAAAATCGAGACTACTGACAGTTGGTTTTACCGTGTCTATCATCACACTAAAATATCCGAGATATGTTGGTTTTGCAACTAGCCAGCTCTCTTCCCACTTTCCACCTTCGCTTGTATTTTTATTTTTATCAGGATCAAAACGAACTATTACCGCTTTACTTTTTAATTTCTCAGGAACAAAATCAGCTTTTATTCCAAGACTATACGCATTGTGCACTGGTTCATATGGAGATGCAATTTTATAGCGGCTCGACAACACTCCGGCAGCTTTAGGTGCCTTCTCAATAAAAAGATCCAAATCTTCATAAAGCGTATAGGCAGGCACATTGAGTTTCACATCTTCGGTTTCCAAAGAGTTGTCTACTTCCCAATTCCATATTGCTAGTGGAACTTTTGCGTTTTTAGGTTTAGCTCCAGGTTTACTTACACTTTGAACTTTAAACTTCACTGTACTTTTATTACCCATGATATCGGTAATGATGTAGTTGCATTCATGAATTTTATCGTCCGAAAAATTGTATATGCCGTCGTTGACAAGGTTATCATAAATATCGAGTGGATTGCCCGGCAATCTATAAGAGCCATGGATTGAGCTTTTATGTTTTTTGAATCGTTCATAGATCGTATGAGCATTCATCGCACGGTTTGTAGTAAAATCTAATCTGTCCATTCGCTGACCATAGATTTGAAGACTGTCCACAAAAAATTCGATGCGATAGATGCCACACCGATTAGAATTTCCATCCAACATGTCCGAAGTGTGAACCGCAAAAGCGATATTGCCATGCACTATAGCCGGAGTCGGATTTTTCAAAACACAATTTCCTGAAGAGTTCTTACTTTCATAATTGACGGCAAGTCTGTTACTGTTGATCGTAGCCGAATCACTCATCGGCACTATCCAAATACCATTCACAGTAGGTGGAATTTTATCTTTTATATCGAAACCAAAAAGTAATGGGTTTACAATTCGCTCTGTCAATGTTTCGCGCAATTCGAAATGTAAGTGAGGACCCCCACTACCACCGGAGTTGCCAGATAATGCGATCACTTCACCTTTTGTTACTGGTAATTCATCAGGTTGAAGTATAATATCTAGACTAAACGACTGAATTTTATATTGTTGGTCTTTTGTGTAGGTGCCAATTTTATCGGCATACTTCTTTAGGTGGCCATAAACCGAAGTGTAACCATTGTTATGAGTAATGTAGAGGGCATAGCCATAACCGAAAGGAGAAACTTTGATTCGGCTGATGTACCCATCAGCAACTGCATAAATTTTCAGTCCCTCTTGTTGCTGTGTTTTGATATCAATGCCTGCATGAAAGTGATTGGTTCTTAATTCTCCGAAATTACCCGAAAGATTCAGAGGAATGTCTAGAGGCGAGCGGAAGAAGTCTTTTGGTACCTCCAACTGTGCATTCGCGCAATTGCAGAAGCACATCAACACAAATTCGACTGCGATCAACAAATGTAAAACAACTCTAGATTTTGGAATCAGGATATGCTGACCTAATGCCTGGCAAATATTTAACAGTTTGAATCTTAGCCACATAAAGTAAAAACTATACTTTTCATAAACAACACACAAAAGGAAAAAGAACCTTTGAATTGAAGATTTCAACTCCAAGGTTATAAAGACAAGTTCTAAATTCGTGCCACAACAAAAAAATCAAATTGGTTAAAATATCAACAGTCAAAGAAGGATAAAACACTTTTCGGGCATTGGCAGTTCTTTCATACATTTGACATCAGTTCGTGGAGTGATTTAAAATAATCAGCCATTATTCTGTAACACAATGGAGCACAACGAAATACTCAATCGTATTTATGACAAAGTAGCGAGTTTGGGAGAAGCCAAGTTGGAGTTGGAATCTCAATTGGCACGTATCCGTGAAGAATGTGACTCTCTTTACCGCATCAATAAAGAGCTACAGGTACAGATTGATGATCTGACAGAAAAGAATACTTCCTTGAACAAATCAGGTTCGCAGAAAACCCAGGAGCACGATCCCGTGCGTCAGGTTACTAAGCAGAGAATAAGCGAACTTGTAAGAGAAATAGATGATTGTATCGCAATGCTCAACAAATAATTAATTTAGTAACATGAGCGAAGTTTCAATTAAAGTCAATATTGCCGGCAGGACATACCCCCTCACTATAAGCAGTGCGGAAGAAATACAAGTTCGCCAGGCTGAAGAGATTATTGAACAAAGCGTACAATCTTTTCAAAAAAATTACGCAGTAAAAGATAAGCAGGATCTATTGGCAATGACCGCGCTGCAAATGGCAGCAAGAAGTATTGCTAAAGAAACACCCAAGGTCGAAACTGTAATTCAAAAAGTGGTGGAAACCATTGAAATTACTAAAGAAGTACCTATGGATATTTCTCCTGAATTGCGTGAATTGGAGGCGTCGTTGGACAGATTTCTTATCTGAACACAACCTTATTTCTCTTAAGATAAATTCTCCGCTAAGCGGTATTCATCTGACGTGATGAACCGAGCAAAATTTATTAACCCAATTTAAATCACACCACAGCAATGTCTCAAATGTATGGAATCATTGCTGCACTGGCCGGAGTTGCCTTAGGAGGCGCTATTACTTGGTTTCTTTTTAATAATATACTAAAAGGAAAAAAGGAAGGTATTCTGGCAGAAGCAGCAAAAGAGGGAGAAACCCTCAAAGAGAAAAAAATTCTTCAAGCAAAAGAGAAGTTTCTTGAACTTAAGAATCAACATGAAAATGAAACCCGTGAAAAAAATAAGCGGATTCAACAAGGAGAAGATAAAATTAAGAGCCGTGAACGTGAACTTTCTCAGCAAATTGAGAACAGCAAACGCAAGGAGCGTGAGATGGATACTTTAAAAGAATCGATCACCAAACAACTCGAAGCTTCTCAAAGAAAACAACAAGAATTAGATAAAAACAACCAAAAGGCTGTTGGATTACTTCAGGATATATCCAAACTTTCTGCTGAACAAGCGAAAGAGCAATTGATGGAGCAACTCAAAGATGAGGCTAGAAATGCAGCTGCATCACAAATCCAAGGAATTGTCGATGAAGCAAAACTAAAAGCCAATCAAGAAGCGAAGAAAATAATTATTCAATCTATTCAAAGAACCGCTGTTGAGCACGCTGTCGAAAACAGTGTTTCTGTGTTTAATATAGAAAATGATGAGATCAAAGGTCGCATTATTGGTCGTGAGGGTAGAAACATCAGAGCGTTAGAAGCAGCAACAGGTGTAGAGATTATCGTAGATGATACACCCGAGGCAATTGTGCTTTCGTGTTTTGATCCTGTTCGAAGAGAAGTAGCCCGTTTGTCGCTTCACCAGCTCGTTACAGACGGCCGTATTCACCCCGCACGAATTGAAGAGGTTGTTGCTAAAGTACAGAAAAACATCGAGGAAGAAATTGTTGAAATAGGTAAAAGAACATGTGTAGATCTTGGCATTCATGGCCTTCACAGCGAACTTACCAGAATGGTTGGTAGAATGAAGTACAGATCATCATACGGTCAAAATCTTCTTCAACACTCAAGAGAAGTTGCAAACCTCTGTGCCACAATGGCTAGCGAGCTTGGATTGAATCCAAAAGCCGCTAAACGTGCCGGTTTATTGCACGATATTGGTAAAGTACCCGATGACGAAAGCGAATTGCCACACGCAATTCTCGGAATGAAACTCGCTGAAAAATACGGAGAAAAACCTGATATCTGCAATGCAATAGGAGCTCACCACGATGAGATAGAAATGAAAACTCTCCTCTCACCTATCATCCAAGTTTGTGATGCAATAAGCGGAGCAAGGCCTGGTGCACGCAGAGAAGTTGTTGAGGCGTACATTCAACGTCTTCGCGACCTTGAAAATCTTGCTCTAGAATATCCTGGTGTATCTAAATCATTTGCTATTCAAGCAGGAAGAGAACTTCGCGTAATGGTAGAAGCAGATCGTGTAACAGATGAACAATCTGACGCACTTGCAGTAACTCTTGCCGCTCGTATCGAAACTGAAATGACTTATCCAGGACAAGTTCGTGTAACAGTTATTAGAGAGAAAAGAGCCGTTGGAATAGCGAGATAAACACAAAAAACATTAATATAACTGGCTGTCTCTTAATATCGAGACAGCCTTTTTTTTGCTTCAGATTTGGATTCCTGTTAATTACTTCATGACAACCCGCACAATCATCTGCTTCATTTTAGATTTTTTTGGAAGATTTCTCACAACATCCAGCCGTAGGTTTATGTCTTCTAAAAAAAAATGCTAAATCTCAAAAATATGTTAAAATACATAGCCATAATAATTGCCATTACAAGCATCTCCATTAATACTTCGGCTCAAATGAAACAAGCAAGCAGTGTTTCATTTTTAGAAATGTGCAATGGAGAAATACATGACTGGGACCATGAAAACGCAACCATAAATTTCAACGTTTCTACACAAACACTAGAACTCATAACGGACATAAAAGAGGCCATTGACAACATTACACCAAACGACGGTGCAAACTTTGAGCAAGTCAATGGAATTCCACTCACGATGTCGGTACACTTTGAAATTCCTGATTTAGAATTCAAAACATCTTCAGACAACGGCTCCTCATTTACTGCTGAAACTGAGATTAAATGCAATGGACATAAAATCATTGAAAGAGTAACTTATACTTTCTTTTTTGCTCCTATCGTAGCACAACGGGATGCCGCGGCGCTTTGTAACTTTAGGTTGGATTTTACTGTTGCCTTAGACATAAAAGCGTTGGACTTACATGTTGATCAAACTTGTACGCAAGTTTTAATGAAAGTTCCGGATGCATTATTAAATGTGGTTTACTAACCTACTCATAAAACCATTGCAAGCCAAGTTTGACAGTTGCTTGGCCATTTTGTGATTTTAAAAATGCCTCACTTTTATTTTTAAAATCAAGTGGTTTAAAATTGATGACAGCCATATTATCATCGGCACTCAAACCGTCCTCATCAAAAATTTCAATTATCAAATTTTGATCAAATGGTTTTATCTCAAGTGGCAAATTGCCGGTAAGTTGAATTGGAACATTCGACCAGTAATCTTCAAAAGTTAAACTCCTGTACAATTCAGTTTTCATCCATTTTACAGTAAGAGAAATATCTGGATTTTCTAAGAATGGTGAATACGCATCCCACTTTTCTCCTTTCATATTGTATTGAGGAAACTCCTCTATTGAAATTGACGTGATGGTCATACCAACTAGCACCTTTCCTCTATTCGAAACTTTGTTCGGTTGGTCTGATTTAGAGGCTTCTTTTCCTTGCCGGCAAGAGCACAGTATTGAAATAAAAATTATAACCGCTGTGATTTGTGATCTATTCATCTGCTGAGAAATGTAGTTAACAATGGCCTTGTTGACGAAAGACTAAGTTATTGCAAAAAAATCACCTTTTGTTGTGTTCAATTTACAGTATTCGGGTCTCGCAAAAATGAGTAAGATACAATGTTGGAAACATACCTCAAGAATTGAAATCTCAACAACGCAAAATTGACAACCAAAAAACAAATAACATCAAGTTTTAGTTGGAACACTCTCACTGTTGTGCTCCAAGTTGTAATTCAATTGGCTTACACAGGATTGCTTGCGCGACTTGTATCACCCGAGTCATTTACATTGATGGGAATTGTTCTTGGAATAATGGGATTCGCTGAAATTTTTTCTCAAGTTGGAGTCGGGCCTGCCATAGTGCAGAGAAAAGAAATAAATCAACAGCATTTAAACGGAGCATTTTACACAGCAATTATTCTGGGTTTGGCTTTCACACTGTTGTTCGTTCTATTCTCTTCGGGCTTAGCTGCAATGTGGCAAATTCCACAATTGGAGAAAATAATTCAAGTAGTTTGTATAAGTTTTTTTATTTCAGCGCTTGCAGTCGTCCCAAGGAGTTTGATGATACGTGCAATGCGATTTAAAGTTCTTTTTGTTGCTAGCATGATATCAATTGTAGGCGGCAATGTTATCGTGGGTCTCTTATTGGCTTACAATGGTTGGAACGTTTGGGCTTATGTCTGGGCATTGTTTGCCCAAAATGCTTTAATGACAATCGCTTTATGGATTCTTCAACCGGTGAAGATTACACGCAAATGGGAATGGTCTTACACTCGCGAACTTATTAGATATGGCGCAGGAAGCACCTTGTTTAATGCATTGAATTATTTCGCAACCAAACTTGACGTGATGTTGGTTCCTTTGTTTGCTCAGAAAATTCCAAATACAAATCTCAACGATCAACTAGTCAAAAGTGCGATGTATGAACGCAGTAATTATGTGATGAGTCAGCCGATAACAATCATGGGTAAATTGAGTGACAGCGTACTTTTTAGCGGCATGTCACGCATGCAAGACGATGATTCGCGTTTGAGAAAAATGATTCTAATTGCAACAAATATGCTTTCAATTGTTATTGTTCCGTCAACAGTTTTTGTTTGCTTTTTCGCAAAGGAATTATTGATGACATGGCTTGGGCCTCAATATTCTGAAGCAGTTCCAATTCTTCAAATATTATTTGTTGCAGTTATCTTTAGATCATTAAGCAAACTCGGTGACTCACTTCTCAGGGCAAAAGATGCCGTTTACAGAGGCAGTTGGTATAAGGCGATCAATGTAATTTTAGTTGCGGTAGGAATATATATCGCTATTCCTTATGGAATGCCGACCGTTGCGATTGCCGTTGTCATTGCTACATTTATCAATTATATAATGAATATGCATCTATGTGTTCAATTGATTCGGGTCAAATGGTTCGACTTGCTTAAAGCTCTTGTTCCATCTATCTTACTTGGATTTGTTTCATTCATTCTATGCGCAGTTATTCGCTTTTTGATGCGAACCGACAATCCATCAGATCTCATTGTGTTATTGGTGTCATCCGTCTATGTATTTGGCACAATCGCATTTGCAGTTTACTACAGACCCGAGCAATTAGGCGATAAAAACATCAATCCACTCCAATTTTTGCCTGAACGCATTCAAAACATGAAATTTGTAAAACCAATGATGGTGAGGCTCAAAAAAAATATGGCATGAAATTATAGGGACATGGCAATGCAATCAAAATTTATGACTCTAAGATCAATCACGTTACTTGTACTTCTATTTTGTGGAATCAATGCTTCCGCGCAGACTAGAATTAATATAAAAGCCGCAGATAGTTTGGATTTCATTCTCACTTTCAACGAGCAAAAGGTCAATAATATTCCATGTATTTCAATAACACTTGATGAACAACCATCAGGAAAAGTGGGAGTTTCACTGGCTTTTCAGTATTATGAAAGCTTAAATTTCACACAGATTGTCACGCTAAAAAAAAATACATCTGTTTTCTTCGAAATTGGATCAACAAAAACCGGATTCAAACTCAATCTTGTATCTGAATCTGCTTACTATCCAATGCAAAAAAATGTTGTGAATATCAATGCTACTGCGGATGAAGAAACAATTGTAGGCCAGAAAGAGACCCTTGAATTATCCAACAACATAACAATCCAAGATTTTGATAAACTGACATCTGAAGTAAAAGAAACTCACTTCGAGCTCAAAAAACTTGATAAGATTAAGACTTACCTCGACTCTAGAATGCTTACAATTGATCAATTTCGCTATCTGATGGCACTTTTGGATACCGAAGACAGCAAACTTGTGTTGCTCGCCAACCATAAAAATCAGATTGTTGATTCCGCTCATTTGAGTTCGCTTGTGGATGATTTCTTCCTCCAAAAAAACAAGGAAAAAGCACAACAAATCCTCTCTAATTAATACGTTGCTAAACAGGACACTAAGCAAGCAACAGAGTGATAAAATTCTTTTAATCATAATTAGAAGAATTTTGACTGAATGGGGAATTACTTTCGCGCTCGGAACTTCGTAATATCGAAGTCTTAGCGAATGAAAAAAGTACACAATTTCAGTGCAGGGCCATGCATCTTGCCCGGTGAAGTTATTCAACAAAGCGCTCAGGCAATTCTTGAGTTTGACAACATGGGATTGTCATTAATCGAAATTTCGCATCGCTCAAAAAACTTTGAGGCTGTGATGGAAGAAACCCGCTCTTTGGTAAAAGAAATACTCGGACTTAAATCGAATTACGAAGTATTGTTTTTGCAAGGGGGCGCGACACTTGGCTTTTATATAGTGCCTCTCAATCTTTTGCAAGAAGGGCACAAAGCTGCATATGCAAACACAGGAGTGTGGGCTGCGGGCGCGATCAAAGACGCCAAGCTCGTTGGTGAAATTGATGTGGTTTCAGATTCTTCAGATAAAAATCATAGCTACATTCCCCCTATCGAACTCACTGGAGAATACGATTATCTGCACATTACTTCCAATAACACAATATTCGGAACGCAATATCAAAAGTTTCCAAAAACCAACGCACCCTTGGTTTGCGATATGAGTTCTGATATTTTCTCTAAGCAATTTGATGCAAATGATTTTGCATTGATTTATGCAGGTGCACAGAAAAACATGGGCCCTGCAGGATCAACTCTGTATATTGTAGACACAGAATTTTTAGGAAAAACCGGACGTAAACTTCCTAATTACTTGGATTTAAAAAATCACATCGACAAAGACTCGATGGCTAATACTCCACCGGTATTTTCTGTGTACGCAAACATGCTTACACTACGTTGGATAAAAGCAAATGGTGGTCTTGAAGGCATGGATAGAAGAAATAGAGAAAAACAAGAAGTATTCTATAATGAGCTTGATAGAAACTCGCTGTTTCATGGCCATGCCGTTACCCAAGCTCGCTCATGGATGAATCCCACATTCAGACTGAATGATGATTCGATGGCTGCCGAATTTGATAAAATGTGGAAAGACGCAGGCATCAGTGGCATCACAGGTCATAGATCAGTTGGAGGTTATCGTGCAAGCATGTACAACGCATTATCTGTAGAAAGCGTGAAAGTACTTACCGATGTTATGAATGAATTTGAACGAATTAAAGGATAATATTAGAATGAAAATTTTAGCAAATGACGGAATTGATCCGGTAGGAAAAAAAGCACTAGAAGAGTTGGGTTGCACAGTTATAACCGATAAAGTAGATCAGCAACTTCTATCACTTTACATAAACGCAGAGAATATAGATGGAGTTCTTGTGCGCAGTGCTACCACAGTTCGCAAAGATTTAGTTGACGCGTGTCCGGGACTAAAATTTGTGGGTCGTGGTGGAGTTGGTATTGACAACATTGATGCAGAATACGCACGAAGCAAAGGCATTGATGTGTTTAATACACCATACTCAAGCTCTCAAGCGGTAGCAGAACTTGTAATTGCAAAAATGTTTGCTGCAGCTCGCGGTGTCTATGACGCCGGTCGTTCTATGCCACAACGCGGCGCAACTGAATTCGAAGGTCTAAAAAAGAAATATTCGAAAGGCTTTGAACTTCGTGGCAAATTACTTGGAGTTGTTGGATTTGGACGCATAGGACATTCTTTAGCATCGTACGCATTAGGTTGTGGGATGAAGGTTGTTGCTTGCGATATCACTACAGATCAATTCAAGACAGTAGTTCTCGAAATTGCGGGCAACAAAGTGCCAGTTGACATACCATGCATTTCCTTCGAAGAAGTTTTAAAACAATCTGACTTTATATCGCTTCACGTACCTAAACAAGCAGGCGGAGCGGCGGTAATTGGAGATGCGGAATTTGCAAAAATTAAAAAAGGAGCTGTTCTCATAAATTCATCAAGAGGTGGTGTAATTGATGAGCAATCATTGATCACAAATCTCAACAGCGGTCATATCCGCTTCGCTTGTCTCGATGTGTTTGTTGGTGAGCCAAATCCCTCAGAAGAGTTGATCACGCATCCGCAAATTCTTGCAACTCCGCACATCGGGGCTTCCACAGTTGAAGCTCAAGAACGCATAGGACTTGAGATTGCAGAGAATGTAAAACGCATAATGAAGCTCTGATTTTATAATATTCCGGACTATGAAAAAACTGTTCCTTCCTATATTGATTCTATTCGTGCTGTCATGCAATAACACGGACAATAAGAATCCACAGAAGGCAGTAGAGGAAAAAAAGTCGGTTTCCAATATTGTATTGCACCCAGAGTGGACCGAATCGCTTACCAAAAACAAATTAAGTGGCTCGGTGCATATTTGGAATAAAAATGAAGATACTTGGCATCACAGCGACAGCGCATCGTTTCATATAACAAACGTTCCCGCGTCTACATTCAAGATTTTTATTTCATTGACAGCCTTGGAGCTTGGAACTATCCGTGATGAAAACGAAGTGCTAAAATGGAATGGAACCAAACAACAAGTTGCGTCATGGAATCACGATCAAGACATGCGCGAAGCATTTGCGAATTCTACCAATTGGTTCTACGAAAAACTTGCCACTGATATCGGATCCGCAACAATGAAAACGTGGCTTGATAGAGCAAATTACAGTTGCAACTCGATAGATGGAAAAGAAAAATATTGGCTTGAACCTGGATTTGAAATTAGCCCTGAAAAACAAATTGATTTTCTGAGACGACTTCACGATAACGAATTGCCGTTTGCACAAAGGAACATGGATATTACTAAAAATATCATGTTCGCAAAAGACACCTTGGGCGTAAAAATTTATGCTAAAACCGGTTGGGCCGTACCGAATAATTTTAATATTGGATGGTATGTTGGATGGGCTGAGAAAAATAATTCGATTTATTATTTCGCCACATGCATAGAAAATCCAGAGCCTGAGATTGAAAATTTCGGAGATCTAAGAATTTCGACAATCTACAATGCACTTACTTCGATGGGTGTATTATCAATTTCATCAAAATAACTGATGATCACTGTAAAGCCATTTAAAGCAGTCAGGCCAGCACGTGATAAAGTTCATTTGGTGGCCTCGCGTTCCTATGTGAGTTATAATACAGCGCAACTTCGCAACAAGTTGAACGAAAATCCTTATAGTTTTCTACACATTATTCATCCTGATTATTCTGTCAAAAAAATTCATAAGACCGGAAATCTCACCGAAAGATTTAGTCTAGTGCGTAAACGTTACGAAGAGTTTATCTCCAAGGAAATTTTAGTTCGTGATAATGAACCGGCATTTTACATTTACCGACAAACAAAAAATGGACATCCATTTATTGGAATAATAGCTGCTGTTGCAATAAATGATTATCTCGAAGGCCGCATAAAAGTTCACGAGCACACGCTAGCTAAGCGAGAAGAGACATTTACAAATTATCTAAGCACAACAAATATCAATGCTGAGCCTGTTTTATTGATGTCACAGCGCTCATTAGCACTCGAAAAAATCTATGCAAAATATTTAGAACAGCGCCCAGAATATGATTTCTCTACTACAAATACTGTCCGTCATCAACTTTGGGTAATTCATGACCAAGAAGATGGTAAAATCATTGAGCAGGCCTATTTAGCTATGCCGGCACTTTATATCGCAGACGGACATCACCGCAGTGCGAGCAGCGCTAAATTACATGAACAAAGAAAAACACGGTATGGCAGCGGACTAGAGCCACACAACTATTGCTTGGCATACATAATGGATGAATCAACGGTGAGAATTTATGAGTTTAACAGACTTGTAAAAGATCTGAATGGGTTAAGTAACGAAGATTTCCTTTCAAAGCTCGAGGCAACATTTTATATCAACGAAGCACCGGCTTTATATAGATCTGGTCAGAAAGGTGAATTCAGTATGTATCTTAACAAACAATGGTATGCACTCAATTTAAAACACTCAACCAATAAATTGGATTCGCAAGTATTATCCGATAGTGTACTTGCACCAATTTTTAATATCTTGGATCTGCGTAAGGACAAACGTATAGCTTTTATGGAAGGTCCACGAGGAATGGAAGGACTAAAAAATGCAGTTGACAAAAAACAATTTCAAGTTGCCTTCGGATTATATCCTGTTCATATCAGCGAACTAAAATCCATTGCAGATATGGGAGAAAACATGCCTCCAAAAAGTACGTGGGTAGAACCTAAATTGCGCAGCGGACTTGTGATTTATGAATTATCTTGATTCCTTTGAAAAACAATGAGTATCATCACTGAAAATATTATAGAATTAAAAGCACAATTACCAAACAATGTTAGATTGATTGCCGTTTCCAAAACGAAACCTATAGAAGCAATTCAAGAAGCCTTTAACTTAGGTCAGCGCGATTTTGGAGAAAATTACGTTCAAGAACTTGTAGATAAAAAAGATCAACTTTCTACTGATATCATTTGGCATTTTATTGGGCATCTTCAAAGCAACAAAGTAAAATATATCGCAGGATTTGTAGATTGGATACATGGTGTTGAAAGCGAAAAACTACTTATTGAAATAAATAAACAGGCAGCCAAACACAACCGCAAAATCAACTGTTTGTTGCAAGTGCATATCGGGCAAGAGGAAACAAAATTTGGTTTTACTGTAGAAGAATTAAGAGAATTTTGTTCCCGAATTGATTTGGAAAAACTCAATCACATTAATCTAAGCGGACTTATGGGAATGGCGTCTTTTACAGCCAATCAAAGTCAAATCAAACGTGAATTTAGTGACCTAAGCAAACTATTTTCTGAGCTTAAATCGACCACCTTTGCGAACAATAATTCGTTTTCTGAGATTTCTATTGGCATGAGCGGTGATTGGAAGATTGCGATAGAGGAGGGAAGTACGATGATACGAATAGGAAGCTCTATTTTTGGCAGCAGATAAATTTATAAATCATGACAAAAAAAACTAGTCTAATATACTTAGCGTTAGCACCTGTGCTTTTTGGACTAAGTTGGTTCATATCGCATCGCGTCTTTGAACGATTTATGACCAACGGCTCAGGAATCTCGGACGCACACGATCGTTCGCTCGGCTATGCTTTGGTATTCCTAGCGTTATATCTGATCGTCTTTTTCATAATTAGAGACCTCTACAAGCCCAAAAAGGCTTGATTTTAGATAATCTTAAAGACGAAATCAAGTCTTATTCACTTTTTATTCACCTTGTAAATACATTACAATGAGAGTGTTTTAACTTGCGTCAAATATTAAATCAAACCCTATAAACTATTGAACATGGCAGAAATTCAAAAAGAAAAACTAAAGGCCCTGCAACTTGCAATGGACAAGATGGAAAAAACTTATGGCAAAGGTGCTGTAATGAAATTGGGCGACACTGCAACTGAACCGATGGAAGTGATTCCGAGTGGCTCGATCGGTATCGATCTGGCGCTTGGAATAGGCGGATATCCCAAAGGCAGAATTGTAGAAATATACGGACCTGAATCTTCGGGTAAAACAACTTTGGCCATCCACGCCATAGCTGAATGTCAAAAACAAGGTGGAATCTGTGCGATTATTGATGCTGAGCACGCCTTTGACAAGTTTTATGCTGAAGCTCTTGGTGTTGACACAGAAAATCTATTGATCTCACAGCCGGATAATGGAGAGCAGGGTCTTGAGATTGCTGAAAATCTTATTCGCTCTGGTGCAATTGATCTTATTGTAGTTGACTCAGTGGCTGCTCTTACTCCACGTTCTGAGATTGAAGGTGAAATGGGTGACAGTTCAGTTGGAACCCAAGCGCGTCTGATGTCGAAAGCATTACGTAAACTCACAGGTACAATCAGTAAAACCGGATGCTGTTGCATTTTCATCAATCAGTTGAGAGAAAAAATTGGAGTTATGTTCGGCAATCCTGAAACAACTACTGGTGGTAATGCTCTTAAGTTCTATGCTTCTATCCGTATTGATATTCGCAGAACACAGCAGATCAAAGATGGCGAAAATCCTATTGGTAACCACGCCAAGGTGAAAATTGTAAAAAACAAATTAGCTCCACCATTCAGACAAGCCGAATTTGATATTATGTATGGCTTGGGAATAAGCCGTGTTGGTGAGTTGATAGATTTTGGTGTAGATCTCAATGTAGTGAAGAAAAGCGGAAGTTGGTTCAGCTATGGAGAAACCAAGTTGGGACAAGGTAGAGATGCTGTTAAGCAGATTTTGGATGACAATCCGGAATTAATGGAAGAGATCGAACTCAAAGTTCGTGAAGCTCTTGCTGCAAAACAAGCTGTAAAAGCGTAAATAATTGTCGCAATTTTGGCCCACGGAAAGTTCACCGTGGGCTTTTTTTTTATATCATGCAGCTTAATTAGGAATTTGTAACCAATGAAAGTACTTTTTTATATCGTCTTTGCTCTTGTGTTAGCCAGTTGCTACAGCAATGGAACTAATAATACGCCTGCTACATCTGAGGGAAGTAATAATAATAACAATGTTCAAACAACGCCAGATTCAACGTTATCTGCAATCAATCAAAGAATTGCCGCAGATCCTGGCAATTTTAAAAACTACCTTGATCGCGCTAAGTATTATTCAGGTTTAGAGTTGTTTAACAATGCATTTCAAGACATCGCTCGTGCCTTTACCGCAGATAGCACCAAGGCCGAAATATTTCTTGTTAAGGGCGATGTTTTTTGGAAAAGACAGCAAATAAAAGAGGCATATATTGAATACACGCGCTGCATTGAACTTGATAGCTCAAATACAGAATGCCTACTAAACAAAGCCGGGATCGACATAGCACTGCGCAACTACGACAAGGCAAGAGAGCATATCAATTCTGCACTTCAACAAAATGAATTTTTACCCTATGCTTATTATCTCAGAGGACGAATGTATAAGGAACAACGAGACACCAATATGGCTGCCTCATCATATAAAACAGCAATTGAAGTTGATCCAAATTATTACGATGCATACATTGAAGTTGGACTTCTCTACGCAGAACAAAAAAATGATCTAGCCAAAGAATATTATAATTCTGCAATTGCTATAAAACCTTCGAGTGTAGAGGCTTGGTATAACAAAGCAATGTTCTTACAAGAGACTGGATTTAAAGACAAAAAAAGATACAATGAAGCATTTGCTTGCTATGATTCTATCTTAAAAATTGATCGAAATTTTGTTGCCTCCTATTTTAACAAAGGATACATTTTTCTTGAATACAAAGTCCAATATGATAGTTCCGCTTATTACTTCACAAAAGCAATTCAGCAATATCCCCAATACTACCAAGCGTATTACAACAGAGGCTTGAGTTACGAAAGTCTCAATAAGAGAAAAGAAGCTGAATCAGATTATAGAATGGCGCTCTCAATTCAACCGGATTATACGGATGCGGCTATTTCATTGAATAGAATACTCAATGGAAGATAAATAATGGAGGATGGATAAGGACTGGTGTATTCAATGTAGCCCAATACCGTGTGGATTTATGCGATGGTACGAACTTACGAATTAGAATCAACTCATAACTTAAGACCAATGCCGCTTGACAAAATGATTTTAGTAAGGCAACAAATTCACACTGTACAAAATTTCTTGTTGTTGAAGGGCATCATCTGTGAGAAAAACGGGATAAACAAGATAGGCACGCTTTATTAAAAAAACTCCAGGATGCTCTGGATCAGATAGAGTCAGATATATTTCCATGTATAAATCCGTTTCCTGAAAAACAGAACTTATTTCGAACGAGAATCCATCGTTGGTCACAATAAAATCTTGAATTATAACCCCGGTTATTCTTTCGTCCATATCAATTTCATTTCTTCCATCAGGAACTAATTCAAAGCCACCGAGATCCAAAATGACATGAATGGAAGACTGTTTGCTGCCAACAAAAAGTGTATCCATCACAACCATTTCGCCAAAAGTGTGAGCGGCAGTCTCGCCCATCAACTCTCTAGATGGAATGAGATTGAAATTTTTTACTTTGCCTGACTTCGGAGATGATAGTCTGCGAAGGAGATGATTTTGATTGTCACATACAATAAGTTCCGAATTGTAAACTACCAAATCTGTAGGTCTATTAAAACTCGAAGTTTCGGCTTCGCCATTCAGATCGCCTTTGATACCACTGCCTGCAATCACTTTCCATGAATCTTTTTCGAGCACACCTATCACAGATTTTTCAGAATCGCAGGCATACATCTGTCCTTTCCACTCTGCTACAGCACTAATTTTCCAGTCGCTAGTTTCAGCTACTAGAGTAATTTTTTTCTTGTGATCAATCTTCCATAAAGTACCGTCAGACATTACCACAAACAAATGCTTAACTGAAGCAGCTAGATTTGTAGCCGAAACACGCATCATAGAATTCTTAACGGACGCCGGAATGGTCACAAATAATTCGGCTTCTCCCGACTTAACGTCAACTTCAAAAATCTGATTTGTCGCACCGCTGACAACAAATAATTTATTATCCCAAACCTCTGTATCTGTGGGCAATCCTAGGGGTTGTCTACTTGTATTTATTACACTGGCCTGATCATAGGTCAGTTGACCGTTTCCTACCAAAGTTGAAACTCTTTCGGAAGAAAAATCAACTTGTCTTAAGCGATGGTTGTACGTATCTGCAACATAAAGTTTATCCTTAAAAAACACCATTCCGCCTGCATGGTCAAATCGCGATTGCTGCAGATAATCATCTTTAAATCCCGGCAGAAGATTGCCGATTATTTTGACACAATTTCCGGCCCCATCCAATGCTACGATTCTATTATGTGCAGCATCGTTGACAAATAACAATCCTTGCGCATCATCAATTGCTATGTGAGTAGGAGTTTCGATAAATGGATCTGCCCACCAATGATTTTCGATATTGGGTTTAATTTGATTAAAATAACAGGAGGAAATAAGTTCTTTGTTGTTTTTTATTTCTTCAATTTTGGAATAAAGTATTTCCAGCCCACGAATACCACCTCCGGCAAACGAAGGTGTTGATGATTGTTCGTACGTAAAAAAGTATGGTAATTCATTCACAACTGTACTAGTAAATCCTGAAAGATCAGGAACTACACCAATTGGATGAGTAAAGGCATTTTGTTGAATGTACTGAAGCAAAAATTGCCTCGATAAAGTCTGACTCGGATTTACCTTAATAATCTGAATGAGCTGGAATGCAGCATTTGGTTGAAGCGCTTCTTGCAACTCACTGACATTTTGTTTGCACTGTAAACAATTAATATCGGTTACCACTACTACGGCTATCTTACGTGAAATTGAGCTGAAAGTCAAAGGATATTCTGTATTCAACCAAACCGTTCCCTGCGGAAAAACATCGCCGACACTAAAAGAACCGTCTTGCCCACCATTATTCTCTTTTAATTTTCCCTCATTCTTATCATTCAACTCCTTTACCTTTTCGTTATCAGCAGGTTGGGTTTCTCCTTGACCAATAGTGACGAATGAAAACATCATTAGCAAACAAATCATAGGTAGCATAAATCGGAATTGACGTATCCTATTAATTTGAGTGACCTTGTCGCACTGAATCGAATTAAATTTCATAGATTTAGATATACTTTTTACCACTAGAATTGACTATATGAAGTCCGAATTGGACTAAAAATGTATTACAATAAAAAAGGGAATCAAAAATGATTCCCTTTTTCCAGTAAACAATACTTTTTGATGAATTATTTCACCATGTCAACAACTGCTTTGAAAGCACCGGGATGATTCATTGCTAGATCAGCTAGAACTTTGCGGTTGAGTTGTACGCCGCTTTTGTGCACTTTGTCCATGAAAACCGAATACGACATGTCGTACGGTCTAACACCTGCATTGATACGTGCGATCCACAAAGAGCGGAAGTTGCGTTTCTTTTGCTTACGACCTATATAGGCGTAACAAAGTGCTTTTTCAACTGCGTTTTTGGCTACAGACCAGACATTCTTTCTAGATCCGAAATAGCCTTTAGCCATCTTCATGACCTTCTTGCGTCTGGCCCTACTAGCTACTGAATTTTTTGCTCTTGGCATTTTAAAATTTGTTTTTGACGTTGGTGTCTCGGCTGAGGTGGTTATTACACTTCTGTGTTTTAATCCTTACCGTTCCGGCGAACTTTTAGTACCAATTGTCGGGTTAACATTACCTGCTCACTTTAACAGCTTAGGCTGTAGGGACGAGCAATTGTCTCTTGATCGATTTTGCATCAGCAGAACTTACAAGACCATCTTTCGTTAAGGCACGCTTACGAGCTGTGTCCTTCTTGGTAAGAATGTGTCTTTTGAAAGCATGCTTGCGCTTAATCTTTCCGCTGCCGGTAACTTGGAATCGCTTCTTAGCTCCGGACTTGGTTTTTGACTTAGGCATCTTACTTTATTTATTATACGTGTTAAACTACTTTTTCTTTGGCGCAATGATGACGAACATTCGTTTGCCATCCATTTTAGGCATCTGCTCCGGAAGACCCAATTCCATCAAATCTTGAATGAATTTAGTCAATAGAATTTCGCCTCTATCTTTATAAACTATTGATCTCCCTTTGAAGTGCACATAAGCTTTCACTTTAGCACCTTCCACAAGGAAAGATTTTGCATGTTTCAATTTGAAGTCGAAATCATGGTCGTCTGTATTTGGACCGAATCTGATTTCTTTCAAAATAACGTTTGTCTGACGCGATTTGATTTCCTTCTGTTTCTTCTTTTGGTCATAAAGAAACTTTCTGTAGTCACCAATACGACAAACTGGTGGTACTGCAGTTCCTGAGATTTCGATCAAATCCTGCTCCATTTCCTGAGCAAGTTTAATTGCTTCGGCTAGCGAATAAACTCCTTGTTCGATGTTATCACCAACTAAACGAACCTCAGGTGCCGTAATTTTTCCATTGAGCTTATGCTCTGGTTCCAGCGATCTGCGTCCTCTTGTGAATCTTTGAGGGTTGTTGTTAATATTGCCTCCTTGGTTAATGTAAATACTCCTTTAATTCTCTGCTCTGCTTACTCAGCAAGCATTCCTGCTATCTCATCTTGTATCAATTTTACAAAGCTTGCTATGCTTAGCGAACCAATATCACCTTCTCCTTTTTTGCGGGCCGAAACAGAACCTGCATTCATCTCTTCCTCACCCACAACAAGCATATACGGGAACTTTTCCATTTCTGCATCTCTGATCTTCTTCCCTACCTTTTCATTCCTATCGTCAACGAGGGCGCGAATATCGTAAGAATTTAGTTCCGATGCTACGGTTCTCGCATATTCGTTAAATTTCTCCGAAACAGGCAGTATTTTCACCTGATTTGGAGTGAGCCAAAGAGGAAACTGACCCGCACAGTGTTCAATTAGGATGGCAACAAAACGCTCCATCGACCCAAAAGGTGCCCTATGAATCATCACAGGTCGGTGTTTTTGATTGTCGGCACCGGTGTATTCCAGCTCGAAACGCTCAGGAAGATTGTAATCTATTTGCACAGTTCCCAACTGCCATTTACGACCAATAGCATCACGCACCATAAAATCGAGTTTAGGACCATAAAATGCTGCCTCACCGATCTCTACCACTGTTCTGAGACCTTTTTCATTGGCCACTTCCTGAATAGCAAGTTCGGCCTTATCCCAATTTTCATTGGAGCCTATATATTTTTCTGGTGTGTTCGGGTCTCTCAATGAAACTTGAGCCAAAAAATCATGGAAATCGAGTGTTTTGAAGATGTATAACACAAGATCAAACACTTTTCCAACTTCAAGTTTCACTTGTTCGTTGGTGCAGAAAATATGTGCATCATCTTGAGTAAATCCACGGACGCGAGTAAGTCCGTGAAGCTCGCCGCTCTGCTCATAACGATAAACAGTACCAAACTCTGCAAGTCGCAAAGGCAAATCTCTGTAGGATCTTGGTTCTGCCTTATAAATTTCGCAGTGATGTGGGCAGTTCATCGGCTTGAGCATGTAAACCTCGCCTTCTGCCGGAGTTGTAATTGGCTGAAAACTGTCGGCACCATATTTAGCCCAGTGACCGCTAGTTTCATATAATTCTTTACTGCCTATATGAGGAGTAATAACCGATAGATATCCTGCTTTCTTCTGCGCAGTCTGCAAAAACGATTGAAGTCGACCTCGAAGATCTGCACCTTTTGGCAACCAAAGCGGAAGACCACTTCCTACTTTTTGAGAAAAATGGAAAAGCCCCATTTCTTTTCCGAGCTTTCTATGGTCTCTCTTTTTTGCTTCTTCTATCAACTTGAGATAGTCTTCCAGCTCACTTTGTTTGGGAAAAGTAATAGCATACACACGCGTGAGCATTTTGTTTTTCTCGTCCCCTCTCCAATAAGCACCAGCCACATTTAGAAGCTTAGCTGCTTTGATAAAACCTGTATTTGGAATATGTGGTCCACGGCACAAGTCCGTGAAATTACCTTGAGTGTAAAATGTGATTTCACCATCATTGAGACCATCAATCAATTCGAGTTTGTATGGATCAACTTTTTCGGTGAAATAACTTATGGCGTCGGCCTTAGAAACTTGTTTACGGATAAATTCATTTTTCTGTCTTGCAAGATCAAGCATTGTCTTCTCAACTTTTGCAAAATCCTCTTGAGTAAAAACTTGACCATTGAAATCAACATCGTAATAAAAACCATTCTCAATTGCCGGACCAATAGCCAGTTTGATTTCGGGATAATGTACCTCAAGCGCTTCCGCCATTAGGTGAGCAGACGAATGCCACATTGTGGACTTACCATCGAGGTCATTCCAAGTAAGAAGTTTGAGTTTGCAATCCGTCGTGATAGGGCGCGTCGCATCAACAACAACACCATCAATTACTGCACTCAAAACATTGCGGGCTAGTCCTTCGCTGATGGACTGTGCCACCTGCATTGCAGTCGTTCCGCTTTCAACCTGTTTTATACTTCCGTCCGGAAGAGCTACGCTGATCATCTATATTGCGATTTTTTTTGAGGGCGCGAAGATAACACATTCAGGCACATTTTTGTACATGCTGAAAAGTGAAGAATGATGGTGAATGAGGAATGATTGATGAATTAAAAATTACTATTAACGTGAATCAATTGCGGATGTAGAATTGACGAGGGAATTACACCAATAGCCTTTATAAAATAGACCCAACCAATTTTATGAGTTACAGTAGTAAATGCTGTTAAGATTAATGTTTTGTGCAATGCTGTGAAACGAATTGGAATAATACATAAATCCAAATCGTATTAATCGCTCTTAGAATTTGTACATTTTCTTATTTGCACTTTCTAAGACTACTTGGTATTACTTACCAGAAACATCAGTTGCTAGAATAGCTGCTATATCAGGTCTGAAGTACAAATTACTCTTTAAGACTTTACCATCCTCACGATAAATCGGATGACCATTTTCATCGAGTTTACTCATGTTACTGCGTTGAATTTCCTTGAAGACATCAGCCATGTAATCTTGAAGACCATGAGCATTGATTGTTCCACACAAAATGTATAACATATCGCCCAATGCATCTGCAACTTCAACAATATTGCCGGCTTTTGCAGCTTCTAGATATTCTTCATTTTCTTCTTTCATGAGATTAAAACGAAGATTAATTTCCTGTTCACTTAATTCGACAGAAGGTTTCCGCCTATTCTTGATTTTAAAAGCATCGTGAAATTCGCGCACGTGACGAATTGTATCTGAGAGGGTAAGTTCCTTTTCCATATCTATCTATTGTGTTTGATTGCAAGTTGGTGGGTACTCAATACTGGATACAAAAAAAATTGCATTATTTTTAAACTAGCTATGAACAAAGCCCTGGATGCAACTTAATAAAATTTGAAAAAATGGATTTTTGTTACATGGATCGCGGGGAAGGTTTTCCGTTTAAACAGCAGTATGATCGTTCAGTTTATCTAAATCAATTTCAGTTTTGCCCTCTGCATTAATTCTGATTACTGAATTGAACGTTACACCCCAAAGAATTTGATCGAAACCATAAGAAGATCGGGAATAGATTTGAGTAGCGTAAGTGTCGTCGATCGCTTTAATAAGAATTAGTATTTCAGCTTTGCCCTCCTCCAAATCCCTTTTCGTTAAACCTAAAATCGGTGAACCTTCCGCAATTGGATGCACTATTGTCCAAGACAATGCAAGGAAATTTATTCTTTTAAGTTCGAGCTCAAGATTGTGAAAACTTCTTTGTTCTTTTCCATTTATCATTGATTTTATAGAAAGAATGACACTCGCCTCTACTTCTATCAATTGATTCTTGCGAGCATTGGCAATACGAAACATCAATCCTGAATTTTCCATATAAGGAGCTACAACACAATTTTCACTGTAAAGAATAGCTGCTGTAGGCCTAGAGAATCTTCCATAAAGCAACCCTGTTGCAAGAGCGAAAGCCATAAGACCCATCAAACTTTCGAACGCCGCGACAGCATTTGCCAGCTTTGAAACCGGCGCTACTCGACCATATCCCACGGTAGTGATAGACTGTGAAGAAAAGAAAAACGCCTCCCAAAAATTATGTAATCCAGAACCCGGAACAACTCCTGACAATTGATTAACCCCTATCCACAGGTAAATAAGTGCGAATAAAGTATTTACAATCAAATAGGTAATAAATATAATCATCAAAAACCGAACCCACGAAATGGTAACTAAGTCATGATAAACATTGATCGGATTGAAATTTGAAATACCCTTTCTGATGATATTGGTGGTGCCATCAGAATTCATAATCCTTTCGGAATTAGCAACCTTGCCAAAACCCAATTCGCGTTCAGAGCTACTACGTAAATTATTCATTTTAGGATAATGGAGTACTAAGCTTATTTGACGCAAACATAGTGTCGTATTAACTCTCACAAATATTCAGCGCGAGTATCTACCACAGAAAAATCTCAGAACTATTTTAAAATCTAACACCCGCTCTATATTTGCATCCTCAAAAAGTTTGAGGTTTGAGGTTTACTTCTTTAACTTATTAAATTATTAACTCTTCAATTGAATCGTGGGTTTAGTTTAATTGACTAGAGCGTCCCGATGAAATCGGGAAGTTCAGTGGTGAAACTCCGAAAAGAAGGAAATGCAGTTTTAATGATTCTACGGAATCTTTAAATCTTTAAATAGTTGAATATTTTGGGGGTATAGCTCAGCTGGCTAGAGCGCTTGCATGGCATGCAAGAGGTCATCGGTTCGACTCCGATTATCTCCACAAAGTCCCGCCAAGGGACTTTTTTTTTAACATTGAGATATTGTATAACGATACGCGGAGTGGTTCAGGGTGTTTACTTCAGAAAATTTACACTGGAAAAAGCGATTGAACTTAGGCTAACGGGCTTTGTGGAGAACAAAGACGATGGCTCGGTGTATTGTGAAGTTGAAGGTGATGATGCAAGAGTGCAGCTTTTTATGGACTGGTGTTCAATAGGCTCTCCAATGTCGCAGGTAACGTCGGTTGAGGTTAAAAGAATGCCTGCCATAATTTTTCAAAACTTCGAAATCAGAGATTAATATTATTTCGAAGACTTCAGATGAAAGAGTTTCTAAAAAATATTATACGTCAGACCCTGATTAAACTTCAGTTACCTATTACCCAAAATATTCGGTACGATATTCTCACAGAAAAAATTCTGTCCAATGTTTTGCACTCAGATTCGAATTGTATAGATATAGGTGCTCACAAAGGCGAAATTCTCTCGCGTCTATTAAAACATTCCCCAACCGCAAAACATATCGCCTTTGAACCCATTCCTTATTTGTTTGAAGGTCTAAAGTCAAAATTCGGAAATAAAGCAATCATCTATCCTTTTGCCTTATCGGATCATGCAGGAGTAACGGAGTTTAATCTGGTGCTGGACGATCCGGCATATAGCGGATTAAAAAAAAGAAAGTATAAAACAGACAAACCGTCAATTCAAACGATTCAAGTTGTAGTAAAAACACTTGACGAATTGATACCTGCCGACTCAAAGAAAATCGACCTAATCAAAATAGATGTAGAGGGCGGTGAATTTGATGTTCTCAAAGGGGCAGAAAAACTTTTGCTGAGAGACAAGCCACTTTTAATTTTTGAATGCGGCAAAGGAGCTTCTGAATATTATGGAGCGGAGCCTGGCGAATTATTTCAATACTTGCAAATGTTGGATTACAAAATATTCACTTTGAATTCATTTTACAAAAAAGAGCCTCCACTCGGACTCGCTGAGTTCAAGTTGATATTTGAAGAGGGAAGTGATTATTATTTTGTAGGGGTTTGACAGCTATGAAAAGTTTGAAAGCCATACCGACTCTGCTAACAATTGGTTTTGTTTTTTTAATGCTCTGCATTTACTGGATATTAAACTTTAATAATATTCTCTGTCTATCTCCTACCGGAATTCACTTTACTAGACAGACAGACTCGCTATCATTTGTCTATCAATATTATTGGAAACATCATTTGTTATTCCAACCGCATGTATTTAGCCAAGATTCAAAAGAAGGTATGGCTGCATGTGAGTTCCCTCTTCTCTACTACATTGTAGCGAAATTGTATACTGTTTTTGGTGAAAGAGAGATTGTCTTTAGATGTTTAAACCTATTTATTTTTACTTCTAGTATTACAATCTTGCAAACCGCGATTCGTCCAACTGGAAAAATAATTTCATACCTTATTCCGATTGGTATTACTTCTTCAACTATATTACTCTACTACTCTTGTAATTTTCTTCCAGAAATAGCTGCATTTAGCATTTCCCTTATTGCAATTGCAATTATAATCATCATAAAAAGTATTGGTTATCGCCCACTGTATGGATGGCTGATAATGGTTCTTCTTACGTTTTCCACCCTTACTAAAATTACGTATGGAATCTATGGAATATCAATAGCAATTTTGATTACCTACTTATTTTGGACTAACCAAATATCGAGGAAAAAATTCACGAACTATCTTGTTCTAATAACGATTCATTTAATCATAGTATTCGCATGGTATTTGTATGCTTCACTTTATAATAAGATTTCAGGAGATTCCTATTTCCTGTTAAAAGCCCGACCAATCTGGGAAACGCCGAGAGATACGTGGACTTCATCTATAAGTTTTATCACAACATATTGGAATTCGGCATTCTATCATCCAGCACTTAGATACTTCTTCGCATTATCAATGATTTGGAATTTATTCCATTATTATAAAACCAATAAGAGTATTTTTATTTTTATAATCAGTCTAAAATTGGGCTGTCTTTCAATTCTCGTTTTATTTTCATTGCATTTCGTGGATCACGACTATTACTTTGTTTGCTTCATTCCCACTATTGCGATAAATCTATACCTATTTTTTCATTCCATTCGTGGACACAAATATTATTATCGTTCTGCAATTCTTGTGTTTTTTGTTGGAATTCTCTCTAGTCTCATATACGCGGATAACAAATTAGATTTGAGATATTTCAAAAATATGGAAAGTCAACAATTGATAAGTTCCAAGCTATTAAATGGAGCAAGAATTTTAGATTCCCTAGGGATCTCAAAGGATTCCCAAATACTTCTTTTAGGTGATGAAACCAAGAATGGAGGTCTGTATACTCTCAGAAGAAACGGGACTAGTATTGAATCAAAAAGACAAAGCAGTTATGACGATCTTGCACTGAATTTGTCCAAAACGAATGACTTTGCAATCCTAATAGACAGTGCATACCAAAATGTTATTAATCGAAATTCTGACAAATTCAAATTATTTGGTCGAATTAATAATCAAATTATTTATAAGATCGAAAAATAGCTAGTCACGAAACTCCTTGCCATAAAGTCGGTTTCCTTCAACATCAATAATTACCGTAATATAGAATCCAACTGGAATGTTTATTTGCTCGGACCCTTCAGATTCGGCCACAATTTGCCCTCTTAGATTATAATATTGCTTTGAAACCTCTCTACCAAATACATACTTTTCACTTTCTACTATTGTCGTAAAACAATTAGAAAATACGGGTGACATTATATCCTCACTAGTTAGAATAGGACTCAAATACTTCATAACCAAAAAATCTTTTTGTGTTTGACTTACCAATCTGTGTCCTGCAGTAACCAATTGCCCGAAAGAATTAATAATAATAGAATTAAAGGCTTCATCGGATGTACTGCCATAAAAAAAAGCACCATCGAACCAGCCATCCAAAGTTCTTGCA
>Ga0105048_10003237_pt1 | contig 26659 bp, 27 predicted proteins | sample MAT05_FD_78382 | JGI IMG/M metagenome (GOLD analysis project Ga0105048, IMG submission 78382) | Freshwater microbial communities from Lake Fryxell liftoff mats and glacier meltwater in Antarctica - MAT-05 | ecosystem: Environmental > Aquatic > Freshwater > Ice > Liftoff microbial mat | place...
CCGGAAGCACGCAGCCGAGTCGGGCATGCCCATCCCCGAGTACCCCATCGTGTTCAACAAGTTCAACAACGCGCTGGCGGCGCATGGCGAGACCGTGACCATCCCGGCGGTCACGGCCAAGGCGGACTACGAGGTCGAGCTGGCGGTGGTCATCGGCAAGCGCGCGACGGCTGTGCCGGTCGAGGCGGCGCTGGACCACGTGCTGGGCTACTCCACGGCGAACGACCTGAGCGCCCGCGACCTCCAGTTCCGGACCGCCCAGTGGATGTTGGGCAAGACGCTCGACGGCTTCCTGCCGCTCGGCCCGGACTTGGTGACCGCGGACGAGGTCCCGGACCCACAGGCCCTCCGCCTGCAGACGTGGCTCAACGGTGAGCAGCGCCAGGACTCCAACACCGCGGACATGGTCTTCGATGTCGCGACGCTGGTCGCATACTGCAGCACCTACTTCACCCTGGAGCCCGGCGATGTGATGATCACGGGCACCCCGGCAGGCGTCATCTCGGGCATGCAGGCGCCGGTCTGGCTCAAGGACGGCGACGTGGTCGTGGTCGAGGTCGAGGGTCTGGGCAAGCTGGAGACCACGCTGCGCGGGGCATAAGCCTCGGCCGCGTCTCGGTCGAGCCCCGGCGGCGCCTCACTCCGCGGGCCTGTCAGCCCGCAGCAGGGAGTCGACGACACAGTCCACGGGCGTGCCATCCGCCCGGATGTGCCACGCCCGAAGCACGCCCTCTCGCTGCCGACCGAGCCGCGACACCATCCGTTCCGAGCCCTCGTTGCCGACCATGATGTCGCCATCGATGCGCACGGCTGCCGTGGTCGCGAGTCCTGGCCCGATGTATCCCGGGCACTGGTAGATGGAGAGCGCGGGTGGTGTCGCCCGACAAGTCCAGCCGGCCGGGGAGGTCTGCGACCGTTCCACGGGATCCCGCCCGACGGTGTCGGATCGTCGATCGTCCGACGATCAGGCCGCGTCCCGGCTAGACTCTGCTGTCATGAGCGTGATCGAGCGTGCCACTGAGCGCGTCCCACCCCCCGTCGGTGCCTGGGATCTGGTCGCGGACGGCCAGGATACGGCCGAGCGTGGCCTGCATGCGACCGTCAGTGGTGAGGTGGCCTTCGGGGCATCGGTCGATCCCGCCGTCCAGCGCCCCGTGGCGCGGCTGTCGGGTGCCGGTCGTCTCGAGGTCGCCCTTCCGGTACTGGGCATGGAGGCATGCACCGTCTCCGCGTGGGTGAATGCCGCCGCTGCACCCACGACCGTGCTGGGCGACGTGGTGTCGTGGTTCGACCCAGGTTCTCGGCACGGCTTCACCCTGGGATTCGAGCATGGCAGCCCCTGCGGCAGCCATGGCAACGACCGGACCGCATGGTTCGGCGTCGATGCCGGTTCACTGCCGATCGTCACCGATCACGGGAAGCCCGGCGACGCCGCGGTCATGGTGTGCTCCCTTGCCGCATTCGACGGTGCGCTGTACGCCGCCACCTGGGAGATCGGGCCGGCGCCCCGGGGCCGCGTGTTCCGCCTCGTCGACGGTGTCTGGGAGGACTGCGGCTCTCCCTGGGACGCGAATGCCGTGACCCGTCTCGCGGTCCATGATGGCGCGCTCTACGCGGGTGTCTCCCGTTTGCGGGGTGGCGGGTCGGGCCTCGAGGATTCGGCTAACCAGGGGCCCGGTGGTCGGGTGCTTCGGTATGAGGGCGGCCGTGCCTGGGCCGACATGGGGGCGATCGAGGGCGCCGATGCGATCACCGGGCTGGTCCCGTTCGCGGGCGCGTTGTACGCGATCCCGATGTATACGGAGGGCCTGTTCCGCATGGACGGACCGGGCGCATGGCGCTGGTGCGGCACGCCCGGGCGGCGCCTGCTCGCGCTGGGGGCGTATGCCGGGGCCCTGTACGGCGCGGGCAATGATCATGCCCATGTGGAGAGCGCCATCGCCATGACCAAGGCGGGCGTGGTAGTGCCGGCTCGTGAGCCGTCCGGCGGGGGAGGCATCTTCCGATACGACGGGGGCGACTCCTGGGCCTCCCGCGGCCTCCAGCCCGACACCACGCAGGTCTATTCCATCGAGACGTATGGCGGCCAGATGTTCATCGGCACATGGCCGACAGGGCTCGTGTTCCGTGCCGAAGGGCTCGACGCGACCGGCGACGTCACCTGGGCATCCACCGGTCGCCTGGGCGACGACACCGAGGTGATGAACCTGCAGGCGTACAACGGGAAGCTCTATGGCGGCACGCTGCCAGGGGCGCGGGTGTTCCGCTTCGACGGCGACGAGCACTGGCATGCGGTCGCGACGGTTGATGACACCCCCGATGTGCTGTATCGAAGGGCCGCCTCCATGGTCCTGTTCGCCGGGCAGCTATTCGTGGGGACCCTTCCCTCGGCGCATGTCCACTCGATGCGGACAGGGGCAGTGGCCACGCATGACCGTTCCCTCAGCGCTGGCTGGCACCACCTCGCAGGGGTCCGCGACGGTCGTCGGGCCACGCTCTATGTCGATGGCCGTGCGGTCGGGACTACGCAAGGCGACATCGCAGGCCCGTTGGCGCCAGGACCAGGTACGCCACTGGTGCTGGGCGGCGGGCCTCGGGCCGACTTCGAGGGAGAGCTGGCGGACGTGCGCCTATGGGACCAGGCCCTCGATCCAATGACCATCGCCTTCATGGCCGGTACGGGCGGCCCGGGGCGCTGACCGCGGACCGCGGCTGACGAGAGTGCACGAGGAGCCGAAGGAGAGCAGCATGCGCATCGTCAGGGCCGAGGTCATCGTGACCTCTCCGGGGCGCAACTTCGTGACACTCAAGGTCACCACGGATGAGGGCATCTCAGGGGTTGGCGACGCCACGCTCAACGGACGCGAGCTGTCGGTGGCCTCCTACCTCCAGGACCACGTGGTCCCGCTGCTCATCGGTCGCGACGCGGGGCGCATCGAGGATACCTGGCAGTACCTCTACCGGGGCGCCTACTGGAGGCGTGGTCCGGTGACGATGGCCGCTATCGCCGCGGTCGACATGGCGCTCTGGGACATCAAGGGCAAGGCCGCGGGGATGCCCGTCTATCAGCTCCTGGGTGGCGCGAGCCGCGATGGGCTCCTGGCGTATGGCCACGCAAGCGGTGCCGAGATCCCCGACGTCCTCGACTCGGTACAGGCCCATCTCGACAAGGGCTTCCGCGCCATCCGGGTCCAGACCGGCATCCCGGGGCTGGGCTCCGTGTACGGGGTGGCCTCCAGTGCCAAGAGTGGGCCGCGATACGACTACGAGCCAGCGCGACGGACCGCCTTGCCCGTGGAGGAGACATGGGACACGCGGGCGTACCTGCGCCATCTGCCGCGGGTCCTCGAAGCCGTTCGGGCAAGGTTCGGCGAAGACCTGCCGCTGCTGCACGATGGGCATCATCGGATGACACCCATCGAGGCTGCGACGCTCGCCAAGTCGATCGAGCCCTTCCACATGTTCTGGCTCGAGGACTGCACGCCCGCCGAGCACCAGGAAGGGCTCCGGCTCGTGCGCCAGCACTCCACGACGCCGCTCGCCATCGGTGAGGTGTTCAACGTGGTGCACGACTACCAGACGCTCATCACCGAGCAGCTCATCGACTATGTGCGCTCTGCAGCGACCCACGCTGGAGGCATCACAGGTCTGCGTCGGATCATCGACTTCGCAGGCTTGTACCAGATCAAGTCCGGCTTCCACGGGCCGACCGACATCTCGCCGGTGGGTATGGCCGCGGCGCTGCACCTGGGGCTCGCCATCCACAACTTCGGTATCCAGGAGTACATGCAGCACAGCGCTGCGACACTCGAGGTGTTCCGTACGTCGTTCACGTTCAGTGATGGCCTGCTCCATCCCGGCGAGGCACCGGGCCTTGGTGTGGAGCTGGACCTTGCGGAGGCCGCCAAGCACCCATACACGCCGGCGTATCTGCCCGTCGCCAGGTTGAGGGACGGCACGGTCCACGACTGGTAGGCACCCGGGTCCGGGCAACCTTGGGTCACTCGCGGTCGCGGGCGCTCTCGTCCGCGGATCGCCTCTGATCAGGGGGCTTGGTGGACCACGTTGCCTGAGACGACCGTCGTGGTGACCTCGATCTCGCCTGTGGATGTCAGCCGGAACAGCGTCAGGTTGGCGGCCATCCCCGTGGCGAGGCGCTCGTGGCCCGCGTCGGTGCCCAGTCGCAGGAGCCGCGAAGGATTCGTGGTGATCATGCGCATCGTGTCGCGCAAGCTCAGGTCGGCATGTCGAATGGCATTGCTGATGCATGTTGGCAGTGCGCTGATGGCGCCCGCCAGGAGAGGTGTCCCGGCGAGTTCCAGCCGGCCGCCCGGCCGCAGGTCCACATCGATGTCCTCGAACAGCCGGTAGCGCCCGGGCGTCTGTCCGGCCACCGACACCGCGTCGCTGACGAGGATCGACCGCTCCACGCCCTTTGCGCGGACCACGGTCTGCATCACGGCTTGGGGCAGGTGGTGGCCATCGAAGATGAAGCCGGCACTGAGGCGGTCCTCGGCGAGCTGGTCCCACACGTAGTTGGGATGCCGCCGGATCATCGCGTGCGCCCCGTTGCCGAGGTGCGTGGAACAGGTGGCCCCGGCGTCCACGGCCGCCCGGATGGCATCGCTGTCTGCAGAAGTGTGGCCGATCGAGACCACCACTCCTTGATCGACGACGGCGCGGATGTAGTCCACCGACCCGGGATACTCGGGCGACAACGTGACCATGGTGATTCGTCCTCGTGCGGCCTCCTGCCAGCGCGCGAACTCGGCGATGTCGGGGGGCCGCACGTGCCGCAACGGGTGTGCGCCGCGGGGACCATCCTCGCTCGCGATGTGCGGCCCCTCGACGTGGATGCCCGGCACAGACGCGGCGATCAGGGGGTCGGCGTCACAGGCGTCCGCGATGGCCCGGACGGCGGCCGCGATGTGTGCCTCAGATTGGGTGCAGATGGTGATGAGCGTGCCCGTCACGCCATACGGCCAGAGAGCCCGGACCGTACCCGCGGTCGCTGCCGCGCCGGCGCCAGGATCGTTGGGGTCATGGCCGCCGAAGCCGTTGACCTGGATGTCCAGCCAGCCCGGCGTGATCCATGTGTCGGAAGGCGCCTCGGCTGCGCGCTCGATGGATGCCAATCGACCATCGGTGACGCCCACCCGGATCGGTTGGCCGTTCGTGACATCTCGCCCGACGTACTCAGTGACCATGCTGCTAGCCCTTGAGCCCGGTGAGCGTGATGCCCTGGACGATGCGCCGTCGCAGGATGATGAACGCGATGAGCGTGGGTAGCATCGCGAAGACCGCGCCGGCGCTGGTCACGCCGAAGTTCACCGAGAAGCTGTTGGCGAACTGGGACAGGCCGAGCTCCATCGGGAACAACTGAGGATCGTTGAGGATGAGCAGCGGCCAGATGAACGCGGTCCACGCCTGGATGAATGCCAGGATGGCGAGCGCCGACATGGCGGGGGCGAGCAGGCGGGGCACCATCCGGAGCATGATCCCGAACTCGCCCATGCCATCGATGCGGGCGGCATCGAGCAGCTCATCGGGAACGCTGGTGATGGTGTTCTGGCGCATGAAGAAGATGCCGTAGCTGAGCACCAGGAACGGCAGGAACAGCCCCAGTGGCTGGTTCACGAGGTGCAGCATGTTCATCTGGCTGAACAAGGGGACCATGTAGACCTCGAATGGGACAAGCGCGGTCGCCAGCACGAGGATGAACAGGGCGTTGTTGCCCGGGAACTGGAACTTGGCGAAGATGTATCCGGCGACCGTCGACGTGAGCAGGACGAACACCGTCGACACCACGGCGAAGACGATGCTGTTCCAGAGATACGTGAACATGGGCGCCGAGGCGAATAGCTCCTGGTAGTTCTCGAGCGTCCACTGCTCGGGCAGCAATCGGGGCGGCACGAACAGCAGTTCCGGAGCCGGGCGCAGCGAGGTGCTCAGCAGCCAGAATAGGGGGAACACCATCACGATACCGCCCAGGAGCAGCACCGCGATGAGCATCAGGCGCCCGATGTCGGCGCGCAGGCTCCCTCGCCGGATCATCATGTGCGTGCACCCCGCAGGAACCGGAACTGGATGAACGTGAGCGCCAGGATCACCAGGAACAGGTATACGGCTTCGGCCGACGCGTAGCCCATCTTGAAGAACCTGAAGCCGTTCTCGAAGATGTCGTAGACGATCACCCGTACCAAGCGGCCCGGTTGTCCTTGGACGTCGGATGCCAGCACGTACACCTGGGTGAACACGTTGTAGGACGAGATCGTGGTGATCACGATGACGAATAACGTCACGGGTGCGAGCAGCGGCACCGTGATGTATCGGAACTGGTGCCACGCACCGGCGCCGTCCACGGCTGCTGCCTCGTGGTACTCGCGCGGGATCGCGCGCATGCCCACGAGCAGGATGATCAGGTTGTACCCGATGAGCTTCCAGACCGACAGGATGATGACCGCGATCAGGGCCATGTTCGGATCGCTCAGCCACGGTTGCTTGGGGATCCCGAAGACGCCCAGGAGGGCGTTGAGGATGCCGTTCTGATAGTTGAAGATCTCGCGCCAGCCCAGTGTCACGGGGACCATGGGCACGAGCACCGGGATGAAGTACAAGAGCTCGATGAAGGCGCCCACGCGCCCGACGACGGCGCGCGCGAGCACCGCGGCCAGGACGAACGCGATACCGACAGACAGGACCGTCGTCGCGACCGCGAAGACCGTGGTATTCGTGAAGGCGCTGATGAAGTTGCGGTCGGACAGGAGCTTGATGTAGTTGTCGAGTCCCACGAACTCCGAGGCGGGCCTGATGAGGTTCCACTCGAAGAAGCTCATCAGGAACGCCTGTGCGGTGGGCACGACGCGGAGGAACAGGAACAGGGCCATCACCGGCGTGAGCACGATGGCCACGAACCTGTAGCGAGCCCACGTTCGAGGCGGGACCCGTCGCACGGCTCCCAGGGGGTTGGTCACCTCGGACACCTCTGCTGGAGTGTCAGGGATGCCGTGGACGCCGGCGGAAGTCGTCGGCGTCCACGTTTCACGGCCTCAGCCGCCGAAGTGGTCGTTGTCCTTGAGGATCTGGTTGGTCTCGTCAGCCCAACCGTTCAGTAGTGCCTGGATGGCCTCGGGGTTGCCGGCCAGATTGGCATAGTCGGCGTAGCCCTCGACGAGGTGTCCAGCGAGCTTGGTCTCGATCTCGTCGAACTCCGGGATCGCCGGGGTCACGGTCAGGGCGAGGTTCTCCCGACCCGTCAGGAAGCCAGCGAAGCCGGGGTTCTGTGCGAGGAGGTCCGTATAGTCGAGACCCTGGCGGGCAGGCAGCCAGCCGGAGACCTTGATGAGGTTCTGCTGCTGATCAGGCTCGCGCAGGAACCGGATGAACTCCCATGAGCACTCCGGATGCGCCGCCGCTGCGGGCACGAATGCGCTCTCGACGGTCAGGATGTCGGCCGCCGGCGGTGCGATGGTGGCGTAGTGGCCGACCAGGTCCGGAGCGCTGGTCGCGATCTCCGGAACGACCCACGACTCGCGCAGGAACTGCGCCGTGAGCTGCTTCTCGAACGCCGCCGCATCATGCTCGATGTTGATCGAGTCGACGCCGTCACGAAGCATGTCGACGTACATCTGGAAGAGCTTCACACCCTCGGGGCCGTTGTACTCGGCGACCCACTTGCCGGAGCCCTCGGGGGTCTCGCGGATGAGCGTCTTGCCGTCCTGGAGCAGCAAGATCCAGAACTTCTCGGCGACGCCGCTGCCCTGGCCACTGAGGCGATGGCTCCAGCCGGAACGCGTGGTGGCGCCCGCCCCGTCCACCTTGAACGTCTTGTAGGCGTTCGCGATGAGTGCGTCCATCGACGTCGGCGGCTCGGTGATGCCGGCCTCGGTATACATGTCGGTGTTGTAGAAGACGGCAGTGCCGCCGGTGAACAAGGGCACGCCCCACACGCCATCTGCGTATGTGGAGTCCTGGACGACCGCCGGGTGGTAGTCGCCGCCAGCCACGGCTGCCTGGAGGTCATTGGGAAGGGGCTGGAGCAGTCCCTCATCGATGAAACGGGCCAGGAAGTTGGTCGTCCGGATCACCACGTCCCCGGCCGTGTTCGTCGGCAGCGCGGTCACGAGCTTCTGCTCGAACCCGCGCAGGTCAGTGCTGAAGATCGTGAACGAGACATTCGGGTGGAGGGCGGTGAACGCCTCACCGGCCTGCCGGTACACCTCGTCGTTCTCCGGATAGCCCCCCCACACATTGAGTGTGACGGGATCGGTGCCGCAGGCATCCGCGGCCTGCTGAAAGCTGGCGCTGCCGCCGCTGGATGCCGTTGGCGCTGCGGCCGCGGGCCCCCATGCCATTGCGGCGATGGCGACCGACGACCCCAGCACGAGCGCCTTGGTCCTGCCTTGAGTGCGGTGCATCGTTTCCTCCTCACTATGAACGGTGATTGCGTGGACTGTCTGAGTCGACCGACACCCCCTTGCCTGCTCTCGGATCCGGCATCAAGCGGTGATCGCCGGCTGCCGTGACTTCTATCGACCCTTGGTCCATCAGCACTGCGGCCCGCGAGCCTGCGCCGATGGCCGAGGATGCGGTGATGTGCCCGAGGGCCATCGGCCCAGTCCGAAGGTGCTGGCAGAACGACTCCGCGCACGAGACGGCTTCAGGGCCGCCATGCGGGTCATCAGCAGCTCGCCGCCCTCGATCACATGCGTGCGCACGGCCGCCTCGAGCAACTCCGGGTCACGGACCGCGACCGCGTCGGCGATGGGTGCATGTTGCATGACGAGTATCGGTGCATCCGCCGAGTGGATCTGGTTGGTGAGCACGATGCGCCGCGACAGCACTGCGAGATGCGATAGCTGGCCCAGGAGCATCTCGTGCCCGCAGCGCGAGTAGACGGCACGGTGGAACGCGATATCGGCATCCGCCACCGCGACCGGGTCGGGGACGCTCCGGGTGACGACCGCTTCGAGCGACTGGAACGCCTTCGTCACCTCGCGCTGGAACATCGGTTCGGAGCCTGCAGCCTCGAGCGCGAGACGCGCCGCATAGGGCTCGAGCAACGCGCGCATGCTGGTGATCTCCCAGGTGGCCCGCACCGACAGCTGCGACACGAACGCCCCACGTCGGGGCACGATCTCCACCAGTCCGCTGTCGGCGAGCGCCCGGAGCGCCTCGCGCACGGTCCCCCTGGACGTCTCGAGCTGGGCCGCCAGCGCCACCTCCGGCATCCGTTGTCCGGGCGTGAGCTCGCCGTGGACGATCGCGTCACGGATATACGTGGCGACGGCCGTCGTGAGCGTCTCAGGCCGGCGAAGGCTCATGGAGTGAGTATCCCCCTTCGTACGACCGTCCGGCACTGCGACACGGCAGGGGTCATCCCCCACGTCGGCAGACGCGTACCCGACGGGGACGACCGGTCTGCGGAGCGCCGCGCCCGTACCGACCATCTAGAGATGCGGGACTCGGTGGCGGTATCGCTCGATCACCGCCTCGTTCGCCTCATCGCCACCCGGGCTGTTGCCGCTGCGCCAGACTGGCGGCTCGACGCCACGACGGGCGAGTTCCGCGACCGCCTCGAGCACGATCGCGTTGAGCGTGAATGCATTGACGATCGTGGACACCGGGCCGACCTTCTCCCTGACCCCATCGACGCTCATGACCGCATCGCCGAGGGGCATCTTCGTGTCCACCACGATATCCACCAGATCGCACAGGTCCTTGCCGCTCGGGTGGCGGCTGGGATGGCCCTGGGGTAGCCCGCGTTGGTTCGCGACCGAGGTCACGCCGATGCTCACGAGTCCCCGCTCGCGGGCGATCATCGCGGAGTCGATGGTGGCGGCATTGATGCCATACGCGTTGCAGATGATGAGTACGTCCCCCTCGGCCATCTCGGGGTGGCTCAGGATCGCGCGTGCGTAGCCGGGCGTGCGCTCGATGGCCATCGAGCGTGCAGACCCATTGCCCAGGTAGAAGCCGTCATCAAGGAAGGACACGACGCACGCGAGACCGCCTGCGCGTGAGAACACCTCCTCCGCGCCGATCTGCGAGTGGCCACCAGGCCCGATGACATAGATGAGGCGATCCTGGGCGATCCGGTCCGCAAGGAGCGCGCCCGCGCGCATGATCGCGTCACCCTCTTCCGCCGCGATGCGTGCCAGCAGGGCAGTGGCCCGCTCGAGATAGGTGAGGTAGAGCGGCTCCGTCACGTGTCGTCCTCCGGGTTGGCTGGCGTGTGGCGCATCAGGCGGCGGGTGCCGCCGACGCGAGGGCGATGGCAGCCTCGACCAGACGCTCGCCCTCGCCGGGTACGAGCACGCTCGCATTGGGCTCGTATCCGCCGATCGCAAACGCGTCCTGCGTCGGGATGTAGCCGATGGTGCCGTCAGACAGGGCGGCGATGCACGTGGTGTCATCGCCCAGGGCAGCGCGGATGCGCTGCCCGAGCGCCACGAACAGCTCGCCTTCGACGCCGACGTGCAGGAGCGGCCCCAGCGCCAGTGCGCTCACCCGGAGTCGCACCGGGCCGTCCCGGTCAGGGGCGGCGGCCTGACGAGCGAGCAGCTCCGCGTAGGCTGCTGCGACGAGTGCGTGATAGGTCGCGTCCGGCGTGAGGGCGGCCGCCTCCATGGTCATCGCGGCCGCGCGAGCTTGCTCCGCCACGCTGCGGGCCATCTCGGGGTCCGGGAGAGGCTTCCGCTCCAACTCGAGGACGCGGGCGTCGCCCCATGCGCGCGCCGACGGGACGGGCCGCAGTGACTCGCGGACCTCGATGGTCACGTCGGCAAGGGCTCGACCGTAGCGCTCAGCGGACTCGAACGTTCGCCAAGGCACCACGATGCCCACCATGCTTCCCTCTGGCGAGTAGCCGCCCGGGTTGACGTCGCCCTGGGGTCCGGTCGAGAAGACGGTCACGCCGCCCACGGCTTCGTCGACGATGCGGCACAGCACGCCCGGGTAGTCCGCAGAGTAGAGCGTGTTGTTCGGCCCCAGCGTGGTGGGGTGGCAGCCGTAGTTGACATGGGTGGCGATGGGCGTGCCATCGAGACCGTCGAACCGAGTGACCGTCACCCGGTCGTCCACGGGACCGCCATCAGGACGTCGGTTGGCACCGATGCCCTCGACGTGCCCGACGCCTACCGCGGCGACGGCCTCCCGACGCTCTCGCCATGCTTGTTCGACGGCCTCGACGATCCGATCGCCGATGGCCTGCTCGGCGCCCGAGGGCCGGTTGAGGTCGGGTCCGCTGTGGGTATGGGTCCCGACCAGCTGCAGGTGACTGCGCGTGATGCCTGTGCGCTGGAGGATCTCCGCGGCCACCTCGCCCTGCAGGCGGGGGAGGACCTGGAGGAGGTCGGTCACGACCAGTGCCACCGACGTGCCGTCATCTCCTTCGACGACCAATGCACGTGCGTGGAGCGGGTCGTGCACGCCACTGGCACCCGACACTCGCACGCCGTACCCTTCGAGTTCCATGCCCAGGGGCGGCGTGATATCGATCCTGACCGCTCCCACCTTCATGAGCGGCCTCCTCCGATCGCGACTTCGTGCCCGGTCCGGCTGGACTCGTATGCCGCGACGATGAGTTCGACGGCGTCCCGGCCGTCCTGTGCGGTGACCGCGGGTGGCCCGCCGCTGCCCACCGCAGCGACCAGGTCGGCGTACTGGCGCAGGTATCCGGCCGAGCTCGTGCCCCAGGTGCGGGTCACCGACGCGTCGTCACCGGCCTCGTCTCGTGGGTCATCCGCCGCGTCGTCCCTGGCGGTGGGTGCGGGCGCCCCAGGCACGTCCCACTCCGCGACCGTGGCACCCGAGAGTCGCACATGACCCCTGTCCCCATACACACGCAACTCCACGGGCTGCTCGGGACGGGCACACGTGGTAGCGGTGATCGTGCCCAGGGCACCACTCGCGAAGCGGATCGCCACCGCGGCCGTGTCCTCGGCCTCCATGGTGTGCGTGAGCGTCGCCACCTGACCAGATATGGCAATGACCGGACCACCGATCCAGCGCATCAGGTCGATGGTGTGGATGGCCTGGTTCATGAGCACGCCACCGTCGAACGCGGTCGTTCCCCGCCAGGCGGCGCTGTCGTAGTAGGACTGTGGGCGGTCATACAGGCCCTCGCCGATGACCAGGGCGACCCGGCCCAGGTGCCCGGCGTCCACGGCCGCCTTGAGCGCCCGGACCGCGGGCTCGAAACGGCGCTGCGAGACGACAGCCGCCACGAGGCCCCGGGCGCGGGCCTCCGCGATCACCACGTCGGCATCGGCGACCGTCAGCGCGATGGGTTTCTCGATGAGGACGTGCTTGCCGGCTTGCAGAGACGCCAGCGCCTGCCCGGAGTGGAGGCCCGAAGGCGAACAGATGGTGACGGCATCGACATCATCCCGGGCGAGCAGGTCATCGATGTGCGTCGACCAGGGCACGCCCTGCGACGTGCCGGCGGCCCTCGCCCGTTCCTCGGACGCGCTGGCCACGGCGACCAGGCGGGTCGATGGCAGCGCCGCGATAGCCTCGAAGTGCTGGCTCGAGATGGCTCCCGCCCCGACCAGGCCGATGCGCAGCACATCCATCGTCATGCGCGAGCCGCGGCGACCTTGGTGATCGCGTCGGCGACCTGGTCGAGGTCCGCGCGCGACCCCATCAGGATGGGCAGCGAGAGCATGATCACTTCGTGGTCCGCGGCCCGTTCCGCGGCCGGACAGGCCGCCGGCTCCGGACCGCCCAGCCGGGCGATCTCGGCACGCACCGCAGCATTTCGGTTGAGTGGCACGTAGCCGTGGAAGTTGGGGATGCCCTCGGCTTTCAGCGCCGCCGAGAAGGCGAGCTTGGGCAGCCCGCCATCGTGCTCGCCCAGCCAGCGGAAGTGGTACGAGTACCAGGTGTGGGCGGTCACGCCGTCCGGCACGCGCAATGGGACCACACCCGGGATGGCCTCGAGGCGCGATGACAGATACGCGGCACTCTCGCTCCGATGTGCCACCTGGGCTGGGAACCGGCGCATCTGTTCCAGCAGCACGGCCGCCTGGAACTCGGTGAGGCGCAGGTTCCAGCCGAGTCGCACGTGCTCGTACCACTCGCCGTCCTTGCGGCGCCCGACGTTGCGATAGGACCACAGGAGCTCTTCGACCGCGGGGTCGTTGGTGACCATCATGCCGCCTTCACCGGCGTTGATGGCCTTGGACGACTGGAAGCTGAATGTGCCGACGTCTCCGATGGCGCCCACGGGCGTTCCACGCCATGCGGCGCCATGCGCCTGTGCCGCGTCCTCGATGACCCGCAGGTCGTGACGCTGGGCGGCCGCCATCACGCCATCCATGTCCGCGGGCGAGCCCGCGTGGTGGACCGGGATGATCGCCCTCGTGCGCGGGGTGACGGCGGCGTCGATGCGCTCCGGATCGATCAGCAGCGTCTCCAGGTCGACGTCCACGAACACGGGGATGGCACCGATCATGAGCGCTGCGCTGGCCGTGGCGATGAACGTGTAGGGCGGTACGAGGACTTCATCGCCCGGTTCGACCCCGACGGCCTTGAGGGCCACGGAGAGCGCCAGCGTGCCATTGACGCATGAGACCCCGTACCGGGCTCCCTGGAATGCCGCGAACTCCTGTTCGAGGCGCTTGACGAGGGTGCCGTCGAGCGAACCCCAGGTCCCTGAGCGCAGGGCCCCGAGCAGGGCCCGCTCTTCCTCCTCCCCCCATTGTGGCCATCCCCCGAATGGCGCCGTGCGCACCGGCGTTCCACCATGGATCGCGAGGGGGCCGTGGGTAGCGGTGGCAGTCATGGGCGCCTCCGATCAGACACGTGCGACGAGGGATGCGGCTGCCTCGTCGACGAACAGCGTGGCGTCCGGGTGGTCGCGCAGCGCGGACGCGGGACACGACGTGGAGACAGGCCCGTCCAGCGTCGCGGCGACCGCCCTGGCCTTTTGCGGTCCAGGCACCGCGAGCGATATGACCCGGCTCGCGAGCAGCGTGGACATGGTCACGGTCAGGGCGAGCGCAGGCACGTCCTCGAAGCGCTCAAAGGCCCCGTCGCGGACCTGCTGGTGGCGGCTGGTCTCGTCGATGAGCACGGGCTTGACCACGAGCGGGTCCCGGAAGTCCGCGACATGAGGATCGTTGAAGGCGACGTGCCCGTTCTCACCGATGCCCAGCAACGCGAGGTCGATACCCCCGGCCGCGAGCAGCGCGCCGTAGCGTGCGGCCTCCGCCTCAGGACCTGCCGCGTTGGCCCCATCCATCCGCTGCACGGTCCCAGGTCGCACCACGTCCCAGATCCGATCCTGGAGCCACTGACCGAAGCCCTGGGGATGCCCCGAGGGGAGCCCAACGTATTCGTCGAGGTGGAACGCGTCCACGCGCGACCAGTCGATGTCAGCCTCGGAGGCGAGCTGAGCGAGTGTCTCCAGCTGCGATGCGGCCGCCGCGAAGATGACCCGCACCCGGTCCTGGGCCGTGAGCAACTCGCGCAGACGTCCTGCCGCATAGGTGCCTGCTGCGGCACCCAGTGCGGGCCGGTCGGCGAGGATGACGACCCGCAGGTCGCCGCGAACGAGTGCTGTCATGTCCGCTCGGGGACGAAGACGACGAAGAACACATAGTCGAGGGGCTCGCTGCCCGTGTTGGTGATCTCATGCTCGGTGCCGATGGGGATCATCACGAACGTGCCGGCTGACACCTCGGTCCGGACACCGGCGAGGACCACGAACCCAGCTCCGGATATGACGTGATAGATCTGGTCCTCGTCGACGTGTGTATGCGCCGGGACTGTCTGTCCGGGCCAGACTCGGACAGACGTCACGTTGAGCCGGCTGGTCTCGAATACCGGGCGGTAGTCCGCGTACGGCTGAGGGCTCACGGCGAGGTCGTCGTAGTGGCGGATCATCGTTCCTCCGGTACGTCTTGGCCAACCTGGCCAGATCAGTCGCGGAAAGCGCGTGCGTCGCCTTCGACGCGTCCCAGCCGCACGGTATCGAAGTCCCAGCCGTTCGTGGCGCACATGACACGTACGTGGCTGTCCCAGGTCGGCTCCTGTGCCGGCGGTCCGGCCGTAAAGCAGTCGATGCTGAGGTAGACGAAGCGGCTGTCGCCCACGCAGGTGACCTGGTGGGCGATCCCGGGCGGCGTCCGCACGAAGTCGCCGGGTCGCAACGGGTACCGTTCGCCGACTTCGGGGCCGACACTCAGCTCGCCCGTGCCCTCGAGGATGTAGAACACCTGCTCGGCGTCATGGTGGGTGTGGCGCGGTGGCGCCTCACCGGGTTCGAGCACCACGAAGAACGCCTCGCTCGCGGCACCCTGCGCCCGGTCCATGATGAGGTCATTGGTGTGCGTGGGGAAGCGATAGCGGACGGCATCACCGGGATGGAACACGTACTGGGTCACCGATCCGACTCCCCCGACTCGATCGCGTCCGACCGTCCACAGCGGTCGATCGTCCTACAGTAGACTATCGGTCACGGTGCCCGCAAGGGCCACGACAGGGAGGCCTCGGTTTGTTCGATCTGAGCGGCAAGGTGGCAGCCGTGATCGGTGGGACAGGGGTCCTGGGGGGGACCGTGTGCCATGGTCTCGGTAGTGCGGGAGCCTCGGTCGCGGTTATGGGTCGCTCACGTGCGCGCGCGGAAGCGCGTGTCGCAGCCCTCACCAGCCAAGGTGTTCGTGCCCTCGCGGTGCTAGTGGATGCCACGGACCCCGACAGCATCGAGGACGCCCGCCACGAGATCGACCGCGCCCTTGGACCGGTGGACGTGCTCGTCAACGCCCCGGGCGTCAACAGCGGCACGCCGTTCTTCGACATCACGCTCGAGGAGTGGCATCGGCTCATCGACGCCAACCTGACCTCCGTGTTCGTGGCGTGCCAGCGATTCGGGCGCGCGATGGTCGAGCGCGGCAGTGGCGGATCGATCATCAACTTCTCGTCGGCGTCCTCGGGACCACCGCTGTCGCGGGTCCTCACCTACTCCGTGGCCAAGGCGGGGCTCGACAACCTCACTCGGTATCTCGCCCGTGAGCTGGCCCCCCACCACATCCGCGTCAACGCCATCGCGCCGGGCTTCTTCCCGGCCGAGCAGAACCGCAAACTGCTCGATGACGAGCGGCTGCGAGCCATCGTGGCCCACACGCCCGCTGGGCGACTGGGTGAGCCGGAGGAGCTCGTGGGCACAGCGGTCTGGCTGGCATCTGAGGAGGCATCCGGGTTCGTCACCGGCGCGATCATCCGTGTCGATGGCGGCTTCTCCGCGATGACCATCTAGGGTGCCGGGCGCGTAGGTGCCAGCCGCCGCGCCTCTCACGGCCCACTTGGGGCCGCTCGGCGGTATGTCGCCTGCCCGGCGGGGGGCGTCCATCTATCTCGCGGCGAGCCTCGTGTTCATCACTACGGACTCGCTGGCCAAGCTCATCGTGGCCGATGTGCCGATCATCTTCGTGGTCTTCGGTCGCAACCTGGCCTACCTGGCCACGGTCCTGCTGCTCCTCGGTGGCCGCTCGCCGGGTCGATTGCTTCGGACTGCGCGGCCCTGGACCCAGGTGGCCCGCGGGCTGTTGCTGTTCGGGTCCACCGCCACCTGGTTCTGGGCCCTGTCGGTGCTGCCGCTTGCCGAGGCGAGCACCCTCTCATCCACCGCACCCCTCATCACGGTCGCGCTCGCGGGCCCGTTCCTGGGCGAGCAGGTGACGCGCACCGCCATCGTCGGCTCGTGTGTCGGTTTCGCGGGTGTGCTCCTGGTCGTGGGTCTCGACCCTACTGACCTCGACCTCGCCGTCCTGCTCCCCCTCGCCAACGCCGTGATCCTCGCTCTGTTCTTCGTGCTGACGCGTGGCCTGCGTCACGAGCCGCCTGCCGTGACGATGTTCTGGTCAGGTGCCATCCCGCTGGCCGCGAGCGCGCTGCTGCTCGTGGCCCTGCCGGCCGCACGCGCACCGGATCCCACCGAGTGGGCCGGCATCGGCGTGGTGGGCATCCTGGCGCTGATCGCGCACCGTCTGCTGGTCGCCGCATATCGCTGGGGTCGTGCGAGTGACCTCGCGCCCATGGGTTACCTCGGGGTCCTGTGGGCCTTCGTCCTGGGCGCCGTGGTGTTCTCCGAGCCGGCCTCGGTCCGGAGCATCGTGGGTGCCGTGGCTATCGCGACGGGCGGCGTCATCGTGCTGCGGGCCCCGAATGGGGCGACCGACGAAGACCGACCCTCGGTCGAGCACGCGGTGCCGGTGGTGGAACCGGAGGAGGCGGGGCCGTTCGGTGAGCGGACAGGATGATGCCGCCCTGGGGCGAGGGGTCACACGAGGCTCGCCGGCTCGCCCATGCGAGCCCGGCCACCCATCTCGCGGATGTGGTGGCCCGACGGCTTTGCGCCGAGTAGCCGCCCGTCGCTCGTACTCGGTCCGCGGGCGCGTCAGCCCGCAGCAGGGAGTAGACGACACAGTCCACGGGCGTGCCATCCGCCCGGATGTGCCACGCCCGAAGCACGCCCTCTCGCTGTCAACCGAGCCGCGACACCATCCGTTCCGAGCCCTCGTTGCCGACCATGATGCAGCCATCGATGCCCACGGTCGGCGTGGTCGCGAAGGTCCAGTCCGCGAGCAGCCGCAGGGCGCGGCTCCCGACGCCCCGACCACGAGCGTGCGCTGCGACCCAGCAGCCAAAGGTCGCCATGTGGCCGTCCGGCCCGAACCGGGTGACGGCACCCAACACCTGGTCAGTGTCCGCGTCCGCCACGGCGAATGGCGTCCCGGTGCCATCCCGCCACATCGCCTGGACGTCCGAGATGAAGTCCCGGGCCTCGTCCGGACCGAACGGATGGGGAAGCGCGACCCAGCGCGCGATGTCCGGATCCTGGCAGGCGTCCAGGACTGGGGCTGCATCAGCCGGGCGCCACGGCCGGAGCCGCAGCTCATCGACCATCCGGGTCGCCAGGCCGGGATCGTCGTCCACCGATCAGGACCCCGCGTACGTGCCACCCAGCGCAGCTCGCACCTGGAGCACGTGCTCATCCAGGTGGGTCAGGACGAGCACGTCGAGCATCTCCGAAACGGTCATCTCGCCGCGCAGGGGGTGGAGCCCGACACGGCGCCAGTCCGCCCCGGGGAGCTCCGGCAGTCTCCGGGCATAGCGGTCGATCGAGCCGTGGATGCGCGCCAGCAGCTCGGACGTGGTCCGGGATCGATCGCGCTCGATGGCGCCGATCCGCTGCGCGTCGCCCGTCGACCTGCCCATCGGCACGGGTCCTGCCTCGGCCCCGCTCCCGCCTCCGGCCGCGATGACCCGGTTCATCTGGTCGAGCCAGTACTCGACCATCTCGGCGACGTGGGCGAGGATCTCCGGCGGCCCCCACTCGGACTCGGGCCCTTTGCCCGCGAGCGGACCCGTCGGCCACGGTCGACCGGCGTCGATCGCCGTCGCCATCCCATCCAGGCTGCTCGCCGCGGCGGACATCCGGGCGATGACGCGCGGCACGTCCACCGCGTCCAGTGGCTCCATCATCCGGACATCCTACGGCGTTCGGCGTGGGCACTGCCGCGGCGTGCCGCAGGGCACGCCAACGACCGAGCGTGCGCGGAACGTTCACCAGGGCCAGCGAACCGGCGCGGGCCGCGGTCGTCGTGCAGGGTGCCAGTCCCGTGCCACCTCGGATGCGAGGCGGTCCCAGGGCTCGAGCGCGCCCTCCAGCATGCCGAAGCCCTCCAGCATGCCGAAGCCCTCCAGCTGATCCAGCGCCTCGACGCTGCCGAAGGACATGGTCTCGATGAACCGTGTCCGGTCGCCAAGGTCCTGCAGCACATCCGTGACGTGACCTGGGTGATCCCGAAGGCCGTCCATGTCGGCGATGAAGGTATACACGAGGCGTTCGACCGGGACCACTTCAAGTAGGTGCCCGTGAACGCGAACGACTGCCTCTCCAGCCGATCGAGGCGTAGCTCCATCAAGTGCCCGTACTGGTCGATCCATGTGGCGACGTCCCGGAGCGGCGCCGCACGGAGACGACAGGGTAGCCTCTGCGCCTGTCGACCCTGTTCCACGAGTCCGGCCCGCTGGAGCACCTTGAGATGGCGGGCAGAGTCATGTCGAACGGTGCCGCGAGCTCCGTGGCCGTCGCCTCCCCGTTGGCGAGGCGGGCGACGATGCCGCGACGCGTCGGATCGGCCAGGGCCGCGAAGGTGGTGCTTGCGCGCTGCCTCCCTGCCAGGAGGTCGAGGACTAGCGCGTCAGCAGCAGGTACACGCCGGTCAGGATGGCGCCGACGGCGATGGCCCCGGCCAGCACCAGGTGGGCCAGCAGCGCTGGCTGGTAGCTCTGGGTGTCGATCTGCCGTTCCGTCTGCACGAATCGCCACGCACCAACGATTGCCGTGATGCCGCCGCCCACGATCATGGACAGACCCAGGAGATCACCTGTGGCGGCATCGGTGCGGCCCTCGAACGCGAAGCGGTCAACGATGAAGCCCAGCCCTATCAGCGCCAGCGCCGTGCGCTGCCAGGCAAGGAGCGTCCGCTCATTCGCAAGGTGGTCGCGGATGGACGCGCTCCGATCGATGTCGGTCAGCAGGTCTCGATCGCGCTCACTCACTGGTGCAGTGTACGGAACCCGGCGGATCCTACGCCTGGCCTCCGGTCGGCCTCGTCAGTGTGGGCTGCCGGTATCGGCTGGTTCACAGCGGCTATGCACCAACGACCACCGGGCAGCTCCGATCTTCGTCATCGCATACCTCGTGTGCACCATCGACCGTAGTCGAGCCGTCGCCCTCCGGAAACGCAGCGGGAGTGGGCCACTCGGCCCCGAGCGAGACCTCCGGATGGCGTCCCTGGTCGCGGGTGCACGCCGGACGTGCAACGATCGACCGGCCACGGTCGATCGCGCACACGCGAGCCCTGCCGCCGCCGGTCGCGGCACGCCGGACGTGCAGGGATCGACCGGCCACGGTCGCTCGCGCAAGCCCTGCAGCCGCGTCGCAGCCGCGTCGCAGCCGCACTCCCGGTGAACGCCCACGACCAGCGGCCGCGAGGCACGTCGGCGCGCTCACGGGCCACCCATCGAGGAGACGTGGCAAGAGCGTTTGACAACATCGGCGATGGGGCGCACCGTGGGAGGCTCGCACGGTCACGCATCCGCGATCCACAGGCGGCACTCCGGTCGTCAGTGGCGGATCCCGTGCGGCAGCGATGCCTCCGGGTCCTGGCTGCACCAGCGCAGGGACGTTCGACGGCACGGGTATCGGAGCCCGACCGGTCGTTGGCCCTGACGCCGCGCCAGCGCGGCAGACAGGAGCGTTGATTGCTTCGTACGGCCATCGTCTCGACCTACGCACCGCGGCACTGCGGTATCGCCACCTTCACCACCGACCTCGTTCGCGCGGTCGGTCGATGTGAGATCGTGGCCCTCCAGCCACCCGACCAGGTCGAGAAGAACCCGCCGGAGGTCCATCGGGTCATCCAGCGGGATGTCCGCGTGGATCATGTCGAAGCAGCTCGCTGGGTGAACCGCTGTGGAGCCAGCGTGGTGTCCATCCAGCACGACACCGGTATCTGGGGCGGCGAGGACGATTCGCACGTGCTGGACTTCGTGGGTGCCGTGACGCTGCCAGTCGTGACCACACTCCACACCTTGGTGCGCCAGCCGAGTGCCACCCAGTTGGGTGTGATGCAGGGACTCCTGCGGCAGACACAGGCGACGGTGGTCATGTCTCGGGCCGCAGCTGCGGCCGTCACCGACATCTACGGCGCGGATCCCGCACGGGTCCACATCATCCCCCGAGGAGTGCCGGACCTGCCGTTCAAGGATGCCGATCCGGTGAAGTCGTCCGTGGGCGTCGCAGGTCGTCGGGTCGTGCTCAGCTTCGGCCTGCTGGGCCCCAGCAAGGGCTACGAGCTGATGCTCGAGGCGTTGCCGGAGGTGGTCAAGGCGGTGCCGACGACGCGCTACGTCATCGTCGGTGCGACCCATCCGGAGTTGCTGCGCTCGCAGGGCGACACCTACCGCGCCAAGCTCGTGGCGATGGTCAAGAAGCTGAAGCTGGCGGATAACGTCCTGTTCGTGGACAAGTTCGTGGGCCGGCTGGAGCTGGGTCGCTGGCTGGAGGCCGCGGATGTGCTCGTGACGCCCGCACCCGTCTCCGACCGTATCGGGTCCGGCACGCTGCCCTACGCGATGGCCGCCGGTCGACCGGTGATCTCGACGCCTTCGCCGTACGCATCGGAGATGCTCGCGGACGGCCGCGGACTCATCGTCCCGGACGCCGATCCCGGGGCCCTGGCCGCGGCCGTCATCGACCTGCTGGGAGACCCCGAGCGACGCGACCTGATGTCACGCACCGCCTACGCACACGGCCGAAGCATGGTCTGGTCGCGCATCGGCGCGGTCTACGGTGAGTTGTTCGCCCAGGCCGCCGCTGCGCCAGCGCGCGCGTTCGACACCCGGATGGCGGTGCGGAGTGCCTGAGTTGGCTCCCCTCGCGCCCCCCAGTCGCGTCACCCTGGACCGGATCGGCGACGCCGTCGGGCTCCAGGGCAGGGCGCCCGGCACCCCGCCCGACCATGGCCACAGCTACGCCACGGACGACATCAGCCGCGACCTGATGGTGGACCTGCTGCAGTCGACCACGCTCGGTTGGTCTGCGGTGGAGTCCAGCATCCAACGGGGCATGCGGTTCCTGACCGATGCCTTCGACGCCCAGGCCGGTCGATTTCGGAGCCTCCGCGCCGCCGATGGAGCTTGGCTCGACGCACCCGGATCGGAAGAGACCAACGGCCGCGCACTCCACGCGCTGGGTCTGGTCATCGCGGACTGTCCCGATGCGGCGATCCACGACGCGGCCGTCGCGCTGTTCCAGCGGGCCCTGCCGACGGCGAGCGAGCTGTCCGGGCTGCGGCCACGGGCGTCGCTGCTGCTGGCCTGCGATGCCGCCGAACGCGGTGGTCTCACCGGCGATGCATCACGCATCTACCAGATGGTCGGCAACGGCCTGCGCCAGTCGTTCGAGGTCCGCGACGTGACCTTCGACTGGCCCTGGCCCGAGCTCGCTTTGACGGGCGACAACGGCGTGCCGGCGCAGGCGCTCATCGTGGGTGGGGCACGTCTTGGCTACCCCCGCATGCTGCGCATGGGCGTGCGCGCCGTGGAATGGCTGCTGACCATCCAGACGGCGGAGGCAGGCCACCTGAGCCTCATCGGTGACATGGGTGGCTGGCCTCGCGGCGGCATCCGGGCAACGTTCGACCAGCGATCGAGCGAAGTGACCTCGGTGCTGCTGGCTGCAGACGCGGCATGGCGGGCAACGGGCACCCATCGCTTCCGGACCGGTATGGAGGCTGCCTACGCCTGGTTCCTGGGCGCCAATGACGTGACCGCGGTGGTCGCGGACGTCGAGCAGGGTGCCTGTCACGACGGCATCTCTGCAGAAGGCGTGCTGCCCGGTCAGGGTGCGGACGCGACGCTGTCCTGGCTCATGGCCGTCGAGGTCATGCGTGCTCATCGGGCACCGGCGGGTGACAGTGCGCCGGCGGTGCGGGACCTCATCACGGCGCCGCGCTGAGGGACGGTCGAACGCGCTGGCCGGTCCGTCAGCGCACGACGAGCGGATCCCTCGACAGCCCCTGGACCTCCCCGTGGATGGTCCGGAGCATCGGCGCCAGGTCGCTGAACTGACTCAGCGTGAGCGACTGCTCGCCGTCCGACCATGCCTCATCGGGTCGGGGGTGGACTTCGACCATGATGCCGTCGGCGCCAGCCGCGACACCCGCGAGGGCCATGGGCCGGACGAGCCAGCGCTTGCCCGTCGCATGCGATGGGTCGACGACGACCGGCAGGTGGGTCACATGATGGAGGAGTGGGACAGCCGCCACGTCGAGGGTGTTCCGGGTCCAGGTATCGAATGTCCGGATTCCCCGCTCACACAGGATGACGTCCGGATTGCCTGCGGACAGGATGTACTCCGCAGACATCAGCCACTCCTCGATGGTGGCTGCCAGGCCGCGCTTGAGCATCACTGGCCGACCCGCTCGCCCGACAGCGGTCAACAGCGGGAAGTTCTGCATGTTGCGGGTACCGACCTGAAGGATGTCCGCATGCTCTGCCACGACGCTCACGTCGGTCGGCTCCATGACCTCGGTGATGATCGGCAGGCCGGTCCGTTCCCTCGCCTCCGCCAGGTACCCGAGACCCTCGATGCCGAGGCCCTGGAACGAGTACGGGCTGGTGCGTGGCTTGAACGCGCCGCCACGCAGCACGGTCGCGCCAGCCGCGGCCACGGCATCGGCAGTCTCGAACAGCTGGTCCCGGCTCTCCACGGAGCAGGGCCCGGCCATCAGGGTGAGTGACCCGTCGCCGATGACCGCGCCCAGCACCCGGACGATCGTGTCCGCGGGGTGGAGTTCCCGCGACGCGAGCTTGAACGGCCGACTGATGGGCGTCACGGAATCCACCCCCGGCAGCGCCGACAGTCGACCCATCACCCGCTCCTTGCGTCCGGCGATATCGCCGACGACCCCGATGACGACGCGTTCCAGGCCTCGGCTCTCGTGCGCTGTGAGCCCTTCGGCCGCGATATGACCCTTGACGTCCTCGATCTCCTGGTCGGTCGCCCCGACCGACATCGCCACCAGCATCCCGCCCTCGTCGTGCCTGCCGCCGCCGCCCTGCGGGCGCGCCGTGCGCTGGCAGGCTACCCCGGGAGGGGCGATGCCCGTGCGATGGGTCACAGGTCCCGCCGCGACATAGGCCTTTGGAGCCCTTTTCAGCGCCAGGAACCGATGACATCTTGGCTGCATGTTCCCCCCGCGGACCCAGGTGTACGAAGGCCTGTACCCCTCGCAGATCCGCGAGCGGTTCGAGGAGGACGCACAGGAGGCCGCCCAGCACGACTGGTACCCCGTGAACGAGTCGTGGCGCGGCGCGGACCTGTACGTCACGTACGCCCACGATCCCTGGCGACGCGGCCGCTCGCTGGCCATCACTGCGGCCTCGGTGCCAGCGGCCGCGCGGCGCGGGCCGCGACTGCGTCTGCTGCGGCGCTCCTGAGGCTCACACCCGCACGCGACGACGCCGTGCTCGACGGTCCCGTGTCCGGTAGCGGGTGCCGACGGCGTGCTGGCGCCGGTGGTCGCCGGTCCGACGCTCACCCTGGAGCTCCACGCCGATGGCAGCGCACCGGCAGCACGGGTTGCAACAGCATCCTCGGTGACTTCGTGGTCACTGATACGGCCGTGGGGTCATGACCGCGTCCGAGACGGCCGGCCTGCGCGAGCAGCTGGCGGTGTTTGGCGTCGCGAGCGGTCTGGGGGTTGTGGCCGATCAGTTCGTCTACCTGCTCGACACCCGTCCGCGGGCGTTCGAGCGGGACGAGTACGACGACGGCCACCTCACTGGCTCCGCCTGGCTGGTGAGCGGTGATGGCGAGCGGGTGCTGCTGACGCACCATCGAAAGCTGGGTCGCTGGCTCCAGCCCGGCGGTCACGCCGATGGTGATCCGGACATCGCCCGGGTGGCGCTGCGGGAGGCCACGGAAGAGTCCGGATTGCCCGGGCTCGTCCTGGAGTCGGGCATCTTCGATATCGATCGGCATGTCATCCCGGCACGCGCCGACATGCCTGGCCACCACCACTACGACGTTCGCTTCGTCGTGCGTGCCACCGACGATGAGGCCTACGTCGTGGGGCAGGAGTCCTTCGACCTCGTCTGGCGGCCGATCACGGACCTCGTCCACGATCCGTTGGTCGACCAATCCATCCGACGCATGGCGCGTCGCTGGCTCGCCCTGCGTCGCTAGTCCGGCCCAGGACCGCCGCGGCCCAGCGTACAGCGGTGTGGCCGGCGGAGAGCCATCCGAGAGGAGATCGCAATGCGCTGCGCATGGGCGCCGGGGCGGATCATCCATGGACTCGGTCAGGGTGGCATGGCACACGGATCTGGACCCACGAGGAGCGCACGATGACCGACCAGCGGCCCAACCCTCTCGGCTTGCCCCTTGAGCCCGAGCAGATGCCCACGCCCGACGCCATCGAGATGCCAGGGGTCGACGTCCCGGGCCCGGATCCGAGTGGACCGATCGACAGCCCGGATGAGTCAGGGATCGACGGCTTCGACCTGCCGCGCGAGACGCCCGCGGAGCTCGGCAGCACGTTGGACCAGCCATACCGGTAGCCCGGTGACATCGTCGAGCGCCGGCTACACCAGGTGAGCGCGGACAGCTGCTGACCGGAGTTCGTCGCGGAAATCGGGATGGGCGATGGCGATGAGCGCGCGGGCACGTTCGCGCACGCTCCGGCCATGCAGTTCTGCGACCCCGAATTCGGTGACCACGGTGTGCACGTGCCCACGCGTGGTCACCACGCCCGCCCCTGGCGTCAGCTCCGCCACGATGCGTGATACCGAGCCCGACATCGCTGTCGCCGGCAGGCAGATGATGGCCCGGCCATCGGGGGCGAGCGATGCGCCCCGCACGAAGTCCATCTGGCCGCCGATGCCGCTGTAGAAGCGGTGCCCGATGGAGTCCGCGACCACCTGCCCGGTGAGGTCGATCTCGATGGCCGAGTTGATGGACGTCATGCGCCGCAGCCGCCGGATGACGGCCGTGTCGTTGGTGTAGTCGACGGGTCGCATCTCGACCAGCGGGTTGTCGTGCACGAATCGCCAGAGTCGCTCGGTGCCCATGAGGAAGGCACTCACGATCTTGCCCCGGTCCAGGTCCTTGTGTGCGCCGGTGACGGCGCCCGCCTCCACGAGGTCCACGACTGCGTCCGTGAACACCTCCGTGTGGATCCCCAGGTCGCGCTTGTGTCGCAGATCCAGGGCTACGGCGCCGGGGATACCACCGATGCCCATCTGGAGTACGGCCCGGTCCGGCACCAACTCCGCCACGTGACCGCCGATGCGTCGTTCGATGTCGCCGATGACGGGTATCGGTGAGGCATGCGGCGGGATGTCCACCTCCACCCCGGATCCGATGTCGTCGATGTGCACGAAGCTGGCGCCCAGCGTCCGGGGCATTGCCGCATTGAGCTGCGCGACAACGTGCCTGGCGGCACGGATCGCGCCGGGCATGATGTCCACGGAGGTGCCGAGCGACACGAAACCGTGCGTGTCGGGGCGACTGGTGTTGAGGAACACGGTATCCACGGGGAGCGCGCCACTCGCGAACATCGCCGGGATGTCAGAGAGGAATGCCGGGATGTAGTCGGCGCGGCCCTCGTTGACGGCAGCCCGTGCGTTGGCGCCGATGAACAACGCGAGGTGTCGGAAGTGGCCTGCCATGGCGGGGGCCAGATGCGGTGCCGGGCCCTCAGTGTGGAGATGCGATACCCGCACGTCCGTCAGCTCCGGGGCGCGGGCCACAAGGGCATCCAGCAGCACGCTGGGCGTGGCGCATGCGCCGTGGACGTGGACCAGGTCACCCGACCGGATATGGGCGACTGCCTCCGCGGCCGTAACGATGCGCATACGGGGACCCTATACGGTCTGCGCGGTGCCGACGCATGCCGGACGTCCCATGTGTGGGTGGGCCGAACGGCACTGGTCCCGGCCGATGGGGTACGCGACCATCGACGGCGATGGCCGTCAGCGCTACCCTCGACATCCGCACCGCGTGGAGGACCAGCCGATGACCAGCGCCAGTCCAATGACTGCCGACGAACTCGTCGCCATCGACGCGTGGTGGCGCGCC
>Ga0105048_10003242_pt1 | contig 26634 bp, 25 predicted proteins | sample MAT05_FD_78382 | JGI IMG/M metagenome (GOLD analysis project Ga0105048, IMG submission 78382) | Freshwater microbial communities from Lake Fryxell liftoff mats and glacier meltwater in Antarctica - MAT-05 | ecosystem: Environmental > Aquatic > Freshwater > Ice > Liftoff microbial mat | place...
CCGACGCCTCGGTCGCGGCCGAACCGGCAGCGAGCCCGAGTGGCTTCGTCGAACCGTCCGGCCTGGGCGCCGTGCTCGGCTCCGGCGACCACAAGACGGTGGGGCGGCTCTACATCGGGTTCTCCCTTGCCTTCGGTGTCGTCGCCTTCGCCCTCGCCGGGCTCTCCGACCTCCAGGGGATCGGCGACGGCGGCACGATCCTGGGCCTGAACAGCGCCTTCCCGGTCTTCACGCTCGGTCAGCTGTCGCTGGTGCTGCTGTTCGCCATCCCTCTCCTCCTCGGTCTGGCCACGGCCATCGTGCCCCTCCAGGTCGGTGCCAACACCGTGGCGTTCCCCCGCGCGGCCGCCGGCGCGTTCTGGACCTGGCTGGTCTCGGCGGGCGCCCTGATCAGCGCCTACGCCATCGACGGCGCCATCGGCAGCGGCGCCAACGAGGAGAGCCAGCAACTGGCCTTCCTCGCCCTCATCGGCCTCGCCCTGGCCCTCGTGGTCGGTTCGGTGTGCGTGGTCACCACGGTGGTCGCGCTGCGCACCGGCGGCATGGCCCTCGACCGGGTGCCGTTCTTCAGCTGGTCGATGCTCGTCGCCGGCGGCCTGTGGGTCATGACCCTCGGTGTCTTCGCCGCCAACGTCCTGCTGGTGCTCATCGCCGTCAAGTACGGCACCGACAACAAGTACGCCGTCGCCTTCAACCAGTGGCCGCAGCTCGCCTGGCTGGTCACCCCGCCCGCGGTGTTCACCTTCGCCATCCCTGCGCTCGGGATCGCCGCCGACGCCGTGACGACGTTCACGGGAGCCCGCCAACCGCGACGGGGTGCGGTGCTGTTCGCCATCGCTGCGTTCGGCGCGCTGTCCTTCGGGGCGTACGTGCAACCGTTCTTCAACATCGGTGCCCAACACCAGTGGATCGTCGTCGGTCAGAGCGCGCTGCTGGTCCTGCCGCTCCTGTTGCTCCTCGGTGGTCTCGGCGCCGCCATGAAGGCCGGCAAGCCCAAGCTCGCAAGCCCACCGATCCTCGGCCTCGTCGCGCTGCTCCTCCTGCTCCTCGCGACGCTCCTCGCCATCCCGTTCGGCATCCAGAGCCTCCAGCTCGAGGCGCCGGCCGACAGCCTGATCGCCACCAACCAGGCCCTGCGCGAGGCCGCGTCAGCCACGCCGCCGTACCTGTGGGGCGTCCTCGGTCTGGCGGCGTCGGCCCTCACGGTCGCCGGTGCCGCCGGGGTCTACCTGTGGGCCCCGAAGCTGGTCGGCCGTCGGCTCGGTGACGGGCTCGGCAAGTTGCTCGTCCTCATCCTCGGGGCCGGGGCCCTGCTCACCTCGGTGCCATTGGTGGTCCTCGGTTTCGCCCCCAAGGCCTCGGGCCTCGCCGACTCGGCCGACGCCCTGTTCGGTGCGGCGGCGGCCGGCGCCGCCGTCATGGCCGTCGGTGCGTTCGTGATCGTCGCTCCGATGGTGGCCGGTCGCCTTGCGGTCATCGCTGGCGGGCGCACCGACGAGCCCGATGCGTGGGGTTCGGGACAGACCCTCGAGTGGTTGGCCGGCAGTCCACCCGCCACCGGCAACTTCGGCACGCTCGCACCGGTCGCCTCCCCGGAACCCCTGCTCGATCTCGCTGACGGAGGCGACGCCTGATGACGGCCACGCACGTCCCACCGACCGAGGTGGCGATCAACGACGCCCCCGAGGCCCCGGTTGCCCGTCCCCGTGTCCTCATGGTCGGCACCGCCTTCGCGGTGGCCGCCATGCTGATGTCGTTCGCCGCGCTCATCGGCATCTACCTCACCGAACGGTCCGCCGCCATCTACTCGGGCACGGCGTGGATCCCCGACGGTGTCGTGATCCCCCTCAACCAGCCGAACGTGATGCTGTTCGCCCTGCTGTCGTCCTCGGTCACCATCCAATGGGCGGTCGACGCCGCGCGCCGCGACGATCGCCAGCAGGCCTACCTGGCCCTCGGCCTCACCGTCGTGTTCGGTCTCGGCGTGATCAACATGGGGGCGTACCTGTACACGGTGATGGGCCTCGACATGGCCGTCGCCAGCCTCACGCCTGTCTTGATCTACACGATCACCGGGGCCCACCTCTTCGCCCTCGCCGGAGCCGTCGTGTTCACCGGTCTCATGGCCTTCCGAGCCCTGGGCGGTCAGTACACGAGCCGCCAGTACGACGGCCTCTCGGCCGCCGCCCTGTTCTGGCACGCCCAGGTGATCGTCTTCGTCACGATCTGGTACGCGATCTACATCACGAAGTAGGACGGAAATGTTGCGTTCCCGCATGCTCACCCCAGGGTTCAAGGTCTACTTCGGCATCGCCCTGGTGGGGCTCCTCGGCGCGATGGCCTTCGGGGTCAACACCGAGCTGCAGACCGAAACCCTGACGGTCCGCGACAACCTCGACCAGTCGGGTCTCCTCGCGACGTTCACCGGTCCGCTCACGGTGGGCTGGAAGGGCGCCGTCGGCAACCACGTGGGGTACACGATCTGGCTGTCGATGGCCGTGGTCGTCGGCTTCCTCGCCTTCTTGCTCGTCGCCTTCCGTGATGCCGATGCCGAGGCGGTCGCCCAGGTCGCCCACACCGAGTCGGTGCCGCTCACCCGGCCCCCCGCCGGTGCATCGTTCCTCCCCGTGGTCGGCGCGTTCTCGCTGGGTGTGGTGGCGTTCGGGTGGATCCTGAACCGCACCGTCTTCTACGGCGGCCTGGTTCTGCTGGCGTCGGTCGTCGGCACCTGGACGACCCGGGCCTGGGCCGATCGCGCCACCGGCGACGACGGCATCAACCGCCAGATCTACCACCGCATCATCGACCCGCTCCGGGTGCCGGTCGTGGGTTCAGCGCTCATCGCCTTCGTGGTCTTCAGCGTCAGCCGGGTTCTCCTGGCGGTGCCGAACAAGGCCAGCGCCAGCGTGATCTTCGGTCTCGCCGCCGTCATCTTCTTCGTCGTCGTCGTGGCAGTGGCGATGCTGCCCAAGATGAGCCGCTCCGTCATGGTCGGGCTCCTCGTGCTGGCCGCCGTGGTCGTCTTCGCCGGCGGCATCTACGGCCTCGCCGCCGGCCCCCGCGAGGTCAAGACCCACGGCTCGGACCACTCCGAGGGCGGCGCCACCGAGAGCCGCAGCGAAGGTGGCGCCGAACCAGGCACCGCCGGCGAGTCCGAGGGAAGCTTGGCTCCCATCGGAACCGGAGCACACCCATGAACGGCGTGAGCACCGCCGCCGTCCGATCGAAGGAGACCACCCCGTGAAGCGCGGCAGTCTGGGATTGAAGCTTTTCGGCGGCGTCGTCACCGTCGCCGTCACCGCGATGTTCGGCTACATGATCTACGACGCGGTGTACGGCAACGAGGGCAAGCCGCTCACCACGATGTCGCCGCAGGGACCCATGGCGATCATCATCCAGGACCTCGCCCGACCGGTGTTCCTCATCGCCGGCGTCGTGTTCGTCGGCGTGCCCGCAGTCGTGCTCTACATGGCCTTCCGGTTCCGCGACACGGGCGACGAAGCCACGGCCGACGACGTCCCGGCGCAGCTGCACGGCAAGACCTGGGCCGAGATCACCTGGACCGCCATCCCCGCACTGGTGCTGCTGGTCGTCGGCGTGCTCACCGTCGGCACCATCCGCGACCTCGAGGCCCGCGAACCCGACGCCATCCAGGTCAAGATCGAAGGCCAGCAGTGGTGGTGGCAGTTCCGCTACGACATGAGCAACGACGGCGCCGGCAACGGTTCCTGGGACGACCCCGAGGACGTCGTCACGGCCAACGAGCTCGTGGTCCCGGTCGGCCGCCAGATGGCCCTCACCCAGACCTCGAACGACGTGATCCACTCGTTCTGGATCCCCGCCCTCAACGGCAAGAAGGACGCCGTGCCGGGCATGGAAACCCACTGGAGCCTCCAGGCCGACACCGTGGGTGTCTACCGCGGTCAGTGCACCGAGTTCTGCGGTCTCTCCCACGGCAACATGCGCATGCTCGTCCGGGCCATCGACTCCGCCACGTTCTTCGGCGACTGGGTCCCGAACCAGCAAACCGAGGCCCGCACACCCGCACCCGGCTCCCTCGCCCAAGCCGGCGAGGAGGTCTTCAAGGCCCAGCTGTGCTCGTCGTGTCACCTGATCCGCGGGGTCAACGACGAGAAGTACGCCGATCCCGACACCGGCGTCACCGCCCAGCTCGTCTCCGGGGTGGGCCCAGACCTCACCCACTTCGCCACGCGGGGAACCTTCTCCGGATCGATCTTCAACAGCCGCTACCCGAACCCCGCCGCCGCCGAGAACCAGCCGTTCGGGCAGACCTGCGTCCTCCCGGACACCGAGAACCCCGACAACCTCCCGAACTGCCCGCCGGCGAACCAGAAGGACTCCTCGGCGAGCGTGTTCGCCACTGCTCCCGGCAACCCGGACAACCCCACCAACCCGGTGGTGTTGGCCGACTGGCTGCGCGACCCCCTGAAGATGAAGCCGATGTCCCCCGAACCGAACCCCGACGACAACGACCGTCGCCGCGGCATGCCCAACCTGAACCTGACCGAAGAGCAGATAAGCCAGCTCGTCGCCTATCTCAACACCCTCAAGTAGGAGAGGGCACCGATGTCTGAGAACTTGCCTGCAACGATCGACTCCGGCGGCACCCTGGCCCTTCCGTCGGGGGTGTCCGAGCTTCCCGACCGCGCCCCCCGCCTGGGTGTCTTCACGCGGCCCGGTGAATCCAAGGGGTGGCGCTCGTGGGTCACCACGGTCGACCACAAGCGCATCGGGATCATGTACGGCGCCATGGCGCTGTTCTTCTTCATCATCGGCGGGAGCGAAGCCCTGCTGATCCGGGCCCAGCTGTGGGCTCCCCGCCAGCAACTGCTCTCGGCCGACGTGTACAACCAGGTGTACACGATGCACGGCACGACGATGGTCTTCCTCGTCGTCATGCCCATCGGCGCCGCCTTCGCCAACTACCTCATGCCGTTGCAGATCGGCGCCCGCGACGTCGCGTTCCCCCGCATCAACGCCTTCAGCTTCTGGTGCTTCGCGGCCGGTGGCCTGTTCCTCAACACCAGCTGGTTCCTGGGCGGCGGCGCTGACGGCGGGTGGTTCATGTACGCCCCGAACAGCGGCGTCATCTACTCGCCCACCCACGGCATCGACTTCTGGAACCTCGGCCTGATCATCACCGGCATCGCCTCGCTGAGCGGCGCGATCAACCTCATCGTCACCGTGCTCAACATGCGGGCGCCGGGCATGACCCTGATGAAGATGCCGGTGTTCACCTGGATGACCCTGGTCACCCAGTTCCTGCTGCTCTTCGCCATCCCCGTCCTCACCGTTGCGCAGTTCCTGCTGATGTTCGACCGGTTGTTCGATGCGAACTTCTTCAACATCGACAAGGGAGCGAACCCGCTGCTGTGGGAGCACCTGTTCTGGGTGTTCGGGCACCCCGAGGTGTACCTGATGATCCTCCCGGCGTTCGGCCTGGTGTCGGACATGTTGCCGGTGTTCTCCCGCAAGCCCATCTTCGGCTACCCGTTCATCGTGTTCTCCGGTGTGGCGATCGGCTTCATGGGCTGGGGCGTGTGGGCCCACCACATGTTCGTGTCGGGCATCGGTCCGGTCTCGGTCACCGTCTTCTCGCTCACCACGATGTTCATCGCGGTGCCGACGGGCGTGAAGATCCTCAACTGGATCGCCACGATGTGGGGCGGCAAGTTGAAGTTCTCGACCCCCATGCTGTTCAGCATCGGTCTCATCACGATGTTCACCATCGGCGGGCTGTCCGGCGTCACCCACGCCGTCGCCCCGGCCGACACGCAGCAGACCGACACCTACTACATCGTCGCCCACTTCCACTACGTGCTCTTCGGTGGCGCCTTCTTCGGCTTCATGGGCGGCTTCTACTTCTACTGGCCCAAGGCCTTCGGGTACCTGCTCAACGAGACGCTCGGCAAGTGGAACTTCTGGCTGATGCTTCTGGGCTTCAACCTGACCTTCGGACCGATGCACATCCTGGGTCTCCAGGGCATGAGCCGTCGGGTCTACACCTACGACGCCAACTATGGCTTCGAACTCTGGAACAAGGTGTCCACCGTGGGTGCGTTCACGCTGGCCACGAGCATCGCCCTCTTCCTGTTCAACATCTTCTACAGCCGGGCCAAGGCCAAGAACCTGGCGAACCCGGGCCCCGATCCGTGGGACGCCCGCACGATCGAGTGGATGATTCCGTCGCCGGTCCCGGCCTACAACTTCGACCCGATCCCGACCGTCACCCACCTCGACGAGTTCTGGTACCGCAAGTACGGCGAGACCGAGGACGGCCGCCTGGTGCGGGTCGCGGCCACCGAGGACGTCACCCAGCCCGTCCACGACGCCGACGTCCACCTGCCGGCTCCGTCGTACTGGCCCGTCGTCACCGCGGTCTCGCTGCCGATCATCGGCTACGGGCTGATCTTCTCGCTCTGGCTCTGCATCATCGGAGGGTTGGTGCTCATCGCCGGCCTCTACGGCTGGGTCACCGAACCGCCCGACGACCCCGAAGCCACCCACGGCCACGCTCCCGGCGGTCACGCATCCGGTGACGGCCACGATGCCGACCTCGCGCTTCGGGCGGGCGACCCCGCCGCAGGCTCGGTCGATGGCGTCGAAGCAGACACCGACGCCGGATCCGAGAAAGAGGTGACCCCCGTTGGCTAGCACCGAGACCCCGATCGCCGAGAACCCCGAGGCCGAGCCGACGACGATCCCGGCCTCCGCCGAGTTCATCCCGGCGCCCGATCCCGACGTCGTCCACGGCGGTCACGGGTTCGCCACCAACACCGGCATCTCGAACACCAAGCTCGGCATGTGGCTGTTCCTGGCCTCGGAGTGCCTGCTCTTCGGTGGCCTCATCACCACGTTCCTGCTGTACAAGCTCCCGGCGCCCGGCGACGGACCCGCCCCGCAGGAGCTGTACGACATCCCGTTCACCTCGATCAGCTCCTTCGTCCTCCTGATGAGCTCGCTCACGATGGTGCTGGCCGTCTCGGCCATCGAACGGGGCGACAAGCAGCGCTTCCACACCTGGATCGTCGGCACCGCCCTGCTGGGCTGCGTGTTCATCGCCGGTCAGGCCTACGAGTTCCAGCTCTTCGTCTCCGAGGGCATGGGCTACACCAGCAGCCGGGCCAGCTCCGCCTTCTACACCCTCACCGGCTTCCACGGCGTCCACGTCACCCTGGGCATCGTCATGCTGGTCTCGCTGCTGCTGCTCTCGTTTCGCGGCCACATCAACCGGCACAAGGCCGAAACCGTCGAGGTCGTCGGCCTCTACTGGCACTTCGTCGACGTCGTGTGGATCCTGATCTTCGCGATCGTCTACCTCATCCCCTAGGAGATCGACTCCTGATGGCCACCACCCACGTCGCCCCCGCTTCCGTCGATGATGATCCCGACGCGCACCCGAACCGCGAGAAGCAGTACGTCATCATCGCCCTGATCCTCGCCGCCCTCACGGTCGTCGAGGTCCTCACCTACACCTCGCCGCAGCTCTTCCTCGGTGAGGATGGTCCGGTGATCATCCCGGCGCTGCTGCTGCTGATGGCCATCAAGTTCTGGATGGTCGTCGGGTTCTTCATGCACCTGCGCTTCGACAAGAAGATGCTCACGGTCGTCTTCTACTCCGGACTGGCGCTGGCCGTCGCGGCGTACCTGGCGGTCCTGACGATCTTCCGGTTCTGGGGCAACGACCAGGTGGTCCAGCCGCCGGGGATCCCGGTCACCTCCGAGTGATCACGTGCCCCGGACCCCAGCGGTGGTCGCTTCGGCGTGCGGTGTCCGGTGTCCGGTGTCCGATGCTCTCGCCTGACGCCGCCCGCGCCCCCATCCCCGTAGCTTGATGAGGATGGCCCTGTTCGCCGCCGGCCCCAACCCGTGGGAGTTCCAGGCCCACCCCGAGGTGTGGTTCCTCGTGGGGTCGGTGTTCGCGCTCGGCGTGTTCGTGAACCGCGTCATCGCCCCGAAGGTCCCGGCGTCGCAGCTCGGCGACGGCCCGGCCATCACCCGTCGGCAGAAGGCCTGGTTCCTCGCCGGCGTCGCCGTCCTGTGGGTGGCCTCGGACTGGCCGATGCACGACATCGCCGAGGAGCACCTCTACGCGCTCCACATGTTCCAGCACTTCCTGCTGACCATGGTCGTGCCGCCGATGTTCTGGCTGGCCACCCCGGCGTGGTTGGCCCGCCTCGTCATCGCTCCGGGAGCGCGCGGGTGGCGGTGGATGGTCCGCCTCGCCAACCCCATCGTCGCCACCGTGATCTTCAGCGCCATGACGGTCGCGACGCACTGGGGGGTCGTCGTCAACACCTCCATCGAGATCGGCGCGGTGCACTACATCGTGCACCTGTTGGTCGTCACGGCAGCACTGATCATGTGGATCCCCGTGGTGGGTCCGTGGGCCGAGCTGCGCCTCACCCCGGTCGCGCAGTGCATCTACCTGTTCGTGCAATCGATCATCCCGACGGTGCCCGGCGCGTGGCTCACGCTGGCGAACGACGTCGTCTACACGGCCTACAACCGGGACTACGACGTCTGGGGGATCTCTGCGGTGATCGACCAGCAGATCGCCGGCCTCTTCATGAAGGTGGGCGGCGGCTCGTTCCTCTGGCTCCTGATCGCCATCATCTTCTTCCGCTGGGCGCTCGGTCTCGAGCGCGACGAGCAGCGGGCACGCATCGTGACCCTCGCCGACGGTCTCACCTACACCGACGTGACCTCGGAGTTCGAGCGCATCGGCGATCCTCCGGCTGATCAGCCCGGTCCGGCTTCGGGGCGTGAGCCCCAACCTCGAGCCCCCGGTCGCTGACCCGAAAGGTCGGTTCGCTGGTGCGAGCGGTCACTCCCAGCGGAAGAAGCGGGCGGCGGCGAGCGGTGCGCCCACGGCCCAGACGGCCAGGACGATCCAGGCACGCGCACCGGCTGATGCTCCCGGCGTGAAGGCGGCGCCCATGGTGTCGGCCAGCGCTCCCGCGGGGAGGAGCGCGGCCAGCGCGGCCACGGGTCCCGGGAGCTCCGAGAGCGGGATGATCATGCCGCCGAGGAGGAGCAGCACGATGTACAGACCGTTCGCCGCCGCGAGCGTGACGGTGCCTCGCAGGGTTCCGGCCATCAGCAGCCCGATGCCGGCGAACGCCGCCGTGCCGAGCAGATAGGCGGGTAGGGCCAGCGCGAGAGACCACCCTGGCTCCCACCCGAGCAGCAGGCTGGTGGGCACCAGGACCGCGACCTGGATGGCCTCGAGGCACAGGACCATGGCGATCTTCGCCGCCAGCAGCCGGGGGCGGCCGAGCGGGGTCACCCCGAGTCGCTTCAGCACGCCGTACTGACGCTCGAACCCGGTGCCGATCCCGAGGCTGACCATGGCCGTGGACATGATGGCCAGGGCCAGGATCCCCGGGGCCAGGAAGTCGATCGGCTCGTCGACACCCTCGGGCTTCGGCAACACATCGACGGTCGAGAAGAACACGAGCAGGAGCAGCGGGATACCGATGCCGACCAGGACCTGCTCGCCCTGGCGGAGGCTGAGCCCGAGCTCGGTCCGGGTCTGGGCGAGGAGCGCGCTCATGCCCCGCGACCTCGGCGGCTCCCGGTGCGCCGTCGCCGCCCGCCCCGCACGGCCGAGGCGCCCGAACCGCCCGAACCGTCCGGAGCCTCGACCGCCGCGGCGTCCGCCGTCTCGGTGAGGCGGAGGAAGACGTCGTGCAGGGACGCTCGCCCGGCCCGCAGGTCGAGCAGAGCCAGGTCGTGCTCGGCCAGCCACGCGGTGATGGCCGCAACGGTGGCGGGCGTGGGTGCCGCCAGCACCCGGTACTCGCCCGGCGACACCTCGTCGACGGTCGCACCCAGGCTGGTGCCGAGGGCCAGCCGATCGAGGCCGGGCGCCGCGCCGAAGCGGATCTCGTCGGTGTCGTCGGCGGTGGTGAGCTCGGCCGGCGTGCCCGCGGCGAGCACCCGACCGCGATCGATGATCACCACCCGATCGGCCAGCCGCTCGGCCTCGGCGAGGTCGTGCGTGGTGAGCAGCACGGTGACGCCCTCGGTCCGGAGGTCGGCGATGATCTGGCGGATCAGCTGGCGCCCGGCAGGATCGATCCCAGCGGTGGGCTCGTCGAGGAACGCCACCTGGGGCCGGCCGACCAGCGCGAGGGCCAGCGACAACCGTTGCTGCTCCCCGCCGGACAGGTGGCGATACGGCGTGCGGCGGTGCGCGGCGAGCCCCACCCGTTCGAGGAGCTCCTCGGGATCGGCAGGGTCGTCGTAGTAGGCCGCGAAGAGGCGCAGCACCTCCGGGGGGCGGATCGCCGTGTAGACCCCACCGCTCTGGAGCATGACCCCCACGTGCCGGGTGAGGGCGGCGTGGTCGGTGATCGGGTCGAGACCGAGGACGCGGGTCGTCCCCCGGTCGGGCCGACGGAAGCCCTCCAGGGTCTCGACCGTCGTGGTCTTGCCAGCTCCGTTCGGGCCGAGGAGGGCGACGATCGTGCCTCGCTCCACGGCGAAGGAGAGCGCGTCGACGGCGACATGCTCGCCGAAGCGCACCGTCAGGTCCTGCACCTCGATGGCCGGGTCGCGACCGGGTCCGACCGTCACGTCAGGTCGCTGCCGACTGCGTTCACTGGCACGAACCGCGACGCTACCGCTGCCCGTCGGCCCCGCCCCAACCGGGTCGGGTGGGGGCGACGGGGCATGACCCAATCGAACCGGGGCGACTTCGCCCGGCGACTACCGTCTCGGTCCATGATCGATGTGCGCCGGCTCCGCAACGACTTCGACGCGGTCCTCGCCGCCGAGTCCCGCCGGGGCGGCGACATCGCCGCGCAGCTGCTCGCCGCCCGTGCGCTCGACGAGCGCCAGCGCGAGCTCGGCGCCCAGCGCGACGACGTCCGGGCTCGCGTCCGTGCGATCTCCAAGGAGGTCGGGACCCTCCGTCGCGACGGACGCACCGACGAGGCCGAGAAGCTGCAGTCCGAGAGCCGCGAGCTGGGCGAGCAGGAGAGCGCCCTCGGCGTCTCGGTCGACGCCGCCGCCGGCGAACTGCGGGACCTGCTCCTGCGCATCCCGAACATCCCGTCGGTCCACGCGCCCGACGGCGTGTCCGAGGACGACAACCCGGTGCTGCGGACCGTCGGCTTCGACCCCGACGGCTACGGCGAGCACCAGCGGGTCCCGCACTGGGAGATCGGTTCCGAGCTCGGCATCCTGGATCTCGAGCGGGCCGTGAAGATCTCGGGCTCGATGTTCACCATGTTCCGCCGGCAGGGGGCCACGCTGGCCCGGGGCCTGTGCCAGCTGGCGCTCGATCGCAACGCCGACGCCTTCGAGGAGGTTCGTCCGCCCACCCTGGTCCTGTCGTCCACCCTCACCGCGACCGGTCAGCTGCCGAAGTTCGCCGACGACGCCTACCAGGTCGAGCGCGACGATCTCTGGTGCATCCCGACCGCCGAAGTGCCGCTCACCTCGCTGGCGCGCGACGAGATCCTGGCCGAGGCCGAACTGCCGATGCGGCTCATGGCCTACTCGCCCTGCTACCGGCGCGAGGCTGGTTCGGCCGGTCGCGACACGCGAGGGCTGTTGCGCGTCCATGAGTTCGACAAGGTCGAGCTCCTCGCCTACACGACACCCGATCAGGCCCCCGCGATGCTCGACGAGATCCTCGGGCGCGCCGAGGCGACCATCGCCGCCCTCGGCCTGGCGTACCGGGTGCTCGACATCTGCACCGGCGACCTCGGCCAATCGCACCACCGGTCGATCGACATCGAGGTCTACGCCCCTGGCGTCGGCCAGTGGCTCGAGGTCTCGTCGGTGTCCTGGTTCAGCGACTACCAGGCCCGCCGGGCCAACATCCGCTACCGACCCGAGGAGGGCTCGGGGACCGAGATGGTTCACACCCTCAACGGTTCGGCGCTCGCCGTGCCGCGCGTCTGGGCGGCGCTGGTCGAGACCCACCGCCAGCCCGACGGGACGGTTGCCGTGCCCGACGTGCTCCTTCCCTACCTCCGCGGCGCATCGGTCATCGGCCCCGCCTGAGGGGAGGTCACGTGGCACCCACCGAGCTCACCGAGCAGGTCCCGACCGGCCGACCGGCCGCGAACGGGTCACCGTCGTCGGCTCCTCCGGCTGCCACCGACGGACCCCGGATCGACTGGACCGGACGGTCGCTGCGCGGCGGCGCCGCCGACGGCCCCGACGGCCCGCCGGCGCTCGCCACCACGGGAGCAAGCGGCAGCCGCCGCCTGGCGATGGTCGCCGGGGCGGTCTCGGTCGCCTACATCGCGTGGATCGTCGTCGACCTCGCGGTCCTGGCCGTGAGCGGCTCCGCCTACCTGTCGCTGCACGAGGCCCTCGGCTCCCTCGGTGCCCGCCTGGTTCTGTGCGTCGCCTGGCTGGCCATCCTGTACCACGGGCTCGATGGTCTGCGCGTCATCGCCACCGAGTTCGCTCCGGTCCTCCAGGCGCGCGAGCGCATCCTGCGCGGCGCCGTCGCCTTCCTGGTCATCGCTACCTGGATCCCGACCTCGCTCGTCATCGTGTGGCCTGCTGTTCGCCGGTGGTTCGCGGCGTGACCGCGGCGCAGCTCCCCTCGCGTCCGGGCGCCCCGGTTGCGGATGGCTCCGACTCCGGCTCGGGTGGGGGCGAGTCCGCGACCCAGGATCAGCCGTGGTCGTGGCACGCGTCGCGGGCTGCGGCGCTGTTGCTCGTCATCCTGGTGCCGGTGCACTTCGCCGCCACGTTCCTCCTCGCCGATGTCGGGGCCACCACCGCTCGGGAGATGAGCGATCGGCTCGCCGACCCCATCTGGCGCTTCCTCACCTGGCTCATCGTCGCGCTGGCCCTCGTGCACGCGACGCTCAGCACCGCGACCGCCCTGCGCCGGCGCGCCGCCACGGTCGGCACCACGCTGCTCACGGTCGCGGTGGGGGTGCTCGCCGGCGGGCTCCTGGCCACCGCATCCTGGGCGCTGTTCTCGCGCTGGGTCTGAGCCTGAGCTGACCCCCCGACGAGCGAGGACCCGGCGCTCCGGCTGGAATCGACGGACCTGCCGGACCTGCCCGATCGGCTCGATCGGCTCGATCGGCCGACTGGAACGGTCAGGGCGAATCCGGGGTCCCGGGGTCCGGATCACGCCGCCGGATGCGGTAGCGCTCGATGGGCCCGGCCGACTGCTCCTCGTGGTCGCCGTCCTTGGCGACCGCAACCCGCTGACGGCCGTAGATGCTCCGGTGGGACGAGAACACGAAGCTGACCACGCACGCGACGGCGATGGGCACGACCAGATCGGAACCGAAGAGCTCCACGCCCATGATCGTGCAGGCGAGGGGGGTGTTGGCGGCTCCGGCGAAGACCGCGACGTAGCCGATGGCGGCCATGACCTCGACCGGGACCCCGAGCACCGTGCCGAGCGCAGCGCCCAGGGTCGCTCCGATGACGAAGAGCGGGGTGACCTCGCCCCCCTGGAAGCCTGTGCCGAGGGTGACCGCAGTGAAGAGGATCTTGAGCAGGAACACCTCGAACCCGATGGGCTGTCCGCTGATCGCGTCGGCGATGAGCGGGAGCGACAGGCCCAGGTAGTCCTCGCCACCGACGACGAGAACCAGGGCGATGATCACCACGCCACCGAGGATCGGTCGGGCCGGCGGCCACGGGATCGCCGCAGCGACCAGGCGCTTGATGGTGTGGGTCAGTTCGATGAACAGGACGCCCGCGGCGGCGAAGGCGAGGCCGGCGAGCGCGACCTTGAGCAGGAGGACGGGCTCGATCTCGATGTCGAGCTCGGGGGTGATGGCGTGGTGGCCGCCGAGGGCGAGGACCACCTGGTGGCCGACCACCGACGCCGTGAGCGCAGGGACCAAGGCCTCGTACCGCAGCCGTCCGACCGCCTGGACCTCCAGGCCGAACACGGCGCCGGCCATGGGCACCCCGAACACGGCGCCGAACCCACCGGCGAGGGAAGCGATGAGCAGGATCCGCCGATCGTCGGGCGGCAGGCGAACCGTGCGCGAGAACCAGTCGGTGAGGCTGCCGGCCATCTGGATGCCGGTGCCCTCCCGCCCCGCGGAACCGCCGAAGAGCTGGGTGATGACCGTCGCGACGTAGACGAGCGGTGCCATGCGCCGCGGCACCCACGCCTGCGGATCGTGGATCTCGTCGAGAAGAAGGTTGTTGCCGGCGACCGACGCGCCCGCCCAGCGGTAGTACACGAAGCCGATCACGAAGCCGGCCACCGGGAGCCCGAGCAGCAGCCGCGGGTTCTCGAGGCGCACCGACGTCGCCCACTCGAGAGCGCCGAGCAGTGCCCAGGACGACACCCCGGCGAGCACGCCGACCACCGAGCCGAGCGCGATCCACCGCAACAGGTGCCCGATGAGGTGGACGTGCTCGGCGGGCCGGGGCAGGCGGAGCTCGCGGGCGGCCGCTCGCACGCGACCGACCAGACCGGGTCGGGACGTCCCGCGCTCGGCGGGGTCATCGGACGGCGGCGCGTCGGTCACCTCGGGCTCCTCGGCGTCGGGGCCGTCCGCTCGTGGACATCCGCATCAACGCGACGGCCTACCAACGGAACGACGTTCGGGTCGGTAGGAGCTATCAGCTCGAGGCGGTTCGACCGTTCGGATGCGGTCCCGGCGAGCTCCATCGCGGTGGAATCACGGTACCGGCGCACTCCCCACGTGGCAATCGGCACCGAGCCGGGGTGGCGCTCGGGTGCCGGCGCCCGCGGATCGATCGGATGCGTCGCGGGGGAGTTCGGCCGGTGGGGTTGGCGAGGGGACCGCAGGGACGCTTGACTTCGGGGATGGCCGATGCGCGCGGAAGCGTCGATGACGAGCGACACCGGCTCGAGGAGCGCGGCCTCGACCGCGACGACCTCGACCCGGATCCGCTCGCGGTGCTCCGGCGGTGGTTCGACCACGCGGCACGGGTCGGCGTGCACCAGCCCGAGGCCATGACCCTGGCCACGGCCACCTCGTCGGGCGAGCCGGCGGTCCGGTTCGTCCTCTGCAAGGGGTACGACGACCGGGGCATCGTCTTCTACACGAACGAGCGGAGCCGCAAGGGACGTGAGATCCGGGCCAACCCGTCGGCCGCCGCGCTTTTCCCCTGGCACCAGGTGTCGCGCCAGGTCCGCATCACCGGGAACGTCGAGCGGGTGGCCGAAGAGGACGCCGATGCGTATTTCGCCACCCGTCCACGGGGCAGCCAGATCGGCGCCTGGGCGTCCCCGCAGAGCCAGGTCCTGGTCGATCGCGCCGACCTCGAGTCGCGGTGGGCCGACGAGGAACGGCGGTGGCGGGGACGGGACGTCTCCCGACCCGAGCACTGGGGCGGCTTCCGGATCGTTCCCGACGAGTGGGAGTTCTGGCAGGGCCGGGCCAACCGACTGCACGACCGGTTCCGCTACACCCGATCCGTTCCCCTCGATCCCTGGCGGATCGACCGGCTCGCTCCGTGAGCAGACGGTCGGTGCGCCCGAGGTGACCATCCGGCAGCGCGCGCGTCGAACGATGCCCGGTACCGTCGAAGGTGTGTTCGCCGAACTGCTCCGCCACCCCGGTGTCCGCGAGCGGTGTGAGCTGCGGTCGCCCTTCGGCGTCATGGCGTTCCACGGCGGCTCGCTCGAGCAGGCCACCGATGTGATCGCCGACGAGGTCGCCGACCGCTCGGGTGCGTCGCTCTACACCGTCGTGCAGCCCCCCGATCTCCGTTGGCACATCCCGTCGAAGCTGGTCGATCCCGCGGCGTCACCGGCCCTCCGCCGGTTCGTGGACCACGTCGACACCGCGATCGCCCTGCACGGCTACGGCCGCACGGGGCGGTTCACGACGCTCCTCGTCGGTGGGCGCAACCGGGACCTCGCCGCCCACGTCCGCACGGTGCTGACCAGCCACCTCGACGGCTACCTCGTGGTCGACGACCTCGATGCCATCCCGGTCGAGCTCCGCGGCCTCCACCCCGACAACCCGGTGAACCGGCTCCGAGAAGCAGGGGTGCAGCTCGAGCTGCCGCCCCGGGTCCGAGGCCTCGGCCCCTTCTGGGCCGACGTCACCGAGCCGGGTCTCACCCCTCACACCCGGGCGCTGATCGCCGGCCTGGACGAGGCCGTCCGCTCCGCCTGACCGCATCGGCCGGTGGCGTCGCACCTGCCCGGCAGCGGTTCGACACCGGCCTCGTAGACTCCGCCACCATGGAACTGCGCATCTTCGTGGAGCCCCAGCAGGGAGCCAGCTACGAACAGCAGCTGGCGGTTGCCCACGCCGCGGAGGAGGGCGGGTTCGACGGCTTCTTCCGCTCGGACCACTACCTGCGCATGGGCGACGGCTCGCCGCTTCCCGGTCCCACCGACACCTGGGTGACCCTCGGAGCCATCGCCCGCGAGACCAGTCGCATCCGTCTGGGGACCCTCGTGTGCTCGGCGACGTTCCGCCTTCCCGGACCGCTCGCCGTCGCGGTCGCCCAGGTCGACCAGATGAGCGGCGGTCGGGTCGAGCTCGGCATCGGCGCCGGTTGGTTCGACGACGAGCACACCGCCTACGGCATCCCGTTCCCCACCCTCAAAGAACGCTTCGACCGCCTCGAGGAGCAGCTGCAGATCATCACCGGACTCTGGCGCACCCCGCCCGATTCGCAGTTCTCCTTCGAGGGCGATCATTACACCGTCGTGGGGTCACCCGCGCTGCCCAAGGCGCTCCAGCCCGGCGGCCCGCCGATCATCATCGGCGGCGGTGGTCCGCGACGCACCCCACGGCTCGCCGCCTCCTTCGCGTCCGAGTTCAACATGCCGTTCACCCCCGTCGACGGCTACCGCCGGCAGGTGAAGCGGGTGCGCGAGGCGTGCGAGGCGATCGACCGAGACCCGGACGACCTCGTCTACTCGGCGGCGCTGGTCGTGTGCTGCGGCGAGAACGAGGAGGAGGTCGGTCGGCGCGCCGGTCGCATCGGGCGGGCCACCGACGAGCTCCGGGCGAACGGCGCGGCCGGCTCACCGGCCGAGGTGATCGACACGATCGCCGACTACGCCGAGGCCGGCGCCAGCCGCATCTACCTCCAGGTCCTCGACCTGGACGACCTCGAACACGTCCACCTGCTCGCCGAGAAGGTCAGTCGCGTCCTGCCCTGATCGACGGACCCTCCGCGCTCAGCGATGGTCGCGGCGGGAGGTCTGCCACGCCGAGCCGACCACCACGGCGAGCACGATGGTGCCGGCGAGGACCATCCCGATCCGCAGCGGCCCGGTGTTGGTCACCCACTGCGAGATGGACCGGTTCCAGCCGTAGATGAGCCCGGCGGGTCCACCCGGATCGACGCTGGTGGCCAGGACCTGGAGCTCGTACCAGCCGTAGTAGGCCAGGTATGCGCCGGCGACGACGAGCAGCACGCCCGCGACCCGGTTGATGTACGGGAGCGCGTTGCGCAGGGTGCTCACCAACCCCTGCCGGGCCAGCGCGATGGCGAGGGTCAGGGCCATGAGCACCAGTGCCATGCCCAGCGCGTAGGCCAGGAAGGCGGCCATGCCCGCCGCGAAGCTCGCGCGGTTGAAGGTCCCCGCCACGGCCACGAGGAAGAGCGGGATCGTGCACGACAGTGACGACACGGCGTAGGAGACACCGAAGAGGAACATGGACCACAGCTGGCGACTGCCCGTTCCCCGCTGCAGCTTGGGCAGGTTCAGCACGGGCTCGAACCCGCGGACCATGGCGATGCCCAGCACGATCAGGACCACCCCGATGACCATCGTGACCCACGGCAGCTTGTCCTGGATCGTCACCGAGAACTGGGTGATGAGGATGCCCATGAGGCCGAAGACGAGGAGGAACCCTGCCGAGACGGCGAGTCCCACCGCCAACGCCCGGCGGATCCCGGCCTGCGTCGAGGTCGACGGGTCCTCCATCCCGAGGAAGTACGAGAGGTACGCCGGCAGCATCGCGAAGCCGCAGGGGTTGATGGTCGCCACCATCCCGGTGGCGAAGGCGAGCGCCAGTGTCCCGTCGTTCACGGACCCTCCGGCACCTCGACTCCGAAGTGGGTCCGGATCCTCTCGCGGATCTCCGCGTCGTCGAGCTCGCTCGTGGTGGATTCGAGGATCCTGCCGTCGGCACCGACGAACACGGTCGTGGGGAGGCTGACGGCTCCGAACTGACGGATGATCTCACCGGTCGGGTCGAAGCCCAGCTCGTAGGTCACGCCGGTCTGGTCGGCCAGTGCCCGGGCCTGGCTCTCGGGGTCGGTGGTGGCCAGTCCGATGAAGGCCACCTGGTCGCCCACCGCCCGGTGGGCCCGTTCGAACGCCGGCATCTCGGTGATGCAGGGCGGGCAGGTCGACGCCCAGAAGTTCAGGACGACTGGCGTCCCGGCGTGGGCGGCGACGCTGGTGGTCGCGCCGTCGAAGGTCGTGTAGGTGGTGGCCGAGGCCGGCTGCCCGACCACGTCGAGGCCTCCGAGGCCCGGCGCTGGGACGGTGGCGGAGGGATCGGTGAGCCGGACCAGGTTCGGATCGGGCGCGGGCTCGCTCGACAGGGCCACCCAGCTCGCCACCATCAGCACGATGATCCCGAGGGCCGCGGCCCACAGCACACCGGCCGGGAGCCGGCGTCGCGGCGGATCGGCGGGCGGGAGGTCGTCGGGGTGGCGTTCGGGGTGAGGCCCGAGCGATCCCGGCGCCACCGGACCCGGACCGGGGCGCGCACCGGGAGGCACGTCGTCGGCGTTCGGGACAGGGTCCATCGGGGCCGACGGTACCGGAGCGGGGCCCCGGAACCACAACGCACGAGCGCGACGGGGCCCCACCCGGAGAACCGGGTGGGGCCCGACGCCGAGGTGCCCAGCCGAGGGGGGAGACTCGGCCGCACCCAGGGATGACCGTGCGATCAGTCGAGGACGGTCATGCCGTGCGGAGGTAGCTCCGGAACTGCACCGGAACCGGGATCTCCGGCAGCTTGTCCTCGGGCCGGGGGTGCTTCGGCGGCCGGCCCCGACGACGCTTGGTCGCCAGGATCCGCCCGTGCAGGAACAGCTGCCCGCCCCACACGCCCCACGGCTCCCGACGCGCGATCGCGCCCTCCAGGCACGTCAACATGGCCGGGCACTCCGCGCAGAGGTTCTTGGCTCGCGCGATGTCCTGGAGCTCTTCGGAGAAGAACACCTGGGCCAGCGAGCCTTCGCCGTCTCGACAGACGGCCTCGTCCCACCAGTCGGGGCTGAACTCTTCACTGCTCAGCGGCGCCAACATCTTTGTTCCCATTCCCTTCGTTCCGGGCCCCTTCGGGCCCGGGTTGCTTGCTTCGCTCGTGCGATCGTCGTTCGGTGCTTCAGTCGTGCAGGTGCTGGCGGGAACCGGGCCCCGGAAAGCAGAAAGGCCGCCGGTTTCCCGGCGGCCTTTCGGAGATCGTCCTTCCCTCGTGTTCAGGGGGAAGGCTCCTCAGGCCACCGGTGACGGAGCTTGGAGTCGGCCGGAACCACGTTCGTGTGCATCGAGATGGACGAAGCGGTGGTACCGGTCTGCCACGGGTAGGAGCAGGTTCCGAAGCCGTCATGCAGACGCGCCGCACCAGCGGCGGCGGGGATGCCTGCTGCGGTGCTCACGTGGTTCTTCATGACGAACCCTTCGGAGAGGTGGGTGGAGATCGGGGTGCGGTCGGCCGCGGTTTCGACCCGACGAGCGACCTCATCCGACCATGGGTGCTGACGCTCGTCAAACGATTTTCGAGCACCACGCGTGGACGCGGCGCCGGGTTTCGATCCGGAGCGTCCCGGTCCGCCGCCGGCCGGGCTGTCAGCCCGGATCGACGACCTGTCCGAGCATGAGGATCAGGCCGGTCTGGCGGTCACGGACGGCGAACACGAAGGGGCGGTCGACGGTGAGCTTGACCGCGGCCGGGGTCGGCGATTCGGGTGACGGCGCGGTCGCCGTCGTCTCGGCATCGGTGCCGTCCTCGTCGATGCCGAAGTACCCCTCGTACGCCATCCCCGAGAGGCTCAGGACCTCGTCGCTGGTGATGCCCGAGAAGTCGGCGTCACGGGTGAAGGCGTCGACGAGCCCCAGTGCCTCCAGCGGCCCGGCCAGATCGGCCGACGTCGTGAACTGGAACTGCGGTAGGCGCAGATCGACCGCCTGGTCCTCCAGATCGTCGGTGATGCGCTCCACCATCGGTGCGTCGAGACCCTGCTGGAACGACTCGAAGGTGCCGATCCGGGGGACGACGACGAGCAGCGCGAGCTCGCCGCCGAGGTAGGGGATCTCCACGGCCTCCCAATCGGGGTGCTCGGCGGTCAGCAGCCCGCTGGGCGCGCTCACCTGCATGGTCTGGGCGTCGACCGTGTCGCCGTCGAGCTCCACGAACCGGCCCGACCGGGTGGCGGAGCGCTCGAAGGGGATCTGCCACGGCGCGCGCAGGTAGCCGACGGCGACGGGGAGGAACCGGGTGAAGGCCGTGACGTCGCCGCGCCGGACGACCTCGGTGATCCGGTCCTGGGTGACCTCGGTGCTCCACTGGTTGATGGCTTCGCGGGACGTCTCGGCGTCCGATCGGAAGTCGACCACCCACATCGGCGAGTCGTAGTCCGCCGCGAGGATGTCCAGGTAGCCGGCCTTGAACCGCGTCCCGCGCTGACCCCACACCGACGCGTCGAAGCTGGCCGAGACCCTTCCCTTGCGGTTCGCCGAGCTCTTCTCGCCCGACCGGGATGCCAGTTCCTGGTCGAGGGTGCCGAGCCCCTCGTCGAGGTTCGCGGTCTGCCGGGCGTGGAGCACCGCGTCGAACTGGTCGAGCGTCGAGCCCGCCGAGCCCGCTCGCGCCATCCCGAGCGCGGACATGATCGAGTACGGCGTCGACACGAAGTTCCCCTGCCCGGGCGCCGACACCCGGTACAGGTCCAGGGCGAAGTCGTTCGTCGCGTCCACGGTGCTCGGGAGGAACTCCCGGTTGGGATCGCGCCGGGTCGCCTCGCCCCGGATGGTCTGGCCGCCAGGCGTCGTCCCGATGCACGCGCTCGTCAGTCCGAGGAGCGCCACGAGCGCAAGGGCGAGAGCGGTGCGGGGCGATCGCGCCGGGGAGACGGGTGCGGGCATGGGGTCCAGGGTGCGGCCACGACGGCGGGCGGTGTGCGTGTGCGCCCGACCATCCTCACATGACCGTGGGGTGCACGCACGGCGGTCCGGCCTGCACCGGTCCCTCGCCGCTCGGGGCTAGCCTGCGGGTATGCGGGTCGAGGCGACCGAACGGGCCGTGCAGACGGTCGAGCGGATGAAGCAGGTCCGGTCCGGCGCGCTCACCATCACGATCGGCACCGGGTGCTGCGAGTCCACCGCACCGTTCCTCTACGAGGACTTCTGGCCCGGTCCCGACCAGGCCGAGATCGGCTCGGTCGCTGGGGTGACGGTCTTCGCCCCCGCCTACCTGCGCTCGAGCTACCCCGGCGACGAGGGTGTCGTCATCGACGTGATCGAGGGCGTCAGCGCGGAGTCGCTCTCGGTCGAGACCGAGCTCGACTGCCGCCTGATCCTGCGCGGATTCGGCGTGGATCTCGCCGCCGACCCGTCGGCCTGCGCCGTGCCCGACGGGCCGAAGGCGGCTTCGATCGCGACGGGCGGCCCGTCACGGGTCGTCGGGGAGCTCCCCGACGCCCTGCGCCGCTCCCCGATCCGCTGACCGCCTTCCGCGCTGCTCGCTGTCCGCGCGGTCGGGCCCCGGCGGACTCGCCGCCGCCGCTGCGCCCGCCCTGTCCACACGATCGTTCCAGAGAGGACCTCCCATGACGGCCATCTTGTCGGCGACCGGGGTGACCAAGGTGTACCGAACCGGCGTGCAGGAGGTCGAGGCGCTCCGCGGGGTGTCCCTTTCGATCGAGCCCGGCGAGATGGTGATGGTCATGGGGCCGTCGGGCAACGGCAAGACCACGATGCTCAACTGCCTCTCCGGGCTCGATGACATCGATGCCGGCGAGGTCTACGTCGATGGCGACGAGATCCACTCGATGTCCGATGCGGCCCGCACCGAGCACCGCTCCCGGCGCATGGGCTTCATCTTCCAGAGCTTCAACCTGATCCCGGTGTTCACTGCGGTCGAGAACGTCGAGCTGCCCCTGCTCGTGACCGGCGTGAAGGCCAAGGACGCTCGACGGCGCGCCCTCGCCATCCTGGATCGGGTCGAGCTGGGCGATCGCACGAGCCATCGTCCCACCGAGCTCTCGGGCGGCGAGCAGCAACGGGTGGCGATCGCCCGGGCGCTGGTGAGCGAACCGGCGATCGTCTGGGCCGACGAGCCGACGGGGAACCTCGACAGCCACACCGCGGATGCGGTCCTCGGTCTGCTCCGCGAGGTCCATGGACAGGGCCAGACCCTGGTGGTCGTGACCCACGATGCGGGCATCGGTGCGTCGGGCACCCGGCTCGTCCAGGTTCGCGACGGGCGGATCGTGTTCGACGGACCGCCCGCCGACGCGCCGAGTGAGGGTTCGCACGCCGGCGCCCCCTCATGATCGTCGGTCTCGTCCTCCTGCTCCTGCTGGTGCCGGTCGCGGTCGATCTGGTGCGCCGGCCGACCTTTCGCCGCCTTGCGTTTCGCAACATCGACCGACGGCGGGGCGAGGCCGCGCTGGTCATCGTCGGGTCCTTGCTCGGAACCGCGATCATCACCGCATCGTTCGTTGTGGGCGACACCGTCGAGGGGTCGGTGCGCGACGCCGCCAGGACCCACCAGGGCCCGATCGACCTGACCGTGCGGTTGCTCGAGCCCAGCCAGCTCGACGCGCTGCAGGACGCGCTCGGCGAGCAGCCCATCGACGGCACCGACGGCACGCTGGTGGTCACCTCGGTCGCCGCGGTGGCCGCGAGCGTCGGCCCGGATCGGGTGGCGGTCCCCAACGCCGGCCTGATCGAGATCGACTTCGACGAGGGCCGCTCTCTCGGGCCCGATCCCGCCATCACCGGGCTGGCCGACGCGGGTCCCACTCCGACTGGCGACGAAGCGGTCATCAGCGAGGTCCTGGCCACGAAGCTCGGTGTCGGGGCCGGGGATTCGATCGAGGTGTTCGCCTACGGCGGATCGACCGTGCTCACGGTGCGCCAGATCGTGCCCGAGGTCGGGATCGCCGGCTACGCACCGGTCGGGTCGGCGCGCGGGCAGGGCCAGCCCCGCGGCGTCTTCGTGGCCCCGGGAACGATCGAGGAGCTCGCAGCCGGCGCGACGGGAGACGGCACGGTTGCTCCGACCGCAGAGATCGTGGTCTCCGGCGTCGGGGGCGTCTTCGACGGTGCCGACGGATCTGCGGCCGTCGCCGCGGAGCTCGAGGCCCGGACCGAGGGGATCGACGGGCGGCGGGTCCTGGAGCTGAAGGCCGATCTGCTCCGTGACGCCAAGGCCGAGGGAGACCAGTTCGGCCAGCTGTTCGCGACCGTTGGCTACTTCAGCGTCATCGCCGGGATCCTGCTGCTGGTCAACCTCTTCGTGATGCTCTCCGAGGAGCGCAAGGCCGAGCTCGGCATGTTGCGGGCGTTGGGGTTCAAGCGCAACCACCTGGTCCGAACCTTCGCCATCGAGGGATCGGTGTACTCGGTCGTGGCCTCGATCCTCGGGGCGATCGTCGGGGTGGGCGTGAGTTGGGTGATCATCCTCGTGGCCGCCGGGATCTTCAGCCAGAACGGTTCGGAGCTCTCGTTCCCGCTCGTCGTCGAACCGGCGAGCCTCGTCGCCGGCGCGGTGCTCGGCCTGGCCATCTCGATGGTCACGGTGTGGGGGACGAGCGCCCGCATCGCCCGGTTGAACATCATCAGCGCCATCCGCGACCTGCCCGAGAACCGCCACGCCCGGCGGGGGCTCGTGTCGCTGGCCCTGGGCCTGCTCGGCGCGGCGGTCGGTGTCGCCCTCTTCGCGTCCGGTTGGTCGTCCGGGCGCGCCGCGGCGGTGCTCGCCGGGCCGGCCATCGCCGCCTTCTGCCTGATCCCGGTCCTCACCCGCTTCCTGCCCCGCAAGCCGGTCATCGTGGTGCTGGCCGGCGCGGCCCTGGCGTGGGGGGTCCTCGTGTTCACCGTCGCCGGCGACCGGGTCGGGGGTGCCGAGATCTTCGTGTTCGTGGTTCAGGGGGTGATCCTGGTGGGGGCCGGGGTCACGCTGCTCGCCCAGGCCGATCGCCTGTGGGCGGGCCTGGCGAAGGTGCTGGCGTCGGGGGGCGGGGGCCTGGCCACGCGTCTCGGCCTCGCCTACCCCCTGGCCCGGATCTTCCGCACCAGCCTGCTGCTGGCGATGTTTGCGCTGGTGATCTTCACCATGACGTTCATCTCGGTGATATCGGGGATCTTCGGCAACCAGATCCCCCAGATCACCGATGACATGCGAGCGGGCCACGACCTCATCGTGGAGTCCAACCAGGCCAACCCGGTGTCGACCGATCAGCTCGCGTCCTTCGCCGACGTCGAGTCCGTGGCGCCGCTCACCCGGGCGCAGGGGATCGGGAGGACGCCCCGGAACCCCGACGGGACGCCGGTCCCGGTGTCGGGGTTCGACGAGCGTTTCCTCGAGCTCGGCCAGCCGGCGCTCGAGGCGCGGGACGCGGCGTTCGCGTCCGACGCCGATGCGTTCCGAGCGGTGCTCGACGCCGACGACCTGGTCATCGTCAACCAGAGCTTCGCCGCCGCCAACCTCGGCGGTGGGCCACCGCAGGCCAATCTGGTCGTCGGCGACACCATCAGCGTGGCCAACCCCGCCAGCCAGCAGGAGCAACAGCTTCGGGTCGTCGGGATCATGGGCAGCGACGGCGTGCGCAACGGAGCCCTGCTCCCGGTCGACCTCGTCGAGGGTCTCCTCGCGCCGCGGTTCGTCCAGAACCGCCACTACGTCGAGGTCGCCGATGGCGCCGATGCGGAGCAGGTGGCAGCAAGGATCTCCGGCACGTTCATCGCCAACGGCGCCGACGCGACCACGTTCCGCTCGCTCGTCTCGGACCAGCTCGCCTCGCAGCAGGGGTTCTTCTCCCTGCTGCGCGGCTACCTCGGCCTCGGCCTGCTCATCGGCATCGCGGGCCTGGGGGTCGTGATGGTGCGTGCGGTTCGCGAGCGGCGGCGCCAGATCGGGATGCTCCGGGCCATGGGCGTGTCGTCGAGGATCGTGCGGCGAGCCTTCGTGCTCGAGGCCGCGTTCGTCGCGATGCAAGGCATCGTCCTGGGCGTGGTGCTCGGGATGGTGACCTCGTACAACTTGCTCGTGAACTCGAGTGCGTTCGGCGAGCAGCCCCTCGACTTCGCCTGGCCGTGGGCCGCGCTCGCCGTGATCGTGGTGGTTCCCCTCGTCGCGTCGTTGCTGGCCACCGCGTGGCCCGCGACCCAGGCTGCCCGCATCAAGCCGGCCGTGGCGCTGCGCATCGCTGACTGACGACGGGCGATGACGGGATCGGCGGGCGGCCCGATGCGGGGACGGTCGACGGCATATCGTGAACCCATGGCCACCGACCCAGCTCCGAGCCTCGACGATCCGCTCGAGCGGCTCCGTTCGTTGTGCGCGCTGCTACCCGAGACCGCCGAGGTCGACGTCTTCGAGAACCCCACCTTCCGTGTCGGGGCGCGGGGGTTCGCCACGTTCGAGACGCTCGTGACCGGCCCGGCGGTCTGCGTGAAGATCACGTCCGAGACGCAGGCGGTGCTGGTCGCCCGGCCCGGGTTCGCGGCCGAGACCGATACGGGGCACTTCGGCTGGACCCACGTCCTGCTGGACGGCAGCATCTCGTGGGATGAGGTCGACGAACTGGTGATCGGCAGCTACCGACTGGTCGCCCCGCCCGAGTACGTCACCGAGCTCGACGAGCTCCTCGGCGCCGAAAGCTGACCCGCACCGACCGTCACGGAGATCAGCGTTCGGCGGTCGTCGTCACCGGGGCGGGGGTCGCGCTTTCGCCGGCGGGTGACGGTGCGGGCGCCAACGCGTCCAGCGCGGCGACGGCGGCGTCGAGCATGCGGGCCGAGCACCCGGCCATGGCCACCGGTGGCACGGCTTCGGTGACGATCCGATCCGCGATGGCCCGGAAGGACCGGGCGGCGGGCCCATCGCCGAGGGCGACGGGTTCACCGTGGTCGCCGCCGGCTGCCACGGAGGCCTCGAGCGGGACCGCGCCGAGCAGCGGCACGCCGGCCTCGTCCGCGAGGGCCTGGCCCCCACCGGTGCCGAACAGGGCGTAGGACGTGCCGTGCTCGCACTCGAACGCGCTCATGTTCTCGATGACCCCGGCGATGCGCAGGTAGCTCTTGCGCGCCATGCTCACGGCCCGCGTCGCCACCTTCTGCGCGCTGAGCGACGGCGTGGTGACCACGATCATCTCGGCCCGGGGGAGCATGCGCGCCAGGCCCATCTGCACATCGCCGGTGCCCGGAGGCATGTCGATGAGCAGGTAGTCCATCTCGCCCCAGCGCACGTCCTCGAGGAAGTGCTGGACCGCTCGGTTGAGCATGAGACCTCGCCACATCAGCGCGGATTCCTCGTCGTCGACGAGCAGGCCCATCGAGACGATCTTGAGGAGCCCGGGCCCGACCGGACGTTCGAGCGGGATGATCTTCTTGTCGTCGTGGTCGGCCCCGGTCTCGCCGCGCAGACGGCCCTCGACCCCGAGCATGCGGGGGATCGAGAAGCCCCAGATGTCGGCATC
>Ga0105048_10003243_pt1 | contig 26633 bp, 24 predicted proteins | sample MAT05_FD_78382 | JGI IMG/M metagenome (GOLD analysis project Ga0105048, IMG submission 78382) | Freshwater microbial communities from Lake Fryxell liftoff mats and glacier meltwater in Antarctica - MAT-05 | ecosystem: Environmental > Aquatic > Freshwater > Ice > Liftoff microbial mat | place...
ATCAGAACTCTAAAGGGTGAAAGAGGAATGGGGAATGGGAATTGCGACTCGCTCATGATTGATAACCTCGTTTCTCGCTGATCCGACGCGCCATCGCCGCTCTCAGCCCTTCCACCACACGTCCAACGCGCTCTGTCTCGGATAACAGCTCACCAAACTTTAGCTCAGTCAAATAATTGATATCCGATGCGACATACAACAATGATCGGACCTCCGCACATGAACCTTTGGCAATTGAAAGAAAACGATGAAACTCAGCAGGGCCAATGCGCTCATGGCCTTCTGCAATATTCGACATGATCGACACAGCAGCACGTTGAATCTGATCTCGCAAGCCGAAATCTTTTGCAAATCGGCCTTCTTGTGTTACTGCATAGATTTCGCGTGTCAGGTTTCTGGAAAATTGCCACGCGTGTAGATCTTCAAATCGGTTTATCGTTGATGACATCAACCATCCCCTTCCGCATTCCCCTTTCCCCTCTTATATTTGGACCGACCCTTCAATCGCAATCGCGCGAATCGGCGATGCATCCAGACCCTTGCAAGGAATTGGCAACCCCACAAAGAAAAATCGGTCCGTCGAAATCTGCCCCAGGTTGCACAGGCACTCCAGCACAGGAATATCCACACCGGCCTTGAAGAACAAATGATGGTTGGGATGGTCGTTACGGCCGCGCACCTCGAAGCCGCTGGAGTCCGTTCCCAGCAACTTGATCTTCTTCTCCAACGCCAGCCACTCGGCTGCATCCTCGGCTAAATATGGCCGCTGGTGCGAGGCCGGTGTGCGGTATTGCTGCTCGCGGCCCTCCCACAAAATCACAATGTCGTGATCGCGCACCTCGCCGGCCGCCTGAATATCGGCCAGCGTAATCGGCTCGTTCACCTGCTTATGCCGAAAGTCCAGCCGGATGGCCGAGCCCACAAATTGATCCGGCGGAAAGTCGCTGGTGTCTTTGCCGCCGGCATAGAAATGCAGCGAGACCTCAACGTGAGTGCCGCTATGCGACCACATATACACGTCGTTCATGATGTCACCGGTCGGCGTCGTGCGCGGCGTGCCACGCTGCTTTAACTCAACCGTATATTGCTCCTGACCCGGCAAAAGCGCGTGCGTTAAATCAATGATTTTGTAAGTCATTTAATCCTTTTAGTTCTATGCTCAACGAGTCGTTTGTGTCGCGAACGCAGGAATGACGTTGTTACACAAAGTCTTTCGTTTGACCAACCACCAACTAGTCATCTCATCAAAGCGGTCGGAGCGCTTCTGGATGCTTGTCTATATCGGGCAGGCATGAAGCGCTCCGACCGCTCGCTCACTCAATCACCTGCTCCACTCGCGCGCCACCCACGGCCACTTCGGGCAGCAACACCTCACCACCCGCCTGTTGTATCGCCTCGGCCACTGCCGCCTTCGTCTCTGGCGCCACCAACGCCAGCATAATGCCTCCGCCGCCCGAGCCCGACAACTTCGCGCCAAATGCACCCGCACTCAGGGCCGCCCGGTTTAACGCTTCCAACTCGGGGCTCGACACCCCGATTCTCTCCAACACCAGCTGGTTCAAGTTCATCAACGCGCCCAACTGCGGCCAGTCGCCGTGCGCCAACGGCTCCAGTGCGGCCCGGCTCAGCACCCCTATCATCTCAAAGTAGCGCAGGCGGGTCGCGTCGGCCTCCAGCCATTGCCGCACGCGCGTGTTCACCTCGCTGGTCTGGCCGCGCATCCGGGTGTTGCCGATCACCAGCGTCAGACCATGATCAAACGCCACCGGCCGGCCCCACGCCTCGCGGGTGTAGCGAATGACGCCACCGTGCAACGAGGTCTGTGTGTCCAGCGCCGAGGCCACCCCGCCGTGCGCGATCACATCACCCAGATAGGCCCATGGGCCAATCTGAGCCGGCTGCCCACACACCTCGGCCAGCGCCGTCGCCAGCGCGGCGAAACTGGTGCCGCCCGAGCCCAATCCACCGGCCGATGGAATTTCACTCTCCCACATCACCGACAGCCCCGCTGGCAGGTGTCCGCCAAGCGCGTGGCCAATAATGTATTTGGCAGACGCAAAAAAGTCTGTCCGCGACAGATGGCGAATCGCCTCGTAATTCTGCGCCTCGCGCCACGCATCCACCTCGCGAACCAGTTGCTCAACCTCGTCGGCCGTTGCCGTTTGGTGTTGCGCAGCGCTGCTAAAGCGATAGCCCGTTTCACTGGACAGCGAGAGCGTGCAGCGCACCCGCAACCCCACACTCACCGCCAGCGCCGACTGGCCACGGTTCACACTGTGCTCACCCAGCAAAATGGCTTTCGCCGGCGCCGAAGCAATCACGATCATGATGATGAGTTCTTAGTCGTTAGTGATTAGTGATTAGTGATCGGACGTCTCAGCCACTGAGTCGTGTCGTCAGCCGTCTTCCGTCCGTCGTCGCGGCGTCTGCGCCGCTCCATCTCTACCACCACGGCGCACCCGCCAGCACACCGCCATCAATCCACAAGGTTTGGCCGGTGATAAACGAGGACGCATTGGAGGCAAATAGCAATGCTGCGCCGGCCATCTCATCGGGGTAGCCTGGCCGGCGCATCGGCGTTCGTTCCAAAATCCACTTGGTGCGTTTCTCGTCCTTCCACAAGCCTTCGCGTGTGAGCTCGGTCATCACAAACCCCGGCGCCAGGCAGTTGACCTGAATGTTGTGTTGCGCCCACTCGGCCGCCTGCACCCGCGTCAGCTGGTCCATGCCGGCCTTGGCCATGCCATACACCGACACATCGCTCAAGCCAATTCGAATGCTCAGCGAGCCGATGTGAATGATCTTGCCGCCGCCCTGCCCAATCATGATCGGCGCCACGGCCTGGCTGATGAAATAGGACGCGCGCAGATGCACATCCATGATCGCGTTGTAATCGTCCTCGGTCACATCCAGAATCGGCTTGCGGCGGTTGATGCCGGCGCAGTTCACCAGAATGTCGATCCGGCCCAGCTGGTCCAGCGTCTCCTGCACCATGCGCCGGCCCTCGCTGGTTTTGTTGAGATTGGCCTGCACCGAAATCGCGCGTGCGGAACCCACGGCCAGCCCCTCCACCTCGCGTTGCGCCGCATCCAGCTTGGCCGCCGAAGTGCCATTCAATGCCACACTCGCTCCCGCTTTCACAAAGGCTCGTGCAATCGCCCGGCCAATGTCGCCACTGCCGCCGGTAATTAAAGCCACCTTGTTCTGCAACGAAAATAAATCGGTTTGGTTCGTGTAGTCTGTCATAGCTTCGCCAGCGCCTGTTCCAGATCAGCAATCAAATCCTGCTCGCCCTCCAACCCCACGGCCAGCCGCACCAGATTGGGCTGAATGCCCGCCTGCGCCAGGCCGGCCTCGCCCAATGTGCCCACCCACATCGCCGCGGCATGCACCACCAGCGTCTCGTAGCCGCCCAGGCTGACCGCCTGCTGCGGCAGCTTGAGCCCCGAGATGAATTTTTGGGTGGCCGAATATCCACCGCGCACTTCAAAGCTGAGCATACCGCCAAAGCCGCGCATCTGCTGTCTGGCCAGGGCGTGCTGCGGGTGGCTCTCCAGCCCCGGATAATGCACCCGCTCGATGGCCGGATGGGCATGCAAAAACAGGGCAATTGCCATGGCGGTGCGGTTGTGTTTCTCGACCCGCAACGGCAGCGTGCGCAAGCCGCGCAAAAGCAGCCAGCCATCAAACGGCCCCAACACCGAGCCCAGCACAATGTGCATGTCCCAGATTTTGTCGATCAGTGTTTTTGGTCCCATCAACACACCCGCCGACAAATCGTGATGCCCGCCCAGATATTTGGTTGCCGCGTGCACCACCAGGTCCATGCCTAATTCTAAAGGCCGCTGGTTGATCGGCGTCGCAAAGGTGCTGTCGACCATGGTCAGAATGTTGTTGGGGCGAGCCAGCGCCGCCACGGCACGCAGGTCGGTCAACTGCATCGTCGGGTTTGATGGCGTCTCGACGATGATCAATTTTGTGTTGGGTTGCACGGCCGCCGCAATCGCATCAATATCAGTCTGATCCACCAACGTCGCCGTCACCCCAAACTTCGGCAGCATTTCAGTTAGCAGCTTGGTGGTACCCATGTAGTGGTTGCGCTGGGCCACGAGGTGGTCGCCGCTTTGCACCAGCGCCAGCACCGCCGTGCTGATCGCGCCCATGCCCGACGCCGTGACCAGCGCGGCCTCAGCTCCTTCCAACTGCGCCAGCACCGCCTCGGCCCGCGCCAATGTGGGATTGCCATAGCGCGTGTAATAGCTCGAATGGTGCGGCTGGGTTGCCATCTCGGCAAACTCATCCGCCGAGCCCGCCCGAAAAGTGGTGGTCTGATAAATCGGCGGCGCAATGGACGAGTCCGCGGCCAACACCGCATCGCCGTGAATCACCAACGTCTCAAACATCGCATCAGTCATTCCATCCATCACAGTTCAATCCTCATTGCTAACTCAATTCCAAGCCATTCGAAGAGTGTTACCAACGCTAACGCCTCAAGCCACATCAGCCAGCACCTGGCTCAGCCAACGCACACTGTCCTCGACCATGCCCCGCTCTTTCGCCAGTGTGGCCTCAACCGTCGCGTCTTCTGTAATCCAATGTTCCACGATCACAGTCGGCTCGCGCCCAAACGCACGCGCTTGCTTCAACAGGCCGCGCATGTCGAGCATGCCCTGACCGGCGGCCGTGCCCTCAATCACAAAGCCGGAGCTGTGGCCGAAGCGGCGGATGCGCACATCTTTTGCATGGAAGTTCACCACATGCGGCCCCAGCACCGCCAGCACTTCCTCCGGCCGCTCCCAACACCCAAATGAATTGGCCGTGTCGAAGCACACCTGCACCCATGCGCTGCCGACATGCTCAACAATGTGCTTGAGGGATTGGGCCGTGAAGCGATCATGATTCTCAATCATCAGACACACATTCGCCTCTTCGAGACGCGGCGCAACCAATTTCAAAGTCGCCGCTGCTTCATCTACGGTGGGATGCGAGTCTTTGCTATCCAGCAAGGTGCGCAACAGCCGCGCGCCCAGATGCTCGGCCACATCGATCCATTGCTTCACATACGCCGGCGCAATGCCGCGTGTGCCCAGCTCAATCTCGATATCCAACTCAGCCGCGCGCGATTTCAACCGCGTCAAATGCTCCACCGGCCACTCATGCAGCGGCCAGTCGCACAGTTGCACCACATTCAAGTTCCAGGCGCGCGCGCGCGCCAGCAGTTCAAAGGCGTCAATCGCCGGCGGGTTCACCTGCCCCGTCAGACCACACGACCACGGGTAGGCGTACGAGCTAATGCCAAGTTTCATGGGGATGGGAGTATTAAGTAGTCAGTCATCAGTAACCAGTAATGAGATGCTAGCAGCCAGCCACCAGCCACTATTTCCCCGCCTCCGTAATCGCCTTCACTTCGCGCATCACGTTCTCAAATTTGAAGGCGTCCTTCCAATTCGGCTGAAACAGCATTTGTTTGCCACGCTCCATGGCCAGTAGCGCACCGTCGGAGAAGACGCCGCCGCTGTTGCCAAATAGAATTCCAGCGGCCACATACATGTGACCCAGCGCGAACTCGCGCGCGGCATCCTCTGGCACGCCTGCTTTCACGGCCTCGTCAATCGCCTCGCGAATCGCCACCAGCAGCGTGATCACCACCGTCTCACTCAGCGCCGGCTCCAGAATCGCCATCTGTTCCACGGTCACGCGATACGAGTTCATCACCGGCTCATAAATAATTCGCGCAATCGCATCGCCGCGCGCATAGTCAGCCTCCGGCCCCTGCATCAACGCGCACACGATGTGCTGTTTGGCCACACCGCCGAAGAAGTCGCGCCGCGCCTCACCCACTTCATCATTGAACAAGGGAGGATGACACGGATGGGTAATGAAATAGGTGATGTCGGCGCGGGCCGGCAAATCCCCCGCAAATGCCGCCGCCGGGTCGAGGCAGATCACGATCGCGCCAGGTTTCAACTTTGGCACTACATCCATCGCGATCACACCGATCAAGTTGTCCGGCACCGCCAGCAAGACCACATCGGCCGTCTGTGCCGCCTCTGCCGCCGGCGTCACTGTCAAACCCAAATCACCCAGCCGCGCCATGCCGCGCTTGCTCACCTCAACCGGCAGCACCTCAAAATTTGCGTCAGAGACCAGCTTCTCGACGCACCGAAAGCCCATCTTGCCGCCGGCCCCAAACACCGCCACGCTTGTTTTGCTCATCTCACGCTCCTGTGAACCGCTTAAATGTCAGACGTCTGACATTTTCACTTGACCCAATCAACCATCCACACGCACCACGGCATAGGGCAATAACGCCACCACCAGTTTGCCGTCATCAGTCTTCACACTTTCGCCACTCAATGCCCGCCACGTCTCCGGCGACTTCATGGCCTGCCCGGCCGTGGTCTCATCCAGGCGCTTGATCGTGACTTTGGCCCCCAGCCTGCTCAGCGTCACCGACTGCGGCGTGTTCGTCATGTTGGCCAGCAGGGTGCGCGTGCGCCGGCCCTTGCGCAACACCAGTCCTTCCACCACCAACGGCTCGGACGATTTCGACGTCAATGTCTCGCCGCCGGCAAATTCGGCCACATCGGCAAACACGTGATACATCGGATGGGCACTGCCGTCGGCCGCCAGAACGCCCCGTTCGCCCACCGTCTCGAAGTAGGTCGCACTGGCCGCGCCAGCCTGGGCCAGATATTTGATGCTGCCCAGCGTCCAGTCTGCGCCAAACAACGAGGCTTGCCGCGCATCACTGACGGGTACACCCCGAACGCTGGGGCCGCTGGTGTAGGCGTTCCAGCGCCATCGAAACGTAAGGGGCGTGATAAAGACGGGCTTGTTCCTGACCAATCGTTTGGCGCTTTTCACCAGCGTGGCTTCGGCCGCCAAAGTCTCCGTCAGTGAGCTGTTGTCAAACGCGTGCACCTGCGGATTGGAGGGGGTGCTGAACGCATCCATGCCGGCCACACCCGCATAGGCCTGAGCTTGCTTGTTGGCAAAAATGAAGTCAGCATCGCTGCCGCTGGCAAACATGGCTTTCTTTCCAAACTTGTAATCCGCCAACTGTTCACGCGCAGTGGAAACCAATTGTTGAATCGGCGCAGCTTCAGTCTGACTCTCCACCGCGGGATAAACCAACCACTGCCGCACCTTCGGCCCAATCATGTCGAACATGGCTCGCACGGCTTGCAGTTGGGTCTCGGCCGATTCCGCTTTCACAAATAAGGCCACTTCCAACGGCACGCCCAGCGCCTCTGCATCTTTCGTTGCGCGCTGCAGCTCCTTCACCGAGCCGGCATCACTCAAGTGCAAGTCCACTCGCAGGTGATTGAGCTTGAGTGCGCGCAATCGCTCCACCGCCTTCTTCGATAACACCTTGCCACCATACGCCTGCCCCAGACCGATGGCCGGCAACGCCTGCGCCGCAGCACCCGCTGTGAATTTGATCGGTGTGGCTGGCCGGGTCGGCGCAGTCACTTTGGCTGGCTTAATCGGCTTGCCGGTGTTGCCCACGATCTGAACCTGCACGGCCTGCCGAATGTGTGTGCCCTGCGGCACCTCCACCGGATAGGGCAGCCGCAACGGCGTGCAAAAGGTCTTGAAGCTCGCATCGGTCCAGTTGCGCTGATCCTCCATCTCGAAGATATCGCCCTCGAACTGGAAGTCCGCCCACACCCCATCACTCAACTTCTGGCGCAGGCTGCGAATCTCTTCAAACGGCTTCAAGGGCTGATGCGCGTAAATATAGATCGGCAGATTGGCCGTCTCGCGCTTGCCGTTGTCGTGCGTGACCATGCACTCGGCTCCGGCGGCCGAGGCCGGCTGCAACACACAAAAGCCCAGCCGGTTGCGCAGGAACATGCTGTTCGCATCGCCCTCCAACACCACCGAGAGCTTGCCGGTAGCATCGCCCGTGATCGTGGTGGTGGCGGTGAAGTCGATGCCGTTGGCCGCATCTTTGCACTCGGCGTCATAGCGGATGCGAAACGAATCGGCCTGTGCATCAATTTGCAAGTTGGACATCGCATTCGTCACCGTCGCCCAGTTCTGGTCGCGCACGGCCCAATACACGCGCAGCAAAATCACCTGCGAGCCATACCGCACATAGCGAAGATCGCCGTTTTCAAACACCATCGACAGCGGCCCCGCACGCAGTGGCACCCGCTCGGGCAGGGGTTCGTCTTTGCCGTAATAGAGAATTTGTGTGTTCATGAATGAATTGGGGAGTGGTTAGTGATTAGTTGTTAGTGGTTAGTTGCAGAGCGTCTCTGCTCCGCACTAACCACTAACAACTAATCACTAACCACTCTGCTCTGCCTTAAATACCATGCCTTTCTCCAGCGCCTCATAGGCACCGAAGGTCAGTTCCATGACGCGCAGGTTGTCTTCGCCGTTGGTCTCGGGCTGGCGGCCGGTGCGCAGGCAGTCGACAAAGTGGCGGTTGGTGTTGTAGACGCTGTCCTGCACCACCGTCCACGGCTCCTGCGTCCATGGGTGCGATTGAGGCCGCACCGTGCGCACGGTCATCTGGCCGTTGTGAACGATTTCGAGCCGGAAGTCGTCGCGCAAATTCACCACCCCCTTATCGCCTTCAATCGTCAAGACCACCTGCGGGAAAGTCTCGTGCTCGGTCTGGGTGTTGAAGCTGGCATCGACCACACACGTAGCTTTGTCCGTGGCCAGCATGATGGTGAAAGTGTCCTCGCCCTTGATGTTCGGGTTCACCCGCACGGCATGGCACATCAGGCTATGCGGCTCGCCAAAATAAAACCGGCCCACATCGATCATGTGCACGCCCACATCCTGAATCAACATGCGCGCCTGCTCGGCCAGATACGGCTGATCGATATAGGGGTTGTAGTTGCTGCGAAACGACGCGCGGCCAAAAAAGGGCGTGCCAATCTCGCCGCTGTCGATCACGCGTTTCACCTCACGCAACGGCGTCTGCCAGCGAAAGTTCTCGTGCACCATGAACGTGACGCCAGCCTGCTTGCACGCCGCCACCATCGCCCGCGCATCTTCAAGATTCTCCGCCATCGGCTTCTGGCAGATCACGTGCTTGCCGTGGCCGGCCACCAGCTCCACCACGGCGCGGTGATCGGCCACATTCGTCACCACATCCACAAAATCCAACTGCTGCTCGCGCAGCATCTTTTCAGGGTCGGTGTAGGCGATCGCGCCAAATTTCTTCGCCGCGGCCTCAGCCTTCTCGGGCCGCATGTCGCACACCGCCACCAGTTGCACATGCGAATCAGATAATTCGTTCCACGCATTCAAGTGGTTCTGCGCAAAAAAGCCGCAACCAATCACCGCCATCTTGTAAGTCTGCTTAACAGGGTCTGCCATGCGAAAGTTAAACTCCTTGTAACCCTAAAACCCGAAGGGTGAGCGCGTAGAGCCTATGCCGGCATAGGCTCTACGCGCTCACCCTTCGGGTTTAGCTTGCGAATACATCCGGCCGATACACCGACCACACCGTGATATAGGGCGGCAACACCTGGGTGTAATGCGCCCAACTGCCCACCTCGGCATTCGGCTCGCGACGCATCCATTCCTCCAACCGGCGAATCACAAACCCATGCTCGGCCAAGCCGTTCACCATCCGGCCCCAAGTGTGACTAAACTCACGCGGCCCTAGAATTTTCTGCTGTTCACCGCTTTCAGTTGCCACATCCCAGTGGTCATCGCCAAACGTCACTTCGCCGTCCTGGTACAGCATGGTGAGGGGATAGCCGCCGGCCGCGCCCTGCCAGATTTCCTCGCGCACACTGAAGCGATGCGGGTTGCTGAACTGAACCATGTAGGTGCCGGCCAGTTTCAATACACGAGCCACTTGCGCAAACACGGCGTGTGGATCCGGCACAAAATTAATCGAGTAGCTGTGAATGACGATATCGAAGGAGGCCGGCTCGAACCGCGAGAGGTCGCGCATGTCGCCGTGTTCGATGCGAATGGGATAGCCGTAGTGCGCGGCCGCAACCCGATCCTGTTCCAACTGCGCGTCCGAAAGATCGATCACGGTCACATCGGCCCCCAACACGCCAAAACAGGCCGTTTGCTGGCCACCGCCGTTGGCCAGGCACAACACCTTTTTGCCGCGCACATCGGCCAACATGCCTTTGCCGTTACCGTCGATCCAGGCACGCGCCGATTCTGGCGTTAGGTCCAGAAAAGGTCGCGCATATTCCACGCCGGCCTGCACCAACGCATTCCAACGCTCGCGGTTGAATTGAGCAAGATCATCCATATTGATTTGCATCTGCCGCTCACGCTCAGCAAATGCCTCCTCGCGCATGGTATATCAATTCGAGGAGTTCAATAAATGGGCGGCAACTTCACATGCAATGTCACCCTGAGCACATTTCAAAAATAGACGGGGTTGGCCAACACCGATGCACAAATTCATCCATTTCGCCTTTCAGCAGTTCTACACCACCTTCGCGTGGACGTATGACGCCGTCGCCTCGCTCGTCTCGTTCGGCGAATGGAAATTGTGGGGCGAGGCCGCGCTGGAATTTGTGCCATCCGGCGCGCACATCCTCGAGATCGCCCACGGCCCCGGCCACCTGCACGTCACGATGCGTCGGCGCGGCTTCAATGTGGTCAGCCTGGATCGCTCGCCGCAGATGGCCCGTCAGCTCAGGCATCGCGCGGTTGCCCATCAACTTACACTGCGACAAACCCTCGCCGATGCTCAAAACCTGCCGTTTGCCGATGGGCATTTCGACTGTGTGGTCAGCACATTCCCGGCCGGATTCATCTTCGCACGCACGACATTAACTGAGGTGCGGCGCGTGCTGGCTCCTGGCGGCCGCTTCGTCATCGTGCCCAGCGCCACCTTTCGCAAGGCCGATGCGCCCACGCGGCTGGTGCAACTGGCCTATCACCTCACCGGCCAGAACACCGCCAAGGCCGATGTGTCTCCGATACGTCAACGCTTCGAAACGGCGGGATTTGCGTTTGAGGCGCACACCCACGCAACGCCGCGGGCGGATGTGGTGGTGTGGGTGTGCGGCCGTTGAGGTATATGTGAACTTTTACGCTGGCGGATTCGTCGACGACGACGACCTCGACGAATCTGCCAACTGTGCCGCCTCATACACCGGCGCACTACACGCCGTGCCCTTGCACACAAACGCCACCGGCAGCGTGTCCACCGGATAGCCGCGCGCCTGAATCAGGGCCGCATCGTGCTTGGGATCCAGCACCCGCACAATCCGCCACGGCGAATAACTCGCATGGGCCGCTTGCACAAACGCCGCCGCGTCCTGACCCGTCGCCACAATCATCACCTCAGTCGGCTCACTCGTCGCCCGCAACGCCGCCAGCGCATATGGGCTGCCGTGCTCGCCATAGCGGGTGTATTCGGTGGTGAATGTGGCGAGTGTTTGACTGGCAAGCTGCTGGTAGTTGGTTGCTGGTTGCAGGTTCGATCCCTCTGATGTCTGACCTCTGACATCTGCCATCTCTCCGATCTTCCCCAGCACCAACAACACATCCGCCATCGCGGCGTTGTCAAAGATGGGCCGCAAGCGCACTTTCAGCATACCGAGCGCCTCTGGATTCAGCGGCGAATCATAGAAGCCACCCTCCGGCGCGGTCAGCTCGCCCAGCACATAGCCGACCAACAACTCGGCCAGCGCCAGCCGCGACTGTCCATACAGCCGCGCTTCAGTCTCGCCGCGCAATTGCTGCTCGATGCAGGCTTTGGCCAGCGCAGCCTGATCGCCCAACTGTCCCTTCAACGGCGATGGCTTCACCATGGCTTGCAGGCCGGCGCTCTCATCCACCGTAATCGAGTGGGTGACACTGCCATCCTCGTTGATACACAGCCGCACCAGCGTGTTCAGCACCCGCTCGGCCAATGCCGCATAACGCGGGTCGGCCAGCACATCGGCCGCCAAAAACAACGTGCTCACCATCAGCGAGTTCCAGTCGGCGTACAGCCGCCAGTCGATGAACGGTGCCTGCAACTCGGCCCGCTCGCTCTGGCTCAACACGTAATAGTCCTCGTCGGCATCCTGGCTGCCCGCAAAATAGGCCATGCCGAGTTTGTCGTAGAGCAGGGTCGTGGTCAGGTAGTTCAGAGCCGAGCGCACGATCTGTTCCAGCTTCTCGGCCAGCGGCTGGGTATGCGCTTTGCCGCGCGCGGTTTGAATCGCATGCAAATACACCGGCAGCAGGCGGCCGTGGTCCTCCAGCATCTTCTCGAAGTGCGGCACCGTCCACTCCGGCGTGGTGCTGTAGCGAAAGAACCCGCCGGCCACCAGGTCATACATGCCCTTGGTGCCCATCGCCAGAAACGTCTGCGACACCATCTCCAGTAATCTTTCGTCGCCGGTCTGGTGATACACCGCCAGCAGCAACTCCCACGCATCGCTCATCGGAAACTTCTGGCCGCCACCCAACCCGCCATTGCGCCGGTCGTAGTTGCGGATCAGCGAGTTGGAGACGGTGGAAATGATTTCGGGAGCGAACTCGGGCAGAGACGACGGACGACCGACGACCGACGGCTGTTCTCCCGTCGTCGGTCGTCGGTCGTCCGTCGCCTCCCCTCTTTCCGCCACCTGCTGCTCAATCTCATCCCGGCTGTTGCGCCAATAGCTCAGCACCTGTTGCAACAGGCCGCGCATTTGCGAGGGGGCAAAGTAGGTGCCGCCGTAGATCACGTCGCCGTCGGGCGTCAGGAATGACGTGGTCGGCCAGCCCCCCATGTTGTAGCGGGCGTTGATGTCGGGCCGCTGGTCGTTGTCCACCTTAATCGGCACAAAATGCTCGTTGATGTAGGTGGAGATGGCCGCGTCGGTATAGACGCCGGTATGCGTCGAGTCGCCCGGCACACCTCGGTCCATCACATGGCACCAGTGGCACCACACTGCGCCGATGCTGAGCAGCACCGGCTTGTCTTGTTGCTTCGCGTCGGCAAACGCCGCCTCACTCCAGTCTCGCCAATTTACCAGGGATTGAGCCATACCCGAATCGTAATCCAGTTAATAAAAATTCGATGTCAGCGCAACGACATATTCACATCAGGTAGCGCAGGGCTGTTGCCAGTAGCGTAACGCATGGACTTGGAATGGAGGCTTCAGCCGACTCCCTGTCTAAAGCGGGGAGTCGGCTGAAGCCTCCATTCCAAAAATTCAAAAGCGCATCAAATCGCTTAAACTTTCGTATTACGGTTGAGTTCAGTGTTTCTGCTAATGTATTGGTAGTCAGTGTCAGGGAGAATGGACGCATGAAAAATCGACAGCTATTAGTTTTTGGCGGCATCGTCGTGGCGGCGCTGGCCGTGGTGGCGTGTGTGCTGGTGTTTCAGTTTGCCCAACGCCAACTGATCGCCCTCGACCCGTCGCCCGAGAAGCCATCCAACGCGACGGAAGTGTCGCTCATCTACGCGCCGGAGGAAGAGCTTTACATCACCGAGGCCATCACCAACTTTAACAAGCTGAGTGCGCAGGGCTTGAACCCGCTCACCGGCCAGGCGCTGGCCAACGGCGAGGCTCCGGTGTGGATCATCGGCCGCAGTGGTTCGTCTGGCACAGTGGCCCAGGGCATCATCAACGCCGTCATTGCCCCGAACAATACCAACGTCGAGCGGCCGATTATCTTCTCGCCGTCCACGCGGCTGTGGCTGGGCTTGATCAATTATCAAACCGGCCAGCAGGTGTTTGATGTGGAAGGCGCGCCGGCCACGGCCAACGCCCCCGTCGTCATCGCCATTTGGGAATCCCGGCTCAACGCCATCAAAGCCAAACACGGCAGCGATATCGGCTGGCAGGAGCTATTTCAAGTATTCCGATCGCCCAACGGCTGGCAGGACTATGGGTTGCAGGGCCGCCAAACCGTGTATTACGGCCACACCGACCCGTATGTGTCCTCGACCGGGCTCTCGACTTTGCTCGGCGAGTTCTACGCCAGTTCACTGGTCAACGGCACCGGCTCCTCCACCACCAAGCTCAGCCTGGAGCAGGTGAACGATGCCAAGGTGCAACAGGGTGTGCGCGATATCGAAAACCTGATCAAGCACTACTCGGCCCGCACGACCGAATTCAAGGAATATATCGCCCAGGGGCCGGATTATCTGGACTTTGTCGCACTCGAAGAGAACGACCTGATCTACATCAACCAGGGCAAGACCCAGTACAAGCCGCCGGAAAGGCTGGTGGCGCTGTATCCCAAGGAAGGCACCTTTATGCACGAGCATCCATTTGCCATTCCTGTGAATGCCTCGTGGGTCAGCGACGCGCAGCGCAAGGGCGCACAGATGTTCACCGAGTTCGTGTTGCGCAAGGACGTGCAGCAAAAGGTGTTGGAGGCCGGCTTCCGCCCGGCCAACAAAGAGGTCCCGATTGCCTGCCCGGTTTGTCCCGAGTTTGGCGTCGACACCAGCCAGCCCAAGACGCTGCTGCCGGTACCCGATCCGGTCGTGCTGGCCCGCGTGCAGCAAAGCTGGCAGTTGGTCAAGAAGCAGTCGGATGTGTTGCTGCTGATGGATACCTCCGGCAGCATGAACGACGACGACAAGATTGGCCGCGCCAAAGAAGCCGCCATGATCTTTCTGGAGGATCAAGGTACCAGCAACAACATCGGCCTGATCGAGTTCAACTCTACCGCCCAGACGGTGGTGCCATTGGATAGTCTGGAGACCAACCGGCAACTGCTACAAAGCAGCATCGAAAGCCTGAGCGCACGCGGCAACACCGCGCTGTATGACGGCTTGATCGCGGCCATCAACGAATTACAAAGCCAGCAATCGCAAAGCGGCCAGGCCACCAACAGCCGGATTCAGGCCATCGTGTTGCTCTCGGACGGCAAGGAAACCATCGCGCCTGAAAAGCTCAATGAGGTCGTCCAGCTGATCTCGAATGCGCGCAACAGCAAGACGCCAATTTTGGTGATTCCGGTGGCGTATGGCAGTGATGCCGACATCAGCGCGCTCAATGCCATCGCCCGGGCCAGCGACACCAAGGTGCAAAGCGGCGACGCACAGAACATCAAGGGCTTGCTGGAGACGATCTCGCAGTACTTCTAAGTAGGTCGTCAAAAGAACTTGACGGCCAAGCAAAACTGGAGCTTTGAGCTTTTCTGAAAGCTCAAAGCTCCTCACCCCCACCGCAACAACCGGTTAAAAACTTTTGACGACTTACTTAGACATCAGGTGACCTGTAGAGACGGCCCACCGGGCGCGTCTCCACGCCTCACCGCTCGATCGCAAACTCGATGTGGTCGAGGCGGGTGAGGTTGTTCCGGCCGTCCAACTCAATCACCACTGCATCAATCTGCCACTGCACCTCAGCGAGCTGATGCGCCTCAAGATACGCCTCGGCTGTGACGATGAGCTTGGCCTGTTTGCGTGAGGTAATCGTCTCTTCAGGTGCGCCAAAGGCATGGCTTCGGCGGGTACGCACTTCCACAAACACCACTGTCTCACCCTGCCGCGCCACGATGTCCAACTCGCCATGGCCGTGCCGCCAATTGCGCGCCAGAATGACATAGCCGCGCTCCTGCAAGTGCTTCATCGCAATCGCTTCGCCCCATTGGCCGACTTCGAGTTTTGTTGCGCGAGCCATGAGATTTAGTTGCTTGTGGTTGGTGGCTGGTAGCTGGTGGCTGGTAGCTGGTGGTTTAGCAAACCTGTCTTGTAGCCTCACTAGCAACCATCAACTAACCACCAGCTACCCTCTTCACGCCTCTTCCTCTTCCGGCGGATGGGCTGTTTCGCGGCCTGTAATGCTGCCGGCAATCACGCACACGACCAGCAGAACCAGGCCAAATACCACGGCCTGAGCGGCCACAACCTGCCCTTGAAAAACCAGGTTGATGAAGGCCGCGCACAGGATCATGCCGATCAGCGCACCCGCTCCGACCCACACGCCCGTCACAGTGCCAACCACCCGCCCATAGCGTGGGTCGGTATAGATGGCCGCGGCTTTGCGCCCACCCAAAATAGCCACGACGCCGGCCGTGATGACGTTGGCCCAAAAGCTGCCGATCCAGCCGGCAGCCGACATGGCCGCCTGTTGCGTCGGCCCCAGCGTCGTAATAATGATCACCTGAATGGTGATGCCGACGATGAGCACCGCAATGATGGCGATGACAAAATATCGCAGATTCATGTATTCACCCGTTCACCAATCCAAGGCCAGACGCGAGCACAATCCGCCTCAAATGTTCTGCTCCACAAACTGGCTGTTGTCGCGCCACTTCTCGCGAACCTTGGTCCACAGCTCCAGATAGACTTTGCGGCCCAACTCCGCCTCAATCTGCTTGCGGGCATTGGCGCCAATCTTCTTGAGCATTTCGCCGCCTTTGCCGATCAAAATGCCTTTTTGCGAGTCGCGCTCCACATAGATCATCGCGGCAATAAACACGTTGCCGTTGGCGCGTTCCTCATATTCGTCGATGGAGACGGCAATGGCGTGCGGCACCTCCTGCTCCATATTCAGCAGAGTTTGCTCGCGGATCAGCTCGGCCACGATCACGCGCTCGGTCTGGTCGGTGTATTGATCCTCAGGGTAGAAGTCCTCGCCCTCGGGCAGGGCCGAAATCAACATCGGCAGCAGCTTGTCCAGGTTATCGCCACGCACGCCCGAGGTGAGCATGCTGCGCGGCTCCACCTCTTCCAGCGGCCCCAACAACTCCTGATAGAGCTGAGTATGTTCCACCACATGGATCGGCTTCAGCTTGTCGGACTTGTTCATCGCCAGCACTTTTAGCTGGGGTGCCGAGGCAATCTTCTCGGCCACGTACTTGTCAGCCAGCCCCGGCGGCGTGGTCACATCCACTACAAACAGGATGGCGTCGCAATCGTCCAGCGCCGTGTCCACCTCGCGCATCATGAATTTGTTCAGCGCACTGCGCGGCTTGTGAATGCCTGGGGTGTCCACAAACAGCACCTGCACATCGGGCCGGGTGAGGATGCCCAGAATGCGCCGGCGCGTGGTCTGCGGCTTGGGCGAGACGATGGCGACCTTGTGGCCAATGAGTGCATTGACGAGGGTGGACTTGCCCACATTGGGCCGGCCGACAACGGCCACGTAACCAGAACGATGTATTTCAGGCATAGGTTAGACAGATTTCCAGACTAAATGAACAAAAATTTACAGATTGAATTTTAATTCGTCCATTCTGTCATTCTGTCCAAACGTGCTTTAAGCAGGACGCACAATATTCCGCAGCGCCACCCGTTCGACCAACGACACAGCAATAAAGAAAATGATGCCAACGGCCGCCGTCATCACAATGGTCGCCCACAGCCGTTCGGGGCCGGTGGCATAGTATTGGTTGAAGTTCAAAATGGCCCGACCCAGGCCATCGGTCGCGCCGGATGGCAGCTCACCCACGATGGCACCGACCACGCTGGCGGTGGCCGCAATTTTCAGCGCGGTGAAGATGTAGGGCAATGCCGCTGGGAAGCGCAACTTCCACAGCGTTTCCCAGCGGGTGGCGGCATAGCTGCGCATGAGTTCCAGCGCGCGCGGGTCGGGTGACCGCAGGCCGCGCAAGGTGTTAATCGTCACAGGGAAGAAGGTGAGATAGGCCGCGATAACTGCCACGGAGAGAAATGGGTTTTTGAGCCAGATCACCACCATCGGCGCAATCGCCAGAATGGGCACGGTCTGCGAAGCCACCACATACGGCACCAAGCTTCGCTCTAGCAACGACGAGTGGGCAAACACGATTCCCAGCACCAGGCCCAACAGTGCGCCGACCACGAAGCCTGAGATAGCACCGCGCAAGGTAAAGACGGCTGCCTGGGCCAGCAACGTCCACAACGGAGGGCCGTTACGGCGGGCCGGATTGGTGAAGCCGGACAAAATTGTGGTGAGATGCGGCAATTTCACATCGCTGATGTTGAAAATTAGCTTGATGCCTTCCCACAGCACGGCCAATAGGATCAGGATGAGCAAAATTGAAAATGCCGGTCGAATTGTCTTCCACATATGTTTGTCTGCTTCTACCAGCAGCCATCAGCCAGCTGCCAGTCTGCGCTTAATCCCGCTGAATCATCCCCCACCATTCCATCATGTCCCACACGCTCGGCAGCTCTTTGAACCAAATGGCTGGGAAAACCAGCTCTTCCATCACGATCGAGTAATGCATACCCGCCTTATCGGGTGCAATTTTGTCGTAGGTCCACTTGGCGCTGGCCTGGTACAGATGCGCCCGGCCCTTGTCGGCATCAATCTGCCAATATTCGTTCACATGAATCGCGGCAAATGCCTCTCGCAAGGTTTTGCGCTCATCTTTCGAGACCCCACTGTGCAAGACACTAACGGCCAGTCCAATACCGCTCTCGATGCTGCCCGACTCTACTTGCTCGGCCGCCTCGTTGGGTACGAAGACCACATCCGGCATCAAAGGGCCATGCGGACCGCGCAGGACCACGCCTTTGCCGAGCACTAAACCGAGCTCATAGGCATCGGCCACAATGCTCAGCAGCATCACCCCCCAGGCCTGATGTCTGGCCTGCAAGATGGTGTGCGGTGAAGCAACGAACATGGCTGTGGACAGGGCTGTGGATGGCGTTGCTTCGGGTGTAGGAATTTTGCGAGATTGCGGCTTGATCAATGTGGCTGGGATTCTACAACCTTCATCGCCAGGCGCGAAAGTGAGGCGTCAGGATGCCGGATGAGCTCGGCCACGGGCACCCAGTTCAACTGCGTAATCTGTGAGGTGGGAAGTGCGGCACCCGCCGACTCATTCACCACAAATAAGAAACGCACGTCGTAGTGCCAGTGATCCGGCTCCTGCTTGCGCGCTGGAATCAAATGCACATCCACATCAAAGATGTGGGGATGTAACTGAACCTGATCGGGTGCAAGCCCAGTCTCTTCGCACAGCTCGCGCAGCGCAGTGGCCGGCACATCGGCATCCTGATCCGGCTCGCAGTGCCCACCCGGTTGCAGCCAGCGTTGCAATTTCTCGTGCCAGATCAGCAGCACGTGCTGATGCGCAGCATCTACAGCCATGGCCGAGCCGGTGATGTGGCCGTGTTGGGTAGCCCGTGAGAAGGGGGCCGGCTCAGATTGTAAAAAGGCGATGATGCGACGCTGTGAATCGCGTTCGATGTCGTCAGATGCCGGATGAGAATTCACGGCGTGCAGCAATATTTCCGGGTTCATGAAGTCCGCTCATTGTGCCAGACCACTGACCCCGGTCAATGCGATTGCTTTGCAGGGGTAGCGTCACCCGCACCGCAGTCCCACCTCCCGGCGTGCTCCTGATCTTTAGGCTACCGCCAAATCCCTCGGCCCGCTCACGCATACTCACCAACCCCAAATGCCCGGGGTAGTTGGCCGAAACATCGAAGCCAATGCCGTTGTCACTCAATTCCAGCCATGTCTCATTCGGCAGCACCCGCAGCACCATGTGCACCTTGGTGGCCTGGGCATGCTTGATGCTATTTTGAAGTGATTCAATGCCGATGCGATAGAGCGCTTCTTTTGTTGTGAAATTGATCGAGGGCTCCACCGAACCCATATCCATCTCTACTGCAATCTTGTGGCGCAGCAACAATGATGAGGCCTGCTTGCTCAGCGCCACAATCAGTCCATCCTGCTCCAGCGATTCAGGGCGCAGTTCAAAGATCAAGGCGCGCAGCTCAGACAATGCGGCCTGAGACATCTGCAAAACGTAGTCCAAAGGTTGGGCTAACTTTTCTGGTGCCACCGTCAACATCTGGCGGGCCGTGGTTGCACCCATCACCACCCCAAACAGGGCTTGCGATACTGAGTCGTGCAAATCGCGCGCCAGGCGGTTGCGCTCGGACAACATGGCCTGGTGGGCGGCTTGCTGACGCACTTTGCCTTCCAACAGTTTGCGCTCAGCCAAATGCCCAACAAGGGAGCAATACACGGCCAATGCATCTTGCTGACCCTTGTCGAGTGATGTGCCGCTAATGGCGGTGTCATTGCACATGACCGCAAATGGAACGCCCTCATGCGTCGCAATCGAGGTATACACCACCCACCCTTCGCCCACCTGCTCGTCATTCGAACCATCCGCGGCCAATTGCATGTGCTTCCTGTGCGGTATCGCAACCCATGGATCTGCAACCCATTGTGCTTTGAGGTCGCTCTTCCAAAAATCAGTCATCTCCTGCGAGTAGAAGGCGCGCTCGTCTGTGGTTTTGCCGTTCACATCGGTGCCAAATGTGCCCCAAACCTGGCCAGTCTGCTCGTTGCGCACAAAGACGATGCAACGCTCGATGCCGAGCCGCTCGCGAGCCAGTTCGATGGCCCGCCGCCATAGCTCATCGATGTTGTCCAGGCCAACCAGCTCATTGGTGGCATCCATCGCGGCGCGCATGAGAGCCGACTTGTGTTGCTCGCGCTGCTCGGCGCGCTGCCGCTCAGCAATTTCGCGCTCCAATATCACGTTGCGCTCGATCAACTGTCGATCAGTTTGCTCGATATGGATATTTGCCGACCTCATTTGGCCGATCATGGTGTACGACACGAAGGCGGCGAAACCAAACTGTACGGCGTAGCCAATAAAATTCTGCACCAAATCACGCTGCTGAACCGTGCTCAGACTTCTCGTCTCCCACACTACTAAACCAATGGTGATTGCCGCAAACGAAACCAGCGTGCTCAAGATCAACCCTTTGCGATTTAAGGCCAAAGCCGAGCAGATGATGAGCGATAAACCCATCATATTTACAGTGGTGAGCGGCCGCACATTCGTCACGTTGGCGAGCACCATGATTGCGCCAGTAAAGACGACACACAATGCGGCCGCCAGGGTAACGCGGCCGGCGCGCAGCAACCACAACAGAAATATGAAGCTGATCAGCAGGATGAGGTTGCTGACGTGAACGCTCAGCTCAGTCTCGAGAAAAAGAAATTGTGCAAGCCCCACTGGGATAAGAACGCCCAGCAGCGCCAGAATAAAAATGTTGGTCACGCGGGCCGTCAGATCGCCGCGAAATTTCACAGGAAGCTGCAACTTCGCCCACATTTGCTTCATAAAAGTCAGCTTCGCGGTCGGGTGCTTTACATTGGGGAATACAGTCACAATTCAGCAGCTTAACGAGCCACGCTTAAACCGCCTGCTACACAACAACCAATCCTTCATCAACTTTCACAACATCTCAAACAGGTAGGCTGCGGCCAGGAAGAGCGAAAGCTGTTGATGAGCTGACAGATTGCCATACTTAGTTGCACCCAGGCACGTCACACCCAGCGCCAGCCAATATTCCCGCATCTGCGAGGGGTTAAACAGGCATTTCGCGGCAATTTGGTGCACGGCCTCCAATAATGGATACCCACCAGCCCGCAATTGAGCCACAAACACGGCTGCATCCAGCTCGACCGGCGCAATCACATGAGCGATGATTTCGGCCTCCAAATGCGCAAAGTCATATAGCGCATGCCCATCGCGCGTCTCGGCAAAATCAATCAGCCACACAAAACCGCCCGGCCCCACCAACCCATTCTCCAAATTGAGATCGCCGTGAATGGTGCTCTGGGTTCCCTGCACACGCTCGTTGAGCACGCGTGCCAGCTTGCCAATCGGATCGGCCAACCCCTGTAAATCAGCTCCAGCAGTCAGTTCGCGCAGCAAGGTCTCGCGCGTGCCAATTACACGGCCAAACACGCCGTTGGCAAACTTGCGCGGCTGCGAAGCCGTCTCAAGCGAGGTCCAGCGCACACGCAACGGTGCCTGACCCGCCACCGCCTCACCTCGCAACGACAAACTGCGGCCATCGGCGCGCACCTCGATGCCAGCCCCAGGGAAGTGCTGTAGCACCACCACATCGCCCAACTGATAGGTATCCTGCTCGGCCGGCTTACGCCCATCCATCAGCCTGGCCCCCGAGGCAACACTGGCCGAAACTGGCTCAATCACAAAATGGGCCGGCAACATGCGGTCGTATTCCTGGGCCAGCCGAAACACAAACGGCTTGCGCTGCATCCACCAATTCGGCCCAAAGGTCTCGAACAGTTTGTTGATGAGGTCTGAGCCGGCTGGGCTGTTTGGATCAGCCAGCAGCTTCCGATCAGCCAGCAACGCCTCGCGCAAACTCACCGGCATGCGCCCCTGCTCACCAATAAAGGTATAACGCAGCACGGCCTTGTCGTCGCGGTTGAACAGGGCCGGCGCAGTGACGGGCGGCTCTTGGATGCGGGCCGTGATGGGTGGCAATGTATCTTTGACAAAGCGCTGGTAGTTGTCGAACTCGCGCTGAATGCTGGCCCGGCTACCCATCTTGGCAATCGTGAACGCATCGGCCCGGCCATCGGCATGAATCGGATGCACCAGAAACGTGCGCGCGCCGGAATAGCCCGAGCGAAATTCGTTCTCGATCACAATTCGGTCGTATCTGGCAAATAAGGTGCGCAGCAAAGCGGTCTCATCATCGGCCAGTTGCATGGCCGCGTGGGTTTCAATTTTCAAATTGGCATTCGGGTTGATCACCTGGGCCAGAGTTGTCTTGATTTGCGGTGCCCGCCGGAAGGCCAGCCCAAACAAACCTAACCCACTTCCAATCAGCAGCCCCACCAGGCCGGTTGACGAAGCCTGGGCCGTGCTCATGCCCATGACCGAGCCAACCTGTACCGTCATCCCCTTGGTGAATAAATCGGCCTCACTGGTTTTGCCCGCCGCATTGCCCACCGGCACCCAGCGTAGCTTGATCACCAGCGCCAGCCGATGCTGCCCCGAAGCATTCGGCGCAATCGACCAGCGCCAATCCACCAATTGACCCGGCAACAGGGCCTTGGCCGTCTCGGCTTCTGGTGAAATGGCAAACCCCGCGCCATCCAGCCGGCCCACCGCAAATACGTCGTAGTTGTCGGGCCGGTTCACGGCCACCGTGGTGGTGACGATGGTGTTGTCGGGAAACTCTTGTGTCACCGTATAACCCACTTGGGACGGAACCAGCGCCACCCGCACAATGTCGGTATCGCCCAATCGCATTTCCGGCGGCCACTCCAGTTCCACAATCCGCGTTTCGATGCTGATGGGTTGCGTAACGATTGCGGCAAATGCCTCGGGGGTCGGTGTGGGTTCCTTGGCTGCCGCGACGGCCGCCTCAGCCTGCACCGGCGTTTCTGTGGCAAGTGTCACCGTAGCGCTGGGTGGCAGAATTGCGCTGCTTGCCATCTCAGTAGACTCAGCCGCCAGCACGGTTGGAATGGGTGTGGGGTTCGCTGTGGCACTGGGCATGGCTTCTGTCGGCGCGGCATTGCCCGCCGGCACTTCGTCGGTGGGTTTAATAGGACTCGCCGTCGGCAATGGCTCGGGCGTAAGGCTCGGGGCCTGGGTCGCCGCAGATTGTTCCAGCTCAGTCGCGGGTGCCGGCGGTGGCGCCGCCATGGGTGGCGAGAGTGTTGAAAGCGGTGTTGCCAGCGCAGATGGGGTAGGCGCAATACGCTGGCTATCCTGTGTCGCCTGTGCATCATTCGCGGCTGCCGCTGCGGCATCAGGTGTTTCGGCCAAGACAGCGGCCGTCGGTGTTGCGGCAGGGGCTTCCGCCGCCGCAGCAGGGGCCTCGGCCTGTGTCGCTTCAGCGGCCGTGTCTGGCGGCACGGTCGTTACAACCGGCGCAGCAGGAGCCGCCGCGCGTTGCGATGAGGGCGCAGCACACGCCGCCAGCAGCGCCATCAGCACAACAAGCGCCGCCCATCGCCAATTCCCGTTTCGAGCTTGCCCGTTTTTCATGTCTGTCAAAACTGCCCCAACCTGCTCAAATACCCGTCAGTCCGGCCGCTGCAACAGCGTCGGCTCAATCGTCACCGACAACCGCTCTGTTTGCCGAGAAGTCGGTTGCAGCGCCATCACCAGCAACATCACTGATAAAACGACCACCACCCCGCCAATGATGCCGAGTGTCCATCGTATCTGTTTGGTCATGCCCTATTTTCCTCACAGCGATTTTATAATCACCCTGTGAATCACGGTGCCACCACTTCCTGGGACGAATACCCACCGACCTACCGCCAACACGACATCGAACGCATCCTCCAGACCGCTCGCGCCGGCGAATCGGCGGCCGTGGTCGGGCTCAGCGGGGCCGGCAAGAGCAATCTGTTGGGTTTTATAGCCCACCGCACGGCACTCAGCTTCGATCCGCAAAAACATCGTTTCGTGCTGGTGGATTGCAATCGTCTGAGTTCACTGGACCCGGCCACGTTGAACCAGGCCTTCTACCGGCTGTGCCAACGCGCACTCGGCATGGAACAAGTGCCTGCTGATACAGACGCTTTTGAGGCACTGGAAGTTGCAATCGGCCATACCCTCAGTCAAACCAGGAAGCTCACTGTGCTAATCGACCGTTTTGATCGCGTGCTGCCATTGCACAGTCCAGACTCATCAGCCAAACCCAACATTCCCATCGACCTGTTCAACAACCTGCGCGCTTTGCGGGATGCGTTCAAGTTCAAACTCACCTATGTCATTTCGACGCGCCACGCCCTGAGTGATGCGTCTGAGCTGGCCGAGCTGTTCCATGCCCATACGGTGTGGCTGGGCGCACTGAGCCAGAGCGATGCCGAGTGGAATGTGCAACGCTATGCCCAACGCATCGGCGCAACCTGGAGCAATGACATTGCGCCCAAGCTCATCAAATTCTCTGGTGCCTACCCGGCCCTGCTGCGCGCCAGTTGCGAGGCCTACGCCACCGGCACTACGCTTACCCAGGTTGCCTTGAACGACAGCGAGGCTGTGCGCGCGCGCGTGCGTGAGTTCTGGGCCGACCAACCCAGCGAAGCCGAAATTGAAAAGTCTGACCTGACCAACAACCCGATGCTATTCGCTGGCAAGCCCGCCCACCAGTCAGCAATCGACACCATCAACACCAGTAACCTCACCGCCAAGGAGCACGCGCTGCTGCTGCATTTCCAGGCCCACCCCAACGAAGTGTGCGAGAAAGACGACATCATTCGCGCCGTGTGGAGCGAGGATCAGGTGTTCATGCGCGGTGTGCGCGACGACAGCCTGGCCCAGGTGGTGCGCCGGCTGCGCGAGAAAATTGAGGCGAACCCCTCTGAGCCGCAAATGATTTTGACAGTGCCGGGCCGGGGCTACCGATTCATCAAAGTGATGGGGTGAGAGCTGGGTGGAAGATTGGGTGTCGGGAGTGTCGGCAAGACTCCCGACACTTCTGACACCTCCGACACCTCCCCCTTCACCTTGGCACGAAATCCGTCTCCGCCCCAATGCCGCGCACAAACGCGGCGATGAGTTTGGCGGCGTTCTCGACATCGGCCAGCGCGATCATCTCGTTGGGCGAGTGCATGTAGCGGTTGGGAATCGAGATGACGCCGGTGGCCACGCCGCCGCGCGAGATGTGAATGGCATCGCCGTCGGTGCCGGTGTAGCGCGGCGTGCTCTGCGATTGATAGGCAATGCCTTCGCGCTCGGCAATCTCGACCAGCATATCGAACACCACCGGGCTGTTGGCCGAGCCGCGGTGCAGCACCGGGCCGCCGCCCAACTTCACATCGCCATTTTGTTTTTTGTCCGACGAGGGGTAATCCGTGGCATGGGTCACATCGACGGCGATGGCGGCCAGCGGCTCGAAGCTGAAGGCTGAGGTGTGCGCGCCAAACAAGCCGATCTCTTCCTGGGCCGTGGCCACAGCCGCGACCGTGGCTTGCGGCCGGCTGTCCGCCAGCAGCCGCAACGCCTCCAACACCGTGAACGCGCCAATTCGATTATCCAAGCTGCGCGAGACCATCAGGCCGTTGGGGAATTCGTGCACCATGGCATCGATCACGCCGACGCCACCGACGCGCACCCGCGCCTTGGCTTCGTCGCCGGTCTTCGCCCCAATGTCGATCCACAAGTCGTCCATCTTGCTGGCCTTCTCGCGCTCCTCCGGTTTCATCAGATGGATGGCTTTCTTGCCGATCACGCCAATCACATCGCCGGTTTTGCCGAGCAGGCGAATGCGCTGGCCCACCAACACCTGCGGGTCCCAGCCGCCGACGCCGGTGAAATACAGGTAGCCGTCCCCGTCGATGTGGGTGATCATCAGGCCGATTTCATCGATGTGGCCGGCCAGCAATATACGGCCCACGCCGTCGGCACCTTTGAGTACCGCGAACGAGTTGCCGCGCACATCGGCAGTCACCTCATCGGCAAAACCCTGGGCCTCGGCACGCCACACCCGGGCCGGAGCGACTTCATCGCCGGAGGGGCCGGGCGTATTCAGTAATTGCGTAAGAAATGGAAGTGAGATAGGCATGGTGTGGATTGTCGCCACGATGCCGTGCATGACAAGTGAATCACTAAGTAGGCTCGTCAAAAGAAATTGATCATCAGTTGACGGGTTGCCGTAAGGACAAATGTGCAATCAGCCTTCGCAGGGGCGCAGCATGCGGGCGGCTGCCGCCACGCCCCTACGAAAATCCAACACCCAACAAGGCCTTGTTGCAGATCGCCACTTTCAGCGATTCCACCCATCATTATTTCGCATAATATCTATTCCTCAGACAGTCTGTGTAAGATCAGGCGTCCTTCATTTTTGTCGGGTGACGCAGTGGAACCTATTTCGCTCAATTCCACAGATGCGGCCTGAAAGAGTTTTGTTAACAGGTGTGTCGTGAAATTAATTGGAGGAGTGAGTAGGAATATCCATGCTGAAAAAAATCTACAACGCCGTCATCATCGCATCCATCGCATCC
>Ga0105048_10003244_pt1 | contig 26628 bp, 17 predicted proteins | sample MAT05_FD_78382 | JGI IMG/M metagenome (GOLD analysis project Ga0105048, IMG submission 78382) | Freshwater microbial communities from Lake Fryxell liftoff mats and glacier meltwater in Antarctica - MAT-05 | ecosystem: Environmental > Aquatic > Freshwater > Ice > Liftoff microbial mat | place...
CGTTTCCTCACGAAGCGCGATGCCTAACTTTTCCGCCGTGGTTCGTTTCCTCACGAAACGCAATGCCACTTTATACAAACGATGAACATAACCTTTACCGCCGTGGTTGATGTCCTCACGAAACGCAGTGCCAAAAACTTTACCGCCGTGGTTCGTGTCCCCACGAAACTAGTGTATTCGATTTAGATATTAATCTAAAGGAGGAAGAATTCGCAGGGATTGAGATTTACGATATTTTATTAGTTCAGCCTGTACTAAAGAATGGTAACTGTATATTCAAAATAGAATGGAGGATAAATTCTCATAACGATGTTATTAAGACCATTGAGTTTTATTAAGACCTAAGACCTTTTTTCTCTGGCCGGGAATGCTCAATAAAAAAAACCACCTATTCCAAGGCAGCTTTTCTATAATAATATTGTATAATTCTATTTGAGTCCAAACGCCTTCTTAACCTGCGGAACAAAATCAAGTTTCTCCCAGGTGAACAATTCAACGGTCACTGTTTTCTCGTTCTTCTTTCCTTTATTAAACGTCTTGGTAACCACTTCATTCTGCCGGCCCATATGTCCGTAAGAAGCCGTTTCAGAATAGATAGGATTGCGAAGTTTTAAACGTTGCTCAATCGCATAAGGACGCATATCGAAGATCTTTTCTACCACACGGGCAATCTCCCCATCAGTCATTTCCACGTTTGCTGTACCATAGGTATTAATAAATAAACCGCAAGGCTTGGCAACACCGATGGCATAGGAAACCTGTACTAACACTTCATCGCAAAGACCGGCAGCTACCAGGTTTTTGGCAATATGTCGGGTTGCATAGGCAGCGCTTCTGTCTACTTTACTTGGATCTTTACCACTAAAGGCTCCACCACCATGAGCGCCTTTGCCTCCATAGGTATCTACAATGATTTTTCTGCCGGTGAGGCCGGTATCTCCATGAGGTCCGCCAATTACAAACTTCCCGGTTGGGTTAATATGATACGTGATCTGATCATTAAATAATTTTCGTATTGCAGGACTTAGTTGTTTTTTAATCCTGGGAATGATGGTATTGATCACATCGCTTTTGATCTTATCAAGCATTTTCGCATCCTTATCAAAATCATCATGTTGTGTAGAAACAACGATGGTATCGATCCGGATAGGATTATTCAAATCGTCATATTCTATCGTTACCTGGCTTTTCGCATCCGGACGCAGATAGGTCATATCCTTCCCTTTACGACGGGTATTAGATAATTCTTTTAATATTTTATGAGCGAGATCTAATGCAAGAGGCATATAGTTTTCTGTTTCACGGGTCGCATAGCCGAACATCATGCCCTGGTCGCCTGCACCTTGCGCATTGGCTTTGGTTTCAAAACTTTCTTTGGCAACTTTTCTATCCACGCCCTGGTTGATATCGGAGCTTTGCTCGTGAATAGCAGAGAAGATACCGCAGGAGTTGGCTTCAAACATATATTCAGATTTGGTATAACCGATCTGTCGAATTACCTCACGGGCTATTTCCTGCACATCAAGATAGGCTTCAGATTTTACTTCACCTGCCAATACCACCTGCCCGGTCGTCACTAGTGTTTCGCAGGCCACTTTTGAATTTGGATCGTATGCAAGAAAGTGATCGATCAATGCATCGGATATCTGGTCGGCTACTTTATCAGGATGTCCTTCTGAAACGGATTCAGAGGTAAATAAATATGGCATGTATGGAGGATATTTTTAAGTCGGCAAATATAGGATACAATTTCTTTAAATGAAATTACTGTTTAGGAATTCTGCCAATGGCAATCCAGCCCTTTATATCTTAAATCCACAGCAGATTTAAAGCATGTGTTAATAGTCAGTTTGTCACTTGTTAAATGGTAAGATTGCTGTCAGACATTATGCCAAAAGAAGCAACAGTATGACAAACAACGCAAACCATTTTAAATGCTAGAATTCTCATTTTACATATTAAAACTTTATTTTATATTATTGCCAATTCAAACCTGTTTTATCCGGTTTCGAGGGGAGGATTTTCCCTTTCCGCTGCTATTTGGCGCGCTTTTTGCCTTAATTTCTAATGATATTTTAATTTATTGTAGGTAGCACTGGTTCGCTTTCCTACTATCCCTGAAAATATATATAATACTTCAATCTTATAATTGATTGATTTGCAATTAGTTCACATTTATTAACATTCGAACCCTCATTTTTGTGAATAAAACTTATAATTTTGTCCACTTTTTATCCACCCATTATGAAAAAAATTGTTACAGTCCTCTTTTTTCTGGGGTTTTATATAAGCGGGCATTCTCAAAGCCCTACTCAGAATTGTATGGGAGCCATTCCCATTTGTCAGAATATATATACGCAGAGTTCACCATATTTAGGCGTGGGAACTATGAACGAACTAAATGGTTCTAACCAAGGGTGTCTTACCACCGGAGAAAGTAACTCGGTCTGGTATATTTTCAACACCGCCACAGCCGGCAGTTTAGTGTTTACCATTACACCTTTAGGAGCTCCGGCGAGTGATTATGACGTCGCCGTATGGGATTTGACAGATAAATCGTGCAATGCAATCGCGGCGGGTTTGCAACCTATCCGCTGTAATTACGCTTCTCTAGCAAATTCGGTAGCAGGTGGCTTAACCGGATTGTCATCCTCTTATTCCAATCCATCGAATGGTGCCGCCGGTCCTTCATTCAGCAGCGCAATCAATGCGTTCTCTGGGCAAACTTTTGTGATTCTGATCAATAATTCCGGAGGAAGCTCGAATGGTTATTCGATCAATTTCAGTGGTTCCACCAGCCAGATCCTAGATAATGTTGCGCCATTTATTAAAAGCGACACCATCTCTACATCCTGTTCCGGTCCTTCTTCCATGAAGGTTCTATTATCAGAGAATGTAATTTGCAGTTCGTTTGTAGGTAATGGAACTGATTTTCTGTTAAGTCCGGCGGCAGCAAGTATAGTGAATGCAGTAAGCGCTTCCTGCAATGCCGGTGGCGCATATTCTAATTTATTTACGGTAAACTTTTCATCTCCTTTGCCTCCTGGAAATTATACCTTGTCATCTGTAATAGGATCTGACGGAAATACCTTGATTGATAATTGTGGCAATGCCATGCCAGTTGGGACGTCTATCCCTTTTACAGTTTCTCCTCCATTACAGGCTAATGTCTCTATGCAGTTCGGATGTGCGGGCACGCCAAGCGGTGTTATTACAGCAACCAATATCGGAGGAACTTCGCCATTTACCTATAAACTAAACACGGGAGGGTATACGTCCAATAATGTATTCAGTGGATTACTTCCAGGTACTTACACAGTTACAGTAAAAGATAATAACGGATGCGAAGCGGATACTGTGATCAATCTTATACAGGGACCTGCTATTCATATTGTGTCTGCGGCTATTACTAATATCATCTGCTATGGGGCAAATACCGGTGTTGTAACTATTACAGCCAATGGAGGCACACCGCCTTTATCATATTCTGTAGGGGTTTTGCCCTATTCTACAAATAATACGATCTCGGCATTATCTCCGGGTAATCACCTGGTTCATGTGAAGGATGTAAATGGATGTATTAAAGACACAGTAATCTTCATCTCTTCACCAGGACAGCTTACTATTAATTCACTTTTATTGACGAATGCAACGTGTGCTGCTACGAATGGATCTATCGTGATCAATGCGTTTGGCGGAGCACCTTTGCTGACCTACTCATTAAATTCAGGGGCTTTTCAGACATCAACTTCATTTACAGGTCTTTCTGCAGGTGTCTACAATGTGCATATAAAAGACGCAAATGGATGTACGAAGGACACAGTGGTTACTATTTCTCAGATCAGCCAGGTAGCAGTTAGCTCACTTTCTCTTGTTCAGCCGGGTTGTTCAGGGTATACTGGAAGTATTGGCATCAACGGAATCGGAGGTACGCTGCCTTATACCTACTCTATAAACGGAATTCTATTTTCAACATCAAATAGCTTTCCATTATTATCTTCAGGTAGCTATACAGTTGTTGTAAAAGATGCAACGGGTTGTTCAGCTACTTCAGCCACTATTTTAAATTCTCCTTCAGGTTTGTTTTTTGGGAATGCGGCTGTTGTAAACCCGACTTGTCTTTTGCAAGGTAGTATTTCAGTATCAGGCATTGGTGGTGCTGCGCCTTATTTGTTCTCATTAGCAACAGGTCCATACAGTGCCATCAGTACATTTACACCCCTGGTCTCTGGTTCGTATATTGTTCATATTAAGGACAACAATGGTTGTGTTCATGATACAACGATCGTACTTAATAATTTACTTTCGCCGGTTATCAGCAATCTCACAACTATTAGTCCTTCATGTAGTTACCCAGCTATAGGTTCCATTGTTGTCTTTGCGACTGGTGGCGTCTCTCCGCTTCTTTATTCATTAAATGGTTCGCCGTTTGCAGGAGCTTCTTCATTTACAGGACTTACCGGAGGAACTTACACGGTAGTGATCAAAGATGCAAATGCATGTACTCAATCTAGTATAATTGCTTTGACAGCAATCAATACCATTGTTTTTACATCCTTCAGTCATACGAACGTTGGTTGTAATGGCAGTCCTCTGGGTTCTGTAACCTCCCTTGCGGGTAATGGAAATGGTCCATATCAGTATAATATGAATGGAGGCCTTTTCCAGGCTTCCGCAAATTTTAATTCATTAAATGGAGGAACATACACCGTCATTGCCAAAGATGCCAGTGGTTGTACAAAGTCATCTGTGGTCGTCATAACAAGTTCAACAACACTCGCAATTAATACTGTTTCTATTACTCCATCTTCTTGTTTTAATCCTCCTACAGGAATTATTTCTGTGTCCGGAATAGGAAGCGCGTTACCGGTCACCTATTCGTTAAACTCAGCTACAGGAACAAGCTCAGGCTTATACAGTCCTCTTTCGCCCGGAACATATACTGTTTCAATAAACGATGCAAATGGTTGCCATAAAGATTCAGTCGTTACTGTACCAGGCCCACCTCCAATGAATTTTGCAAACGTCTTTATACTCTATACTCCTTGCCAGGGTGGCAGTGGAAGTATCAGTTTACAAGGTGCAGGCGGAACGCCATCGTATACGTATTCTATAAATGGAGGTCCATTCAGTACTCCCTCAAATTGGCCGGTTCTGACTGCCGGAACATATTCCATTCAACTTAAAGACGCGAACGGATGCCTTCATGATACTGCTATTATCTTGTATCAACCGCCGGCAGTTAATTTTACCAGTGTAGTCATTTTTAATCCTTCATGTATAGGAACACCTATAGGCAGTATTTCAGTTCTTGCCTCAGGTAGTTATCCGCCGTTCCAGTATTCAATCAATGGCGTGTCTTCCGGAACTGTATCAACATTCAACGGTTTAGGCGCAGGCTCGTATACTATTCATGTGACAGATGCAATAGGTTGCGGTGGAGACACTACTATTCAATTAACGAATACAGGGAATTTTACTATAAATTCTATTGTAAAAAATAAGCCTTCCTGTTTTGGAGGAAATAATGGATCCATCACCATGACTGGTAACGGAGGAACTGCGCCATACTTATATGCGTTGAATACGGGTGCATTTAGCACGGTCAACACGTTTAGTAATTTGACGGCGGGTACATATACCTTACATGCAAAGGATAACGCCGGATGTTTTAAAGATAGTGTGGTTGTATTAGTACAACCTTCCAGCGTACTATATTCTTCTATTGTTCTTACTCCGGCCACCTGCTATGGAGCCGCAAATGCTTCGGTAATTGTAACTGCTTCAGGAGGTACTCCATTGTATCAATGTAAAATTGATGGAGGGATCTATGGTCCAAGCGGGATCTTCTCAAATCTTACAGGAGGTATACATACCCTCACTTTGAAAGACTCTAAAGGATGTATACGCGATTCATTGATCTCGATTGCTCAGCCACCGGCACTGTATTTCACTAATGTAACAGCAGTTAATCCAGGATGTATGGGTACAATTGGTCTTATTACTGTTCATGGTACAGGTGGTACATCTCCATATTTGTTTGCAATCGGGTCAGGTTCCTATGTAAGCATCGGATCATTCACAAACCTGCCAGCCGGAACCTTTACTATTCATGTAAAAGATAACAACAATTGTGTTCATGATACCATAATAACCCTTAGTAATAATCTTCAGATCACTGTCAATTCAGTCACAAAAACTCCTTTGCTATGCTTATCTGATAATTCTGGCACAATTACGATTAATGCAAGTTCATCTCATCCCCCTGTAAGTTATAGCAGTAATGGCGGTACACCTCAACTTTCAGGTAATTTCACAGGCCTTCTTCCCGGCACCTATTCAATTCATATACAGGATCAGATAGGTTGTTTTGTAGATAGTCTTGTAACGATTCTTGCGGCCCCTCCGATCCAGATTAATAATATCATTCTCACTCCACCGCTTTGTCATGCTTCCAATAATGGATCTATTATAATCAATGCGATCGGTGGTGCCGGACCTTTGCGATACTCGCTCAACGTTGGATCCTATACGCCTGCCAATAGTTTCTCAAACCTGATTGTCGGCACTTATACAGTGCACATTAAAGACAGCATTTCGTGTCAACGTGATACGGTGCTCAATCTTACTGCTCCTCCTGCACTTTATTTCACTTCAATCAATGTTGTTCAGCCCTATTGCACCAACGCAACTGATGGTAAAATCACTATCAATGCTGCCGGTGGCCAAGCACCTTATCAGTATGCGATCAATACGTCGTTGTTCACAACCAATAACCTGTTTCAGAACCTTTTTCAGGGTACCTACACGATTCATGTAAAGGATTATAATAACTGTACCTACGATTCGGTAGTAAGCCTTACTTCTGCCAATTATATGGATTTCTCAAATGTGGTTATCACGAATGTGAGTTGTAAGTTCGGTAATGACGGATCCATTTCTCTGAATGTTATTGGCGGTTATAATCCCTACAACTTTACTATTAATTCGGTGGCAACCGGCACGACCAGTTTCTTCGGGAACCTTGGTGTTGGCTCATACACAGTGGTAGTGACAGATGTTCTTGGTTGCGCAGCAGATACTGTACTTGCTGTAAATGAACCCGCATCACCATTAGAAAGCATTATTCTAAATGTAACTCCTAATCTCTGTCGTGGAGATAGTATAGGAACCATTACTTCGTCTGCAACAGGTGGTAGCTTGCCATATACCTATTCGCTCGATGGTGCTACTTTCTTTCCATCGTCATTCTTCACCGGGTTAATGGCCGGTGTCTATTCTATCACCGTAAAGGACAATCAGGGATGCCTTGATGATACGGTTGCTGTGGTCATAGAACCCGACACTTCGCTTCAGATGCTTCTGATTGGTGTGAAAGATGTCAGTTGCTGGAATGTGAATGATGGTGCTATTACGATAACTTCTAAATATGGCTCAGATCCTTTGCACTATTACCTGAACGGAACCCTCGTTGGGTTAGATACATTCTATAACAACCTGATCCCGGGCGACTATATCGTTGAGGTTCGTGATGCCCTTGGTTGTAAGTCGACTGGTAAATACAATGTCAAACCTTCAGACCGCAGACCATATATTATTATCGACAGCCTTCAGGGGGTCTTGTGTGAAGGTGATAAAAACGGATCTATCGACTGGCATACGATCAATACCTTCCCTCAATATTATTATACGTTTGATTCTGTCTATATTGGTACAGCCAGCTACATGGGAGGCATTTCCAACGGTACATACACGATTCAGGTTACCGATTCAATCGGCTGCTATGCAGATACTACCATTTCTATTATTGCAGAGGATCGCCTCGATCTTAATGTGGTGAGTTCTCCGGCTTCCTGTCAGGGCAGGGGCGATGACGGTAAGGCCACGGCAACTGTAGATGGTGGCGTAGGGCCATTCCGATTCACATGGAGCGGCAGTATTGGAAACAGTAATAATCAGGCCTTTAATTTATGGTATGGTCCGCAGGTTGCTTTTGTAGAAGATGATCTGGGTTGTATCGATACCGCACATTTTGAAGTGCCTTATGATCCCTGTTGCATGGTGAATCTTCCGAATGCCTTTTCTCCAAATGGAGATGGTGTCAATGATATTTTTAAAGTGATTAAATACGGACTTATCACAATAGTATCATTCGAAGTTTATAACCGATGGGGTAATCGTGTTTTTGGTACCACCACCGAAGATGATGGATGGAATGGAAAATACATGGGTTCAGACTGCGATCTGGATGTCTATTATTACCTCCTTCGCTACAGATGTCATTTGAAGAACGAAATCATCATGATGAAAGGTGATATAACCCTGATCCGTTAATACTCCTTGTTTTTGATTGATAAAAACTACGATAAGATTCATAAAGTTTGCCTTTCATCTTTTTCTCCTAAATGTACAACCACAAAGAGCACAAAAAGTTGGTTCTTGTCTTTTGTGATAAAGTAATAAACGCAAAGAACACAAAGAGTTCGTTCTCGTTTTATGTGGTGAATAAAGAGACGCAATGACCTCAAGAGTTCGTTCTTGTCTTTTGTGATAAAGTACTAAACGCAAAGAACACAAAGAGTTCGTTCTCTTTTTATGGGGTGAAAAAGCAAACGCATCTCTTATCATTCACCTGATATTTACATTCTCTTTCGTAAGTTTGCGCCATGAAATTGAATCCTGGAGTTTATTTCTTTATTTGTATGCTTCTTTGTGTTTCCTGTAACTTTTTTACCGGTAAAAAAGAAGAACCTGTAGTAGTCAAACCCGGAAATTCGGAGATCAAAGAAATTTCTAAACAGATCAAAGACAATCCTAAAAACGGCAACCTGTATTATAAACGAAGCAAGATTTACCGCTCATTAAAACAGGATTCTCTCGCTCTGAACGATCTCTATAAAGCCATACAGATCGATTCTACGAAGTCGTTTTACTATAGCTCCATCGCCGATATTCTATTCGATCATAAGGACATCTCCGGTAGTGTTCTTTGGATCCAAAAGTCGATCAAACTCAACCCCGATGATGCCGAGGCTCATCTGAAGATCGCCAAGATTTTTTTATATACGGAAGAATATCCAAAAGCTTTTACTGAGATCAACACAGTTCTTCGTACAGATGTCTATAATGCAGAAGCCTATTTTCTGAAAGGGATGTGTTATAAAAATATGAAGGACACGAATAAAGCGATTTCAAGTTTCCAGACCGCGGTTCAGACCGATCCGAAATATATCGACGCCCATATGCAACTGGCACTGATCTACAAAGCAAGAACAAATAAACTGGCACTTCAGTATTTCGAGAATGCTTTTAAAGCAGATTCGTCCGATATGGGACCTTTATACGGAGCCGCCATGTTCTGGCAGGATCAGGGGAATTATACCGAAGCAAAGAAAGTATTCCGGCGTATGGTCATGATCAATAAGGATTTCGAGAAATCGTATTATAATATGGGCTGGATGCTGCTCCAGGAAGATTCTACAGAGAAGGCCATGCGCCAATTTGACCTGGCCATTCAAGTGAAACAGGATTATGTGGAAGCCTGGTATAATCGCGGACTTTGTAACGAGATCCTTGAAAAATATGAGCCGGCCATAGAAGATTACAAACAGGCCCTGACCTTCAACCCGGATTATTCACCCGCACAAACTGCCCTTCGACGTGCTCAGCAACATGCAAAAAAATAGTATTTATATATGGCACTCATAGCCCCTTCCGTTCTTTCCGCAGATTTCTTACATCTCTCACGCGATATCGCCATGATCAATGATTCAATGGCAGACTGGTTTCATCTGGACGTCATGGATGGCCGTTTTGTTCCCAATATCAGTTATGGGTTACCTGTCATTGCCGCTATTAAAAAGGAAGCTAAAAAAGTGATGGATGTACATTTGATGATCGAAGATCCTGGTAATTATGCAGAGGCTTTTAAGAACGCAGGAGCCGATGTATTGAGTGTTCATATCGAAGCCTGTCCTCACCTTCACAGGAATCTGCAACAGATCAAAAGCCTCGGTATGAAAACCGGTGTGGCCATGAACCCGCATACCCCCGTTCAATCCATTTTTGATATCCTTCATGATACGGATGTGGTGAACCTGATGAGTGTGAATCCTGGCTTCGGCGGACAAAAATTCATTACATACACCATCGAAAAGATCAAAACCCTGAAGGCAGAGATCACCCGCAGGGGTTTGTCAACATTAATTGAGATCGATGGGGGCGTAACGCTTGAGAATGCGAAAGAGATCACCGATGCCGGGGCCGATGTACTGGTTGCAGGTAATACGGTTTTCTCAACGCCTGATCCTGCTGCAACGATCGCTATGCTGAAATCGCTGACCTCCTAATTCATCCCTTTCTGCATGCAAAAAGCAAAAGCCGTTTTTATCCTGATACGATTTCCGAACCTGATTTTTATTTTTCTCACACAGGTGCTTGCATGGTATTTTATTATTTATCCCTACCTGGTAGCAAATAACCTGACTTCCGTCTTATCGAACGGCTACCTGTATCTCCTCGCATTTTCTACCACCCTTATAGCAGCGGCGGGTTATATGATCAACGATTATTTTGATATCGGAATCGATGCCATTAATAAGCCTGAACGTGTCACCATAGAGAAGATATTTAAACGAAGAACCATCATTACCTGGCATATTCTCCTGAATGTTTTCGCGTTGATGATGGCCGGATATATTGCCTTTCATTTTGTTCTCTTGCGTTATCTCGGATTTCAGTTGCTCAGTATTTTTCTATTAACGGTTTATTCTACCACCTTCAAGCGCAAACTGATCGCAGGGAATGCGATGATTTCTGTCTTAACTTCGTTGTCATTGCTTTCCGTCGGGGCGTATGAACCCGCTTTCCCATTGTCTGATCTGACACAACATGTCGTGAAACTTTTCTGGATTTATGTCACGTTTGCCTTCCTTATTACATTTAGTCGCGAGGTGGTAAAGGACATCGAAGATATAAAAGGAGATGGTTTGCAGCATTGTCAAACGATCCCGTTAGTATGGGGTATTCAGACGGCCAAGAATGTCGTATTCGGACTGATCATATTGCTGGAGATCTTGCTGGTTTATGTTTGTTTCAATGAATTTGAGATTATGTTCCGAATCATTTATCTTACGGCAACTGTTATTTTGCCTTTATTGTTCGTCCTGTATAAAGTATACAAGGCTTCCAATGCAGTACATTTTCACGCCGTAAGTAGTTTGTTGAAATGGATCACCTTCGCGGGTATTTTATCTATGCTTTGCAATGATCAATTCTTCACTATCAATTAATTACTATGTCAGCTAAATTAATTCTTGCCTCCAAATCACCAAGACGAAAGCAGTTGCTCGAACTGGCCGGTATCGACTTTGAGATCGTTACGAAAGAAACCGATGAGAGTTATCCGGAAGGAATGAATATACCGGAAGTGCCGGTTTATATTGCCTTGAAAAAAGCAAAGGATATACAGGCAGATCATCCTGAGCGAAAGATCCTTGCTGCAGATACGATTGTGGTCCTTGATGACAGGATCATCGGAAAACCCACCGACCGCGAAGACGCGATACAAATCCTCAGCTCACTTTCGGGAAGAACTCATAAAGTGATCACGGGTGTGGTCCTTTTGAAAGCAAATCAGGTAATCCGTTTTTCGGATATCACGGAAGTGGAATTTCATCCAATCACACAGGAGGATATTGAATATTATATCGATCAATTCAAACCCTATGACAAGGCAGGTGCGTATGCCATACAGGAATGGATCGGAGCGATTGCCATTAAAAGAATAAATGGTTGCTTTTATAATGTAATGGGCTTGCCGGTGAGCAGGTTGCTGAGATCACTTTAGGGCATATTTTTTTGCAATAAAATAATTGCAAAAATATTTTGCAATAAAAAAATTGTATCGTTTATTTGCAATAAAAATATTGCAATGAAGCAGATTATAGGATCTCCGGCCAGAAAGGAGCAGTTTTATAAAAGAGAAGATATAAGAGATGATATATTGAATTCCATTGAGAATGGCGAAAACATATTGATTTCTGCACCAAGAAGGGTTGGGAAGACATCCATTCTATTGGATTTAATAGATAATCCTGATCCAAATGTGTTTGCGGTTTACATAAATACCGAAGCCATTGAAGATCCTGAAGATTTCTTTAAGTTAATGCTGAAGAATGTTTTGAATACCGACAGAATTGAAGGATTTGGGAAATTTGGAAAGGTAACCCGGGACTTTCTGACAAAATGGGGAAACATAATTGGAGGTATCAATATTGGTGGAGTCGGTATTGAAATCAAAGAAGGAGAGAAAGTTAGTTATTTCAATCAACTTTTGGAATTTCTTTCTGATATTAAGCTGGAAGGAAAGAGGATTGTAATTCTAGTTGACGAATTTCCTATTACCATAGAGCATATAAATAGGAAATATGGTGAGAATGGAGTGCGATTGTTTTTGGATCAGAACAGGGCAATACGACAGAATCCGGATTTTCAGGAAAAAGTAAAATTTATTTATTGTGGTTCGATAGGGTTATTTACAGTAATAAAAAGATTAAAAGCAACCGATCGTATCAATGATGTGAGAGAAATTAAAATTGCTGCTCTCAGAAAGAATGATGCAATTGATTTTATTAATAACCTTTTACTGGAGAAGACCGGAATGACAGCAGATACGAAACTGATGTCTTACATACTACATAAGATTGAATGGTGGATTCCATTTTACTTTCAACTTTTAGTAAAAGAATTAAGCGATCTTATCAATTATGATGAAGAGGGTTGGGTGAATGCTACTGTCGATAAGGCCTTCGAGAACGTCGTTAAAAATGGAAATATCTATTTTGAACATGCCAAAGCAAGATTGGATAAGATTGAAAATATAAATGAAGCGGCGTTCAAAAAAGAAGTTTTATTCAAACTGTCACAAAATGATGTAATGAAAGAAAATGAGTTGCTAAATCTTGCAGAGAAACATCTTGTAAGAAATGAATTTGATAATTACATAGACGAACTCATCTTCGAAGGCTATATAATTGATGAACTCAAGCCAAATGGAGATAAGCAGTACAAGTTTTATTCCCCTATTTTAAAACGTTGGTGGCGATAATGCAAAAGAAACCCCTCATATACAACCCCGCACAAAAACCAAGGCATCAACTTATTGAAGAGTTTGTTATCCGTAACCAGGTCTTTGATAAATTATTTAAACAGATAAAAGAAGCCAACCGGGAAATGCCTCCACAGCATTATCTGATTGCAGGTCAAAGAGGCATGGGCAAAACCACTCTTCTTCTTAGGCTCAAATATGCAATTGAAGACGATCCGGAACTGAACCATTTTTTAATACCGGTCCGATTCAGTGAAGAACAATATAACATTACTCGCCTCGAAGACCTTTGGGAAGAAACGGCTTCAATACTTGAAGGGCAGAACGCAACATTTAAAGGATTGGATGAGGAAATGAAAGTGCATGAACGAGAGAAAGATTACGAAAGAGTATGTCTTGAATTGCTTGAAAAAAAATTAAAAAAGAATAAGCAACGTGTTCTCCTGATGATAGATAATATCGGTGATTTGCTTGAGAAGTTTAAAGAACTTGAAGCACACCGTTTGCGCGAAGTATTAATGACCTCACCTTATATTCAACTATTAGGAGCCTCCACCCGGGTATTAGAATATACCTTCAGTTATGATAAACCTTTCTTTGAATTCTTCGAGGAAATGAAATTAGAGCCACTTAGCACAGAATCGGCTGTGGCACTTCTCAAAGCTTTGGGAAAAGAATATAAGAAGGAAGAAATTATTGAGGAGATTATAGAAAAAAGCCCACAGCGCATAGAGGTATTCAGGCGTATTACAGGAGGTGTGCCGCGTACGATGGTTTTACTCTTTACTATTTTTACAGAGAATCGAGATGGTACGGTGTTGGTTGATCTTACGCACCTTCTAGATGAAGTGAATTCTCTTTACAAACATCGTATGGATGAGCTTAAACCACAGCAACAACTCATAGTAGATAGCTTGGCAAGAGCGTATGAGGCCATTACAGCAAAAGAAATATTAGAAAGAACGAAGCTTTACAGAGAGGATAAAGAAACAAATTTGATTTCTTCCCAGTTAAAACAGCTTACAGAAAACCAGATCGTAGAAAGTATCACAATAGGTAAACGAAAAGTGTATTACAGAATAAGAGAACGCTTTTTTAATATATGGTATTTGATGCGACACGGTAAGAAACAAAATAAGGAATATATTATTTGGTTGATTAAATTTTTAGAGGATTGGTGTACACACAAAGAATTGGAAAGCATGGCCCTTGATCAAATGGATTGTATGAAAAATGGCGAATACGCAGAAGGTGTGCTTGTGATGAATGCTACAGCATTTATGTGCATTGATAAGATACAAAGAGGGAAAAGAATTTTGTATGGCGAAATGTCTCAAGCATATTTAACGATAAAGGGTTTGCATGAAGAGGCTGATGAAATGCAAAAGGAAGTGGATGAATTGAAATGGAAGGAAATTGAAGAAGAAGTAAGCAGAGAAAATTATGAGAAAGCTGAGGAATTAGTAAAGAAATTTTCTGGAGAAGATAAAGGTCATTGGTTGGGGAAATTAAGTAGCCTTTATTATTACAAACAAGATTATTCTAAGGCAGAATATCATTCTTTACAAGCCATAAAAGAAGGTAATGATCTTTCAATGTTTAATTTGGGATTATTATACCACACTATTAAAAAAGATTATGACAAAGCAGAATATTATTATTTGCAGGCAATTAAAAAAGGCAATATTTCAGCAATGAATAACTTGGGACTTTTCTACCAAAGAATCAGGCTAGACTATGACAAAGCAGAAGCCTTATATTTGCAAGCTTTTGGAAAAGGACATACGGGTGCAATGAATAATTTGGGTCTTTTCTACAAAGATGTTAAGAGGGATTATGACAAAGCCGAGAGTTTTTATTTGAAAGCCATTGAGAAAGGTAGTATAGAAGCTATGTTTAATTTGGCAATTGTCTACCAATATATAAGAAATGATTCTAACAAAGCAGAAAGTTTGTTTTTGAAAGCAATTGAAAGAGGTGATTCTAATTCTATGTATAATTTAGGTATATTATACGAGGATGAGAAAGGGGATTTTGACAAAGCTGAATATTATTATTTGCAGGCAATACAAAATGGTTTTGGAGATTTGAAAATTCACCACGCGATAACCTTTCTATTAAACAGAAATAAAGTGAAGGAAGTCTTGCCCGCCATTGAAAAGCTGTTGCACAAAGAAGAGTATTATGAAAAGGTTTCCTGGCGATATCATGATCTTCTAAAAGCGATTTTCAAACAAAAGCAATATCATTTTCTGCTAAACCTGTTTGAGGAAGAAAATAGTCTGTTGATGAAATTTGCCTCGCCTTACTATCATGTCCTTGGTTACTTTTTAAAAGAGGAAATGCCAGGTGTTTACGAACGAACGAATCCAGAGATTCAGGAAACTGTCGATGAAATCATACAAAGTATTCAACAAGAATAAATCTGCCTCATATGAATACCTTCATTGATGAATATATAATCCGTTTTTCTGATGATTTTTTGATCGCTTCCCGGCGCCAAACCAAAAATAGATGTTGTAACGTATGAATATCTGTCTCTTTTCTGCGACCAATATTCGTTTTGAAGCGTCGAACGAAAAGCAACGTTACAATACCATTTACATAACAAAAAACAATTCAAAATAAATGCTTTGATAGCTGCGAATAGTACATTTGCACTCCAATAAATTGCATACATGTCTATCTCAAATTTTGACACGAATTCTATAGGTCTTGCCGATAATAATATCTTTGGATTACCGACGACTGAAGAAAACGCAAAACTTATTTTATTACCGATCCCATGGGAAGTAACCGTTTCGTACAGGAACGGAACCGCCCGTGGACCTGAGAAAATAAAAGAGTCTTCATACCAGATCGATCTCTGTGACATTGATGCCATGAATTTCTGGAGTGAAGGATATTATATGCCGGAACTTGATAAGAACATCATAAAGAAGAACGATTTCCTTCGTCATTGCGCAGAGTTGATCATCTCAAACCTTAGTGAAGGTGGTACTACCTGTGATAATCCGCAGTTACAAAAGAAAATGGAGCAGATCAATGCGGGTTGTGCCGAACTCAATGAATGGATTTTCAATAAATCCACCGAATTATATGCCAAAGGGAAACTGGTTGGTTTAGTGGGTGGCGATCATAGTACACCGTTAGGGTTGATACGCGCTGTCGGAAAGAAATTCGGTGAGTTTGGTATTCTCCAGATCGATGCTCATGCCGATCTTCGTACCGCGTATGAAGGGTTTACGTATTCGCATGCATCCATCATGTATAATGTCCTGCAGGAAGTTCCTGAGATGGTGAAATTGGTGCAGGTGGGTATCCGGGATTTCTGCGATGAGGAATATGAACTGATCCAATCCAATGATCGTATAAAGACTTTTTTTGATAAAGATCTTAAAGAGCGCCAGTTTGAAGGAGAGACCTGGAAGCAGATCTGCGATGATATCGTTGCTTCCTTACCTCAGCAGGTATATCTTAGTTTTGATATTGACGGCTTAGATCCGAAATTGTGCAGTAATACGGGAACGCCTGTTCAAGGTGGTTTCGAGGCAGAGCAGATCCATTATCTTTTTAAGAAAGTGGTAGATAGCGGACGCCATATCGTGGCATTTGATTTGAATGAAGTAAGCTGTGGTGAGGATTCACAGGATTCGATAGACGCCAATGTAGGTGCCCGAATTCTTTACCGGATGTGTAATATGTTCATGAAATCTGCAAGTAATGCCTGATCAGTTCCACATTAAATTACGTAACGAAAAGTTACCCAGATATTACATGCAAAGCCGTGCAATGCATATCATGGCGGCTATCCTGCTTATCATTTATTCAATGCCTTATGCAAGGGATATTAAAGAGAACTGGATGTTGTTGCTTGGGGTATTGCTTCCGGCAATAACAGTGCTGCTGGTGGCATTGTTTAAAAGACGTTTAATCGAAGATGTCAATAATAACCGTGTCTTCCGTATTCTCGAAGCAGGTTTCCTGATGATGGGATGCATGCATTTTTTGCAAACTAACCAGGTATTGCCCTCGATCTTATTTGGGGTGGTGGCAATGATCATCCTTTTTCTTTTATGGATGGAAAGCCGTTTGATGCAGGATCAGTATATCCTGTTTGAGCAATCACATATTGAACTTGAATTGCCCCTGGCTACTAAAAAATATATGTGGGAACAGTTGCAGGCCGTCATGATCAAAGATGAATACATCACGCTCAGTTTTAAAGATAATAAAATACAGCAGTTGAAGATTCAGCCCAATTTTGTTGAGAATGAAGAAGGCGATTTTTTATTCTTCTGCCAGGATTGTATTCGGAAATGATAGGAGATATAAAAGTATAGTTGTAAGGTGGTAACTTTGAGAGCCCAATCCCCTACTGTATGAAAGCATGTATCTTTTTTCATCTCTTATTTTTATTTTCCTGTCAGTCTTTAGTCAGGGCTTTCCATGGAATAACCCGCTGATGATGCAATGGTCCCCTGATGGGATCACCTTCACTTCACCTTCTGTTTTCCAGGATTCTGCCGGTGTACCCTCTCTTATCAAATGGAAATGAGATACACTCATCGCTGCGTTTCAATGGTTTCGTCAGCCCAACCCTTCTTCTTCCTGGGATCGCGTGGCGGTAAAATTCTCGTATGATCATGGACTTATCTGGACACAACCAACACCTATCATTCTCAATGGATTGCCAGCAGGTTATCAGCGTCTTTTCGATCCGACGCTAACTGTATTCAGTAACGATAGTATCAGGATCTATTATTCCTCCAGTTCAGGTTTCCCTTCCGGCGGACTGGATTCTACAGTGAATACGTATTCTGCCAAAAGCGTGGATGGGATCCATTACGAATTTAAGCCCGGGCCTCGTGTCGACGAGCTCTCAGGTCGTGTGATTGATCCTGTGTTCATTCATTTTATTACGGGTTGGCATTACATGTCTCCGGTTGGTGCTCCTCAACAAGGCGCCTATCACTATGTTTCTCCCGATGGCCTCACTTTCAATCCGGTCCCTTTGGTACGTCTGATATGATTCATAACTGGACAGGGAATTACATGATAGAGAATACCAGCGAATTAAGATTTTATGGGTCTGGTCAGAATATCTGGTACAATGCCACTCCTAACGGTGGTGTCTGGAATGGTTATGTTCATACAAATGTATATGGTGGTGATCCCAGCGTTGTTAAGCTCGGAGCCACTAATTACCTGATGGTATATGTCGGACCTTCCTATCTGACAAACATGCAAGACCATGAGACGAATGCTTCCGGTGTTTTGATCTCACCCAATCCGTCAAAAGATTATATAATGGTTTCAACTCCAACGGATGTTGAAGGACTGTCTTTTACAATTACCGATATACGTGGAAGGATCATGATCTCTGATGTTTTTAAAGACAAGGCAAACAAGATTAATCTTGCTAATTTACATGATGGAATGTATCTGTTGAATGTTATTGGAAGGTCCTCTCATCCTGTTCCATTTATGAAGCAATGATTTGAGTGAAACTGACTATCATTCAGCATTCTATAAAACCTTAACAATAATATTGTTTGTCGCGTAGCTAAAAAGGCCTTACATTTGCGGCAGAAAGAAGAAGTGAAGGGAACTGAGAGGTTCTCTTTTTTATTTCAATAAAATGACGAACCACGAACAAATAGAAAGTTTCTTACCCGAATGTCTGGAAGGCAGTGATTGTTTTGTCGTGACATTTAAGGTAAAGCCAACGAATAACTATAAGATTTATCTGGATAGTGACAGCGGTTTAACATTGGAGAAATGTTTGAAAGTCAACCGTGCATTACGTCGCCTGATCGAAGATGCCGGTCTTTATCCCGAAGGCGATTTCTCGCTCGAGGTGTCAAGCCCCGGAGTCGAAGCGCCATTGAAACTACACCGTCAATATGTGAAGAATATAGGTCGGAGCCTAGAAATAGAACTGAATGAGGAGGAAGCATTGGGTGTAACTGGGAAACTGGTAGTCGTGGAAGAAGACAGAATCATTCTTGAAAATACGGTAAAGCAGAAAAAATCTATAAAGACCGAACCAGTAGTAATCAAAACAGAGATACAACTAAGCGATATTAAAACCGCGACAGTTGTCATAGAATTTTAAAAATAACAAAAAGTATAATATGGCGAACATTCAAATAACAAGTAAAAACTAATCACTATGTCAAGTATAAATCTAATAGACTCGTTCTCGGAGTTCAAAGACGCAGAAAATATTGATCGTCCCACCCTCATCAAGGTGATTGAAGACGTTTTCAAGACCTTGCTGCGTAAAAAATATTATAGTGACGAGAATTTTGATGTAATCGTAAATGACCAGACAGGAGATCTAGAGATCTTTCAACGTCGTGAGGTGGTGGCAGATGCAGATATCATGAATGATGATACCCAGATTGAACTGACGGAAGCCAAAAAGCTTGATGAGAGCTACGAGGAAGGTGATGAGGTGTATGAGCAGGTGTCTATTGAGAGTTTTGGACGAAGAGCGATTCTTGCAGCCAAACAAACACTAACATCACGTATCAGCGACCTGAAAAAGACTATTTTGCTTGAAAAATATAAAGAGCGTGAAGGAGAGATTATTAATGGTGAGGTTTATCAGGTATGGAAAAAAGAGATCATGCTGCTGGATGATGAAGGTAATGAACTGATCCTGCCTAAGTCTGAGCAAATCCCGACGGATTATTTCAAGAAAGGAGAATCTGTTCGTGCCGTTGTGAAGAAAGTTGAATTAAGAGCAAATACACCCGTGATTCTGTTGTCCAGAACACATCCTTCGTTTCTTGCTAAATTGCTTGAGATCGAGGTGCCTGAAATTTTTGACGGATTGATCAGTATTAAAAAGATTGTTCGAGAACCAGGTGAGCGCGCGAAAGTGGCAGTCGAAAGTTATGACGATCGTATCGATCCTGTTGGCGCTTGTGTCGGAATGAAAGGTAGCCGTATCCATGGCATCGTCCGTGAGTTAAAGAATGAAAATATTGATATCATAAACTTTACTCAGAATAACCAGTTGTTGTTGCAACGTTCCTTAACGCCTGCAAGAATCACCAGTATGAATATCAATGATGAAACTATGCACGTGGAGGTATTCATGCCAGCCGACCAGGTCTCTCTAGCAATCGGTAAACGTGGTGTGAATATTAAACTGGCGCAGGAACTTACCGGTTATAGTATCGACGTATTCCGTGATGATCTTGAGCAAGGTGAATTTGATATCGATCTGGATGAATTTAAAGATGAAATTGATGCATGGGTAATCGAAGAATTGAAAAAAGTTGGTTGTGATACTGCGAGAAGTGTATTAGCTTTGACTGATGAAGAACTGATACGCCGTACAGACCTTGAAGAAGAAACGATTAAGGATGTAAAACAAATATTAGAAGGGGAGTTTAATGATGAGAAAGCAGCAGAATAAGAGATGATGGGAAGATAAAAAAATAATTTCAGCGGATGGGAAATGGTTGTTTCCCTGACGCAAACAAAAAACGCAAATGGCAGAAACCACAAATACAATACGCCTGATGAAGGCAGCAAGGGAATTCAATATTGGTAAAAATACCATTGTTGATTTTCTGGCGAAATCTGGATTTACAGTTGATAATAAACCTGACCCGGTCTTGACGGATGCAATGTATAGTGCATTGATGAATGAGTATGCGGCTGATAAAGCGGCAAAGAAGAAGAGTGAGAATGTAATCTTGTCAAAATCTGCAGAAGATAAAAGAATCGCTGAGGAGAAAAGACTTGCTGAGGAAAAAAGACTTAGGGAAGAATCTGCGAAAGTGGTTTCGCTGAAAAAAGAAGACGCCGTTAAGGTAGAGATCATCGGTAAGATCGATCTTGAGCCTAAGCCTAAAAAGCCCGTGGTGGAAGAGGTTGTGGAAGAAAAGCCGAAAGTAGTTAAGAAGGCAGCACCTGTCGTTATTGCCGAGGAAGAAGAAAAACCAAAGGCAAAGAAAAAGACCGAAGAGCCGTTAGAAAATGTAAAAATTGCAGCACCAGAACTGGAAGGTCCAAAGGTGTTAGGTAAAATTGATCTTGATAAGAAACCAGTTGTAAAGGCTAAGAAAAAGGAAACAGAAGAAGTAGCTCCGGCTCCGGTCGCAGCACCTGTCATAAAAGTAGCAGAGGTTCCTGTTATTGAGGCCAAAGTAGAAACACCAAAACTGGATGAAGTTGTACTTCATACAATTAAACGAAATATACTAGAAGGACCTAAGATCCTCGGTAAGATTAACCTTCCTGTTGTTCCTGACCGAGATCAGAAACCAGCTGAAAAACGTAAGCGTAAACGCATTCCTATTGATGGGAAAGGTACTCCGGGACAAAGTGGATCCGGAAATACAGGTAGCCATACAGGTGCCCCTCAACGTCCCGGCGATCAACGCCCTCCGTATAATCGTCCTGGCGGACCAGGGCAGCAAGGAGGATACCGTCGCGATGGAAATCGACCAGGAGGAAGAGGTCCTTTTCAGACACCGGAAGAAAAAGTTATTGATCAAAACGAGATACAAGATAAAATTAAACAAACGCTTGCCAAACTGGGAACCAACACCCGAGGTAAGAGCCTTAAAGCAAAATACCGTCGTAATAAACGTGAGGAAATGGCCGAAAAGAGGGCCGCTCATGATAACGATGGCGATAATAAATTGCAATTGACAGAATTTATTTCTGTTAGTGAACTAGCCAGTTTAATGGATGTGAGTTTCGCCGAAGTCATCGGGAAATGTATGAGTCTTGGTATCATGGTTTCGATTAACCAACGTCTTGATGCCGAGGTGATTGAACTGGTATCGAGCGAGTTTGGTTACGAAGTAGAATTCATTAATCTCGAACAGGAAGCTGAACAGGAACTTGAGACCGATGATAATCCGGAAGATATGAAACATCGTCCGCCTATTGTTACCATAATGGGACATGTGGATCATGGTAAAACATCTTTGCTCGATTATATCAGAAGCGCCAGTGTGGTAGCCGGAGAAGCTGGAGGAATCACACAGCATATTGGAGCTTACGAAGTAACGCTTGAGAATGAAAAACAAATTACATTCTTAGATACACCAGGTCATGAAGCCTTTACTGCAATGCGTGCCCGTGGTGCGAAACTGACAGATATTGCTGTGATTGTTGTGGCTGCTGATGATGCTATCATGCCTCAGACACGAGAAGCAATCAGTCATGCCCAAGCTGCCGGTGTTCCAATGATTTTTGCAATTAATAAAATTGATAAGGACGGGGCCAACCCGGAGAAAATCCGCGAACAGCTTTCTGCCATGAATATCCTGGTGGAAGAATGGGGCGGTAAGTTTCAATCTCAGGAGATCTCTGCAAAGTCAGGGTTGAATGTAGAGCTACTCCTTGAAAAAATATTACTTGAATCTGATCTTCTTGATTTGAAAGCCAATCCAGACCGTTCCGCAAGTGGTGCTGTTGTGGAAGCGTCATTAGACAAAGGTCGTGGATTCGTTTCTACGATTCTAGTCCAAAATGGTACCTTGAAAATAGGTGATATGATCGTTGCAGGTTCAATTTACGGACGTGTCAAAGCAATGAGCGATGAGCGCGGAAAGAAAAAGACAAAAGCGGGCCCATCAACTCCTGTTCAGATATTAGGATTGAATGGAGCACCACAATCGGGTGAGAAATTCAAGGTGTACGATGATGAGGATGAAGCAAAAGATGTGGCTACCCATCGCGCCCAGATTCTACGTGAACAAGGAATGCGCACGAAGAAACATATTACGTTGGATGAGATCGGACGTCGACTTGCGCTTGGAAACTTCAAGCAATTAAATGTGATCATTAAAGGTGATGTGGATGGATCTGTGGAAGCATTGAGCGATTCATTACAAAAATTATCTACATCAGAGATTGCTGTAGCTGTAGTTCACAAAGCGGTCGGTCAGATTACTGAGTCTGACGTTTTATTAGCCACTGCCTCTGATGCGATCATCCTTGGATTCCAGGTACGTCCATCTGCATCTGCCGCGAAGATTGCGGAGAATGAGAATATTGAAATAAGGTATTATTCAATTATTTATGACGCAATCGATGAGATCAGAAGTGCCATGGAAGGATTGCTTGAACCTAAGATCGAACGAAAAGCAGTTTGCAATATCGAAGTTCGTGAAGTCTTTAGAATCACCGGAGTAGGTGTGATAGCCGGATGTTTTGTCATGGAAGGAAAAATTAAGCGCGATACGAAAGTGAATGTGATACGTGATGGTATTGTTATTCATACAGGTGATCTTTCTTCATTGAAACGTTTCAAAGATGATGCGAAAGAAGCGGTTGTAGGTATGGAATGCGGTATTGGATTGAAGAATTTCAATGATCTTGTAGCAGGTGATATTATCGAAGGATTTGAAGAGATTGAAGTGAAGAGGACGTTGTAATTTGACAATGAGGAATTGAACAATTTGACAATTCGACACACGACAATAAAATGCATGAATGATGGAACCATTTGACAATTGAACAATTCGACAATTTGACAATTTGACACACGACAATAAAATGCATAATGATGGAACCATTTCGTATTGTCATGTTGAGCCTGTCGAAACACGACAATGGCAATATAGAATATGCTGATTAGCTAATATGCTGATGTGATTTAATTTGACAATTCGACAATTTGACAATTCGAAACACGACAATAAAATGCAGGAATGATGGAACCATTTCGTATTGTCATGTTGAGCTTGTCGAAACACGACAATGGCAATATAGAATATGCTGATTAGCTAATATGCTGATGTGATTTAATTTGACAATTAGGCAGTTTGAAAATGAGGTTGCTACCGTCCATGGTCCATGGTCAATGGTCGGTTGTCAATGGTCCATTGTCAATGGTCGGTTGTCAATGGTCATTGGTCTATAGTCCATTCCTTTCCAAATATTTCCCTATCACGGGCAAGGCTTTCATTTCTTCCTTATCAAGTTTTACAACTACGGCAATGAATATCAGCGAGCTGACGATAAAACTCAATATCCCGGCTACGGTTCCCTCAAGCGAAAGAATATTGAATATGTATTGTTTGATCAGAAACATAGCATACACAAGTCCAAGATAGAATACGAGTTTTCTTACATCATAGGGGATTGGGTAATGTTTATGTCCCCATACATACGTGATCACAAGCATACTCAGGTAGCAGGCAAACGTAGCCCAGGAAGCACCGGTATAATGATACAATGGAACCAGCAGTATATTGAGAAGGATGGTAATACCTACACCGATTAATGTAATAACAGCGCCGCTCATAGTTCTGTTTGTAAGTTTATACCAAACACTGAGATTATAATAAATTCCAATGAATATGTTGGCCATAGTAAGAACAGGTATGATATGCATACCCTCTGCATATTCCGGATGGCGATGTGCGATCAGTGATTCTACAAAATGTAAATTCATCGTGATGCCTAAAAAAATAAAGCAACAAATGATCACAAAGAATTTGGTGATGCGCGCATAGGTTTCAGGTGCGTTCTTATTTTTTGCCTGGCTGAAAAAGAATGGCTCTGCACCCATCTTAAACACCTGGATGAATAATGTAGCGAGTACTGCCAGTTTGTAATTGGCAATGAACACCCCGAATTCATGATCAAGCACTTCAAGCGGATCTGAGAGTAAACGGTAATACATTTGCCTGCTTAGAAAATCATTGATCATCCCGCCAAAGCCCACAATGATGATAGGAAAACTATAGATCATGATCTCCTTCAACAATCCGAAATTAATTCCCGGTTTGTATCCTTTCCATTCAGGAAGTAGAAATAACAGGGTAGAGATACTGGCAATGAGGTTGGCAATAATCAGGTAGCCGATACCGATCGAAGGATTATAGATCCAGGCGGGGAGATCAATGTGTTGTTTGAGGAGATAGGGGCAAAGGATCAGCCAGAAACTTACAAAGAAAACATTCACCAGGATATTCAATAATTTGATCAACGCAAATTTCTTTGGCCTGCCCTCATGTCTTAGTTTGGCAAACGGAATAGTGGAGAGTGTATCAATACATACGATCCAGATCATCCAGATGTAGAAATTTGAACTTCGTTGCATATCCAGTAAATCGCTGATGGGTTCTTTGCCTGAAATAAGAAGAAGGGTAAATATGAGCGAAGTGCAAAGTAATAAGGTATTGAGGGTATTGAACAAACGTTGCTTATCGACCAGTTGACTGAACCTGAAATAGGTCGTCTCAAGTCCAAGGGTAAAAATGATATTCAGAAAGGGAACGATTACATAGACCTGTGAAACCGATGCGATGCCCTCAGGTTTGTAAAGCCATGCAAGCAGGATGGAAGTCAGGAAGAAATTGAGAAAGCGGCCAACTATATTACTCAGTCCATACCATAAGGTTTGCCCGGCTAACTTTTGAATACTCAACGTGTGAAAATTTGAATGGTAAAAGTAATGGCTTGATTTTCTTTTTTCTTTATAAATTTGTAAATTGCTGAAAGAGTATGTTAATTAAATCACGCTTATATGAAATTTATCTTCCACCTTCTATTTGCGATCTGTTGTTGTGGAACAATTTTCGCTCAATCATATACACCAATTGAGTTTGGCAACACGCGTTGGATGTACACAAAATTTCAGGGCACATTTATGTATTCGAAAAGCTATTGTTATTTTTCAAAAGATACTACAGGGTATTATTACGGGGGAAATAAATACTGGCGTATTGAAAGAGTAGAAGGACCTGTATATTCTCCAACAAGCAATGGGGTCTACTTATTTGATGATACTGCCGCCCGTAAAGTTTACACAATTGATACAGTTACGAGTATGACAAATGTACTAAACGATTTTTCACTCAGTATTGGTGACAGTGTAAATGGAGCCATGCCAAATGAAAAATTGTATGTTGATTCGATTCAGTTTCATACTGTAAATGGGATTAGCCGCAAGCATATATACTTGCATTCAAATCAGATTGTATTACCTGACCCGGTTGTCTGGATCGAAGGAATTGGAAGTACATTCAATTTGTTTGAATTGACTATGTCTCAATTATTTGAGGAGATTCATACACTGAATTGCCAGGAGCATAATGGTTTTGCTAATTATGGATCGCCGGCCTCATGTGCTGCTTTTATGACAGCTATACAAGATACAAAAACAGCTTCTGTTATATTATATCCCAATCCTTGTATTGATGTTCTTTCTATCAGGCTTGATAATAATTGTGAGCCATTATATGCAGAAATTTATTCCATTGACGGAAGGTGTGTGAAAAAGGGAAAATTCAGAGATAAAACCCAATTATTCTTCACGGGTGATCTTGCAAAAGGGTGCTACCGGATATTGATCAGGGATAAGAATCAACATCAATACCATCAACTATTTTATAAAGAATAGCGACTGGGTTCTGCCAAACAAATTATGACAGGTTTTGTGCCCCATAAGCTTATATTTACAAGTAAATAAATAGTATGAAAAAGTATATCTTAATGAGCTTCTTCCTTCTTGGATTTTCAACAATAATAACTGC
>Ga0105048_10003247_pt1 | contig 26618 bp, 18 predicted proteins | sample MAT05_FD_78382 | JGI IMG/M metagenome (GOLD analysis project Ga0105048, IMG submission 78382) | Freshwater microbial communities from Lake Fryxell liftoff mats and glacier meltwater in Antarctica - MAT-05 | ecosystem: Environmental > Aquatic > Freshwater > Ice > Liftoff microbial mat | place...
GAAACCGCCAGGGCCGCTTGGTTTTCAGCAACTGTCACAGTCGCGCGCACCGCAAGTCCAGGCCGCCAGAGTCCGTCGGCATTGGCAATCGTTGAGCGCCCGATCAAACTTTGGCTGCCCACCGCCGCCGCCGGCAAGATGCGCTCGAGCGTGGTGTCGAGCGCCACGCCATCGTTGACACGGACCACGTTGATCGGCGCGCCGGCACGAATGGACTGGGCGTCGCGACCAAATAGGTGCAAATCCACCCATACGCTGTCGAGGTCGGCAATCTCAAACAGCGCGGAATCGTCGGCCATCGCACCTAGTTCGGCATGCCGCGAAATCACCGTCCCCGCAATCGGCGATGTCAGCGCGTAGTTGGACAGGCTTTGATTGCTTTCAACTGTTGCGAGCAGCTGCCCGGCAGTAACGCGATCACCTACGCTGGCTTTTAGAGAGCGGATCGGTCCCGCAAAACGCGCGACGACTGCTGCGCTGCGCCCTTGAATCGCACTCAAAGTTCCCTGAACCCGCCGCACTTCGCGAATCATCATCGGGCCGACTTTCTCGACGCGCACGCCGGCTTCGGTAGCGGTGGCTAAGCTGATCGTTGAGCGGCTTTCATAACTTTCATATGACCAGTTCATCGGCCGACCGTTGATTTTTGCCTTGATCGAAACGTCGAATGAATGCGGCTCATAAACTTCCGCATCGCTGACCAGATAGGCGCCCTGCGCGCGAAATCGATGGACATCGACCACGCCGCCAAGGCGTTTGAGCTGGACCTCAACGGCACCCGCAGTCGGTGGCAAGGCGCGACCCGCGCTGCTGAGCCAAATTCGATATTCCGCAGGCACGCCGGTCTCAAAAATCGCGATCTCTAAAGTCTCCGTGCCATTGCTCAGCAGTCGCCCGCCGTTTGGGCCTTTGGGCGTTTCCTCTTCTTCGGCATGGCCTTCGTGCCCATGCCCGTCGTGCTCATGCCCGTCGTCATCACTGTGTTTGCTGCACGCCCCGAGCAGAGCGAGCGCGCTGATCAACAACAGCGCGTTACGCATTCGATAAAGAACTTTCATGGAGCTTCACCACTTGAGTTAAGAGCCAGCGCGGGCTCAGCCGTTAGCCGTTGAATTTCGATCAGCGCGCGGTGCGCGGCGAGCGCGGCATCGAGGCGCTCGCGCAGCGCGTGACTGGTTTCAGTTTGCAATTGCGCCCATTCCAAATAGCTCAGCGCGCCAGCGCGATAGGCTGCTTGTGCCAGTGCTTGCGCTTCACTGAGCTGTGGCAGCAGGTCGCGCGTGATCAACTCAACCTTGCTGCGAGCCGCTGCAAACGTGCCAAAGGCTTGGGCCAAAGTGCCGTTCAACGTAAGCAGGGTTGCTTCGCGTTCGATCCCTAGCGCTTCGCGTTCAGCAAGCGCCGAGCGAATCGCCGGTTGCGCGCGATCGCGAGCGCCCAGCGCCACACTGCCACCCGCGACCAGCGCCCAGGAACTGCCATCCTGCAGGCGGCGAAGGCCCGCGCTCCAGTCGACATCGAACGCGGCCGCACTGCTCGCTAACTGCAAACGCGCCTCGCGGATTCGCGCCTGATCGGCAAACTGGCGCAGCTCCGGAGAGCGCTCGAGCGTGCGCTGCATTTCGCTAAAAGAGATCAGGTTCGGCAACTTCAGCACATCCATATCCACGAGTGGCGCGTTAGCACCCGACTCGGCTGGGTCAGTCGCAAACTGCGCTGCTTCCTCCCCCCACATCAAAGCCAATCGATTCCAGGCCGCAGCGATGTCGTGTCGCGTGCTTGCGCGTTGGATCGCCGCGCGGGTGCGCAACGCCGTGGCGGCAAGCCGCACCGCATCGGGCGACGCACCCGCTCGCGTGCGCGCCGCGGCGACCTCGATAATCTTTGTGCGCAACACAATTTCCTGCTCGGCAATGACCAGCTGCGCTTGAGCCGCCACCACGTCCAAATAGCGACGCGCGACTTCCGCGATCACGTCGAGCTCCGTTGCGGCTCGGGAAACCGCCAATGCATCAATTTGGCTGGCAGCAAGCGCTTGCCGCGCCGCCCGCTTGCCACCGCGTTCAAGCACGGAGGCCAAGCTTAAAGTGAGTTCGGCACCACCCAACCCTGAAACCGGCCCTGTTCCAAATGCATTTTCAACGGAACCAGAAACCGCTAGCGGCGGCGCTTGCGCTGCGCGCTGCGCGTGCGCTTTGAGAACATCGAGACGGCTGGCGTAAACACGCAAGTCCGGATGAGTCGCCAAGACTCGCTGAATCGCTGCATCAAGGGTGAAAGGCGCTTGCGCGTGGGCAAGCAGGGGTGCCAAAAAAACAAGAAATCCGGCAGCACACGCCACCAGTCGAACAAGCATGGGATATCTCCATCAAGAGGAATAAAACGATCAGGGCCGACAAGGTCGGCAGTCGTTCAACGCTTGATGGGTGGACGGAAAAGCCGTTCATGCAACGCCAGCACTGGCGCTGCGGACACCAGTTCGCCAGGTGCGGCCACCGGCCATTTGCCAAATTGAAAATCAATCGGCGGGGCATCTGCCCACTGCAGGAATCCACAGAGAACGCTGTGTGCAAGCGCATGCACGCTCAATAAAGCGCAGGCATTTTCGGCGGCTTTGATCTGAACGTGCTGGCTGGTTGGTCCGTGCGCGTGGCTGCTTTCGCACGCGTGGCTCATAGTGTCGTGCGTGACGGCAAAGGCCGTCATGACGGGCATGACCAGCAATATTGCTGCGAGCAACCAAGCAGTACAGGTCAAAAAGCCATTTCTGGGAGCAGCGTGATGCATCGCAAAAGTCTAGCAGCGTTGGAAGCTGAGTTTGTCCGCAGCACTTTTTAAGTTGTCACGCTGAAGGACACGCACAGCGCGCGCCTTCAGCTTGGCCCAAATCGCCTAGTGGTGGCCGTTGTAGTAGCGCGGGATGCGGATCACCTCGCGTGCAGGCCGGTAGGTGTTGTAGTGGCGAATCGGCCGTGAGTATTGATAGCCATACGAGCGGTCACGATAGCCGTTGTAGTAAAAATTATGGCGGAACGGCGCGTAACCGCGGCTTCGATGTGCATAGCCATGGTTCGAATAGCCGTGGTTGGAATAGCCATGGTTCGAATAGCCATGACGGCTGCGGTCGGAGTAGCCATGCCGGTCGTGCCGGTCGTAGCCATATCGGTCATAACCGTGACGATCTTGATGCGCATAGCCGTGGCGGTCGTATCGATCGTACGCGTGGGCTGTCACCGTGCCCGCACCGAACATTAGCGCCACTAAAACGAGCAGTAAGGATTTCATGAGATTGGCCTCGTAGGATCAACGCGCAATGTCGCGCGCTCATTGAGATTGCAGGCAGAGCGCTGAATTCGAACTGAACTTAAAGGCCCTGAACAGCTGACGATTGAACAGCTAGCGATGCGCCGCCCGAGCGTCTAGCATCGCGACTTAATTGTCGCCACTGAGACCGCCCATGCTCAAGCCTAACTATCCGTTCTACTTGGCCAACCGGCCTGAATCGCCGAACAACGATTTGGCGGTCACCGACAAGTACAGCGGCGAGGTTGTGACCCGCGTGGCGCAGGCTTCCGCCAAGGATATCGATCGCGCCATCAGCGCGGCGGTTGGCGCAGAAGGCGCCCTGCGGCGCATGCCCGCTTACGCGCGCCAGGCGGTGCTTGAGCACTGCGTTAAGCGCTTTCAAGAGCGTTTCGAGGAATTCGCCATGGCGTTATGCATCGAGGCAGGCAAGCCGATCAAAGACGCTCGCGGTGAAGTATCGCGACTGATCGATACCTTTCGCGTGGCCGCATGGGAATCGGTGCGCCTCAGCGGCGAAGTCCACGAACTTGAAATTGCGCCGCGTGCCAAAGGCTACCGGGGAGTTAGCAAGCGCGTGCCGATCGGGCCGTGTTCGTTTATCTCGCCGTTCAATTTCCCGCTCAATTTAGCAGCGCATAAAATTGCCCCCGCGCTGGCGGTGGGCGTGCCGTTTGTGCTCAAACCGGCCAGCCGCACGCCCATTGGCGCGCTGATGATTGCCGAGGTGTTAGCCGAAACCGACTTGCCGCTCGGTGCGTTTTCAATTCTGCCGTGCCACCGCGAAGGGGCCGATTTATTCACCACCGATGAGCGCTTCAAGCTGGTCAGCTTCACCGGCTCGCCGGGCGTTGGTTGGGATCTCAAAGCGCGCGCCGGCAAGAAGAAAGTGGTGCTCGAACTGGGCGGCAATGCCGCGTGTGTGGTGGATCACGATAGCGATCTCAGCGACGCCATCCCGCGCATCGTGTTTGGAGCGTTTTACCAATCCGGACAAAGCTGTATTTCGGTGCAGCGCGTGCTGGTTCATCGCTCGCTGTACGCCGATTTCAAAGCGCGTTTTGTGACTGCGGTGCAGGCGCTCAAAATGGGCGATCCCAAGCTTGAAGACACCTTTATCGGGCCGATGATTTCGGAATCCGAAGCGCGCCGCCTGCACGAGTGGATCATCGATGCGCAAACCCACGGTGCCAAACTGCTGTGCGGCGGCGAGCGCGAGGGCGCGATGCTGCAGCCGAGCGTGCTCGAAGACGTGCCGACGACTTGCGCGCTGTACACCGAAGAAGCGTTTGGGCCCGCCGTGATAATCGCGCCCTTTGATGATTTCGACGCGGCGTTGCACGAGGTCAACAACTCCAAATTTGGTCTGCAAGCCGGCATTTTTACCCGCGATATCTACAAAGCGCAGCGCGCTTGGGACGAGCTCGAAGTCGGCGGCGTGGTGATCGGCGATGTGCCGAGCTGGCGCGTCGATAACATGCCTTACGGCGGCGTCAAAGATTCAGGCCTCGGTCGCGAAGGCGTGCGCTACGCGATGGAGGACATGACCGAAATCCGCCTGCTGGTGATTCGCACGCCGCAGTAAGCGAATCGCTAACTATGGGTTTGAAGCGCGGCCGCGCGGCCGCGTTCGACGTTGATAAAAGCAAGCAGGCCCAGACCGATAATGAAAAACACGCCGGTGAACAGCATGGCGGCGCGGTGATTGCCGTCTGTGATGAAGCTGACCAGGCCGTAGGTCATCGGGCCTAGGATCGACGCGAATTTTACCGCCAAACCCCACAAGCCGAAAAACTCCGCTCGGCGCGTGTCGGGGCTGAGATAACCCACCAGCGCGCGACCTGCACTTTGTGCCGCACCCAGACCAAAGCCTGCCAAATTCGCTGCAATCCAAAACAGACCCGGGCCCTGTGCCAGATAGCTGACCAAAACGGTCAGCAGCCACAGCACCAAAGTCAACGCGAGGCTTAAGCGGTGGCCGAGGCGGTCTTGAAGAAAGCCAAAGCCGAAAGCGCCAATCGCGGCGGTAATGTTCACCACCAGCAGCATCACCAACGTTTGCGCGACGGTGAAATGCAGTGCCGCTTGGGCGTACACCGCCGCCAGCGCGATCACGGTTTGAATCCCTGCCTGATAAAACACGATACAGATCAACAGCCACGCTAGATCGCGAAAGCGCCCGGCATCGCGCACGGTCGCCCAGGTTCTGGCAAAACTGTCGTGAATGATGCGGCTGCCGGTTGAGCTCTGCGCCACGGCGCGTTCCTTTAAAAACAGGAATACTGGAACCGAGGCCAACGCGAAAATCCCGGCGGTGATTAGCATGGTGACGGGCACAAAATCAGCGTCTATTTGCCCCATGCTTTGCGCCAAAGTGACGTAACCGATGCAAATGCCCAAGGCGATCAAACCGCCCAGATAACCCACTGCCCAGCTCCAGCCCGACACCTTGCCCAGCGCTTCGCTGCGCGCAATCTCAGGCAAAAATGCCGCCGCGATATTCTCGCCGGTGCCGTAAAAGAAATTTGAAATCACGATCAGCAGCACTGCGAGCGCAACCGTGTCGGGTCCGGTCAACGCAAGCGACGCGGTGCCCAAGATGCAGCCGATCGTTGAGATCAGCAGCAATTTTTTCTTGGCCGCGCGCTGATCGGCGTAGGCACCCAGCGCGGGCGCAGTCAGCATGATGAGCGCGTAGCTCAGGCCGAGGGCGCTAGTCCAAGCAAGCGTAGCCCAACTGGCGCCGCCCGCAATCGTTGCGACAAAGAAGCCGTTAAACAGCGCGGTGATGACCACGGTGGTGTAGCTCGAGTTGGCGAAGTCATACATCGCCCAAGCGAAGAATTCGCGCTTCGCAACCCCCGGATTCAACGCCGATTTCAACATCTCCGCCATTTTTGTGACCCCGCTTTTCGACTGCCGCGGATGGTACGCGAGGCGTGCGTCAGCAAGCCCGGCTGCAAGCGTTTTGCCTTACGGCGCGCGCAACAGCTCGTTGAGTGTCGCGGCGAGTCGCTCACCGGCAATCTTCAAGCGTTGATCAAGCAGTGGCTGCATCTGCTCGATATACGGCCGCCCAATCCAGCGCTTTTCAGGATAAATCGGGTTGCCCTGTAAAACTCTGCAGGATTCTTGCGCCCATTCAACCGGGCTGCGTTCAGTGAACCGTGCCTGGCTCGCCGGTAAAGCTTCGAGCCGCGCGAGATACTGCTGGCGCGTCTCGTTACGTGCCTCAATCAGGCCGGTATCCCATAGCCAATGCAAGTTGTTGCCGCGGGATTGATAGCGGATTTGAAACTGGTTGCCGCCGCGATCATCCGCATAGCCGACGTGCATCGGCTGATGCAGATCGCCGACTAGGTGGACCAGCCATTTCAGCGCTATGAGCCGCTCAAATTTGCTCGATCGTGGATCTTTGAGGACTCGCGAAAACGCCGCGATGCCGCCAATCACGCACACCCCGTTCGCGCAGTCGCGTGGCATCACAAACGTGCATTGCTTGCGTGGAAAGTTGACGTAGTGCAGCGGAGCTGTGCGCTTGAAGCGCGGATCGTCGCGCACCACATCGGCCCAAGTGCTGATATCGCGCAGATGGGTAATTCCCTCTAACGCGAGCAAGCCGTCAACCCGCCCAGCGGCTTCAGGCGTCAGGCGTGCTTGCGCCAAATCCGCAATTAACTGGTGTCCGAAGCTGCCAAATGCGTGCGCGTTGCCGCCCAGCAGCAGCGCCAAGAACAGCAGGCTAAGGCGCCACAAAGCGCGCGGCCACGTAGCTATCGATGAGGGCAATAAACTCGTCCGCAATGTGCTCGCCCCGAAGCGTGTGGCGCTTTTCGCCATCGATAAACACCGGCGCGCTGGGCGATTCATCCGTTCCCGGCAAACTGATACCAATGTTGGCGTGTTTGCTTTCGCCTGGACCATTGACGATGCAGCCCATCACCGCCAGCGTTAGCTCCTCGGCACCCGGGTGTTTGATCCGCCAAACGGGCATTTGCTCACGCACATGCGTTTGCACGCGCTGCGCGAGCACTTGGAAAAATTCAGATGTCGTGCGTCCGCAGCCCGGGCACGCAGTGACCAACGGCGTGAAGGCGCGCAGGCCCATGGTTTGCAAAAGCTCTTGCGCGACGATCACTTCGAGCGTGCGCGAGGCGCCTGGCTCGGGTGTTAACGAGATCCGAATCGTGTCGCCGATGCCTTCTTGCAGCAGCACACTCAACGCAGCGGTCGAGGCGACAATGCCTTTAGAACCCATGCCTGCTTCGGTGAGGCCCAAATGCAGCGCGTAATCGCAGCGGCTAGCCAAATCTCGATACACCGCGATCAAATCTTGCACGCCTGAAACTTTGCACGACAGGATAATGCGATTGCGCGGCAAGCCTAGTGATTCAGCCAGGGCGCTGGAATCCAGTGCCGAACGCACCAGCGCTTCACGCATGACAGCATTGGCGGTAAGTGGCTGCGCCCGTGCTGCATTTTCATCCATCAACGCAGTTAGCAGGCTTTGATCAAGCGAGCCCCAATTTACACCGATGCGCACGGGCTTGTTGTACTTAAGTGCCGCCTCAATAATCGCCGAAAACTGCGCGTCTTTCTTGCGGCCAAAACCGACATTACCGGGATTGATGCGGTATTTAGCCAAAGCCTCCGCACAAGCGGGCTCTTGGGCCAACAGCTGGTGGCCGTTGTAGTGAAAATCACCAACGATTGGGACGCTGATGCCCATCATTGCCAGCCGATCGCGGATATGCGGCACGGCGGCCGCAGCTTGCGACGTGTTGACCGTGATCCGCACAACTTCCGAGCCTGCGCGCTTAAGCTCAGCGATCTGTTGCGTGGTGCCTTTGATGTCGGCGGTGTCGGTATTGGTCATCGATTGCACGACCACCGGCGCTCCGCCGCCGACGATCACCTCGCCAACGCGCACCGCCACGCTTGAGCGACGAGCAAGCATGGCTACAGAATGTTCCAGGCAGGTTCGCTGCTGGTTTCAGGGAGTGGCGTGTTCTCGCTGGAATCGGTGCTGGGGCCAAAGGTAAATTGGCTATACAAGCCGGTGGCTTCGATCAGTTCGAGCAAACGCACGCGCTCAAGACGCGATCCCGGATCAAACGAGCTGGGGTCGTCGAGCTCGGAGACTTTCAGCTCCATTTCGCAGCCTGTGATGTGGCCGGGCAAAATCAACGATCGCTCGCCCTGATTAGCCTTCAGAGGAACCATCACCAGGCCGCGCTGTGCGACCGCCAGCTTGCCGCTCGCCGCGCGCAGGCCAACCGCTGTCACGCGCCGTGAAATCAGCTCAATGCCCACTTCAATCTGCGCGTCGGCATGCACACGCAACCAGCGCAACACGCCGGTCATCCACTGCTGGTCCTCGTCATCATCTGAACCGGTGGACAAGCCCACCACCTCGCCCACCTTTGCGCGCACGCTATCGGCGTTTTCCCACATCACCCGATAGCCGCCCAAGCTTTGGTCGAGCACACGCGCCTGAATAACAGTCGGACGGAACTGATCGGCATTCAGGCCGGTCCAGTTGCTCGCGGTTTGGCGCGCATCGATTTCCTTAGGGCCTTCGCTGGTCATCCGTGTAAAGGTTTGAAAATCCATGCGATTGGCGACCATGTAGTGCAAGGCGTCTAAGCCAATCACCGTTTGCAGCTGATGGCGCGCGGGGAGGCGCTCGAAGCCGCGCTCGGCAGACACGCCGTAGCTGCCCGCCACGCCTTGCACAAAGTCACCATCGAGCACTAGCGGCTCAGCGCGCTTGGAACGCAAACTGGCGCGCCCATCGACAACGGAATCAATCAGCGCGCGCGCCAGCGCTTCGGTTTCTACCGCCCACACGATGCCAACGTCGCCTTCGCGCACCGTGCGTCCCGGCTCTAAATCAGCATCCATCTGGATTGGAAATCCCTCCTCGCCTTGACGCTGGGTTTTCAAGACCGCGTGCTTTGACCACAGCTCAAGCGCGAGACTTAAGTCGTTCAACTCGCGCTGGCTTAAGCGATAGGGATTGGCCAGCGAAAGCAGTACTGGGGCCAAATAAAACTCAGCAATCGTGGCTTTACTGCGACCCAGCGCGAAATCGTCCTCGACGGTTTTATCGAGCAAATTAAGCTGATCGGCGAACCGCGCCAGCTTGTGCAGATCCAACCACACCAATGGCGGCACGGCGGAATAGCACAAATAGGATTTGAGCAAGGCCTCGCGCAGATACACAATGGACTTGCAAAGCGCGCCCAAGACCATTGCACCCTTCAAAAAAGGGATCGAATCGCGGCCGCTCATGACATCCAGCAGCGCCAACCGATAGCCGTTCGCCATCTCGACTTGAAAATCGCGACTGACCTCACCGAACTGGCGTTTCTGCGCGGGCAACGGAAACGGCATGTTGAGCACTTGCTTATCCAGCGTGACGGTCACCAAGCGCACCGGGGCGCGCAGCATTTCCAGCAGCTTCAAGCGGACCGACGGCTCGATGTGATAACCGTTGAGTTCCTTGACCGCGTTGAACAGCATCCGCGCCGCCACCCCCGGATTGGCCATCGGCAGCGCTTCGAGCCACATCTTCAGGCCACTGGGGACGGTCGGAACCGCGTCCTTGCCAGGGGCGCGGCGCGCGGGACCGGGATTACTCAAAAATCGTTGTGCTGCACTGGTCATTAAAGAACATAAACTTCGACAAACGGGTTCGCCATGATAGCCGCGCCAGCGGATAGCGGATAGCGCCAACCTTCGCGCCAAAATAGCCATCACGATACGAACACTTTCAGCGAAAGCGTCTGCTACTCTTTCCAGACAATTCAGCGCGTCCCATCAGCAAGGGGTTCATCAGCCACGTGGCAGAACGGTTCAAAATTGCGGTCGTGGGCTCCGGGCCAGCCGGCATGAGCGCAGCAGCGCACGCCGCTGAACTGGGCGTGGCACACGTGTTGCTCGAAGCAACCGACCATCTGTCTAACACCATCCACCGCTACCAAAAAGGTAAGCATGTGATGGCGGAGCCTGAAATCTTGCCGCTGCGCTCGCCGCTTGAGTTCAAAGCGGGCAGCCGCGAGGCGATCCTCGGCAAATGGGACGAAGGTATCGGTCGGGTTAAAACAAACGTCAGATATCACGCCGAAGTCACCGCTATCGTTAAGGTGGCTGACGGCTTCAAGATCACGCTGGCCAATCGCGAAACCATTGAGACCGATAACGTCGTGCTCGGCATCGGCTTGCAGGGGAACTTACGCAAAATGGGCGTCGCGGGCGAGGAGCTGCCCGGCATCCAATACCAGCTCGACGACCCTGACGAGTACGAGGGCGAAACCATCGTGATCGTCGGCGCGGGCGACGCGGCGATTGAAAATGCCGTGGCGCTGGCCAAACAAAATACCGTCATCGTGGTCAACCGTCGCGATGAATTTGCGCGTGCCAAAGACGGCAATCTGCGCGCGATCACCAAAGCTATCGAAGACGCAACCATTGAGTGCTACTTCGGCGCCGCACCTAAAACTGTCGAGGCGATCAGCGGCGGTCGCAAGCCGTTGAAGCTGACGCTGACCACCTCCAAAGGCTTGGCGCAAATCGCCTGCGATCGAATCATCGCCCGACTCGGCGCCAACCCGCCGCGCAAATTTGTTGAAGCCTGCGGCGTCAAGTTTCCCAATGACGATCCGGCCTCGGTGCCTGCGATCTCGCCGCGCTATGAATCCAATGTGCCGGGGCTGTACATCATCGGGGCTTTGGGCGGCTATCCGCTGATCAAACAGGCAATGAACCAGGGCTACGAGGTGGTTGAGTACATCCTCGGGCGCAACGTGGAGCCGGCCGACGAGCCCTTGCTCAAGCAGAAATTTGCAATCATTCCCGGATTTTCGTCCGTCGACGCAGCGCTTGGTGCGATCCAACGCAACGTGAAGCTGCTGGCTGGCATCACGCCGTTGCAGCTGCGTGAATTCATGCTGGATTCGGATATTCGCGTGCCCAAATCTGGCGACATTATTTTTGCGCGCAACGATTACACGAACTCGTTCTATTCAATCGTCCAGGGCGATGTTCAGATCAAAGCAGGCGAAGGCAAAGATGCCAAGTTGATCTCGCTGCGACGCGGCGAATTTTTTGGCGAGATGAGTCTGATCTCAGGCCGCCGACGCTCAGCCACCGTGGTCGCGGGCACCAATTGCATCTTGATTGAGACACCGCGTCGACAAATGAACCGGCTAATCAACTCGGTTGAATCAGTGCGCAGAGCGATTGATGAGGTGTTCATCATCCGTGCGATCCAATCGCGTTTCGCACCTGACATGCCGGCTGAATCTCTCAGCGCCGTGGCCGCTGGTGCCAGGTTGTGCAGCTTTCGCGCAGGCGAGATTGTGTTCAAAGAGGGCGATCTGGGTGATTGCTTGCATTTGGTGCGCGTGGGCTCGCTAACCATCGAGCGCTCGATTGGTGGTCGCGATGTGGTGCTGTCGTATGTTCCTGCGGGAAACTATGTCGGTGAAATGGCGATGCTGGGCGAATCCAAGCGTTCCGCGACTGCCAAAGCCGCAATCGGCACTGAAACCATCCGACTGGACGCGGCTGCGTTTCGGCAATTAATCGATAGCGATTCAAGCTTAAAGCTCAAGCTGCAATCGGAAGTTCGCGCACGCGCTGCGGCAAATCTGCGCATGGCGGTCGATCCAGGCGGCGGCGACCTGATCACTTTTTTAGTTGAACAAGGCGTCGGCGAAGCAACCGATATTTTGTTGATCGACGAAGCCCTGTGCGTGCGCTGCGATAACTGCGAAAAAGCTTGCGCGGAAACCCACGGCGGCACTTCGCGTCTTGATCGCGAAGCAGGCCCGACGTTTGCTACCGTGCATGTGCCCACCTCGTGCCGCCACTGCGAGCACCCGCACTGCATGAAGGAATGCCCGCCGGATGCCATCCACCGCGCGCCGAATGGCGAGGTTTATATCGCTGACAACTGCATCGGCTGCGGCAACTGCGAGGTCAACTGTCCGTACGGCGTGATTCACATGTCGTACAAGCCTGAGAAAAAACCAGGTCTTTTGCAGTGGCTGATGTTTGGTTCAGGCCCAGGGCCTGGTGAAGATAAATCCGATCATCACAAGGCACACACAGGCGAGAAGAAAGCCGTCAAATGCGATATGTGCAAAGATCTCAAAGGCGGTCCAGCGTGCGTGCGTTCCTGCCCCACGGGTGCTGCCATCCGAATCAGCCCGGAGGAACTTAAAACCTACGCGCAGTCGCGCTAGGTTCGCACTATGCACGGCACCTTTCTCAATCACTCGCGCTTTCGCTACCTGTGGGTAGCGTTAGCTATCAGTGTGATCAGCATCATCGCCTACATTTGGCATGACCCCATCCCGCGGCCCAACGGCGGGACCTGGTTGGGCTATACGCTCGGCACGTTGGGCGTGGTGATCATTCTCTGGCTGACCTGGTTCGGCATCCGTAAACGCCGCTACTCGTCAAGCTTCGGCACGCTCAAAGGGTGGCTTTCCGCGCACGTCTATCTCGGCACCTCGTTGATTGTGATCACCCTGTTGCACACCGGTTTTCAAATGGGCTGGAATATCCACAGCGTGGCGTTGGTGCTGATGCTGATGGTTATTTTTTCTGGTTTTTTTGGCGTGTGGGCGTATCTGCGTTTTCCGGAAGCCATCACCCAGAACCGGCAAAACGCCACGCGCGAGGCGATGCTTGCTGAAATTGCGGAGCTCAATCAGCAATCGCTGCAACTTGCCGATCAAGCGGGAACCAAAGTGCATGGGCGCGTTACCGCCTCCATTGAGCGCACCCAAATCGGCGGCAGTTTTTGGCGGCAACTGTTTCCCAAAGACGCCTCGGCCGGTGCATTTCTCGACGTGCGCAAAACGCTGGAAAGCATGGAGCGCAAAGACAGCACTATTGACACGCAAAACCTGCCCACCATGTTCGTGATGGTCGACGCGCTCGCCAGCCAAATTGGCAGCAAAGAACAGGACGCGCTGCGCAAGCTGGTAGACGTGTTAAGTCGGAAAAAATCTCTGACCGGCTCGGTGAGTCGCGATATCCAACTCAAGGCGATGATGGACGTGTGGCTCTACATCCACGTGCCAGTCACCTTCGCGCTGCTGGCGGCGCTGATCGCGCACGTGGTAGCTGTTTTCTTCTATTGGTGAGCATGTGCGCTGGTTAATACGCAAAGTCTCGCGGCGTCGCAAAGGTGCCGTATCCATTGAGGACGACACCCATTTTGGTGAAGTCCTCACCATCGGCCGCGGTGCTGATCAAGCCATTTTCCTAAGCGATTTGAAAGTGGCACTGAATCACGCCACCTTAAGCCGCCTCGCGAATGGCAAGTACCAGCTCGAATCGCTGAGCCCAGGTGGCGTGCGCATCAACGGGATGATTGAGCAGCAGGCGACGCTTGCCATTGGTGCGAAGATCGAAGTCGCGCAAACCCTGATCAGCATCGTTGAGCCGCCTCGTGGGGTGGATGCCGCGGTCGAGTTGAGCGCCATTGAAGGCCCCACATCGCAAGAAAAAATCCTCTCGCGCGCGCAAGCAACCAGCCTTGCCTCTACCAAGCTCTCAAAACGTCGCCCAGCGTGGATTGCCTTTTTCGCCACGCTATTGCTGTGTCTGCTGATCCCCGCCACCAGCCATTTCCTGCCTGGCATTGAGACCGTGACGCGCAAGCTGCACTTAGCCGGCCTAACGTCCTGGACCAGCGGGGCAATGGCCGCGCCGCACCAGTTTTTCGGGCAAGAATGTCGCAGCTGTCATGCGCAGGCATTCGTGTCGACGCGCAACCAGGAGTGCGTCAGCTGTCACGCAGAAACCACCGCACATGCCGATCCGGTTAAGTTCGACATGCCGATTTTGCAGGACCAATCGTGCGCTGATTGCCACAAAGACCACAACGGGCCCGAGGCGCTCATCCGCGCTGAGCAGCGGCTGTGCACGGATTGTCATATGAACTTGCCAACCCGCACGCAAGGGCGCTCGCGCTTGGCCACCGTGACCGATTTCGGCGCTGGTCATCCGCAGTTCCAGGTGTCACTGGCCGCATGGTCGGCCAAGGGGCAATTTGCACCGCAGCGCGTGCCCATCGATCGCAAAGGCTTAAGCGAGAATTCAGGGCTTAAATTTCCGCACGACAAACACCTCGTCGCAGACTTGAACTCGCCAAGCGGACGCAAGCAGCTTCAGTGTAGTTCCTGTCACGCGCTAGAGCCGGGCGGCGCGAAGATGCTGCCGGTTGATTTTGAGCCGATGTGCCAAGAATGCCATCAGCTTAACTTCGACACTAAAATCCCGACGCGCCAAGTGCCGCATGGAAAGGTCGCAGAAGTGATCTTTATGTTGGAAGGCTTTTATTCCAAACGTGCGCTAGAAGGCGGCTGGATGGACACCACAGCACCCGCCGTGGTGCGCTCGCGCCGCCGCCCAGGAGTGGATCCGGCATTGAGCAGCGCGCAACGCACCGAAGCGTTGAGCTGGGCGCGATCGCGCTCTGCGCAAGTAGCAACGAGCCTCTTCGAAGGCCGCGCTTGCGTCACCTGTCACACCGTTTCGCGCACGGTCGACGACACTACTGGCGAGCCAAACTGGGCGATCGCGCCGGTCCGCGTCGCGGGCGTTTGGTTCCCCAAATCGCAGTTCACGCATCGCAAGCACGAAACCATGGCGTGCGCTGAATGCCATCAGGCCGCCACATCCAAGACGTCAAATGACGTGCTGATGCCGCCGATTGAGAACTGCCGTGAGTGCCATGCTGGGGAGGAGTCCAAAACCCAAGTGGCGACCGCGTGCACCTCTTGCCACGGTTTTCATCTGGATGGCCAAGCAAAGATGAGCGCACTCGCTGGCGGCCAAACGCTGAAATCTTCATTCGACACACTTTTAGGCAAGCCTAAATAGGCACTGTCGGGCGTAGAAATCTTGACCAAACTAGCGCTGGCTCCAGCTTCAAATTTCCGTTCGCAAAGTGTAAAGTAGGCGTGAAATTAAACCGGTCGCGAGCTGAATGCTCCAGCCAAATATCTGTGAGGAGCGATGCATGCGGTCTGGTCAATCGTTGCTAGCCATATCTCTGGCAGCGTCTTTATTTTCCGGCTGTGGCGGCGGCTCTTCACAACCGACCCTCGGCACGGCGCCAGCGTCGACGCAGGCGACTTGCACCGGCAGCTGTGCCACTGCAAGTTCCAGGCTGCTGGTCGCTGACGTCGAACAAATCGTCGCGCAAGCGGCACTTGAAGCGCAAGCACGCGGCGTTCCGGCGACGATCGCTGTGGTTGATCGGGTCGGCAACGTCCTCACCGTTTTTAAAATGCGCAATTCGCGTGACGCCGTCACCATTAGCGGCGGGCGCGGTGTGGTTGGCGGACTTGAAGGCTTGCGCGTCATTCCGGCCGCAGCAGCCGCTATCGCCAAGGCCGTCACTGGTGCGTATCTGTCCTCAGAAGGCAACGCCTTTTCGACGCGAACCGCGAGCCAAATTGTCCAGGAGCACTTCAATGTGGGCGAAGGCAATCAGCCGGCCGGCCCGCTGTTTGGCGTGCAGTTCTCACAGCTACCGTGCTCGGATTTAAGCAATCGTTTCAGCGGAGCAATCGATTCCGGGCCCAAGCGTTCACCTTTGGGCCTATCTGCGGATCCCGGCGGATTTCCACTTTATAAAGACGGCGTGCCGGTTGGCGGTATTGGCATCGCCGCTGACGATACTTACGGTTTGGATTTGAACATCCAAGACACCGACGCCAATGTTGATGAGTTGATCGCGATAGCCGGCACCTTTAATTTTGGCGCGCCCAACGATCGCCGAGGCGACCGCATCACTGCTGACGGCAAAACTTTTCGCTATTCCGATGTCGGCTTTAGCGACCTGCAATCGCAACCCAGCGCCGCGCGCTTCAGCGCAGTATCGCCGGCCTTAGGCGCAGCCGTCGCGGTCACCGGCTATTCCACGGCCACGATTCGCGAAGGTTCAAGCTTCGGTCAGGCGCAATCCGGCATTCGCCCCGATACGCTCGACTACCCCGGCCTGGATGCCTTTGTGCTGGTGGATGCGGCCAACGTCGAGCGCTATCGGCCGCGCGCAGGAACAGACGGCGCAGGCGCGCTCACTGCAAACGAGTCGCGTGAAGTCGTGCGCCAAGCGCTCGCAATTGCCAACCGCGCGCGCGCACAAATTCGCCAACCCCTCGATTCGCAAGCGCGCGTAACGATCTCGGTAGTCGATAGCAATGGCGCCATACTGGCGATTGCGCGCACGCGCGACGCGCCCATTTTTGGAACCGACGTCAGTCTGCAAAAGGCGCGCACAGCCGGATTTTTTTCCAACTCCCGCGCAGCGGCTGAACTCAGCGCTGCGCCAAACGCGAGCTACCCAAGCGCTGATACGTCGAGCGTGCTGCAAAGCATCGCTCTCAGTTCATACGTGACCCAAACCCGCGCTACCTTGGGCAGCCCGACCGCGCTGGGCGACGGGGCGTTTGCCTATTCCAACCGCGCAATCGGCAATCTCGCACGCCCTTTCCTACCCGACGGCATCATCGGTGCCCCGCCCGGTCCGCTCTCTAAGCCGTTCGCGCAATGGAGCCCGTTTACAGTTGGCGTGCAGCTCGACTTGGTCCTTAATCGACTCGCTGGCCACGTACTGTTTGTGGCGGGTGCGGTGCCCACCGACGTCCCGCAAAACTGCACCACCGTCAACCGTATCGCCAACGGCATTCAAATTTTCCCCGGCTCGGTGGCTATTTATCGAGGCACGCAGCTCGTCGGCGCAGTGGGCGTTTCCGGCGACGGGATTGACCAAGATGACATGATCAGTTTTCTAGGCTTGCACAACGCTGGATTAGCGTTAGGCGGAGTCATTGGCCATGCTCCAATCGCTGTGCGTGCCGATCAAATTAACGTCCCAGGCGTGGGTCGATTGCGCTATGTGCAATGCCCGCAGGCGCCTTTTCTGGGTTCCAACGAACAAAACGTCTGCGCAGGAAAGTAGGCATGAAAACACTTCCACTTGCCGTACTCAGCGCCACCTTGAGCGTTGCCCTTTGCGCCCCGGCGGGCGCTAGTACGCTGCTGCAAAGCTTGGTGCTCCCAGCTTGGTACGGGCCAACTTTTGATCCCGATGAAAGCGCCGTCCCGCGCCGTCGCCCCGGTCACCCCGTACTGCGCAAAACTGTGCGCCCAAGTGATCCAAACCGCATCGCTCCAGCGGTAGTTGATCAAGTCGGTGAAATTTTGCCGGTCCCGGATCGCTGGCGAATCATGGAAGCGCTTGGGCAAAATTATCCGTGGTACGACCCTTACAACCAAAATATCTATAAAGCTGACAAGCCCATCCGCGACGGTGACTGGTTTCTATCAATCGTCGGCGTGTCCGACACGATCATCGAACCGCGCTCTATTCCGGTTCCGGTATCGCCAGTCACGTCAGCCGCCCCCGGCGACATCGATATTTTCGGCACCGGCGATATCACCATATTTGCGCAAACCTTTCTTGCCGGGTTTGTTTACTACAAAGGCAACACCACCTTTAAGCCACCCGACTGGGAATATCGTTTAACGCTTGGCCTGCAATACAACCGGGTGGATGCACGTGAAGATCGCTTATTGCAAGTTGATCCGCGCAAGGGCAATGTGCGTGACGATGGCTTTGTTGGGGTGCAAGAGCTATTCGTTGACCGCCATTTGCGCAACGTTTCAGATCGCTACGATTTCGACTCCATACGTATAGGCATCCAGCCATTTTCATCAGATTTTCGCGGATTTCTATTTCAAGACAGCCAGCTCGGCGTGCGCCTATTCGGCAATCGCAATAACAACCTATTGCAGTACAACTTAGCGTGGTTTCGGCGTCTCGAAAAAGATACCAATTCGGGCTTAAATTCGGTCACGCGTAAAATTCGCGACGACGACATCTTTATCGCCAATATTTACCATCAAGACTTGCCAACCCTAGGCTTCACCTCGCAAGCAACCATCATTTATAACCGCAACCGCGAAGACGATCGGAATTATTTCAATACCAATGGTTTTCTAGAACGCCCAGGCTCGATCGGCATTGAGCGCCCACGCGAATACGACGTGGTGTATTTTGGCCTCAACGGCGATGGCCATTTTGGCACCTACAACCTTACCACCAGCGGCTATTTGGCGATCGGCGAGCAAACGCCGGGCGTTTTCGTCAATGATAAAACCGATATCCGCGCCGGATTTCTCGCGGCCGAACTCTCGCGCGACTTTGACTGGATTCGAGTGCGTTTATCGGCATTGTGGGCGTCAGGAGATAGCGATCCTTACGATGATCGCTCAACGGGATATGACGCGATTTTTGAAAACCCAATTTTCGCTGGTGCCGATACTAGTTACTACATTCGACAAAACGTGCCACTCGTCGGTGGCGGCGGTGTCGCACTATCCGGCCGCAACGGCATTTTAAATTCGCTGCGCCCGAGCAAAGAAGAAGGCCAAAGCAATTTCGACAATCCCGGCACTCGATTGATTGGTGTTGGTGCCGATTTTGATCTGACGCCTGAATCACGGGTATCGTTAAATCTCAACCAAATCTGGTTTGACGATACCGCAATCGTGGAGGCGGCCAGAAATCAAAGCCCCATTGATCGCGAAATTGGCCAAGACTTATCGGTCAGCTGGATTTGGCGACCCTTTATGACGCAGAACATTGTTTTGCGCTTGTCTGCTGCTGGCTTACATCCAGGCGAAGGCTATGCGAATTTATATGGCTCGGGCGACTGGCAATATACCGTTCTCGGCAATCTTATTTTGACTTATTGAAGGCGCGCACCTGTCATGCCCCTGCCCTTTATTACCCGTTTAAGCGCGATACTCGTTTGCACCCTCACCCCATTGCTGGCAATCGCCGCTGAAGGTGAGGCGCCGCGCAATATCCAATATGTGACCCATCCACCTGCACCTGCAAGCCAATCGCAAGCACAAGCAGACAGCAAAACCGACGGTTGCGTCACCTGCCACACCCAAACAGATCAACCGACAATGCACGCCTCGCAGTCGGTCGTACTCGGCTGCACGGACTGTCACGGCGGCGATCCGGATGTGCGCTATGCGGGAACATCTACCTGGAAGGCAGAAGCAGTCAGCCATTTCATCTCCAAGGACGGCAGTAAAACCCTCACCGCCAAGCGCAATTTCCCGACCGACTATCGAAACGCGATGGACCAGGCGCACGTGTTGCCGCGCTATCCGAAATCCTGGAATTTTCCAGCCTCCAGAAACCCAGAGCGCTCTTACACATTGCTCAATCGCGAAGCGCCAGAATTTACACGCTTCGTCAATCCGGGGGATTTACGTGCCGCTGACGAAGCTTGCGGCGCCTGCCACGCGCAGATTATTGAGGCGGCAAAGCGCTCGTTGATGGCCACCTCAGTGATGTTTTGGGGCGGGGCTGCTTATAACAACGGCATCCTTCCGTACAAGCGCTATATTCTGGGCGAATCCTACACACGCGAGGGCAAAGCCGCGGGTCTGACCAATCCGCTTGAGGTCACTGCGCAGCACAAGTCCCGGGGCATTATTGAGAAGTTTCAAGCGCTGCCGTCTTGGGAAACGATCCCACCAGCCGATGTGTTCCGCGTTTTTGAGCGCGGCGGCCGCAACATTTCCAATTTGTTTCCAGAAACCGGCCTACCCAATGCTCTAGGCCAGATTCAACGTCTGGAGGAACCCGGTCGGCCGGATATCAAACAGTCCAATCGCGGCCCCGCCACCGGGCAACGCATTGCGGTACCAGTGTTGAATATCCATAAGACGCGCTTGAATGACCCGAATATGTGGTTTTCCGGTACCAACGACCAGCCTGGCGATTGGCGTCAGTCGGGCTGTACGGCGTGCCATGTAATTTACGCGAACGACCGCGATCCCCGCCATTCGGCCGGCTATGCGCAATTTGGACATTGGGGACAAACCGCCACGGTAGATCCGACCATTCCGAAAGGCGAACCGGGTCACCCCATCAAACACGCGTTCAGCCGTGCAATTCCAACTTCGCAATGCATGATTTGCCACATGCACCAGCCGAATATGTTTATGAATTCGATGCTCGGTTACACAATGTGGGATTACGAATCTGACGCGGAGCGGATGTGGCCTAAGAAGCAGCATTATCCGAGCGATAAAGAGCGCCACAAGACCCTTGAACGCAATCCCGAAGAAGCCGCTATTCGCGGCAATTGGCGCAATTTGAATTTCTTGTCCAAAATTTGGGAAGAAAACGATAAGGGCAAAGACACCACGTTCGCCGATTACCACGGCCACGGCTGGAACTTTCGCGCTATTTACAAGCGCGATCGAGAAGGTAATTTGCTCGATAAAGACGGCGGCCAAGTCTCCAACGATGATCCGAAGAAGTTTGATAAAGCGGTGCATATGAGCTCGATCCATGTAGACGTGGGCATGCAGTGCGTGGATTGTCACTTTAGCCAGGACATGCATGGCAACGGGCATATCGTCAGTGAAGTAGCGGCCGCGGTTGAAATAGGCTGTGTTGACTGCCACGGTAATGCAGATAAGTACCCGACACTCATTACTTCCAATGTGATGGCGGGCCCACAGGGTCAAAACTTGGCGCTGTTGCGCAACCCGGATGGAAAGAAGCGCTTTGAATGGATCAGCGGTGAGTTAATTCAACGCTCGCTGGTAACGCCTGGCTTGGAATGGAAAATGAGCTTGGTTAAGGATTCGGTTGATTCCGGAAGCTCGCATTACAATGAAAAGTCTGCACGTGCGAAGTTAATGAGTAAGGACACCGACAAGCAGAATTTTGGATTAGATGTAGCGTACGAGAACCGCGCGCATAAAGACGAGAACATGATGTGTTACACCTGCCACTTAAGCTGGACAACCAGCTGCGGCGGCTGCCATTTGCCGATTCAAGCCAACGAGAAAACCACGCGCCATCATTACGAGGGTGGCGAAACGCGCAATTTTGCGAGTTATAACCCGCAGGTCGCGCGTGACGACATGTTCTTTTTGGGCAAGCACGGGGAAGCAAAGAACTACGCCATTGCGCCAGTTCGTTCGTCATCCGCGCTGGTACTGTCGTCGACTAACTCGAATCGCGAGAAGATTTATATCCAGCAACCGCCGGTGTCCGCAGCCGGCTATTCAAGCCAAGCGTTTGCGCCACATTACCCGCATACCGAGCGCAAGACCGAGACAAAAACCTGCTCGGATTGCCATCTAAGCACAACCAAAGACAACAACGCGATTTTTGCGCAGACGCTGCTGCTAGGCACTAAGTTTGTTGATTTTATGGGCTTTAACGCTTGGGTGGGCGAATCAAGCGGAATCGCTGCGGTGCAGGTAACTGAATGGGATGAGCCGCAAGCAGTCATTGGCAGCTATTTACATCGATTCGCTTATCCCGACTGGTTTAAAGCGCACATCGATCGCGGCAAGAAGTTAACCAAAGCGCAGGAACATAGCGCAGGCGAAACCCAGTGTTTGCAATTGCGCGGTGAATACCTGTTTGCAGCAGAAGGCAAAAAGGGCATGCGCGTATACGATGCGGCGTCGATTGCCAATAAAGGCATCAGCCAGAAGCTCATCACCTCGCCCTTTTCACCACTCGGCCAAGATACCCATATTAAATCGACAAACGCAACTTGTGTGGTGTTACCAACCACGCAACCGATAGCGCCCTGGAAGAATGAAGGCGATCTGATGCGCAAAGAGAATCTCGAGCAACCTTTTCACCTGATTTATAACTACGCGTTCATTACCGATGCAGTTGAGGGTTTGATCGCGACCGATGTCAATACGCTGTCGGACGGCGAGCCGCGCAATAACTTTCTCGAGCGCCAGCTGACCTTTAATCCAAACGGCGCTCTGAATGGTGCTAAGCACTTAACCATTGCAGGCAATACGTTTTACATTACCACTGCAGCCGGTCTCGCTGTCGTTGATATGACCGAGCCACTAAAGCCTATGCTTAAATCGGTCATCAAGCTAACGGATCTACGCGCCACTGCGACCCAGTTCCGCTATTTATTGGCGTCCACTCAAGACGGCGTACAAACTTTTGACATCACCAATCCGGCTGAGCCGTTGCTCATTCCCGGTGCGCTGGTGAGCTTGCGCAACGCCCAGAAAATTCACTGGTCGCGCACCTATGCCTACGTGGCAAATGGCGCCGACGGCATCGCGATTCTCGATGTGAAAAATCCTGAAGCGCCGCGCCTGAAGCAGATGTTCAACGGCAACGGTGCCATCAATGACGCGCGTGATGTAACGCTTGCTTCCACCAACGCGTCGTTGTTTGCCTACGTCGCCGACGGTCGTAATGGCTTGAAAGTCGTGCAGGTTTTTTCACCCGGCACGCAGCCGAACTTTTACGGATTCAGCCCTGAGCCTAAACCTGAGTTGATTGCGACGTTCGCGACCAAGTCAGCAGCGTTGTCGCTGTCACGCGCGCTTGAACGCGACCGCGCGGTCGATGAATCGGGCGGACAAATCGCTGTTCTTGGCCGCCTCGGCTCGCGTCCCTTTAATCTCGTTGAGATGCAGCGTCTGTATCTCAACAGCGAAGGCAAGCCGTGGTTCGCCAGCGATAATCCAGACGCGCCAATCGCTACACGCTAAAGGCGGACTCTCTAAGCTGTCATTCTCGCGAATGCGGGGATGCAGCCTGCGTGCGATGTCCGCAATGATCTCCGCCTTCGGTGGATTAACGAATAACGCAATTCTTCTCCGGGATAACTGCGCTATCCCACCGAAATGATCGACTTCCACTATCCTATTGGCCCCGAGCTTGCCACCGCCCTGATATGTCTTCAAACAAAAGCCTTCCGCTGACCTACGCACAAGCGGGCGTTGATATTGATGCAGGAGCTGAATTGGTTGAGCGCATCTCACCGGCGGTTGCTCGAACGCGTCGGCCTGAAGTGCTCTCAGGCCTTGGCGGGTTTGGCGCGCTGTTCGCATTGCCGCCAGGCAAATACCATGCTCCCGTGCTGGTATCGGGTACTGACGGCGTGGGTACCAAGCTCAAGCTCGCGCAGACGTGGAACCGCCACGACACCATCGGCATTGATTTGGTTGGCATGTGCGTCAACGACGTGCTGGTCCAAGGCGCCGAAGCGCTGTTTTTTCTCGACTATTTTGCCTGTGGCAAATTGGATGTAACCACAGCTGCAACCGTGATCAACGGCATCGCGCGCGGTTGTGAGTTAGCCGGCTGCGCGCTGGTCGGCGGCGAAACCGCCGAGATGCCTGATATGTACGCGCCGGGCGACTACGACCTAGCCGGATTTTGCGTCGGCGCAGTTGAGCGCGCGATGCTGCTGGATGGCGCAAAAGTTGCCGCTGGCGATCAAATCATCGGGATTGCATCTTCCGGCGCGCATTCAAACGGCTATTCGCTGATCAGACGCGTACTTGAGCGCGTGAACGCGCGCCCCGATGATCTCATCGACGGCGACACGCTGGCCGATTGCTTAATGGCGCCCACCTCGATCTATGTCAAACCGCTGCTCGAGTTGCTTGCGACACAACCCGTTCATGCGCTCGCGCACATTACCGGCGGTGGCTTAAAAGAAAACATTATCCGCGTCGTGCCGACAGGCCTTGGCATTGCCATTGATGGCGCAGCGTGGCCGCGCTCGGCGCTGTTTAGCTGGATCAAAGAATCTGGATCGATTGCTGAAACCGAAATGCTGCGCACCTTTAACTGCGGGATCGGCATGACCGTCATCGTGGCGGCGCAAGATGTGGATCGCACGATCCATGCGCTCGGCCTGCTCGGCCTTAAATCTTGGCACATCGGTTTAGTCGAGCACAGCGATCACCTAACGGAACGCGTGCGCTTTTAAATGGTTACGCGCGCGCGTCTAGCGGTTTTAATCTCGGGACGCGGCAGCAATCTTCGCGCGCTGGTGCAGGCAATTGATGACGGCCAGTTAAATGCCGAATTAGTCCAGGTGGTGAGCTCCAAACCAGGGACCGGCGGCGCGCAATTCGCCCGTGAACGCGGCATCGCGGTAGTTGAACTTGACGCTAAGCAATGCCCGGATCGCGAAGCTTTTGACGCGCAATTAGATGCAGCGCTCGCGATGCAGCGCCCGGATTTTTATGCGCTCGCAGGCTTTATGCGGATTCTGACGCCCGCTTTTATTACGCCAAAGCTCGGTCGGATCGTCAACATCCACCCATCGCTCCTGCCGAAATACCCGGGCCTTCATCCACATGCACGAGCGTTAGCGGCTGGGGAACGCGAGCACGGCGCGTCGGTCCACTTCGTGACTTCAGAGCTGGATGCAGGCCCGGTACTCGCTCAGGTCCGCTGCGCTATTGCGGCGAACGACACCGAAACCAGCTTGGCGGATCGGGTGTTGCGCCTTGAACATAAGCTCTATCCACGGGCGCTTGAGCTGCTCCTTAGCGGCACAGTCGGTTGGTCGAATTCTGCTGCTACCTACCACGGTCGCCCCCTTTTAAATCCGCTGGATCTAGCGGCGCTGCCAATCGGATAACCACACTATGTCACTGAAATTATTAACCTTTAGCATTTTGTTTATGACAGGCGCATCCTTAAGCGCGGCCGAACTCTTGCTCAAACCCTTCGCACTCACCTATGCGGTTCTTGATAACGGCAAGGAGATTGGCGAGGCCAAAGTAGAGCTAAAGAAATTAAAAAATAAGCGCTTTAGCTACTCTTCCACCTCGGTGGGTACCGCAGGCTTAGCCGCGCTATTGGGCGGGAAAATTACCGAGAAGAGCGAGCTTGAATGGACCGGCATTGAACTTCGCCCGGTGAGCTTTACCTACGAGCAACACTTTGCGCTGCGCACACGCAAACAAAATGGCAGCTTCGATTGGGCGGCAAACACCGCCACCGGCAGCAATAAAGACAAGCGCTGGTCGCAGTCGCTAAAAGGACGCACTATCAATCGCCAGCTCGTTGATTTATTCGTTGCGCAATCGGTTGCCAGTGGCGAGGCGCAAATTCAATTTGACGTGCTTGATCGAGGCGATATCCGCCACTGGCGCTTTAAAGTGGATGGACCAGAAGAACTAATTACCCGCGCGGGCACATTTAGCACGATTCGCGTACTGCGTATCCGCGAATCGGAAGATGGCCGCGAAACGCGCATGTGGTTTGCACCGAGTTTGGGAAACATTCCGGTGCGCGTTTCGCATACCGAAAAAGATGGCCGTGGGCTTTCACTCGATTTAAAAGTGAAGCCGAAGGGCTAATTCAGCCAAACGATCGAGGCGTTGAGAGCAGTTGCAATGCACAACCACGCGATGTAGGGAATCAACATCCACGCCGCCCGTGGGTCAACGTCGTAAAAGCGCTTCGCTGTCAGCGTAACCGCCGCGATAATTACGATCAAAAGCACTAATGCCAGCGTGATGGCATGCGCGCCGAAGAATACTGGGGTCCATAGCGAATTGAGAACCAGCTGCGCGATGAAGGCATGACGAGCTTTCTCACGAAGGCGCCGAGGGGAGCGCAGGTTCGTCGACACTAGCCACATTGATGTGCCCATCAACGCATAAAGCACCGTCCAAACAGGCCCGAAAAGCCAGTTTGGCGGCTGAAAGGCAGGTTTTTGAAGCGTTTGAAACCATTCATCTGGCGGGAAAAACGCGCCAATTGCCGCCGCTCCGAAACAAATCGCCACCCACATTACCAGCCTTGAGAACGGACGATGTAACCTCGGCTTCAAGCCGAAACTGTCTACGTTACTGGTGGGGTGCGTTGTAGTATTCATCGCGTGGCTTCCCTAAGGTTACTGGAAGCACAACTCGAATCCAGTTTGCAGAATTGAGGGGTTTAAGAAGTAAAAATAGCGCTCAGGGATTCAGTTTCTAGGTGGCCGGCGATGCAAAGTGAGGGATAAATGGGCTTATGTCCTGGAGGAAACACTTGCCTTAGAACTTTGCATCGCCCAGCCGTAATAGAGACTTTAGTATCGAACCAGGCTTGTGATTCGGAACGTGAACTGCACGCCCCGAATCCAAGCACTTAAGACCTACTTCTGATTTTCTTGAGAAGTTTCCTCTATTTCCTCGCCAACTTCCTTGATGTCTTTTCCAGCGCCTTCGACGGTATGACATGCTGCGAGCAGCAACACGCCAAATGCGAGGAGAGTCAAAAGCAGAGAACGGAATGCAGAATTTTTCATGGGGTAGGCCTTTGGCGTGATGTGGTGGTCCAATTCTTACTCCCGAATACGCCAACAGCGTGATTCGGTGCTTAGTAATGATCAATCGCCGTGCCAGCTTTTTTTGTTCACGCATTTCGCGTAACCGTATGTTTTTTATAGACTTATTTTAGACAA
>Ga0105048_10003248_pt1 | contig 26617 bp, 21 predicted proteins | sample MAT05_FD_78382 | JGI IMG/M metagenome (GOLD analysis project Ga0105048, IMG submission 78382) | Freshwater microbial communities from Lake Fryxell liftoff mats and glacier meltwater in Antarctica - MAT-05 | ecosystem: Environmental > Aquatic > Freshwater > Ice > Liftoff microbial mat | place...
GATTGTTACCAAAACTGAATGGAACACTACAGCAGCGGGCAAGATGCCCGCGGTCCCAGGGAAAGACATAGCAAGAACACGCCATCGTTTCTTATCGCCACCACTTCTAATTCTCTTCGGGCCGCGAATCTCTGCACCTCCCAAGCTTGCTACTGGCGGTGTTTCACGTCAGAATCCGGTCACTGAATCCAGTTACCAACTCACTCAAGGGCACGTCCATGGCCAAAGCCGCCACGATATCCGCCACGCCTGCCGACCGTGCTGCTGAGCTTCGCAAGGAACTCGACCACCACAACCACCTGTACTACGTTGATGCCGCACCGGTGATTTCCGACCGCGAGTTCGACAGACTGCTCCAGGAACTCACCGAGATTGAGAAGGCGCACCCCGAACTCGTCACACCTGATAGCCCAACCCAGCGAGTCGGCGGCAAGCCGATCCCCGGATTCGTCGAAGTCACGCACAAAGTTCCGATGCTGTCCATCGAGAACAGCTACGACGAAGGCGACCTGCGGAAGTTCGACGGCGACGTGAAGAAGGCACTCGGCGCAAAGGCCACGGCTGAGTTTATGGTCGAACTCAAGATCGATGGCGTGTCGATGTCGCTCACCTACGAGAACGGCCTGCTCGCGCGGGCTGTCACTCGTGGAAGCGGCGAAGTCGGGGCCGATGTCACTCACAACATCAAAACGATCGCGTCCATTCCACTGCGGCTCGCGGCCGACAACCCGCCGAAAGTATTCGAGGTTCGCGGCGAGGTCTACATGACCCGAGCCGAACTCGCACGCATCAATCTGAAGCGAGCCGCCGAGGGTGAAAAGGCTTACGAGAACACCCGCAACACGACCGCCGGCACGCTGAAGTTGCTCGACCCGAAGGAATGCGCAAAGCGGAAGTTGAGCTTTTTCGCGTACGGCACAGGGGCGACCGACGGCGTCACCATCAAGTCGCAGGCCGAGTTGTTCACCACGCTGAAGGCATTTGGGTTCCCCGTGAATCCGCACACGAAACTTTGCGAGACGATTGACGAGGTCATCGCGTACTGCAAGGAGTGGGACGAGAAGCGGGGCTCCCTGATCTACGACACCGATGGCATGGTGGTGAAGGTGAACGACTTCGCTCAGCGAGAGCGAATCGGCTTCACGGCCAAGGTGCCGAAGTGGGCCAAGGCGTTCAAGTACGAGGCCGAGCAAGGGATTTGCAAGCTCACCGGAGTGGAGTTCTCGATTGGCAAGTTCGGCGAACTGACGCCGGTGGCACTGTTCGACCCGCCCGTGCGACTGGCGAACACCAACGTCGGCCGGGCGAGCATGCACAATGCCTCGTGGGTCGAAAAGATGGGGGTGCGGTACGGCGACACGGTCGTTGTCGAAAAGAAGGGTGAGATCATTCCGCAGGTGGTGGGGGTCGTCACCGAGTCGCGGACCGGGGGCGAGCAGCCGATCACCTGGCCACAGGAATGCCCGTTCTGCAAGGGGCCGGTGGTGAAGGAAGACAGCGGCACCAGTTACAACTTCGTCTGCGCAAACACGGGCGTCTGCCCCGGTCAACTCGCCAAGCGGATCGAGGGGTTCGCACGCCGGACACGGATGGACATCGAAGGACTCGGTCGCGAGGTCGCGATTCAGCTCGTCGATTCGGGGCTGGTGAAGTCGATCCCTGACTTGTACCGACTCACCAAGAAGCAGTTGCTCTCGCTGGAGAAATTCGCGGATACCAAAGCACAAAAGCTCCTCGATGGCATTGCGGCCAGTAAGGATCGTGGTCTCGCCCGGCTCCTTCCTGCACTGAGCATCCTGTACCTGGGCGAAGCACTGGCCGAGGTGTTGGTGGAGGAGTTCACGAGCGTCGATGCAATCATTATTGCCAAGCCGGAAGAGTTGGCGAAGGTGAAGGGCTTCGGCCCTGAGCGCGCCCGCTATATCCGTGAATACTTCGACAGCGACATCGGCAAGAAAGTCGTCGCGGAGTTGAAGGATTTGGGTGTCAAACTGACGCACGACAAGAAGGCCGCGCCAGTCGGCGGGTTGCCGCTGGCAGGGAAGACGGTTGTGGTCACAGGGACGCTGGTGAACTACGACCGCATCACGATCGAGCAGGCGATCAAGGACGCGGGCGGCAAGGCATCGGGGAGCGTGAGTAAGAAGACCGACTTCGTGCTCGTCGGCGACAAGCCCGGTAGCAAGCACGACAAGGCGAAGGAACTCGGCGTGAAGATCATCAACGAGGACGAGTTTCGCAAGTTGATCGGCGCGGCGTGAGGTCAGCTTTGGAGGATCACCATAACCATCAGGGAATGTTCAGCAGCGAGCAAGATGCCCGCGGTCCCAGGAATTGGTTTCCTTCCTGGGACCGCGGCCATCTTGGCCGCACAACCCAGGACGTTCGGTGAGTTTTGGAGGATCACCATAACCATCAGGGATTGTTCAGCAGTGAGCAAGATGCCCGCGGTCCCAGGAAGGAAATCCCGATCCTAGGTCTCCCCCCCACCAAGAGTCACTTCTTCTTGCAATAGCTCAGTGCCATCAGTGCGAATGCGGTGGCGAGGACCGGAACACCTTCGAGGAACGCCGTGTTCGAGTTCGCCCAGCTTCCGTCCGCCTTCTGCGTCTTCTTCAACTGGTCGAACAGTTCTTGCCGCCAGTCGTGCTTCACGCCCTTATCATCCACGAACGGTTCCTCCCCCAACGCGTCCATCGCCTTGGCGAAGGTGCCGTAGTAGTAGAACAACCCGCTATCCTTCTGCCCGGGGTTCTCGGTCACACTGTAGTTCTTGCGAACCCAGCCAATCGCGGCCTTCACGCGTGGGTCGTCCTTGCCGACGCCCGCGTACAGGAACGACTTCAACCCCGCGTAGGTCATCGCGCCTTCGCTGCGAAGCCCGCCGGCCGCCGTGCGTTTTGTGCTCTTGTCGTTGTCCTGATCTGCCGGGTTGTACACGAAGCCGCCCGCGTCGTCCTCGGCTGCCTTCCCCGCGAACGGTTGCTCGTTGAACTCGCTTTTCAGGTTCTGGCAACGGCTGACGTACACCAGGGCGTTCTTGATGGCGGGGTCGTCCTTCTTCACACCAGCCGCGAGGAGTGCTTCGACCATGAAGTGGGTGTTCGACAGGTCGGGACGTGTCTTGCCGTCGTAGCCGACACCACCGTGTTCGAGGCTCTTGGGGTCGGCGTCGTTCTGCAATCCCTTCACGAACTTCACTCCGCTATCGATCACCTTGTCGTACTTGCCGCCCGTGTTCAGTTCCTTGAACGTCATCAGGGCGAGGTTGGTCATGTAGTTCGCCTGCCCGCGCTGATACACGCCGCCGTCCTTCTGAACGTTCTTCTCCAGATACGCGACACTCTTGGCAATCACGGCGTTGTCGGCCGGCACGCCGTTTCGCAGCAGTGCTGCAACGATCAGCGCGGTCAACCCGGGTTCGCCCGCCTTCGGGAAGAAATCGCCACCGGCCTGCTGGGCACCTTTGAGGAACGCGAGTGCCTTGTCCACGACCGGTTTCAGGTCGTCGGCCGTCGGGGCCGTCCAGCATCGGCTCGGAAAAGCGGACACGGCAACGCCAGACACGGCAGCGGTCTTCATCCAGTCGCGACGGGTGAACATGCAACTCTCCGGTGATGAATGTGAATGCACGGTGGAAGTGAGCAATCCGCGTGCCCCAACGGAAACACGCGGTTCTAGCCAGGGTAGTCGTGCGACTGGCCCAGGGGAATGGGTAATCGGTAACCAGTGATGGTCAGTGTGTGGCCGCGACACGGCTCACACCGTCAGCACACGATCGCGCGACGCCACGGACCAGCGACCCACGATCTTCCCGCCTTCAGCGACCAGCACTTCCTTGTGGAGCGCGACCGTCGGGCAAATGTGCCCCGGCAGCGCGTACACCACGTCGCCGGGCTTGTACGCGGCCGCACCCGCCGTTTCCACGATGAGGTGTTCCTCGTTGTGCCCGACTGTCTTGTACTCCGGGAAATCGAGAAGCGTCACCCGCTTCTCCAACGCGGGGTCGGCGGCCACGGACTTGTTGCCGAGATCAAGCGTCACGCGGTCCGGTGTCGGGCGGCTAATCACTCGCGTGACCAGCACTGCTGCCGGGGTGATCCCCGCGAGGTCGGCATACTTCGGCCCGTAGCCTGCATCGTGCAGCACGAACGTACCGGGAGAGCACTCGATCCCGGGAACGTCGGTCATCGCCGCGTACACCGGGAAGCTCGGTGTGCCGCCGCACACCAGTCGCGGTACGGGAACTCCACACGCCTCGGCCTTCGCTCGCAGGGCGAGCACGGGTGCGATGAACTCGCGCACGGCCGCTTCGCGTGCTGCCCGATCAGGCTGGTTGTTGTGGCCGTCGTAAAGCTGGAAGCCGCTCGGGGTCAGGCCCGGGAGTGTCGCCGCAAGCAGGTACAGTGACAATGCACTGTCACCGATGGGGATACCCGTGCGATGATGGCCGACATCGAGGTCGAGCAGCACGCCAACCTTTACCCCGGCGGCGGCCATCGTGGCGGAAAGTGCTTTGGTCGCGTTTGCGTCGTCGATCAGAGTCGAGAACGCGGTGCCGGGATATTTGCGGATTAGCCCGACGAGGCGATCGAGATTTGGGCCGACAAGCGGGTACGCGATGAGCACATCGGGTGCGCCTGCGCTCGCGAGCATCTCGGCTTCCGCGATGGTGGCACACTTGTGCTTCGTGACGCCCGCGTCGAGCAACATTCGCGCGATCTCACGCGTTTTGTGCGTCTTCACGTGCGGGCGGAGCCGTTCGGCGCTTCCGGCCATCTCGATGACGCGGGCGATGTTCTTGCGAATGAGTTCCGGGAAGAAGACGAGCGATGGGCTGAACACGGTGGCCACATCGGAGAGGGCGTAGGCGGGGTGCATGGGTGATTCCAGAGGAGAAAGCCACGGTTACTAACTCGGGGCAGGGCCGTTCCGTGTTTCACGTTGGGTATGGTTTGGGATTTAGCCCTGGAAGGGCGGCGGATGGTAGCCAGGGGTGGAGCGAAGCGCAACCCCTGGTCTGCCAGCGAACCGAGGCAATCGGTTGCCGTGTGTTTCCGGGGTTGGGTTCACGTTTCCAGGGGTTGCGCTCGAAGATTCGCTCCACCCCTGGCTACCATCCGTCGCCCTTCCAGGGCTAAAAACCAAATCGCGCGATCACTTCTTCTCTTCCGCCTTCTTCAGTTTCATGAGCATTCCTTCGCCCTCCGACTTGAACTCCTTCGGTCGGTCGGTCCCCTTCTCCTGGAACACGATGGTGAGTTCGCCCTTCTCGACTTTGTAGATGCCAGGGAAGGTCATCCCCTTTTCTGGTCCGTCCGACGGCATGATGTCGATCGTGTGCGGCGTCTTCGAGGCATCGACCTTGATCTTGGCCTTCTTCTCATCCGGTCCGATGGTGATGCTGAAGTTCTCTCCCTTGATGTTGATCTTCAGGCTCTCCATGATCTCTTTCGGAGCCGGCTTGCCGCCTTTCTCCAGGGCGGTCACCGTGTAGGTGCCTTCCAGCTCCTTGAGGGCTTTCTCATCGGCCAGGACGATTCCGGTAAAGGCCACGACCATCAGGCAACCGGCAACTGCGAACCGTTTCATGGCAATCCTTCGTTGTGATGCTGGCAACGTATCGTGAATTCGGCAGGGCGTAGTGTACCCCGGAGTGCGTGGGAAGTGAACTTCCACAGGTTACTTTCCCATAACCTTGTCGAACATCGCGAACACATCGGGAAGCGCCTCGCGGACGATCACGAGATGCTCGACCCCCGGATACTCCTTGTAGGTCACGGCCTTCGCACCGGCGTCGGCCAGCGACTTCTTGAGTGCACGGACCGAGGGAAGCGCCAGCGCATCCTTGTCGCCGACGCCCACGAACACGGGCAAATCCGTGAGGGCCGCGGGCTTCACGAGTTTCCAGCCGCCACCCAGTGCCGCGACACCCGCGTACTTCCCCGTCGCGGCCAGATCGAGCGCCTGCATCGCCCCCATCGAATGGCCCACGAGAAACGCGTGCTTCCGGTCCAGCGGGTAACGCGCCGCGAGTTGTTCCAGGATCGTCTCGACCGGCGGACCGACGAACCCCAGGCCACTCTCGGGCGCGATGAGCACCCAGCGCCGCTCCTCGCATTCCTTGACGATCCGCCCCGCTCCATAGGCCTCGAAGAACGTGTTCGCCCCAACGCCCGCTCCGTGCAATGCCACGACCACCGGCACCGGTTTCGATTTGTCGAGCCCCCTGGGGATGTACACACGGCACGCGACTGACTTCCTTCCCCCAAGTGGCACCGAGAGCCAGAACTGTCCGTGCTTCACGGGCGAGTAGAACGGTTTGCCGTCGAGCATCGTCTCGGCGTTTGCGAGCAGCCCCGCGGCGGGAATGTCGGTATCGGGCAAATCCCCGGCCGCGAGTCCCGCGAGCAACTTCGCCCGATCGCGGATCGTGGTCTGTTCCAGTGTCGCAAGCTGTTCCCAGCCACTCGCTGCTGTTGTGAGCGCCGCAAGTCGTTCCTTGAGGTTGGCGACTTGCGAAATCCCGATTGCCATCGGTCGCAGTTCCTTCGCGCCGTCGGCGAGGAAGTACAGTTTCCGGTCGAGTCCGCGTGAGTCCCCCATCGGCGGCAACGGCACCTTCACTGTGAACGGGAACTTCTGCGGCTTCACGGTCATCACGTCCTTGTTCGTGAACCACAGTTGCAGTTCGAGCGCTTTGGGAGGGTCGCCTTTGACCGGGTAGAAGGGCTGAATCGTGACGGCGATTTCCTTCGCGTTCGAATCCACGAGGCGGGTTGTTGGAGCCGCGTAGAGGCTCCACACCCATTGCCGGGTGGTCGAGGGACCAACGTCGGTGCGGAGCGCGAATGCGGCGAGGTCGAGCGTGCGGCCGGCTTCGCCGAGTTGAAGCGAGAAGAACTGTTTCGTCACATTCGGGAGCAATGCAAGAGCGCGATCGTGCGCGGCGGATTCGTCGAACTGTTCCCAGGCGGCCTCGAATCCCTTCAATCGGCGACCGAGTTCGTACCGCTCTTGCTGCGCCTGGACCGTAGCGGGAATCGCGAGGAGCAAGACAACGGAGAGGAGGCGTAATTGGGTGCACCGCCATTCACGGGGAAAATTGGGTTTGGGAGGGCGAGGCTCCTGCCGAGCCGTTGGCCTGCGGCTCGGCAGGAGCCTCGCCCTCCCGAGCTTGAACCAAGATCTTTCACATGAATGGCAGAGAGCCCGTATTTGTAGCTCCACGGAATCCACCTTGAATCGTGTCGGGTGTAAAAGTTACAACTACGCCGGGGGAACTCTCTGCGATCCGAAAAGGACTTCAATTATGACGCGCTACCTGTGCTGGGTCGCGGTGTTGGGGATGTTGGCTCTACCCGACTGGGCTTCGGCCTGTTGGCCACGCTGGGTTGCTCGCCACAGCTATTACGACCAGCCTGTGTACCCAGTTTATCCCGTGTATCCCGAGTGCTGCCCGCAGCCTTGCTGCCCGCCGCCGGTCTGTGCGAACCCGCCCGTTCCAGCTTACCCGATGGCTCCGCCGCGAGTCGAAGCTGTTCCGAAGGCCGCACCCGCACCGTCGGGAATGGGAGCAGTTTCGCCACGAAAGATGCCGCAGTCACCGGTGCGCCCCGCGAGTGGCACCGACACCGCGATTTCGCCGGTGGTGCCTGCCACGCCTTCACCCAAGAAAGCGGACGCACCCGCTGCGGTATTGACGGAACCATCACCGCTGCCCAAGTTCCCGGTCGTCGATATTCCGAAAGACCTGGGAGTGCTACCGAAGCTCGACGTGCCGAAAACCCCGGACTTCGCGCCGATTCCGGTGCCGAAGGAGATGCCCAAGGAGAACGTGCTGCCCGCGGTTCCCACACCCGCTCCGCCACTCCCCGAGGGATTGATTCCATCGCCGGCAGTCCCGGAAATCCCGGACCCGACGCGACCCAGTTCATTGCCGTCGCTGACGCTGCCGCCCGACTCTCCGACCGCGCCGAAGAATTCGACTTCACGTTCCAGCCCACTGACAGCAGAACGCCAGGGCGAGACCACGGTCAGCGTGTTCCCGGCGCAGGCTGCTCGCGGCGAGTTCCACGGCGAAGGGTACAAGTCGGTCGGCTTCTACAATCACACGGCCCGCGACATGAACCTGACGATCGAGGGCCAGGCGGTGAAGCTCCCCGCGAAGTCGTACCTGTACGCGAAACTCGGCCCGACGTTCACCTGGGGCCACGGCGATAGCCCGCTCGTTCGTGAGGCGGTGCCCGCCGGAGCCAGCGGCGTGGATGTTGTGTTCCGCGACTGATGCATAATCGGCGAAGCGAGCCACGGGGTTCACCCCCGTGGGTGGTGCCTGACTTCTCCAAGACCACGGGGATGAACCCCGTGGCTCGCCGATGCTCCGGAATGATTGCACTTCTCTCCACCTTCACTCCCGGTGAGGGTTGCCGAACTACAACAACACCACTCCCAACCTTCCGCAACGATCAGGCTGCACAAGGACACCCCATGAGTTCGCCCACGCCGGATTCGTTCCCCGCGGTCACGATGCCCCATTCCGCCACGCCCCTCGCGTGGCGATTCGGGATCGCCGTGGGAGTCGCCGCACTGGTCGGCATCGCTTACGCATCGCAATCCGCACCGGCGCAGTTCCGCTCCGGTCTCGGCATCATCGGGTTCATCGGCATCGCGTGCCTGTTCTCCTCGAACCTGCGAGCCGTGAACTGGCGAACCGTCGGTGCTGGGCTTGCGTTGCAAATCACGCTTGCCGTGCTGATCCTCCGTGTGCCAGCGGTCTTCGACATGTTCCGGGCGATCGGCGAGGTGATCCAGAAGTTCATCGACTTCACGAACGAGGGTGCCGGGTTCGTGTTCGGCCCGCTCGCCAACGATAAGGCGCTCGAAAAAGGACTCGGGCAGGGGAACGGCTTCATCTTCGCCGTGAAGGCGTTGCCGGCGGTGATCTTCGTGTCGTCGTTCTTCACGGTGCTGTACTTCCTGGGCGTGCTGCAACTGATCGTGAAGGCATTCGCCCGCGTCATGGTGTGGGTGATGGGCACGAGTGGGGCCGAGACTTTGAGCGCGACCGCGAACGTGTTCATGGGCCAGACCGAAGCGCCGCTCATCGTGAAGCCGTACATCCCAAAGATGACGCGATCCGAACTGCTCGCGCTCATGGTCGGCGGCATGGCGACCATCTCCGGTGGCGTGATGGTGGCCTACGTCGGGATGCTCAACCAGATCGGCATGGGCGATCAGGCGGTGGCAATCCTCGCCACGTCGGTGATGGCTGCCCCGTGTGGGCTGTATGTCGCGAAGATTCTCGTGCCCGAGACGGAGACGCCGGTCACCCGCGGCGAGGTGAAGACCGATATCCCGCGGACGCACGCGAACGTGTTTGACGCCGCGGCCGACGGCGCCTCGCAGGGGATGATGCTCGTCATCAATATCGTGGCGATGCTGATCGCGTTCATCGCGTTCGTGGCAATGTTCAACCACCTGTTGTTGAAGCTCGATGAAAGCATGGGATTGCAGGCATCGCTCGGGCTGTCGGGGCCGCTGAGCCTGCAACTCATCTTCTCGTGGGTGTTCGCGCCGGTGGCACTGCTGATGGGCGTTCCGGTGGAGGATGTGCCGAAGGTCGCGGAGTTGCTGGGAACGAAGCTGGTGCTGAACGAGTTCGTGGCGTACCTCGTCATGTCGCAGAAGTTCGCCGGGCAACTCGACCCTCGCTCCGTGGCACTGACGGCATTCGCGCTGACGGGTTTCGCGAACTTCGCCTCGATTGGGATTCAACTTGGTGGCATCGGCGTGATGGCCCCGGAACGTCGCGGCGACCTGGCGAAGCTCGGCGTGCTGGCACTGATGGGCGGCTTCCTGGCGACACTCATCAACTCGGCCGTCGCGGGGTTGCTGATGTGAGTCCGGCGAGCCACGGGGTTCATCCCCGTGGTGTTTGGTGATGTCAGACACCACGGGGATAAACCCCGTGGCTCGCCAGTGGGTCACTTCTTCAAGTATTTCTCGAACCACGCGAGATCCCATTCCATCTTCGCGACGCGGTTGCTCAGCTTCGTGAGGCCGTGCGGCTCGCCCGGATACACCAGCAACTCCGTCGGCACCTTCACGTACTCCTTCAGCGCCCGGTGCAGCATCCGGCTGTGGCCCGGTGGGCAACGCTCGTCGCCGCCACCCACGTGAATCAGCGTCGGCGTCTTCACGTTGCCGAGGCCATACGTCGGCGACGTGGCCTTGTACACGTCCGGCGTCTCCCACGGCAGACCCTTCTTGAACACCTTCGGATACGCCGGTTCGTCGTTGAAGCCCCATTCGGAAACGGTATCCACGATGCCGGCCCCGCTGCTGGCCGCGCGAATCTTCACCGGCGAGTCCTTCAGCGTGATGAGGCAGTTCGTGAGGTAGCCGCCGTTGCTCCAGCCCATCACGGCGACGCGGTCCGGGTCGGCAATCCCCTCCTTGATGAGGTGCTGAATCCCCGCGAGGATGTCCTTCACTTCGATGTCGTTTTCGCGGCCGATGAGGTCGGTGACGAACTTGTCGCCATAGCCGGTGCTGCCGCGGTAGTTCGGGCACAGCACAGCGTACCCCTTCGCGGCGAAGTACAGCCGCCCGTTGTGTGGGTCGAAGCGGAGATCGTTGTAGCTCGCGGTGGTTGGCCCGCCGTGAATCGCGACGACCAGTGGCAGCGGCTTGTCGCCCTTCTTCCAGCCGAACGGCAGTTCAAGCGGCCCGCCGACCGTGGTGCCATCCGGTGCCTTCCAGGTGACGTGTTCGATGACCGGGAGTTTCCAGGTTTTCGTGTGCGGGTTAGAGTCGACGAGTGTAATCACGCGGTGCGGTGGCCCCTTCAGATTCGGCATCACGGCAGCGAGGAATGCAATTTGGCTTGACGTGCCTCGTACCTCGATAAAGCCCGTCAACGCTCGACGTTTCGGGAATTGGACAGCGTAGTTCACGACACCTTTTTCAAATGGAATCTCTAACTTGCCTATCTCATTCGTCGCGAGGTTGGCGCTGTCGAATTGAACGTCTCCGTGTTCGTCGCCCAGGAAGCCAACTGTTTGATTCGTCAGCCACTCCAAAGGTGAGCCGTAGCCACGGACGTGGCGGTTATCCCGCTTGAGCAACCGTGTCGACCATGCGGCATCCTTTAACTCGCCCATGATGATCTCCGTCGGGTAAGCGTCGAAAATCGCACAGAATGCGAAGCGGGTGCCGTCGGGGTTCCACGCGAGGTGTTCGAGCCAGGCGTGCGGCGACGAGGCCTTCTCGCGATACACCTCCGTCGGTGGCGTCGTGATCACACCACGGGGCGCTGACGCGACCCCGCTCGCTTCCCACACGTCCACGCGGCTTTCGCCCTCGGACTTCAGCACGGTGTCGTCGAACGCCGACACCATCGCGATCTTCTTGCCGTCTTGCGTCACGGCGAACTCGCGGATGTATCGCTTGTCGGCGATCACCTGCTCGGGCTTGCCTTCCTTCTCGATGCGGAACACTTCGCTGACCGTGCGCTTGCCGAAGCCGTACTCGGGGTTCGCGAACTTCTTGCGGAGCGCGGCGAAGTCGTCCTCGTCGGTCGTGGTCGCATCGATCGAGTAGAACACGGCGTCGGCCTTCGGGGCGTAGTCGTAGCCGACCACGCCGGCCCCAATCTTCGTCACCGCGACCGGGTCGCCGCCTTCCAGCGAGACCTTCCACACCTGCGTCTTGCCGTCAAGCGGCGGTGCCTTCTCGCCGTCCTTCTTGCGGTTGGCGAGCGCGTAGATCGACTTGCCGTCGCCGCTCCACTTCGGGTGGCGTTCGTTGGCGCGATCCTTCGTGAGTTGCTTCGGCTTCCCCCTGCCGTCGGTATCGACAACCCACAGGTCGGTGCGGCGGTTGTCGGCTTTCTTGTCCCACGTCGCGAGGCAATACGCGACCTGCTTGCCGTCCGGCGACACGGCGATTTCCGTGATGATGTTCACGCTCGCGTAGTCGTCGGGCGTGATGTCGTGGGTGCGTTCCTGGGCGTCGGCGAAGCCGGATGCGGCCTGGACGACGACGAACAGCAACAGAGCACAGACGCGGCGCATTGCGGAACTCCCGGTTTTTGGCGAGCGTCGAGGCGTTAGCCCGACGGTGTCACCCTGACCACTCTACCGGGGGACGCACGTCCGTCGCTCGCCAAATCCGCGTCAATGTGAAGGTGGTTGGCAAACCCCTCCCTGAATCGGGAGAGGGGCAAAGAGCTCCGATGTTTGAAGCCCATCCCGCTTCAAGTCCGGAAGGCCTCAAGTTCGGCGTCAGCGGATCGGCTAATCTTGCAAACTTGGGCGGGCCGTCACTTGGGCGGGCCGTCACTTGGGCGGACCGTCACTTGGGCGGACCAGGCGACTTCTTGTTGTCCGGCAGTTCAGCCGGAGAAAGGTCTCGGTACTCCAGGACAAACGCTCCCTTCCCGACCTGATCCTGGCGGACCGAGAACGCCACCAACAGCCGGCTATTGGCGTCGGATGGGTCTCCGGTGAACTGGCCGCCCATCGCCCAATCGTTCACCCCCACCCGGGCCGTCCCAGCAGCCCGGGTCGTCTGGCCGTCGGGCGTACGGAGTTGGAAGTCGCTCTGCTTGGCCTCGTACTCCTTCGCCCCCTTCAATCCGCCCTTCACCCACAGCGCGGACCCTGCGAACTGGACCTCAACGACCAGCCACTCCTTTCCGGCCGGGTCCACCATCATGATCTTCCCCTCGGTCCCCGAAAGCGGGCCAGGGGTGGTGTACCATCGCAGCACCTGTGGCGCCGGGCGCGGGGCCACAGGTGCTGACGGGTCGGTCGGCTTGCCGGACCCGCACCCTGCCACCATTGCGGCGCATACAGATAAGGCGGTGCAGGCGAAGAGCGATGAGTGTAAGTACATGGCAGGTGTTTCCGGGAAGAGGCGGCAACCCGATCTGACTGGAGACGTTATCTTACTGGAATTTGACCACAGGGTGAAACAGGCAAAACCCGCGACAAGGTAGCCTCCGCGTTGGGGGTCAGTGATCGGCCTAAGCCGGACTACTCACGGAGCGTGGACTCTTCCGTTGGGGTCGGATATAGTTGGAAATTGCGGGTAACTGTTCCCGCTTGACGCCGAACACGATTGCAGCCCCGACCCGACCCGTCTTGGTGTCGTCGCTCAGAGTTCAACTCCGACGCGCCCAGGATCGTCCGCCAGGTGTCGCCATCCGGCAGAAGCCTCTCGGCTCCGCCTGTTCGCACGTCCCCCTGCCCACCGGTCAGGTGCGGGGGAGCCGATTCTTTTTCCTTCAGTGCGGCCAGACCGGGCCGTGGGGGCTAGTCGTGGGCAAGAAGTTATACGTCGGGAACCTCGGCTGGGGGGTCACCGACAGTCAGTTGCAAGACATGTTCGCCGCATACGGAACAGTCGTCTCCGCGCAAGTCATCATGGATCGCGACACCGGTCGCTCCAAGGGCTTCGGCTTCGTCGAAATGGGAACCGACCAGGAAGCACAGGCCGCGATCTCGGGTATGCACGGCCAGATGGTCGAAGGCCGCCCGTTGACCGTCAATGAAGCCCGGCCCAAGGAAGGCGGCGGCGGTGGCGGTCGTGGGGGCGGTGGTGGCGGCGGCGGTCGTGGCGGCTACGGTGGTGGCGGCGGCGGAGGCGGCTACGGCGGCGGCGGCGGTGGGGGTTACGGCGGCGGTGGTGGTGGTGGCGGCGGCCGACGCTACTGATGTGAGTGAACCGGTCAGGCCAGCCTGACCGGTTCCTTTCCTGGTTACTTCAGGTCGAACAGCAACACATCGGCCACATCATCTCCTGTTACGCGGATCTCGGCTTCATCCTCAATCGCGACGGCATCGCCAGCGCTGAGCTTCGTGCCGTTGACCGTCACGGCTCCGGTGGCCACGTGAACGAACGCCGCTCGGCCCGCGTTCAATTCGTGCGAGACCGATTGCCCGGCGGTCAGCTTCGTCTGATAGACACGAGCGTCCTGATGGATCGGCAGCGAACCTGCTTCTGCTGCGGGCGATGCAACAAGCCGCCACGTTCCGGCCTTCTCCGCATCGGTGAACAACCGCTGCCCGTAACTTGGCGTGTGTCCCTTGCGATCCGGGAACAGCCAGATTTGCAGCAGGTGAACCGGTTCGGTGTCGGACGGGTTGAACTCGCTGTGCGTGATGCCGGTGCCGGCGGTCATCACCTGCCATTCCCCGGCGTGGATCACTTCGCCGTTGCCCATGCTGTCGCGGTGTTCGAGCTGGCCGCTCAGCACGCAGGTGAGGATCTCCATGTCCCGGTGTGGGTGCGTGGGGAAGCCACCACCGGGCGCAACGCGGTCATCGTTGATGACACGCAGCGTGCGGAACTGATGTCGCTTGGGGTCGAAGTAGTCGCCGAAGGAGAACGTGTGTCGGCTGTCGAGCCAGCCAATGTTGGTCGTGCCGCGATCGGCTCCCTTGTAGAGCGTGAGCATTGGTAAACCCTTTGGTGTCGCCCAGGTCAATTGGCGACAGCACTGGATACCGCTCAGCGTGGGACAGCTTTCAGCGACCGCCGGCCGAGATCATGTCGTGCATTCCGATCCCGAGTGCGGTTGCGGCTGTGATGCTCAGAACCAGGATGAGGAAGCCGAATGTGCGGGTCGCCTTGATCTGCCACCACATGAAGATGCCGGAGATGCCCCAGAAGACCATCACGAACGCCATCACGTCCACGATCACGGCCCAGTACCACTTCGCGTTCTGCTCACCGGGGTAGCCGTGGGCGAGGTGCATTCGCGTGAGGAACCGGCGTGTCGAGAGTTCATCGGGCGGGGCGACATCGTCCGCAGGTTTCCCGGTCACGGTTCCCGCTTGCGCGTTGTACGTGACGGCCCAGGTCTTCGTTCCATCAGACATCAGGAAACTGAGATCCGGCACGCTCGTGACGGTGACCTCCCCGCCCGGGAACCCCGTGCGTTCGAGAATCGTTGGCACGCTCGCCTTCACACGCTCATGGAGCGGCGACTCAAGTAGCGTCTCGGCGGGCTGGCTCGGTCGTGGTGCGCCACCCTTTTCGCCTCGACCAACTTTACCAGTAGTTGGTCCACCCGGTCGCCCTGACCCAATCGCGAACGGTGCCTTCTCAACCGTTGCGGTTGGGGTTGCTGGCAGCGCGCGACTTCGGACCGTGCCGCCGCTGCCGGTCGCGTCGAGCAACACCGACACTTCTCGGCCATCGGCTTTCACCGTGGCGAACGCGAACTCGCGGGTGTACTTCACTTTCTCGGGTTGCACGATTTGGTAATCCACGGGCGGGGTCGCCCTCGTTCGTAACACCGTCACGACTTGCTGTGCGATCTCTGTGGGAGTTGGCAACGATTCCATCGGTGTGCCCGCGAGCGCCGACCGATCGAACGTGGTGGTCGGAGCGTCCGCGAACGCTTCGGGATGGTTGAACAGGAAACCCGTGGAGCCGTAGAGGATGGCCCACGGAAGGAGGAACAAGCCGAGATACAGGTGGCCACGCCGGACGACGTGCATCACCCGTTTGCGAAGCGGGCGACGTTGCGGAGCGGGCAATTCGCTGGTCGAGTCTGACGCCGCTGGTTCTGCAATGCTCATCGTCGGGACTCCGCGAATGTCAGTAGTCGTTCCCAAGGACTTCGCCACCGGAACGGGTGCCGAGTCCCCGCCAGGTGGTGAGCGTGACAGAGTTCGTGACGAACCGCACCGAGCCATCCATGAGGACGACATTGACGCCACCGGGGTGGAAACTGCGGGCGGTGACGGCTGCGTAAGTGTCGCCGAGGTTTGACTCCGTGGCCGAGACGTAGTCCACGTCATTGCCCGAGACCGTGACCACAGTGTTCGGCGTAAACACCGTGGTGAACCCGGCCTCGTGGACCTTGCCGTCCACCCACTCTACGTGAGTGAACTTCGTCGGGTCGAACGCGGCGATCGGGTACGCGGAGATCTCGGCCGGGGTCGCGGGCGGGGAAGGCGGCGTCGCGTACGTTGTTGTGTTCGCTGACAGCACCACACGAGGCGTGAACGCTTTCACCTCCGCGAGGCCCGCCGTGTTGCTCATCCCGTCGCTGAAGTCCTGGGGGCCAAGCGTGCGGGTCGGCGAGAACGCCCCGTTACCGTATTGCATCCCACTGGCCTTCTTCGTCAGGATGCCCCAGTTGCCGAGGTTCACGGCGTATGTCATCGGCCAGTGCTTGTTCCCGTATGTGGGGTCGGTGCCGTAGCCCTTGTCGTTCAACTCGCTCGGGCACATGAACGTACCGACACGCTTGGACGTGACGGCTGGCTGAGCATTGTACGACGTGTTCAAGTCGATGCTCTTGGAGAGGTTCTCCTGCTCGATGAACGGCAGGATGCGGGCCTGAGCCGACCAGGCGACTGTGGCGGTTACGGTGGCGCCGTTGTATGTGTAGACGCCGTTGGGCGGCAGCCCATTGTTCGTGTCCATGTACCCGTGCATGGCCAGGCCAAGTTGCTTCATATTGTTCGCGCACTTGATTCGGGCGGCCGCCTCGCGAACCTTCTGTACGGCGGGTAACAACAGCCCAATCAGGACCGCGATGATCGCAATCACAACCAATAACTCAATGAGCGTGAAACCCTTCTTGCGTGTCATTCGTCGCCCTCGTATTGGTTTGGTTGAGGATCAGTAATCGTTGCCGAGGACTTCGCCGCCAGCCCGGCGTGACATCGGATTCACTTCTTCGTCTTTCGGGCCTTGTCGGCCAACTTCTTCTGGGCCTCGGGGTCCAGGTTGTTCAGCACATACGGGTCGGCCTGGTCCTCGGCCGGCATCTTCACGTATTGCTCCCAGGTGACCTTCTTGGCCGGGTCGGTGGTCGGGGCCGGTGCACCTCCGCAACCTGCGGAGGCGAGCACGATCACGAACAGCCAGGCGGTCGTCGATTTCCAAATCATGGTGATGCCCCTTCTTCAGTTATTCGAGGGTAACAACTTCACCGCCGTTGCGGCTGCCGAGCGCCTGGTACGCTTCGTGCGGGATTGACTGGCGGATTAGCCGGGTGGACCCGTCGGCCAAGACGAAATGCACCCCCTGCGGGTGCACACTGCGGAACGCATACGTGGCCCGGTTCCACCAGTCGCTTGCCGTCGCGGCAGGCGCGGGGTTCGGCTCGTCGAGCGTGTTCATCGGGGTGTTCGTCCAGGTCCACGAGACGAACGGGTGGCCGTGGTGCCAGAAGGTTCGCCCGGTCCGCGGTTGCCCGGCGTTCGCTCCGGAGGTGTACGTCCAGCCGCGGATGACCCAGTGCATCTCCCCGGCTAAAAGGGTGTTTGAGGTGCCGTCGGTCACCCCGGTCAGCGTCACCCTCCCGTGGATGGCCGGGATGATCATTCCGTCCGACTTGGAGGCGTACAGGTGGATGGCCGGGTCCACAACTCGGTTGCCGGCGCAAAAGCCGTAGCTGCTCCAGCCCGGACCGGGGTCCGGTGACGGGACCGGCATGGCCGGGGCGATGAACGTCTTCACCGGTTGCTGCGTGAGGGTCAGGTTGCTCCACCCGTCCGGCCCGGGGGTAGGGTCGGAGTTGGACAGGTTGGGCTGCCACCGCTTCGAGATGGATTCTTGTTCGAGATACGGCAGGATGTCGGTGAATGCGCTGTACAACCGGGCGTTGGTGGCGCTGCTCGAGGTGCTGCCTCCCGCCGCCTCGGCGTAGTTGGCTGACGGGAACCGCTCCTTTATGTCGTGGAACATGTGGGTCGCCAGCCCGATCTGCTTGAGGTTGTTCAGTGACTGGGTGCGGGCGGCGGCCTCGCGAACCTTCTGCACGGCGGGTAGCAACAGTCCGATCAGGACCGCGATAATCGCGATCACAACCAACAACTCAATCAGCGTAAACGCAGCACGGCGCATGGCATCGTCCCTTCAAGGAGTTTGGAAGGAGTAACGAGCCGCATTGCGACGGATGGTGAGCGATCGGCAGGTGGGATCAGGGCCGATCGCGTTCCCGAGCGTTGGCTGAGCGAGCTCCCGACTTGAGACTCAAGGTTCTCAAGGCCGGATTCTTGATGAGACAAAATCTCAACAAGTGGCTTTACATTACGGTCGTTTGCGGTAGTGTCAAGCGTATCGATTGAAAAAGCTGTGAATCACTGCGGATTCCGGGAATTCGTCTGTCTGGAGTCACTGTTGACACGGCATCTCACGCGGTTGGGGCCGCAAGGAACGCGCAATGGCCGAATCCGAACCTGAAGAGAACGAGGAAACGCCCTCGGGCGAACCGCGAAAAGTGCTGCGTGCCGAGGAGCTCTTTGGAGAGAGCCGCGAGGTGTGGATTGAGCTAGAAGGCGTGCGCTATCGTCTGCGAATCACCCGCCGCGGTAAGCTGATTTTGCAGAAGTGAACTGCGATTCGTTACCGCTTCTTTGCGGTCACGACACGGTGCAACTTGGCGTCGTCTTTCAGGGTTGGTCCCACTTCCAACTCGGCCTGCTCCGCAAGAAGTGCCCGCACATCGGCATCCTGTGTTGACCCGATTTCGAGCAGCAGTTTTCCGCCCGGCTTCAGGAATGGAGCCACCGTCGCGGCAATTCGGCGATAGAACGCGAGGCCGTCCGCACCGCCATCGAGTGCCACGCGCGGTTCGTGGTCGCGCACATCCGGGGCCAGCGACGCAAACTCGTGACCGGCGATATACGGCGGGTTGCTCGCGATCAGGTCGAACGTGCTTCCCGCGGGCAGTGGTGCGAAGAGGTCGCCTTGCAGGAACGTCATGCGATCCGCGACACCGTGCTTCGCCGCGTTTCGATTCGCCACAGCGAGCGCATCCGGTGAGATGTCGATGGCTGTGACGTGCGAGTCTTTCTTCTGGTGAGCGATGCTGATGCTGATGCAACCGGAGCCGGTGCCGATGTCGAGAACCGCGGGAGCGGTTCTCGATTTCAGGAACGCCAGCGCCTCGGCGACGAGGGTTTCCGTATCCGGGCGAGGCACCAACACAGCAGGCGACACCTCGAACGTCAGCAGGTAGAAGTCGCGGTATCCCACGAGGTACGCGACGGGCCAGCCTGCCACGCGCCGCTGGATGAGTTCCTTGAACCGGTTACGGTCGGCAGTAGATGGTTGCTGATCGAAGTTGACGTGGAGATCGACCTTCTTGCAACTGAGGACGTGCGCGAGGAGGAGTTGCGCATCGGTCTTGGGGCTTTCGATCCCCTTCGTCGCCAGGAAATCCGTGGTCCAGGCCAGCAGCGCCTTGATTGTCCAGACAGTGGGCATCGGTGCGGTATCGGCCATGAATCCATTCTCGGTTTGGACCCCAACGGGGTCACCGTTAATAGCCAGGGGTGTCAACCCCTGGAGCGTGTCAGTTATTATGCACGCTGCAAGGATGGTGTAACAGGGCGGTTGCGATCAGTCCCAGACGTATTGTTCGTCCCATTCGATTTCATGTCGACGAAGCAACTGACGAAACTCGGTCTGAAACGATTTCTTCGCGTGGTGTTGTTTCTGGTTCGCGAGATAGGTTTGGACTGCCGGGATGTTGGAATAGCTGACTGCAAATGCTCCATACCCGGATTGCCAGTTGAACGCTGCCAGTTCCGCGAATGAGTCGTGAATCCACCTCGACGAGTTCGACTTCACCAACTGGACCACGGCTGCAACACTCAGTTCCCGACTCATCGAAACCAACAGGTGAACGTGGTCGGGGATGCCGCCCGCCGCGATCAAGGCACATTTGCTTTTCCGGAGCGTGCCACCGATGTATTCATAAAGTCGCTCGATGTATTCGTCTGTGAGCCAAGGCTCGCGATTTTTGGTGCTGAAGACGATGTGGAGGTGGAGTGACGCAAGGGATTGGGGCATGACTGGCGCCCCGTTGGGGCTTGGGTGATGGGTTGGTTCGCGTTCCAGGGGTTGGTTCGCGTTCCAGGGGTTGACACCCCTGGCTATTGACGGTGCCCCCTTTGGGGTCACAAAACCAGTCTCAGCCCCAACGGGGCGACAGTCAATAGCCAGGGGTGTTAACCCCTGGGACCGTGTGAGAAGCCCCGGAACGCGAACAATCGCTCGTCACCCCGTCGCGAACGCCACCGCCATCCGTTGCTGTTTGTCCGCTTCACGCATCGGCGTAATCATCTCGTCGAGATTGCCGTTCATGATCGCGTCGAGGTGGTAGACGCTCAGTTCGATGCGGTGATCGGTGCAGCGGTTCTGCGGGAAGTTGTAGGTCCGAATACGGTCGTTGCGGTCGCCGCCGCCGATCTGATTCTTCCGCAACGCGGCACGTTCCTGGTGCTGCTTCGCGACCTGACGCTCGAACACCCGCGTTCGCAAAACCCGCATCGCCTGCTCGCGGTTCTTGTGCTGGCTCCGCCCGTCCTGGCACTTCACTTCGATCTGGTCCGGCGTGTTCTTCTTGTACCAGATACGCACGGCCGATTCCGTCTTGTTAACGTGCTGACCACCCGCGCCGCCGGCCCGCATGGTTTCCCACTCGATGTCGTTCATGTTGATCGACACCTGCACCTCGTCCGGTTCCGGCAACACCGCGACTGTGGCAAGCGATGTGTGGATGCGGCCCTGCGTTTCGGTGGCCGGCACACGCTGCACACGGTGCCCGCCCGACTCATAACGCAGGTACTGATACACGTCGTCGCCCGTGATCCCGAAGGTGATTTCCTTGAAGCCTCCGGCTTCACCCGGGCTTTGTGTAATCTCTTCGATCGACCAACCCTTCACGCGGGCGTAGCGCGAGTACATCTCGTAGAGATTGCCCGCGAACAGCGCGGCCTCGTCGCCGCCCGTGCCCGCCCGAATTTCGACGATTAGCTTCGAAAAATCTTCCGAGGGATCGAGCAGGAGTTGGTCTTCGATCTTGGTGTAGAGCGCGGCACGTTTCGGTCGCAGCGTCGCGAGTTCTTCCTCGCCCATCGCGCGCATCTCGGCGTCGGCACTGGCCGCGATAGCTTCCGCTTCCTTGATCGCTTCGTCGAGCTTGAGGAGATCGAGGTATGGCTCGATGAGCTTGGCAAGTGCCCCGCGTTCCTTGCCGATGGCGTTGGATCGCGCGGGGTTCGTGGCGACGGCGGGGTCGTAGAGTTGTTGTTCGAGTTCGCGATAGTGCGCGAGCTTCTGTTCAAGAGCAGCGAACATCTTTTTCACCGTTTCGAGTTCAGAGTTTCGGGTTAAAGACGACAACGCGGACGGGCGACCAGATGGTGCCGCTAACGGAAGGCAATGCTGGCCTTTGTCCGGTTCATGTCTTCAACTCGAAACGTTGAACGCGAAACTCGAAACTCGCTGCGGTCACTACTTGCTTTCGGGGTCGCCTTCGCGCTTGGTGCCGTACTTCGTGTTCTTGTACTTGTCCTGGAACTTCTGGACGCGGCCAGTGGTGTCGAGCAACTTCATCTTCCCGGTGAAGAACGGGTGGCTCGCGCTGGAGATTTCCAGCTTGTAGAGGGGGTACTCTTTGCCGTCGGTCCACTTGATCGTGTCGTTCGTTTCGGCGGTCGATCGCGTGAGGAACGAGAAGTTCGCGGCTGCATCCTGGAACACAACCTCGCGGTACGTTGGGTGAATGCCCTTTTGCATAACTTTTTCGCTCCATCACGATTGATGTTTCAGGTGAAACGTTCATTTTAGAAGGACGCGGATATCCCGACAACGGCGATTCGTGAAGCGAAATGGCTTTTCAGTGAGCTATAATTGCCGTAAACTGACTCCGAAAGGTGGGTTCGGTTCATTTTTCGACCGGATTCCCGCCCGTTGTTGCTGTATTGATGTGCTGATCATGAGGGCGAATTTTCCGGATGGGCAGTCTGTGATGTCGGATTCCTACGCGCGGGGAAACTGGACTTCCTGCCGGAAATGACTTACGGTTCATTCATCATTGTCTCGGAACTCTTTCCCGGTTGGTACCGTCCACTCCGCCGGGGCAAGGTCGGCTCTCCATGAACTGGCTTCGTGAACCGGACGGCGAACCCCTTCCCGGCTACCGCTTGCTGGAACCTATTGGGACTGGCGGCTTCGGCGAAGTGTGGAAATGCACCGCTCCTGGCGGCATCTTCAAGGCCATCAAGTTCGTGTACGGCAACCTGAACGCCCTCGATGGGGACGACGTTCGGGCCGTTCAGGAAATGAAGGCGCTCGAACGGGTGAAGCAGGTTCGCCATCCGTTTGTTCTGTCGATCGAGCAAATTCAGGATGTCGGCGGCGAATTGCTGATCGTGATGGAACTGGCCGACAAGAACCTCCACGAGTGCCTTGTCGAGTATCAGGACGCCGGGCGACCGGGGATTCCCCGCGACATTCTCCTCGGCCTTCTCGATGATGCCGCGATCGGCCTCGATCACCTGATTGAAAAGCACAACCTCCAACACCTCGACGTGAAGCCACGCAACCTGTTCATGCTCGCCGATCGCGTGAAGGTCGCCGACTTCGGGCTGGTGAAGACGCTGGAACGCTCCAGTTCCTCCGGGTTAATGGGTGGCGTCACGCCCATCTACGCGGCCCCCGAAACGTTCTCGAACAAGATCAGTAAGCACTCGGATCAATACAGCCTCGCGATTGTGTACATCGAATTGCTCACGGGGATGCGGCCGTTCTCCGGGAAGAACATCCGGCAACTCGCGCTTCAGCACATGACCGAGCCGCCGGATCTCACCATGCTCCCCGAATCCGATCGGCCGATTCTGGCGCGAGCACTGGCGAAAGATCCCGACGAGCGTTTCCCGACGTGCGTGAGCTTCATCCGTGCGCTCGGCGGTCGGCAGGATGGCAGCGGAAGCGGTGGGGGTGGCAGCAACAGCGCGTCCACCTCCGATCCGGCGATGTGGGCCAAGGCGGCACGAACCGCTCACGATGTGGACCTGACTCCGCCGGCCCCGAAGGTGACCCGTGGCGGCGCAGCCATTGCCGCCAGCAAGATCAGGCTGAAGTCGAAGCCCGAACTCGACATCAATGAAAGCCATCTCCTCTCCACGACCACCGCTTCGAAGCGAGACGTCGGGGTCTTGCGGCCTACCGTGCTGATTGGAATTGGCAGCTTCGGTCGGCGTGCGTTGCAGGAGATTCGGTGCCGACTCACGGACCGCGTGGGTGATATCACGCAGATGCCGAGTTTCCGGTTCCTGTACGTCGATTGCGATCCCGATGCGATGAACAAGGCGGTCAGCGCGCCTCCCGATGTCGCGCTCGATCCGGACGAAGTCTTCTTGGTTCCCCTTCAGGCGGTGACCCAGTATCGCCGTCGGCAACTCGATCAGATCCTCGACTGGCTCCCGCGCGAGAAGCTCTACTCGATTCCGCGGAGCCTCCACGCCGGTGGATCGCGCGCACTCGGTCGGCTCGCGTTCTGCGATAACTACCTGCGATTCGTGACCCGATTGCGCCGCGATTTCCAGGTCGCGACGCACCCGGAATCGATGATCGCCTCGTGCGACCAGAGCGGCTTGATGCCCCGGGACAAGATCCCGCAGGTGTGTGTTTTCGCCAGTGCCGCCGGTGGGTCGGGCGGCATGCTGATGGATCTTGGATATGCCGTGCGACGAGTGCTCGCGCGGCTGACCCCGAGCCAGAAATCACCGGTGACGGCATTCTTGTTTGCGGGTTCTCCCAAAGACCCGAACACCACCGATCAGGAACTCGCGAATCTGTACGCGGGGATCACGGAGTTGAACCACTACGCCGATCCGGAAGTGAACTTCACGGCGCACTACGGCGGCCCCGAAGGCCCGCGCGTGGAAGGGCAGGGGCTTCCGTTCTCGGCCACGTACCTGCTTCCCATGCCGACTCGATCCGTCGAGGCGTTCCGCGATGTCGTGTCGCACCTGGCCGGATACGTGGCCCACGACATGACGACCACGCTGGGGCAATCACTGGAGCAACTTCGCCAGCAAGCGCCTGCATATGAACGCACGCCGTTCCGCACGTTCGGTACCTATGGCGTCTGGTTCCCGCGCGGGTTGATGCTCCGATCCGCCGCCCAGCGAATCGGGACGACCCTGCTCAAGACGTGGCGTGCTCCCATGCCACCCTCACCTTCCCCCCACGCCGAGCAGGTGTTCCAGAAGGTCACTGCGGACCCACGGCTGAAGCCCGAGATGGTGCAACAGCAACTCGACCAGGAATTCATGCGTGGCCCCGATGGTGCCGCCGGCGAGCAGATCGAACGCTGGTTGACCGGGCTGGAAGGGCAGATCAGTCCGACAGCCAAGAGTTCGGAAGCGGCACGCTGGGCACGGAACGTCTGGGATCAGGCACGCGATATGATCGGCTCGCGGCCCACGAACGAGAACGACAGCTCCGTGTCGCGGAGCCGACTGAGCAAGGTTCTCGAAGACGCGATCAAGCGAGCGGCCGACGTCTGGGCCAATGAGTTCTCCGCCGCTTGCCGACCCCTGGAAGCACTCCCCGGGAATCGCCTCGGCATGGTCGAATCGACGCTGAAACGACTCTCCAACTGGTGCGTCGATGCCGCTGCGGCAGTCGAGAAGAAGGCCGAACCCGTCGGCACGAAGACCCGACAGGTCCGGAGTGACGTGGAGTCGGCTTTCGAGGCGTGCCAGTCCACCGGCCGCACATTCAGCCTGTTCGGAAGCCGACCGACCCGCAATATGCGGTACTTCCTCGATCAACTTCGGGTGTTCGCCCGGCTGCGATTGCAGGAAGACATGAGCGACGCGACGATCCGGTTCTACCGTGCCCTGCGGACCCGGATCGAGGACAAGCTGCGCGAACTCAGCAGTTGCCGAACCCGACTGGATCAACTGCTGAAGATCCTGGACGATCCGCTCCGGAACCTTCCCGTGTCCACCGACACGCCCTACTCGGCGACAGAGGAAGCGCTCCAGAAGACGATTCACCCCACGAACACGCTGCAAATCGTTCTGCCAAACGGCGAGACGCACATCGACCGTTCGGCGAAAAAGATCGTTCAGGGGCTGAAGCCGGAGGATCTCAAACGCCTTGAGACCGCCATTCAGAAGCTGGTGCTGGAGCCACGCGGCGGGCTGATCTCCTTGTGTGAACTGAACGCCGACATGATGCGAACGCTCGTGAACCCGCTAGTCGAACAAACGACGGCGTTCCTGGGCGATCTGCTGCCGGTCACGGATGTGACTGACATCGAATCCTCGACAGCCTCGGCGAAGAAGATCGACCTCTCGGAGCGAATCCGCGAGTACTACCGATTGGCAGCCCCGCCGGTAGGGAGCAACAAGAACGATGAAAACACCTTCGTGCTGGTCCCCGACACGAAGCAGGGCCAGGCTTACGCGGATCTGGTGAAGAAAACCGTGACGGGTGTCGTCACGATTCCCGTGAATGGATCTGCCACCGACCTGATGTATTGCCGTGAGCATAGCGCCTTGCGAACGACGGAACTTGTCGACTTGCTCGCCGATTGTCAGGCGGCCTATTACGAGATCGCGGACGACCCGCAGAACTCGCCGCACTCACGCCACGATGTGAGCGAGTGGCTGCCGATCTCGGAGTAAGGTAATCGCGGGATGCCGTTCCCCGCGTGAAGCGGCCGTTTCTTAGAAACGGTGGCGTAATGAGGTCTTTCCCTGGGACCGCGGGCATCCTGCCCGCAAGAGTTATGGTGTTCGGTTGCGATGTGATTGTTACCAAAACTGAATGGAACACTTCAGCAGCGGGCAAGATGCCCGCGGTCCCAGGGAAAGACATAGCAAGAACACGCCATCGTTTCTTATCGCCACCGCTTCTCAGTCAAAATGATCTACCAGCGTGTTGGCCTTGTTTTTGTAGCTGGCCTCTGTGAGGCCAGCCTCGTGTTGTGTAGGTGAGCCGGGGTCGCAAACCCCGGCTACAACACGCCGTCGACACGTCCGACGCCTGCTGAACAAATTTTCACACTTCTGGAAAGTATCCACGCACGCACACCATTCGTTCGGCAGAATCTTCGATAAAGATCCACGGTAGCGCGATCGCACCAGACAGCGTGCTTCGCCCGGTCCTTGACGTTGCCCGCTACACATCCGACGCCAGACACGGTACATTGTCACAACTTGCCTGCGTCCCTTCGCACCATTCGGAGCCTCCCCATGTGCTCACTCCTTCGGGGTTTCGTACCCCTTACCCTCCTGCTTGCGTCCGCCACGCTCGCCAGCGCGCAGCCGAAGGGCGGCCCACTGTCGCCCGAAGATGCGCTCAAGGCGCTCAAGGTTGCCGATGGCTTCCAGGTGGAGCTGTTCGCTGCCGAGCCGATGCTCATTAACCCCACCAGTATCGACGTGGACCAGAAGGGCCGCGTGTGGGTGGCCGAAGCCGTGAACTACCGCCGCAAGGGTTTCGGTCGACCGATCATCCGCAAGGAAGGTGACCGCATTCAAGTGCTGGTCGATGAGAAGGGCGAAGGGAAGGCGACGAAGGCCGTCACGTTCTACCAGGGCGAAGACCTCTACGGACCGCTCGGCGTCTGCGTTGCACCGTATGCCGATGGCAAGGGGCAGCGGGTGTTTGTATGCCAGTCGCCCGACATCCTCGTGTTCGAGGACAAGGACGGCGACCTGAAGGCTGACGGCCCGCCGAAGAAGTTCCTCACGGGCATCGGTGGCTTCGACCACGACCACGGCGTTCACGGCATCAACATCGGGCCGGACGGCAAGCTGTACTTCACCATCGGCGA
>Ga0105048_10003252_pt1 | contig 26590 bp, 33 predicted proteins | sample MAT05_FD_78382 | JGI IMG/M metagenome (GOLD analysis project Ga0105048, IMG submission 78382) | Freshwater microbial communities from Lake Fryxell liftoff mats and glacier meltwater in Antarctica - MAT-05 | ecosystem: Environmental > Aquatic > Freshwater > Ice > Liftoff microbial mat | place...
CCCCCGTACAAACGCCAACAAACGAAACCGTTGGTGAGCAAAAAGAATTTACGGCAACTAAAACCGTAACCGCAAAACCCCTGAAAGATTGGGGCTATGAAGAGGCCGGTTACAATCAAGGCGACTCCATTGCTTTTGAAAACAAGCTACGATGTATACAGGCCGGCCATATAGTAGATGAAAGCTATGATGTGGATGAGGAGCTGCGTAGAAAGAAGCAACTGGAAACAGAAACGACCCAAAAGGAAAGTGAAAAAAACGGGAAGGAAAAAGATCAACTGTATATTAAAGATGTGGTAATTCCTGACAAGCAAAACCAGATAAGGCAGCAAGAAGGAAACATTGAACAGAAACAAATAATACTGTCCGAGGGCAAATTTCAGAGCCTTTATAACCCTGCAAAGTTTTGGTTGTATGTTACACTTTGTGGTTTCATTTCTGTATACCTCGTTTTCTTTTATGCCTCTGCTATGAATGCCGCTTTTTTTAGAAACATGCAGCAGATGGTAAACAACAGCAGTGGCGATGATGTGTCGTTGATGCTAAATTCCATCTTTGATGCTAAAGGTATTTTTCAGGCCGATTCCCACTTGTTGTTTGTTTATCTGGGAGCGTTTTTATTTTTTGGTTTTGGTACACTGCCCCATATTTTTCATGATGGTTCCAAATGGCAATGGCTTAAAATAACCCTTGCAACTCTGGTTTGCCTGGCAATAGATGGCTTGATCGCCTATAAAATAGATAGCGGCATTCATGAACTTAAAACCATGATGGGTATTGCAGATGCAAGCTGGGCCTGGTTTAAAAGCGTTAATTTTTATTTGGTCCTTGCTTTTGGTTTTGGTACTTATCTGCTTTGGGGCTTTATATACGAGGCTGCTATTAAGGAGCACGGAAAGAAAAATGTAAATGCCAAAGCAGAAATAGAAATAAAGGGCATTAAAAAACGCATCCGGGAAATTGAGAACGAAATCATTAAACACAAGGAGGAAATATCGGAGTTACAAAAGCTGGTAGATGCTTTAAGGTTGACCATTGAAAACCTGAAAAAGGAATTGGAGAGGGCTTTAACCAAACCGGAGACCTTATTGCGAAACATGGAAAATTTCTATGCGGGATGGCTTCAATATCTCAATGGCTCCAGCAGTAACGATGCAAAAAAAATAACCTGCGAAAACATTTATAAAACCCATCACCAGGCACTAAGTGCCGCCGTCAACAATCTTAATTAATCTCTAAACAATGTCGTTCAGTTTAAGAGTAATTAATGGCGTTACGGAGCAAGGCAAACCCAATCCCTCCTTTGGAGGCTAGGAGGCCACCCAAACCCAGAAACTTAATTTAACAACTTTCCACCCCTTAAATAAAGAAAAATGAAAACGATAATCTCTTTCTTCGGAATAATAACATTGATAACTTCTTGCTCATCGCAGGCTGAACCAAATACCAACAAAACAACCAACGATAACTATGTGGTGGTGCTGGATTTAAGCGACAGGATTATCCAATCTCACGATCAGGTAAACATTGATACCAATGCCATCCGTGCGGTTTTCGAAAAGTTCGAAACATCTGTTCAAAAGAATATTGTGGTAAAGTCAAAGGACAAATTCTCAGTTAGAATTATTCCTCAAAAACAAAGCTCTCTACCCAGCAATACTTTTGAAAATGACCTATCTCTTGACATGGGGAAATATTCAGCAGCAGAAAAGTTGGTCAAACTAAATGAATTCAAAGCCAACTTTTCCAGGCAGCTAACAATGCTTTATCAAAATGCTGTTTTAGGAAATAAAAACAGCGATTTTGCAGGGGTGGATATCTGGCAATATTTTAATGAACAAATAAACAGCGACCTGGACGTTCGTTACAATAACAAAGTGATGATATTAACAGATGGCTATTTTGATTTTGAAGATAAAAACCATGGCATCCATACGCAAAATCAATCGACTACTACAGCCCAGCTATTGGGCAAAATGAATGTACCAAACTGGATGCAGAAGGCATCTAAATTACAACTTGGGATTATGCCTGTAAAACTACAAATCCCTGCAAGGTGGCTTGTTTGTGGCATTCAGCCCAAAGCAAACTGTAAGGATTTGTTGGAATCAGAAAAGCTAAGTTATCTATGGGAGCTATGGCTAAAACAATCCGGGGGTACAACGATCCAAAAACCGGTTATGAATTCATCTTCAAACAAAGTAAAATCTTTAATCCAAAATAATTTGTAGCATGAGACTTTTACTGTTTATTTCACTGATAATGATGGGCTGTAATGCCAAAGAAGCTGCTGCTACTGAAAAACAATCCACCGGCACGGTCATTAAAATTGTGGATGGCGACACGTACGATATTCTTTTCGATGACAAAACGACTGAACGTATACGCATGGAAGGCATTGATGCACCGGAACGGGGGATGGCTTTTTACAAAGTTTCGAAAGACTATCTTGGCACACTTTGTTTTGGACAAACCATAAGAATAGAAAGAACCAATAGGGACCGGTATGGGAGAACTGTAGCGAAAACCTTCCTTGGTAACGGCAACGAGCTTGGCTTTTTAATGATACAAGCGGGTTATGCCTGGCATTTTAAAAAGTATTCGGCTGATGCACAATTGGCAAATGCTGAAATAGAAGCAAGAAATAAAAGGATAGGGTTGTGGGTAGATGAAACGCCAATAGCACCCTGGGAGAACAGAAAGAAATAAGGAGGTAGTTCTGTTTTGGTAGTTGGTAAGCACGGGGTATAATGCTACATTTAAAAAATGGCCATGATTAAAACCCTTACTTATAGCGGCCAAGTAGCCGACCAGCCAAAATCGTATCATTACTGGCTTACAAAGACGGTTGATGAACGTCTCGCAGCAATGGTAGTAATTAATCAATTCGTTTACCAGGAGCCGAATTTTGTCAAGGCTAAAGTGGACAGGACTCTTTTTTCAAGTAGAAAGCACCAGCAATAACATGGATATTTTTAACCAGGATTTCAGCGATTTTATTGCCAGCCTCAACGCCTACGACGTACACTATGTTTTGATTGGCGGCTATGCAGTAGTGATTCGTGGCTATAGCCGCTCTACCGGCGATATGGATATTTGGGTAGAGAAAACCAGCCAGAATTATACTAAATTGATGACCGCTTTTTATCATTTCGGGCTACCTACAAGTGCTATTTCGCTGGAACAATTTTTAGGTAATGAAAATGATGTTTTCAGTTTTGGAAGGGAACCCAGCGCCATTGATATACTTACCCGGGTAAAAGGGCTCGATTTTTCGGAAACATGGCAAAATGCTACATGGGAACAATTGGATAATTGTACCGTTAAAGTGATTCACATAAAGCAGTTGATTCAGGCAAAAATTGCAGCGGGAAGATTTAAAGATCTAAATGATTTGGAAAACTTGCCGCCAAACTAAGGGACACTATGTTTAAAATGCAGAAAGAATTGGAGGGGATGCGGGATAACATGCGTTGAAATATTCTGCATTAAGAACCCATTTATTTCCCCACCCTAAAGAATAATGTAAACCCGGTAATCCCGTATGGCCAACTGCTATTTACCAAACCTTGATAATACAATAAGAAAGCAAATCTTATCCTCAATTATCAGATTCCAGCAAAGGCTTCACACCGAAATTGAACCCGTTATTCAAAGCAGGATGCGATATCAGTAAGGCTCCTCTATCCATTGCCCGACTTTTATTTTTCAGCTCTTCAAATTTCATAATACTATTTTAGTTTCATGAAAAGGATAAAACTTATCTGGCTCCTTGCATTTACGGTCCTGGCATGTATGCTTATGATAGTGGAGTGGAACGTATGCAACAAGAATACAACTGGCGGCATTATAGATCTGGAGTTTGCAAAAACCCATGCAGCAGCTAAAGAGATTGTAGTTACAAACGGGTGGAATATAGCAGCCGTTAAATGGAATACCATTATTGATTTCCTGTTTGTACTTACGTATTCAGCATTGATTTTTTCGATGGTGTGGAGGGCTTCCAAAGTTATAGGCGGGATATTTGTTTTTATAGGTGCTATTATAGCTGCACTATCCATTATAGCTGGCCTGTTCGATTGCATCGAGAACTTCAGAATCATCGCATTTTTAAATAATCCTTCAGATGAAGATGGCTTCAGGTCGCCCTATTTCTTCGCCAAATGGAAATTCATTTTTTTAGTGGTATGCGTGGTTTATTACATGGTGGCAGCAATCGTAATTATTGACAGAAAGAAAATTGCATAACTACGTGGCGGGGTTATTGATGCTCTTTGTTATGCAGTTTTGCAAAAGCTGCTCAACACTATAAAAGACATGTACAACACGCATATTCTGCTATTCATTGCCTGGATGGCGTACGGGCTACTACATAGCATGTTTGCCTCCCTTACTTTAAAAAAATGGATAGCACATCGCTGGAAATTTTATACGAAATATTATCGCCTGTGTTATTCGGTTTTCGCTGTTATAAGCCTGGTAATAATACTTTGGTGCCAGTTTTTCGTAGAAAGCTTTCTATTGTTTAAAAACCCATGGTTGCGATTTGGGATTGGTTTACCGTTGGCATTGTTGGGCAGCGTTTTAATGGCTATATGTTGCGGGCACTATCTTCTTCACTTACTGGGGCTGGAAGTTTTTGTTGAAAAAGACGCTGTACCTGTTTTAAAAACAAACGGTCTTCATAGCTATGTGAGGCACCCTCTATACCTTGGCACATTCATCTTTCTTACTGGTTTGTTCTGTTGTTTTCCATTATTATCAAACCTGATAGCCGCAACGATTATAATTGCCTATACCTTGATTGGAATACGGCTGGAGGAAAAAAAATTGTTACTGGAATTTGGGAAAGCTTACAGCGCATATCAAAAAAAAGTCCCCATGCTGATCCCGTTTGTTTAAAAATTCCCTGGCATATACGGCTTGGCTTCACCGCTTGTAAAGACTGGTCTGCCGTTTATATTGCACAGCACTCCATTGGCAAATGTTTCCAATCTAAGACAGGTTAAAAATCGAAAATTGGTTGTTGGGCATTGAGCATTAATTTTATCGGAAGGTGATTACAATGCTTCGCATTGCGGTGCTTTTTTTAATTTTACTACCTCCTTTTTCCGCCCCTTTACCTCCTCAAACCTGCTATCATAATCCTCCCTGATAGTACCCATCCACCGGTCCCAGGTTAAGGTGTACAGGCCATAGTTTCCTTTAAAATACTGGTGGTGTTGGTAGTCTATAGAGATGTGTACCACTTGCCAGGCCGTAAATAGCGGATGCCCTTGCGGGTACTAAAACGGGTGGCTATCTCGTTACCATTTTTATCCTGCACCTGAAAATGCAGGTGTGGAAAACCGGAGTAACCTGTATTGCCGCTGTAGCCAATATGCTGCCCCTCTTTTACAATTTCGCCTACACTAACCAGAACCCCATCCTTTTGTAAATGCCAGTACATTGCGGTGCTTCCATCGCTATGCTTTATAATGATATAATTGCCCTGGGATAAGAATTGATACCTTACACCGCCGGTATCGCTGTCTTCTTTTATCTCAGTTACCACGCCATCCCGTGCAGCACAAATATCGCTTCCCCGTTTCATTTTAAAATCGAGGCTGAGCTCATTACGGTGGCTGAATTTGTTGCTGTTATAAGCCTGCACCAGTAAAAACTTTTTGCCTTTGGCAAATGGTAATGCATATACAAAACTGTTATCCACTATTACCCTGCCAGCCTTTAAATCATAAATTTCCTGGTTGGATAATTGGGCGGTTGCATTAAAAGAAAGCAACAGTACAAAAGCAAATAAAAGTTTTATGGGCATTTTTTTATGTTAATTCAGGTTGAAATGCGTTCTGCTTAACAGCCCCAACTACTTCTTTTTTCCGCCCCTTTACCTCCTCAAACCTGCTATCATAATCCTCCCTGATAGTACCCATCCACCGGTCCCAGGTTAAGGTGTACAGGCCATAGTTTCCTTTAAAATACTGGTGGTGTTGGTTATGGTTTATGGACGTATTTATCCACCTCCCGATGCGGCTTTTGCTAAAACCTTTCGGGTACAATTCCCAACTCAGATGGCCATACACATTATAGATGATCATAAACAGAAAAAAAATGCCGAGGTGTACTTTGTGGATGGGAATCGTAAACAGGAAAATGACTACAATACCTGCTTCTACCACTGCCTCCAGCGGATGAAAGGCATACGCTGCCCATGGCGATGGGTTGATGGATTTATGATGGATAAGATGAACTGCCCTGAACAGTTTGGGATGGTGCATCAGCCGGTGCATCCAATAAAAATATGTATCGTGCATAAAAAACATAACCGGGAATGCAGCATAAAACCAAACCCACCCATGATCAGTAATATCCGCATAAAAAGTTGTGTATGGCCTTACCGTATCGTTGGAAAGTAGAAAGAAAGGCACGCAGGCAAAAATGGCAATGGTAATAATTGAAAAGGCAATTTCCCGCATGTAGTCTTTTGCTTTCGGAAACCGTTGCTGGATTTTTCGATACCGTAACTTTCTCTTTAGCAGCACATAAAATACCAGCGTGGCAATAGCTGCCAACACCGCATAACGCAGCCCAATTAACTGAAGCACAAAAAAATAGTCCGATAAATTCATGATACTAATTTAATTCATCTCTTTATACAGCCGCCACACATCTTCTACCTTAAAAAGTTCGGTGCCGGCATTCATAGTGGCAGCGCTGCCGCAGCATACACCAAACCTAATTACCTGTTTTAAAGGCATCCCCTTTTGCAACATAAAAGTAATGCCGGCTACCATACTGTCGCCAGCCCCCACCGTGCTTTTCTTTTCTACAACTGGTGCCTGTGCAAAATGTTTTTCATCCGCACTCACTATCCAGGCACCATCGCCACCCATGCTTACCACTACTATTTCGGCGTAGCCGTTTTGTATTACCTGTAGTGCCGCATCATCCACTTCATCTTTTTCAAGTTTTTCTATATCTAGCAGTTTGCACAGTTCCGTAATATTTGGCTTTATAAGGTAAGCCCCTTTACCCTGCAGTGCTTTTAATGCCTCGCCACTTGTATCAGCAATGCACTTTGCACCGGCCTGGTTAGCGTACTTTGCTATAAGCCCATAAAAATTGGGGGGCAGACCGGGTGGCAAGCTGCCGCTGGCTACTACTATGGATGGGGTTAAGGATTGCAAATCTTCCAGCATATCCTGCACGGCCGCCACTTCTACCTGCCGCCCGGGGAAGGTAAACCGATACTGCTTGTTACTTTCAGTTTCCAGCACAATCCAGTTTTCTCTTGTTTCTACTTTGGTATCTGCCGCCTTAAAATTTATGGCTTCTTCTTTCAACAAACTTCTGAGCATATCGCCATTATGGCCGCCTGCGGCAAACAATGCAACAGATTCAGTGCCTAGTTTTTTTAAAGCTTTACTTACATTAATGCCGCCACCTCCTGGCTCATTTTTTACTTCGGCACTGCGCAGCTTAGCCTCCGGTTCCAGTTTTGTTATCAAAGTACTTTTGTCTATAGCAGGGTTGAGGGTTATAGTAATGATCATGGTATGTAAAAGTTGGTGGTAGAAATTGTTTTTACCCGCTGTAACTATATCTACATGGCCGGGTGTTTGCTTTTGGGTAAAAATAATAACTCCCTTCATACCATAGCCCTTGCTGTGTTGATTAACTTTTGTATTTTCAAAATTATTTTGTTTCCGTTTTCAACTTATGGGCATCTTTAAAAAACCAATTTCCTTTGCTGGCCTACCCTTTAATTTCCCCCCAAAGGAGGGAAAAAGGAAGGTTTTTAGAGATGCCATTATGGAAATACAGCGTTCACCAAATTAAACTACAAACGATGGATACATTGGCACTTTACAACCTTAAAGGTGGCGTTGGTAAAACGGCAGGATGTGTAAACATGGCTTACCTCGCCGCCGCCGAAGGCCATAAGGTTCTGGTGTGGGATCTTGACCCGCAGGGTGCGGCATCATTTTATTTTAATACAAAAGGCAACCCCAAAAACAGCGAAACAAAAAAAATATTAGGGCAGGAAACAGAACTGCAGGAAGCCATTTGCCAAACAGCATTTCAACTAATAGATATAATACCTGCTGACCTTAGTGCCAGGCAAGCCGATGTGCAACTGAGTAATATGAAGCAGGGGAAAAAACGGTTGAAAACATTGCTTAACAGTGTTAAAGGCAAGTACGATTATGTGTTCCTCGATTGCCCACCCGGCCTTAACATGCTGCACGAAGCCGTATTTAATGCAGCCAATGCTATTGTAATGCCTACCATACCCACTACCCTTTCTATCCGCAGTTACGATATGGTAAAAGCGTTTATCAAAGAGAATGAATTGGGTGCCAAACTCATTTGCTATTTTTCCATGGCCGACCTGAGGAAAACATTGCATAATGAAACCCTGGAAAATTACCACCGCAATAAAGACTTTTTAAAAAACTACATTCCCTACCTGAGCGACGTAGAAAAAATGGGCGTCCACCATGCGCCAGTGATGGAGTTTGCGAATACTGGATATGCCGCCCAGTGTTATAGAGATGTGTGGAAGGAAGTGGTGAAAAACGTATAATGTATGATGTTTAAGTTCAGATGCATGATTTACAAGCTATTTCAGTTAGGCGATGCCGAATATAATAAATGTACAGTTGAATGGATCCCCGTAATGCTACGGGGTTGTAACGTTCGAAAATGTTGCCCAATAGTATTGCAAAAGCTAGTGAACAACATAAAAATTATTAATACATGGCCTAGGCTTTAATAAGACCAACAAACCCTAATAACCAATATATGCAAAGAGAACTTTTTGGCTGGCACAGCCCAGCTCTTAACAAGGAAATGCCCATTGCCATTTATGGCCACTACGGTTTTGCGCTGTTACTGGTGCCTACCGCTGCTGCTGATTACCTGGAGTACGAACGGTTTCAGTTAATGGACTGCCTGAAACCATTTATAGAGGCTGGCAAAGTGAAGGTTTATAGTGTAAACAGCATCAACAATGAAAGCTGGATGAACAAGCCCATGGAAGGTGCACATAAAGCCATCAGGCAAAACCAGTTTAACCAATACATTTTTAATGAGGTAGTTCCTTTCATCAGGCAAAACTCCTCTGCCGATACGCAGATTATTACCTGTGGCGCTTCGTTCGGCGCCCTGCACAGCATGAACCTGTTCTTAAAACGCCCCGATATTATCAACGGCGTTATAGCCATGAGCGGCGTGTACAATCTAATGGAATATACCGATGGCTATTACGATGAGCAGGTGTTTTACAATAGCCCGGTTCAGTACATGCCTGGCCTCAGCGACCCCTGGTATCTTGAAAATATCCGGCGCAGCCGCCATATACACATCATTACCGGCAGTGGCCCTTACGAAGACCCCAATGGCAGTAAAGAGCTGGCCAGCGTTTTATACAATAAAAACATTTGGTACGAGTTGGATGTGTGGGGCGAAGAGTGGCGCCACGACTGGCCTACATGGCGGGCCATGTTACCGCTGTATTTGGAAACAAGGTTTTAGTATCGTAGGGTAGTAACCACTTTTTTTGCTAGAAAATGAACCCAAAGGGCAAATGGATATTTTTGTTAGCAGCAGCATTTCTTGTTGCTGCTATTGTTTTTTCTTACAGTTCAAAAAATGAAATAGCTGTAGTGAAGTATAGTTTTTCAGGATGCTTTGGCCATGAAGAAAGCAATCTTCGTGTTTATAAAAAAAACGACAAGCTTATTGCTCATCTTAAAACAGATGGAAAGCCTAACAGGGAAAATGTAATTGATTCATCTCAACTTATTAGCCGAAAGTATTTGTGCAAGAAATAAAAGGAATAAATGACAATTTGATGGGTACTTCTGTAATAACTTATTGTGTTGAGTATAATAATGACCTGTTAAGGATAACAGATAACAGTGGTAGCACTTCGGCCTTTGAAAATCTAAAAAAATCTTTACTTGACAAATGAAATTTACGCAAGCGGAAACATGGAAGCAGCAGCATTCTTTTACCATATAGTTACACCAGCCCAATGGCAGCAATATGCAGACAGCATTTATTATGAAGCCCCTTCGCTGCAAACCGAAGGCTTTATACATGCCAGTACAGCCGTACAGGTAGCAGCCACATTAAACCGATACTACAAAGGAGAATTAACTGTGCTGCTTTTGAAAATAGAAGCCGCCAAACTCAATGCGGAATTAAAGTACGAACTGGCGCCTTCGGTAAACGAATTGTTTCCCCATATTTATGGGCAATTGAATAAGGATGCTATTATAGAAATAACCGAAGTGCAGGCCGCTGAAGATGGGCAGTTTTACTTTAGCTGAATTACTAAAAGCCCATGGAATATATAGATGCACAACTGCCCGAACATTACAATGCAGCCCTTGATCTTATAAAAGCGTACCTGCAATTTTTGGGCGAAGACCTCAGCTTTCAGCGTATTGACGAGGAGTATGAACAATTGCCAGTTATGTATGGTGGCCTAGTTGGCTCCATTATTCTTTGTAAAACAAATGATGGGCGATATGCGGGCATGGTGGCTCTTCGCAATAAAGGCGATGGCACTTGCGAAATGAAACGCCTGTATGTATTGCCAACCTTTAATGGCCTGGGTATTGGCAAAGAACTATGCCTCCGCATTATTAATACAGGCAAACATTTGGGTTATAAAAAAATGGTACTTGATACTTTGCGAAGACTACAACCTGCTTATCGCTTATATAAGCAATTGGGCTTTGTGGAAACGGAGGCTTACTATAAAAACCCATTAGCGGGTGTGGTGTATTTGGAAAAGGAATTGTAATTCCGTTACTAATCATTCATCACCTTTTTCCACAGTGCCGGTATGCGTTTTAGCCAAACCAGTTCCCGCCTTTTTATAGCTGCATCTTCGGCCGGGTAGCCCATATAGGTTTTGTTGGCGGCCAGCGATGCGGTTACGCCACTTTGCCCCAGCACCACAGCACCATCGCCAATATGGATTGTTTTATTTACGCCAACCTGCCCCCAAAGCGTAACACCATCGCCCACTGTGGTGGCACCTGCAATACCAACCTGGCTGGCAATGATGCAGTTTTTACCAATGGTCACATCGTGGCCTATCTGTATCAGGTTGTCCATTTTTGTGCCGCGGCCTATTACAGTATTGTGGGTTACTCCTTTGTCTATGCAGCAGTTGGCCCCAATTTCTACATCATCTTCTATTATTACATGGCCGCAGCTCTCCATTTTTTTTGCCCACACCTCCCGGGTCTTTTTTATGTTGTAGTAAAATGCATCGGCGCCAATGGTGGTGCCAGAGTGGATGATGACATTGTCGCCTATGGTAGTGTAATTGTAAATGGAAACATTGGGATGAATAATACAGTTGCTGCCAATAGTAACATTATTGCCAATAAAAGCACCCGGCATAATCACAGTTCTTTCGCCAATAAGTGCATTTTCTGCTACCATTTTATCTGCAGCTTTAAATGGCTGGTAATGCCGCACTATTTTCAGGTAAGCCTCAAACGGTTCTTTAGTAAACAATAAAGTTTTTCCGGGCGGTACCTGCACATCTTTTGAATTGATAATAATAAACTGTGCTACGCTGTTAAGGCACTTGTCGTAATACTTCGGATGATCCACAAATACCACATCGCCGGGTTGCACTTTATGTATTTCGTTTATGCCACCAATAGTGGCAGCACCATTACCTAATACTTCCGCCCCTATTAATGTAGCTATGTTTTGTGCTGTGGTGCCGTTTGGAAAAAGCATGCCTTTACGTTTTGTTGCCAAAGTTAAAGTTCATGGTTTGCCTTCTTTCTTTTCTTATTTTCAATATTTATTGAAACTAAGAAAAAGGCAATTATATTACACCGCCAAACGCAATAAACTTACAAGCAACAGACCAGCAAATTATATCACCTTTAAAAAGCTCCTTCATGAAAACGAATGATCAGCAGGCATTGCTCTACGATGATAACTGTCCATTATGTGTAGCTTATACAAAAGCATTTGTGAAAACAGGCTTGTTGCAAGAAGAAAACCGCATTGCATTTTCTGCTGTTGATATAGGTCAGTTCCGGTTGGATAGCAACAGGGCCCGGCATGAAATACCATTTATAAATTTAAAGACTGGTGAGGTAAAATATGGTGTAGATGCATTAGCCGAAATACTTAATCGAAAATTGCCTTTCGTAAAACCGATAGTAAATATCCGATGGGTACATTGGCTCCTTAAAAAATTGTACAGCTTCATTTCTTACAACAGAAAAATTATTGTTGCCAGCCCATCGGTAGCAAAAGCGTGTTTCGATTGTTCACCCAATTATAGTTTCAGGCACCGGTTAGGACTGGCATTTTTTACCTGTTTTTGCAGTAGTTATTTGGTGCTGCATACTGCTGCTATATGGTTTACTGCAGCGCATTCTTCCTACAGCTTATGGTGGCTTATGGCACCTGCTTTGCTCATCATCCGCAAAACTAAACAACAAGCAGCAGATATTTTGGTGCATTGTGGTACTACTATGTTGCTTTCAATAATTTTATTGAAGTTTTTTTTAAAAATATTTTCATGGTTATTCACATCCACATTAACGGTTGTGCTATGCTCTTTGCTAATTACTGCCTTCGTTTTTCTGCATCAGGCAAAGAGAAGATCCAGGTTCTATACAAATGAGTATAACGCTTATAATGCAGTATAGGCAATGGTTACAGGCCAACCAGAATTTTAGTTTTTGAAAAAACAAGATTCCATTTGCAATTAAAAATTTGTGCATTTACATTTTACATTTCTAAAAAAAGCAACGCTTTTACTTAGAAGTAGCCGTAAAAATGTGAATAAAAAATTCAAGAAAAATTTTTTGTGTGGATGAAATGTTTTTTAATATTGTGAAGGGAATTTGGTTCCCTTACTTACTAACCCATCTATATAAAAAAGTCCCGGTCTAAATGGTCGGGATTTTTAATTTCTATCGCTTTCTGCCAGCCATTTTGTTTACAGAATTTTATTTCGGTTTCAGGGTTCGGTCAGTATTATTCTATATCGTTTTATTAAGACCCGCCTCTGAGTTTGTCAGGAAGGTAAATTACATTTACATTTAATTTGTATAAACCAAAAAAAACTTGGCCAGTTACTTCATCATCCACAAACCTTTTAATGTCCTGTCGCAGTTTTCGGCAACAGATAACAAGAAGTCATTGAAAGATTTTTTTGTTGTTCCAACTGATGTGTACCCGGTAGGCCGGCTGGATTATGATAGCGAAGGCTTGCTCATTTTAACAAACGATACCTCACTTAACAAACGGTTACTGCACCCTCTACACGCACATGAAAGAGAATATTGGGTACAGGTAGATGGTTACATAAGCAACGAGGCCGTACATCAATTAGCCAAAGGAATATCCATTACTGTTGAGGGCACCTCATATAGCACCAAACCCTGCAAAGCACTGCATTTTGAAATACCCCCACCAGTAGCTGAAAGGAACCCGCCGGTACGTTTCAGAAAAAGCATTCCCACATCGTGGATACAACTCATTTTAACTGAAGGTAAAAACCGACAGGTGCGGAAGATGACGGCAGCCGTGGGGTTCCCAACCTTGCGGCTTATCCGGTATCGGATAGGTCATTTAACAATCGAAAGCCTCAGTCCTGGCCAAATGATTGAACTGTCTCAGAGAGAATTGACAAAAGCACTTTTTGAATAGCTGAACCGAAACGGAATCTATTTGCCTGTAATTTTAGCGACTTATTTTTCGACAAAGGCTATACGTTCCAAAGTATTCCTTCCCTCATTTCAAGGCTTTATGAAAACAATTATGAAAAACGGTATTGAACCAACATCAAACTTTACAAACCTTTACTATGCACCGCGGCATTAATAAACATTTTTTTGCTCCTTTACTTCCTGGCATCCCTGCACACCGTTAATTCCCAGACCAAAAGTTTTGGCTTTACCTATAAAATAGAAGGGACAATTAAAACAAGCCTTTTAGTAGAAGGTAATCCTAAAAAGCCCGGCAGATAAAGCTGCATTACTCACTGGCGACACCATTACGCACATAAATGGTGTACAAATGAACAAAATAGGCCCCTATACACTATCAACATTTCTAAGCAAGTTGCCTGATACAAAATCACGTTTCACCATTAACAGAAAGGGGTCTATAAAAAATATTGATATAGACAAAGCGGATCGGAGTTCGTTCTTAAATATCTGCTACAGTGGCAACTGTGTTACTGGAAAAGGTTTGTATATAGATAGTGTAGGTGTAAGTTATGAGCGGGCCTTTGTTGACGGAAGACGGGAAGGGAAAGGCCTATGGATCTTTAATAATGGCAATAGCTACCAGGGAGATTTTATGAATAATGTGTTTCACGGTGAGGGTACTTATTTTTATGCAGAAAGTGATTATTATAAAGGCGGCTTTCAATCGGGTTTAAAAGAAGGCTACGGAATAATGTTTATTAAAAAAAACAATACCATTCAAAAAGGGTATTGGAAAGATGGCTGGCTTATTGAGCCTGACAAATAAATGAGTAGGCCGGCGGGGGACAAACTCATCTCCGCCGCTGGAATGCAAATACTATATGCAAATACTGCATTTAAACTACCCAAATATGCCTCCTGTTGATTTTCACAAAGATGGTTTTTACATCTCCACCGACCCCGCCATACTGAATGTGGCTTACGTACACCTCTATCTCTCTACCCAAAGCTACTGGGCTAAAAATATTCCTTTGGAGGTGCTTAAAAAATCTATAGAAGGTTCTTGTTGTTTTGGTGTTTACCACAACAATATGCAAGTCGGTTTTGCCAGGGTAATTACCGACTATGCCACTTTTGGTTACCTGTGCGATGTTTTTATTGATGAAGCCTTTCGTGGCCGCGGATTATCAAAATGGTTGATGGAAGTCATTCATAGCCACCCGAAACTTCAGGGCTTTCGTACTTGGATGCTTGGCACTAAAGATGCTCATGGACTTTACGAGCAGTTCGGGTACATGATACACCCCGAACCTGGGCGGGTAATGAGAAAGAACAACCCGGACGTGTACAATGCAATCCGATAATTATATTCAGATCTTCAGTTGCTATTTCTACCTACAGCTATGTTTTACAGTGCCTATTAAAATTTTTGAGCAATATTTTTATTGTAAATCAATACATTACAAAGGTTCGAAAAAATTAGTTGGTTAAAAACTTGGAAAATAAAATCAAGAGCGGCACCTTCGCCCCCCCATTCAAAAAAAACAGACTGAATGGATATTTATAAAATAAAGCGACCGGGAGGATGGTCCCGAAGCTTCAAAAACAAAAGTTATGAGTAAACTACATTTCACCACCAAACATGCCAATGAGGCTACCGTACAACACAACTGGTATATTGTTGACGGTACCAATCAAACCGTCGGACGCATGTGTGCAAGAATTGCATCTGTTCTCCGTGGTAAGAACAAGACCTATTACACGCCCCACGTTGATTGCGGCGATAACGTAATCATCATTAATGCCGATAAGGTTGTGTTTACCGGCGATAAGCTGGAGCAAAAAATCTACATCAACTTTAGTGGTTACCCCGGTGGTAAAAAAGAAGAAACAGCCGGTAACCTTATCAAGCGTCGCCCCGAGGCTATTTTGGAAAGAGCCGTTAAAGGCATGCTTCCTAAAAATCGCCTGGGTCGCAAAATGATTAAAAAGTTGTACGTGTACGCCAACGCCGCACATCCGCATACCGCACAACAACCTAAAGAATTAAAATTCTAAAAAGATAGTAGTACATAGATGTTAGTATAAAGACGATAGTACAAAGACTAAGCTTCGAAATCGAAGCACGTTCTCTTCTAAAATCTTTGTACTAAATACTAAAAATCTTTGTACTAAATACTACAAAAACTAAAAAATGGAAAAGCAAATAAAATCAGTTGGTCGCCGCAAAGAAGCAGTAACACGTGTTTTCCTTACAAGAGGCACTGGCGTTATTACCATTAACGGTAAAGATTACAAAACCTATTTTCCGATGGTGTATCTGCAAAATCAAGTAGAAGTAGCACTGAAAACTGTAGAATCTACCGACAAATACGACATCGTAATCAATGCTACAGGCGGCGGCGTAAAAGGACAGGCTGAAGCAGTAAAATTGGGCATAAGCAGGGCTTTAATAGAACTGAATCCTGAATTACGCCCGGCTTTAAAAGCAGCAGGTTTGTTAACAAGAGACAGCCGCCAGGTAGAACGTAAAAAACCAGGTAAAAAGAAAGCACGTCGCAGCTTCCAGTTCAGCAAACGTTAATATACCTCCCGGTCTCTTCGCAGGGGAGATAACAAGCGTAAAGGTTCAAAATTTATCATTTTCATACATAGGCTTTTCGGGTTCAGTTTCACCGAACGTTAAGAGCTTCAAATTAAAAAGAAATGGAATCAAATACTTCATTGCAACAACAGCTTCTGGAAGCCGGCGTACACTTTGGTCACCTTAAGAAAAAGTGGAACCCAAAGATGTTGCCTTACATCTTCGCCGAGAAGAAAGGTATCCACATCATTGATCTTAATAAAACCACTGAGTGCCTGCAGGAAACCGCAGCTGCTATGAAGCAGATTGCCAAAAGTGGTAAAAAAATCATGTTTGTAGCTACAAAGAAGCAGGCTAAAGAAATCGTTAGCGAATGTGCTAAAAAGGTAAACATGCCTTACGCTACTGAACGTTGGTTGGGCGGAATGCTTACCAATTTCAATACCGTTCGTAAGAGCGTAAAGAAAATGCAGAGCATCGAAAAATTATTGGGCGATGGCAGCATAGACAGCCTTACAAAAAAAGAGCGTCTTACTTTAAGTCGTGATAAAGACAAACTTGAAAAAGTATTAGGCGGTATAGCCAACATGGGCCGTATTCCTGCGGCTTTATTTCTGGTTGATATTGGCCACGAACACATTGCTTTAGCCGAAGCCAAAAAATTAAACATCACCACATTTGGTATGGTGGATACTAACAGCGATCCTAATAAAGTGGATTATGCAGTACCCGCCAATGATGATGCTACAAAATCAATCGCCATTATTTGTAACTATGTTACTGCAGCTATTGCCGAAGGTTTGGCTGAGCGCCAGGTAGCTAAAGACGAAGATGGTGTGGTAGATGATAACGACGGCGACGATCGTCCATCATTTAAAATGGATGGCGAAGAAGGTGGCCGCGAAAGAGGGGGAAGCCGTGCTGGTGGCCGTGGTACGGGTAACCGTGGCGGTAATGCTGGCGGTGGCGGTGGCAACCGTCCTGGCGGTGCAGGTGGTGCTGGCGGCGGTCGTCGCCCTGCGGGTGCTGGCGGACCAGGTGGCGGCGGTGGACGCAGGCCGGGTGGACCGCGTTAGTCTTCATTCGTCATTGAGTCAATAGGTCAATGGTCATTATGAAACATGAGGTAATATTCAAGTAATACAAGCTTGTTTATTTTGACCCCAGCACATTGCTACTATTTGGCGACATTGGCGAACGTTACAACCCCGTAGCATTACGGGGCTCCATTCAAGTTCAGTATTTCTATTTAGCTTTTATCGGAGCGGCGTAATCATCAAACAAAACGTACAAAACAAACTCCGTAAGAAAAGACCAAAGCCATAATAGCATTGGTCTTTTCCAATTCAAAGGTTTCTAGTTCAGTAAAAAAACATCAGCAATTGGGTTCAGGCATTCTTAGGTTTGCCAAAAACCAATGCTGAATATTTAAAAAATCCGTGATAATCCGTTCAATCAGTTTTATCCGTGTTCTAAAAAATTAAAAATTATTATTATGAGCGAAACTACAGTAGCAATAACAGCAGCCGACATCAACAAGCTGCGACAGGCCACAGGTGCCGGTATGATGGATTGCCGCAAGGCATTAACCGAAAGCAATGGCGATTTTGAAGCTGCCATAGACTGGTTGCGTAAAAAAGGACAAAAAGTAGCTGCCCTCCGCAGCGATCGTGATGCTAAAGAAGGTGTGGTATTGGCCAAAACAACAGCCGATAACAAAACAGGCATAACCATTTGCCTGAGCTGCGAAACAGACTTTGTAAGCAAGAACGACAACTTCGTTGCCTTTGCCCAAAGCATTATGGATGCAGCAATCACCAACAATGTAAAAAGCGTAGACGAACTAAACGTTGTTGAAATAAACGGAGCAAAAGTTGCAGAGTTGATTAACGACAAACTAGCGTCTATCGGCGAAAAAATTGGCGTAAGCAAGTTCGAAAGAATTGATGCTGAATACGTAGCCTCTTACATACACGGTAGCAACCGTATGGGTGTATTGGTAGGCCTTAACAAGGCCGCTGCCGAGGCTGGTAAAGATGTGGCTATGCAAATAGCCGCCCTTAACCCCGTGGCAGTAGATAGTGATAGCGTACCTGCCGAAACCGTAGAACGTGAAAGGGCCATCGTTACAGACGTTATTACTAACGACCCTAAAATGGCTGGCAAACCTGCCGAAATGATAGCTAAAATTGCCGACGGTAAACTGAACGCCTTCTTTAAAGAAACCACTTTGCTTAGTCAGGCTTTTGTAAAAGATGGCAGCAAAAGTGTAGCCGATTATTTGAAGAGCGTAGATGCAGATCTAAAAGTAGTGTCATTTAAGCGTGTGGCTTTAGGATAATCTGATTCCATCATACTATATAAAAAGCGGCGCCCTGTGTGGGTTGCCGCTTTTTTTATTGCAGCCGCTCCCGAAAATACCTTAAAGGTTTATCTAAACAGCTAAACCTTACTTTTGAAAAAACAGCAATGTAAGCCATTCAGTTTTCCAACCCTTTCAAAATATTATCACCAAAAGAACGATGGGCACCCACACAAAGCCAGTTAGACTACAGCAGGAACAAATACGAAATACTATTGGCACTAATGGTATATAAATTAAGATTGGCCGTAGCAAAATGGCGGGACAATGTGCTTTCTTTTGCCAAAAATACTTTTGGCGATGGTGGCGTAAACTTAAGCATCGAGCACCAAAAATAAGACGGCAATATAGCCGCTTACTTCCCCCGATCTTTTTGTAAAGACTAGCACCACCAACTTTTTTTTGGTAGAAACAATAGGCTGGGAAGACCGGGACGATTTATGCAACATAAAACGACTTGCCACCAGGTGCAACGACATTAACACAGCACAAAGCCAATTACACCTACACGCCTGTGTATATAAAACAGGAAAGTTGGGAACTAACCAAAAAAGACCTCAAATCGTTTAACGATGTTTGTAAAATGTATGAAGTAAAATAAGGTTGAATTTTACCTCAAAAAAACCTTAGATGTCTCTAAACAGGCGAATAAGGTTTTATTTTTAAACCTTATTCGCACATTTTCTTGAAAATAAGAACAAAGCCATCAATTTTTTTTAAACAAACCATTCACGATTCGTGAACCACTTAACAACGCCATTGCCCACCAGGATTATACCAAAAAAGCTTTCATCAATGTAGTAGAATTTGAAGACGACCATTTAGTGTTTTCTAATTAGGACAGCTTTTTGCCAGCCTCCGTAGAAGATGTTGTGCTAAGGGATACACCCGAGGAACATTACCGCAACCCTTTCTTAGTAGCCGCCATGAAAAACCTGGATATGATAGAAACACAAGGTGGTGGTATTCGCAAATTGTTCATTTTCAGCGGCAGCGGTTTTTTCCCATGCCCGATTACGACCTTAGCAATGGCAAATGCAAAGTGACCATTACCGGCAAAATACTCAACGAAGATTTTGCCCGGATACTTATTAAAAACCCAACCCTGGCTTTAGAAGATATTTTGATATTGGATAAGGTGCAAAAACAAAAACCAACTACAGAAGAGGCGTTTAAATACCTGCGTAGGCAAAAATTTATTGAGGGAAGAAAGCCCAATATATTCCTCTCTTCTGATGTAATAGAACCCACAGGTGATGAAAACTTAAAAGCTGAATATATACGTAACAAAGGTTTTGATGATGAGTATTGTAAAAAGATGATACTGGATTATATCGCAAAATGGAAAGGTGCAACCAGAAAACAAATTGAGAGTTTATTATGGGATAAATTTTCTGATGTACTCGATGATAAAACTAAATTTATTAAGGTTAATAATTTACTACAAACCCTAAGAAAAGCAAATGAAATTCTGCTTACTAAAGGGAAAAAATGGATGAAATCTTAATTACAACTAATTACAACTAATGATAACCGAAAATGGTAAGAAAATATTCTCGAAGTAAAATCGCTGATAGGTAAGGCTTACTATGTCTCAGATTACGGTAACACTAGCGAAGACATCAAAAATATCGGGGGAAAAGGTCGCCCTATCGGCTACCTGTAACTCTTTTAAGTACAAACACAAAGCCTCATTTCATGATTGAAATGAGGCTTTTTATTTTCTTTAGAGAAATGCTTTCTACTATTTCACCTACTAGTACTGTACTGCTGCAGTAGGGCAATACTTTTTGCCGCCTGATGGGTGAGTACAAATGGGTCACGGCACATCATTTTAGTGACAAGCGTGGGTGGATAATCTTGAACCAACTCCCAATAATATCGCCGCTTATTTGTTATTGTTCATTTTCTCACAATTCTTTTGGCAGGTTTCAGCCTGTTGCAGGTGGGCTTTTAATCCTGGTACCATGCCGGCAGCCCAGGCTTTTACATCGGCATCATTGGCACTTGTAGCGGCATCTTCAAATTTGTCTATTGCATCTTTATGACCCTTAACCATCATGTCGCAATAATCCTTATCAAAATCTTTAGCTTTCTTCTCATTTAAATCTTTATAAGCGTCCCTATTATTTTCTGTTAGAGAAGTAGGTAACGATATTTGTTTGGATGCTGCCAGCGCCTGTAACTCAGCTAATGCCTTAGTATGTTCTGTTACCATCATTTTACCCATTGCTTTTACTTCTGCCATAGATCCTTTGGTTTGGGCCAGTTTGCCCAATTCGATTTCTTCCAGGTTAATTTCTGCTGCACTTACTAAAAAAGCCGCATCGTTTTCTTTACTGTTTTCAAATTTTGCTTCGTTCTTGTCCTCAGCTACCTCTTTTGTATCTGTAGTTTTTGTTTCGGTATCGCATGATGTAACGAAAACCAATAACAGAACAGCCAGCATGCCCCTTAAAGAAGCAGCCAAAAAATTTGATTTTGTGTTTTTACTTTTGTGTTGCATAGTTGTAAATTTTTAAATTTGGAATACCCACATCCTGATAAAATTCATGCCAGTTTAATTGTATCTCATAACGACAGGATAATGTAATTAAGGGCATCTCTAAAAACCTTCCATTTTCCCTCCTTTGGAGGGGATTTTAAGGGGAGGCCAACAAAGAAAAGTAGGTTTTTAGAGATGCCCTTAAGTGGGAAATGAATTCCCCAGATTTAAGCCCATGTTTGTGAAACCTTCCGATTACAGTCTCCCCTCCTTTCAAAAAGCCACTCCATTCCCCCCTCCTAAACCCTACCCAAACCTCAACGCCGCCCCTACCTTTACCGCCATTATGCGGATAGCCATTAACACCCGTTGCTTACTGCCCAACCAACTGGAAGGCTATGGAAATTTTACAGCCGAAACGATGCGGCTTGTTACCCAACAGCACCCCGAACACCAGTTTTTTTTCCTGTTCGACAGGCCATACAATGACCAATTTGTATTTTCCAAAAATGTAACGCCCATTGTTATTGGCCCCCCGGCCCGCCATGCCATTTTGTTTAAATGGTGGTACGATGTAAGGGTGCCGGCCGTGCTGCGAAAAATTAAAGCCGATGTATTTGTAAGCCCCGATGGCTTTTGCAGCCTGGCCACCAAAGTGCCGCAGGTATTGATTGTACACGACTTGGCGTTTATCCACTACCCAGCCTTTATTAAAAAAAGCCATCTATTCTTTTACAAACGATATACGCCCAAATACATTGGCAAGGCCAGCCTTATTGCTACCGTATCCCAATTTTCTAAACAGGATATAATAGAGCAATACAAAACAACTCCTGAGAAGATTTTGGTAATCGGCTGCGGTGCCAGGCAAATTTTTCAGCCGGCAAGCTGGCAGCAAAAAGAAGCTACAAAAGAAAAATATACAGCAGGCAAAGAGTATTTTTTATATAGCGGCTCCATTCATCCACGCAAAAACCTTGTAAACCTGCTGAAGGCATTTTCGTTGTTTAAAAAGCGGCAGCAAAGCAACATGCAACTGGTATTATGTGGGCGTATGGCCTGGCAAACAAACGATTTTGAAGAAAAGCTAACCTCCTACAAATACCGGGACGATGTAAAATTATTAGGCTTTGTAGCAGATGAAGAACTTGCTGCACTCACAGCCGCCGCTTATGCACTAGTGCTCCCAAGCTTGTGGGAAGGTTTTGGCATGCCAATAATAGAAGCCATGCAATGTGGCGTACCCGCTGTAACCAGCAACACAAGCAGTATGCCCGAAGTAGGCGGTGATGCGGCGCTATATTACGACCCCAACAATCCAGACGATATAGCTACCCAAATGAAGCTGATTTACAAAGATGAAAACCTGCGCAACCAACTTATTGCCAACGGAGCGGTACAAGTACAAAAATACAACTGGCAAAAAACAGCCGATGCACTGTGGGAAATGATACTGTCACTAGCGCCGCAAAAGCTATGAAGCCTTATTTGCCATTCATTACAATTGTACCTGCCGAAAAGACCTTATAGGTTTATAGGCAGGGGTAAATTTTTAATTTACTTTCGCAGCCGCTCTCAATTTTACTTTAATCAAAAAAAAAACATTAAGCCACCGTGGATATAAATTCTAAAATAACAATTGACGTACTGCTGGATAAAGACCGCGTACCCCAAAGCATTAGCTGGAACGCCAGCGACAGTACTGCAGACAGCGCACAAAAGGCCAAAGCCATGATGCTGAATTTTTGGGACGGACAAGAAAAAGCCGCCCTCCGAATAGATTTGTGGACGAACGGCATGATGGTGGACGAAATGGCCGACTTTTATTTTCAGACCATGATAGGCATGGCCGATTCATTTGACCGCAGCACCGGCCAAACCGAACTCGTAGCCGAAATGAAAGCCTTTGCACAGTTATTCTACAAAAAGTTTCAGGAAGCAGAGATAAAAAAAGGCAAATAAGGATTAATTGATTGGCATCGTAGAGACGCCATGCTGGCGTCTAAATCTTGCAAATAAAAACCCCACCACAAATCGTAAATCATAATTCATAAATCGTAAATCATGATGGCTTTAGAACAACAGGTAATGACCGACATGGTAACCGCCATGAAAGCAAAAGACGAAGCAGCCTTACGCAGTCTCAGGGCTATTAAAGCCGCCATCATCATTGCTAAAACTGCCGAAGGAGCCAAAGGCGAAATAACGGAGGCAGATGAACAAAAAATGCTGCAAAAGCTGGTGAAGCAACGCAAGGATTCGTTAGAAATTTTTACACAGCAAAACAGGCCCGAACTTGCCCAAAAAGAAATGGAAGAAATAGCGGTAATAGAAAAGTTTTTACCAAAACAAATGGGCGAAGCCGAACTGAAAGCAGCCGTGGCTGCGGTGATAGCTCAATTGGGTGCATCGTCTCCGGCCGATATGGGTAAGGTAATGGGCGCCGCCAGCAAACAACTTGCAGGCCAGGCCGATGGCAAGGCTATTAGTGCAGTAGTAAAAGAACTACTGAGCAATTTATGATGTAGGATGCCTGCCCGGCTGAATGCCCTGCCAGAATAAATCTTTCGGGCTAGCTTTCAGATGCGTACGATTGACAGCCCGTACCGTGATCATAAATCACAACTCACAAATCATAAATTATACATGGCTTATGCTTATAGACATTGTATTTGTGGTGTTGATGGTAATGGCCATCATTAAAGGATTTAGCCGGGGGCTGATAGTAGCCCTGTTTTCGGTGGTGGCATACATAGTGGGTATAGCTGCTGCCCTTAAGCTGAGTGCCGTAGTGGCCAATCGGCTTAAAGAAAATATATCGGTGAGCAACCAATGGCTGCCTATTATTTCATTTGTTATCGTTTTTATTATTGTAGTGGTATTGGTGCGGGTGGGTGCGGCCCTTATAGAAAAAACATTTCAGGTAGCACTATTAGGCTGGGCCAATAAACTAGCTGGGGTACTGCTTTTTGTGGCATTATATACGATGCTGCTTAGCGTTGTACTCTTCTATGCCACGGAGATAAACCTGGTAAAGCCACAAACCATTGCGGGGTCTTACACGTATGGTTATATAGCCCCGTGGGGGCCAAAAACGATAGACGGTTTCGGCAGGCTGCTACCGGTATTTAAAGACATGTTCAGCGACCTTGAATCGTTCTTTGAAAGCATCGCAAAAAAAGGGGCGTAGGTCGTAAAGCGGCCGGGCTACACTCAAACTTCTTAAATATCACAATTTTCGATGCCTATTTTTTGGGGGGCATTAAAAGCTTTTGCCTTACCTAACAGTCGGCAGTAAGGTTGATATTTTGCAGTCTTTTATATCAGATATACCACTATTCGGCTTTCGTTATTAAACGTAGTTGCAGCTATTTACCTTCACAAACACAATGGCATCTCGTAGGATGAGGCTGATAAGGCAAGCGCAAAGCTTGGCAGCGTAGCCCGCAAATGACGATGAGGTTTAAGAAGGCAATCGCAGGTTTTGATCGTAACCTGTCAGGCGGCATGAGGCTGCTGCGATTAAGCATTACTACCTGCAAACAATAATAGTTTCAAATAAGGTGGGGAGCGGTTCTCAAACTTGTTTTTAGCGAACCGTTTTTTTTACTTACACTTGAACTAAATTGAGACAGATTGTTATTTTTAGCACAGACCCATTTTACAAAACAGCATGCAATACGAAATAAAACAGTTAGATAAGTTCAAATACATTGAAGAAGGGCATGGAGAGCCGCTTGTGCTGTTGCATGGTCTTTTTGGAGGGCTGAGTAATTTTGAACCGCTCATAGAACATTTTAAACATTCTCACAAAGTGGTGGTACCCATGTTGCCGCTTTTTGAACTCGACATTTTTCATACCACAGTAGGTGGCCTGCAAAAACATGTGTACCGGTTTATTGAAGCCTTGGATTACCACAAAATTCACTTGTTGGGTAATTCGCTTGGCGGCCATGTAGCGTTGGTGCACGTATTAAAGCACCCCGAAAGAATTAAGTCGCTTATACTTACTGGTAGTTCTGGCTTGTTCGAAAATGGTATGGGCGATACCTACCCAAAACGCGGCGATTATGAGTACATAAGAAAGAAAACCGAGATGACTTTTTACGACCCTGTTACTGCTACCAAAGCTTTGGTGGACGAGGTTTTTGAAATTACAAACAACCGGATAAAAGTCATCAAAATAATTGCGCTGGCTAAAAGTGCCATCCGTAATAACCTGGGCGAAGAACTGAGCCAGATTAACTTGCCCACCTTGCTTATATGGGGAAATAACGACATTATTACCCCGCCTTTTGTAGGCAGGGAATTTCAGAAACTGATACCCAACAGCGAATTGCACCTGGTGGATAAATGTGGCCATGCACCCATGATGGAAACACCGGACGAATTCAATGAAATACTCCATAAATTTTTAACAAAGCAAAACGAACCCGCAGCAGTTTCATGACGTCTATTGTCTGAATAAAAAATACATGCTCAACCACCAGCTTATATCGTCCCACATTACTTCGCTTAAGCCCAACCAAACCGTAGCAGAAGCCCTGGCCACAATGGACGACCTTGAAATACACCAACTACCCGTAGTGGAAGAAGGCGTTTACCGCGGCTTGTTGCAGGAAGAAGATTTATTAGGGGCTAATGCCAAACAATTTTTAGAAGAACTTACTTACGACTATCACCCGTTTTCGGTAAAGGGAGAAGATCATATTTTAAATGCTGTAAAGCTTTCCGCTGATCATCAGCTAAACGTAATACCCGTAGTGGACGAGGAAAAAAATTACATCGGCTCTATTGCGGTTAACGATCTCTTTCGCCAACATGCCAAAATAAGTGGGGCAGAAGATTTGGGCGGCCTGATAGTTTTGGAAATAGATAAATCGCAATATTCTTTTGGCGAAATAAGCCGACTGGTAGAAACGAATGATGCCTTGATTACACAGCTAAATACATACGTGGATACCCTCACCGGGAAAATGACCATCACCCTGCGGATAAATAAAATTGAAGTAAGTGACATCATCGCCACCTTTCAGCGCTATTCGTACCATGTAGTTTATTTCTTTGGTAAAGAAGAATACGAAAATGAACTAAGCCACAACTTTCGCCACCTGATGAATTATTTAGACTTGTAAGGCAAAGCTCCCTTGTGGCATTGCGCCGCTATATTCCCTCTGCCGCTTTAGCTTGGATATTGCTTTTTAGATACTACACCACTACACCCTAACGTAAATGTGAACCTAAACAGGCGGTATAAAGAGCCGATTACTGTTGCTGTTGCTGTTGTTGTTGCGTATAAAAATGCTTGGGAATAATAGCCGGTACTATAATCCGCTCTTCGTTCATCTTTACCTGAGTATGCTCTTCAAACACGTGGCCATCTTCGTAGCCTACGCTTACATACACATTTAGTTTTTGGTTAGCCATGCCTTTAAAAGTTCCTTTGGCGGGGC
>Ga0105048_10003256_pt1 | contig 26576 bp, 16 predicted proteins | sample MAT05_FD_78382 | JGI IMG/M metagenome (GOLD analysis project Ga0105048, IMG submission 78382) | Freshwater microbial communities from Lake Fryxell liftoff mats and glacier meltwater in Antarctica - MAT-05 | ecosystem: Environmental > Aquatic > Freshwater > Ice > Liftoff microbial mat | place...
ACGAAAAGGTTTCTTTATCAACAGCTTGCATAAACTATATTGGTGTCAGGGGGAACAGGGTATGCGAAAGTACTAGAAATAGCGGTCAGTGGCAAGTGACTGAGACGCATACTTGCGTCTCAGTCACCGCCGGATGGTTTGGGCTGACGCATCCTGAGACGCAAGTATGCGTCTCTACCAGTCTGCTGCCGTTTTATTGAAAATATCCAGCACTAGCTGATCAAGAATTTTGGGGACCAGACGAGCTTCGTTTTGTGTGAGCGTCTGGTTTTGGGGGAAATCCTGATAAAACGAAAACGACTGCTCAAAGTTCTTGGTCTCGTCCTTATTATTCACAAAACGGGCCTGTACCGTAATCTGTAAGCGGTTCAACGCAGCCTGATCAGAGGCTGTGGGTGCCACCGCAATCAGGTCATAATTGGTGATGGTGCCGTCGAGCACTAAATCGCCGTTATTGGGCACCACTTTCAGGCTCGTATAGCGCTGGTAATATTCTTTAAGTCGTTCGTTGAAGTTCAGGGCCAGGTTGGTAGGGCCACCGGCGGTTTGCAGCGTGAAGTTATTTACCGTTATCGTTTTCAAATCGGGCGACAGTGTCGTACCGGTGAAGGAATAAATGCCACAGGAAACAGTGAGTAGTGAGCAGCCAACAGTGAGCAACCAACAGCCAATTATAACCAACCAACGGCTAACAGTGGCAGGACGAATAAATGACGCGTTGATCACTGCTCGCTGGTTACTGCCTACTGCTACTGCCCACTTATCACTGATTTTCATCAATTTCATATTGCTTGATTTTTCTGTACAACGTCCGCTCGGAGATACCGAGTGCCTGAGCTGCGTATTTTCGTTTGTTGTTGTTGCGCCGAAGTGCCTTCACAATCATTTCTTTTTCTTTCTTCTCCAACGACAGCGAATCCTCCTCCGTTTCGTGCGTGATGTCTTCCACCGTTACGGCTTCCTGAACAGCATCGTCCTCATCGTTCAAATCATCGATTGGTTCATACGGGCGTGCCGATTCGGGTGGAGGCAATAATCGTGGTAATGGTAAATCCGGTTCAGAGCGACCTGTTCGGAATACTCCATCAGACCCGTCGCGATCGGTGGGGGCATAGTTATCCGATGGCCGGGTCTCAAACAAGTCTTTATGATTATTTAAGATCTGCCGTCCATACTGCTCGTTTCCCAGCATTTCACCAACCAGTTTCTTCAACTCGGTCATATCCCGGCGCATGTCGAACAGCACTTTATAGAGTAGCTCGCGTTCCGAATAGTTTTCGGTACCGTGGCCCCCTTGCGGAAACACCATGGGCATCCGGTTGGTATGCTGTGGTTGTTGAGGCTGGGGAAGATACCGCGACAGTACCTCCGGCTCAATGGGACGGCTTTGTTCTGATTCGAGAATCGAGATTTGTTCAGCCAGGTTTTTCAACTGCCGGATATTGCCCGGAAACGGAAACCGAAGCAGTAGTTGTTTGGCGGGCTCGGTAAGTTGCAGAGGCTTGATTCGGTAGCGTTCGGCAAAGTCGGTGGTGAACTTGCGAAAGAGCAGTTCAATGTCGGTGCCGCGCTCGCGAAGAGGGGGTACGAAAATGGGTACGGTGTTGAGCCGGTAATACAAATCCTCCCGAAATCGCCCTTTTTCGACCGCATCGAGCAAATTGACATTGGTAGCTGCCACTACCCGAACATCGGTTTTCTGAGTTTTGGAGGAGCCCACCCGGATAAACTCACCGTTTTCGAGTACGCGCAGTAAGCGAGCCTGGGTGCCCATTGGCATTTCGCCGATTTCGTCCAGAAAAATGGTACCCCCGTTTGTGGTTTCAAAGTAGCCTTTGCGTTGATCGACGGCTCCGGTAAAAGACCCTTTTTCGTGGCCAAACAACTCCGAGTCTATCGTGCCTTCGGGGATTGCTCCACAGTTGATGGCAATAAATTGACCGTGTTTACGAACGCTAAGGCTATGGATAATTTTAGAAAACGACTCCTTACCGCTGCCGCTCTCGCCCGTTATCAATACGGTGAGGTCGGTAGCGGCCACCTGCATGGCCACATTGATGGCATAGTTGAGGGCAGGGGCGTTACCAATAATCCCGTACCGAAGTTTTACGGACTGTATTTCCTGTTGATTCATAATTTCACTGTTCACTGCTCACTGTCCCCCGGAGCGTGGCCGATGAGCAGTCTGTTACCAGCACAGATACGTAATCACCTTTCTGGTGGTTTCCGCGCGGGAACACAACAACCTTATTCTGGTCGTTGCGCCCGAATAAATCGTCTTCTGATCGTTTCGATTTCCCCTCGACAAGTACTCGTTGCACCTGCCCAATATGCCGCTGATTGCGCTCCAGCGACATGCGTTGTTGCAGAGCAATAATCTCGGTTAGGCGACGCTTTTTCACGTCTTCGGGAATGTCGTCGGGGTATTTTTTGGCAGCCAGTGTGCCGGGGCGTTCTGAGTAGGCAAACATATACCCATAATCGAAACGGGCATACTCCATCAGGCTCAGTGAATCCTGGTGTTCTTCTTCTGTTTCAGAACAAAAGCCAGAAATCATATCGTGCGAAATGCCACAGTCGTCGCCGAGAATAGCCCGTATCCGGTCAATTTTGCCCAGATACCACTCCCGGTCATACGTTCGATTCATCAGCTTCAATACCCGGCTGCTACCGCTTTGAGCAGGCAGGTGAATGTAGTTGCAAATGTTGTCGTACTTCGCTATGGTATGCAACACATCATCGGTAATGTCTTTGGGGTGCGAGGTCGAAAACCGTACCCGAAGATCAGGGCTAACCTGCGCCACGCGCTCCAGTAACTCGGCAAAATTGACTGGCTGTTCACCAGACTGTGTTTCCTCCCATTTATACGAGTCCACATTCTGCCCCAGAAGCGTTACCTCCCGATAGCCATCGGCAACGAGTTGCTGAGCTTCACGAACAATGCTGAATGGGTCGCGGCTGCGTTCGCGGCCACGGGTAAAGGGCACTACGCAGAAACTGCACATATTGTCGCAGCCGCGCATGATGGAAATGAACGCCGTTACACCGTTGGAATTCAGGCGAATGGGAGCAATGTCGGCGTATGTTTCCTCGCGGGATAGGAATACGTTCACGGCTTTCTGGCCCGATTCAGCCTCTTCAACTAATTTAGGAATATCGCGGTAGGCATCGGGTCCGGCCACAATGTCAACAATTTGCTCTTCTTCTAATAGTTTGGTTTTCAACCGCTCAGCCATACAGCCAAGCATGCCGACCACCAGTTCAGGCTTGCGCTTTTTGAGCGTATTGAGTTGCTTCAGCCGGTTGCGAACTTTTTGCTCGGCATTATCGCGGATGGCGCAGGTGTTCAGAAAAATGACATCGGCATCTTCGGCAGTCGAGGTGGTAGCAAACCCGGCATTGCGCATAACGGAGGCTACAATCTCCGAATCGGAGAAATTCATCTGACAACCGTAGCTTTCAATGTACAGGCGTTTTTTACCGGCAACGGGTTCATCGCCCAGGGTGCGTGGTTCGTCGATGCCTTCTTTGTCCTCAGGTTGTAGTATGGTTAATTCAGCAAAGCGTTCCATAGTAAAATCATCATGGGTCAACCGTAACTGGTAATCGAGAAGTCAAAAAACAAACCTCCAAACCAACGCAGATGCCCGTATAGTAATAGCCTACAAAGGTACGGAAGATAGGGGAAAGTTCCTGACAAAGTGGCAGGAATGGCGAAAGAGTGAAAGGGTGCCTGGTCGAAAACCGCTCTTTGGCTCTTTCGCTTTTAAAACGGGTATCCAATGCCAAAGTTGACTACCAATGGGTTGGGGCCGCGCGAGAGTTTTCGGAGACTGAATTGGGGGAGAATAAACCGTTCGTCAACAATCTGTTGGTCAGCCTCCCGTAGGTAACGGCGGGCGGGGTCCCATACTTTGATGCCCGCATCGAAACGAATAATAAAGAACGAAAAGTCAACCCGAAGGCCTGCACCCGTACCAACGGCTATATCGGGGATAAACCTTTGGAAGGTAATTTCTTCTCCGTTGCGGTCGGGGGTGTTACGAAGGGTCCAGACATTACCCGCGTCGATGAAGAGCGCCCCGTTGAAGTCGGCTCCAAAGTGGAACAGTCGCCCCCGGAGTTCCGCCGAACCTTCGAGCAGGAAATCGCCTGGCTGTTCAAACGTGTAATCGAATTGGGGTAATTTCTTGGTTTTGTCGCGTTGGTCGGTCAAAAATAGGGGGATAAGCCTTCCATTGACAATTTCTGTACGGGGATAGGCCGCGCCTGGCCCCAATCGGCGGGGGCGCCAGGCGCGAAGACTATTGCTACCCCCAGCAAAGAAATACTTTTCGTAGGGAGCCGACTGTTCTGGTCCGTAACTGTACAATAATCCCGTGTTCAGCCTTAGAGCTAGTGTAGTGCGGGGTCGGAGCGGAACATAATGACGATAATCGGCACTGAATCGGAGGTATTTAAAGAATCGCAAGCCCGATGAATTGATAAGTTTCTCGACGGCGGCATCGGGCAGAAAATTCAGGGTTGTTCCGCCCGATTCTAAGGCCGCCCGAAAGAAATTGGCTCGTCGGTTTTGCCCAAAAACGTTGGTGTTATAGGTATAAGCAAAACTCATGTTAGAGGCAAACGAGGGCAAAAAGCTGTTATACAAGGTGCGGTTGCCAGTGGAGTCGCGGTTGTTCAACAGGAGTTGCTCGAACTGCCTGCGAAGGGCCTCGTTTTTTCCGCCCTCAAAACTGGAGCGAATCAGGTTTATATCCGCAATAAAAAACGAATACTGATGCTTTGGGGCCTTCTGCCAGTTGTACGACATGGTTGACCGGAAGGTCTGCCGCAGAAAATCGGGTCGGTTTGTGTAGTTATACCCCAAACTGATTTGGGTCTTGGGATTCAGGTCGTTGAACGAAAACCGAAGCCGCCCCGGAAATAAGACTTGGGGGAAGATCAGCGAGGTTGTTAATCCCAGTTCCTGAGCAAAGTAAACATCGTTTTGGCCGGATGACTGCGCGTTGGCAAACCCCGTTTGCGCTTCGATACCGGCCCGCAGGTTGGTCTCGAACGTTTCTAGGCCTCCAAATAAATTACGCACCCGAAAGGTAAGATTGGCAAATGGACCGGGATAACCCTGTCCTTGATAAAGTACAAATAGCCCGCCTTCAGTCGTGATTTCGTATTTATCGAGAGGGATGGCCCGGATTTCAGTGCGAAGTCGCCGGGCAGTGGTGTCGGTAAAGTTGATGTTGACGAACTTGAACTGGTTCAGCAGAAATAGTTGCTGCTGGGTCGAATTATAGTTGCTGATGCTGTAAAGCGTGTTTGGACGGAGCCGTATCTTACTATCTAACAAACGGGGCGCATACCGGCGACCGCTATAAAAATACGTAATGCCGTTGGTTATGGTCGTATCAGTAGGTGCAACTGTTTGGTTAGCCTCCGACTGAACTGGGCTTGGAACAATGGTCACTTTTACATCGCCAATCTGGTAAACCGGGTGAGCCGATTGGCGGGGCGGGTTCAGAATGCGAATAGTCAGATCAACGGGGCTGTAAATTGTATCGCGGAGCGCAACATTGACAGTGGTATCCTGCTCAGATCTTGGCCGGATATAATCGCGGCTAAACTCGTAATAGCCGTTGTTACGAAGAAGTTCTTCCAGTCGGGTGCGCTCGTTTTCCAGATTGCCACCGTCGAAACGATCGCCAACGTGAAGGCTTGATTCGGTTTGGTGCGTTTCAACCAGTGTACGAATAGCGGTATCCACAATATCGTACCTAATGGAGCGGAGGACAAAGGGGGCATTTTCGTTTACCAAATAATTCACCCGTACGCGCCCGTCGAGCAATGTGTCAACGGAATGTCCAACCTTGGCCCAGAAGAAACCTTTGGTTCGGCTCAAGTAGAACTGCATTTTGGCCGCATTGGCCTGGGCGTCGCGGGGGTGATAATAAATGGGTTTTTCGCCGAGGTTACGCATCATCCAATTACCCTCTTCGGCATAACGACGGAGTTTGCGGGCATCCCGGTTGAAGCGCCGGTTGAGTTTCCTGAGTGCTTTCTGGTCGTCGCCAAGCATCTCGCTTTGTCGCTCGAATTCGGTAGTTTTAGCCGCCAGTTGGTTAATAGCCGAGTCGCGGTTATAGTTACGCGACCAGGCCTGGTAAATCCATAGCGGAAATGTAATGGGTGTTCGAAGCACCCGCCGGTTGGGCTTTTGCGGAATCAACCCGTCCAATTCTTCGCTCGAAACCACACGATTGCCCCGGATACTGTTGGTGTACAACAGGTAATCGTTGGTTTTTGAGGTGTAGCAACCGGAGGTGGTAATGAACAATGTAAAAGGAATAATGTAAGATGAAAACCGTGCCACCCAACGCCGTCTAATTGACACTCCCATCGGAGACCACCCTATCCTGTTACTATTATTCATTATACATCATTCATTATACAGTAGACAATGCTTTCCAAAAGTCGCTCGCAGTTCATTCGGTCGTTGCATCAAAAAAAGTTTCGCCAGGAACACGGACAGTTTTTGGTCGAAGGTGCCAAAAGTGTGCAGGAGGTTCTGGCCTCTGACTTCCAGGTTGAGCAAGTACTGGCGACGGAAGCCTTCTACAAAGAAAACGCCTTAGGGGCAGACCTCCAACCGCTGACTGTCGAAATCGTTTCTGCCGACGAACTAACCCGCGTTGGTACACTCGAAAGCAACAACGCGGCTATTGCCGTGGTGAGAACGACGGAAAACCGCCCTCTATTGGCCGAGTCAGGTGAAATTGTCCTTGTTTTAGACGACATCCGCGATCCGGGTAACCTCGGCACCATTCTCCGCATTGCCGACTGGTACGGTATTCATAAAGTTATTTGCTCCCAGACAACGGCCGAAGTATATAATCCTAAAGTGATTTCGGCCAGCAAAGGCTCCTTTACGCGGGTGTGCTGGTACTACACCGATTTGGTTGCTTATCTGACCGATAAAGCGGATCCGATACCCATTTATGGGGCTTTTTTGGGTGGAGAGAACATTCATTCGCTGCCATTTGGGCAGGAGGGAGGTTACCTTGTGATGGGCAATGAAGCAAACGGCATCCATTCGGAACTCATTCCTTTCCTCACCCAAAAAATTACGATTCCCGGTTTTGGTGAGGCCGAATCGTTGAACGTCGGTATTGCTACCGCCGTGATTTTAGACAATTGGCGGAGAACCAATACACAGCACTTTACCTGAGAATGCCCTGCACCGTCCGCTGACAACCGGCACTATCTGTTACCCGGATCGTAAACAGTACATCTTGAAGCCTCTGATTAGAGAATTGTTTCCATGAATAATTTTATGCAATATTGATTTAAGTAATTATAATTACGTATTTATGATATTTACCAATAGTATATTTTGAATAAGGCGATAAAATTCTCATTATTGTTCTGTGTGCCAGGCGTTGTGCTGGATGAGTAACAAATCGTCTCCATGAAAAACAAAGTCAATTTTTTATTACTCTTAGTCAGCGCAATATACCCCGCTTTGGCCAGTGCCAATAAAGCCGACTCTATTCGTGTCACGGTGACAGAAGGAACCAATATGGCGGCCGATCTCTCGCCCGACAAAAAACTGATCGCGATGGATTTGCAGGGGACGATCTGGGTAGTGCCGGTGGGAGGAGGGACAGCCCGGCCGGTGACTGATCCGCTGGGCGATTGCCGACAGCCCAGTTGGTCGCCCGATGGGACTCAGATTGCCTTTCATGCATTTTGGGATGGACGTTATCACCTTTGGACGGTGGGCAAAAATGGGGGTAAACCCCGCCAATTAACTACGGGTCTCTACGACGACCGCGAACCACACTGGTCGCCCGATGGCAAGCGAATTGTGTTTGCCTCGGACCGGGCTGGAAACTACGACGTTTGGCAACTGACGGTAGCCGATAGTACGCTGACTCAAATCACTACCGATTCGGGCAACGATTACAACCCGACGTTTTCGCCCGATGGTTCGAAAATTGCCTATGTTTCTGACCGTACCGACGCGCCGGGTATCTACGTGATTACTCCGGGCAAACCTGAAAAACTGGTGGCTAATCCCAGAGGAAAGGTGTCAGGCCCAAACTGGCAACCCAACGGAGCGCGTCTGTTTTACAACACCCTGACCAAGTTGCAAAGTGGATTGGAGATGGTAACACTGGCCGATGGCAGCATAACACCCCTAACCGAAGCGGCCGAAGATGTATTCCCGTTTCGGGTGAGCTGGTTGTCGGCTGAGGAATATCTGTACACGGCGGATGGCTTGCTGAAACGGCGGAAACTAGGCAGCGTATTGGCCCAACCAATTCGTTTTCAGGTAGGTATTGCACTGCCTCGCAACACCTACAAACGCAAAACCTACGATTTCAATTCGTCTGTTCCCAAGCCGGTATTGGGGATCAAAGGGCCTGTGATTTCGCCCGATGGGAAACAGATTGCCTTTGCCGCCCTCGGTGATTTGTGGCTACTGACCAAAGGTAATAAAGTCCCCAAAGCCCTCACAAATGGCCCCGCCATGGATGTAGAGCCAAACTGGTCGCCCGATGGGACTAAACTGGCGTATATGTCGGATCGAAACGGCAATATGGATGTTTGGATTCGGGACCTTGTGACAGGGAAGGACAAACTACTGGTAGACATGCCCGAAGATTTGAACTTCCCTACGTTTTCGCCGGATGGAAACAAGGTGGCATTTTATCAGGGCGACCCCCGCAATGCCTGGGGGCGAAGTACACTCTACACGGCGGATGTTTCGACGCCTAAAACCACCAAAGTTCACGAGTCTCTGTTTGTGCCCAGTCAGGCAAGCTGGTCACCCGATGGAAAAACGATTGCAGTATCGGCCCTGCATCCTTACTCATCGCTTTATCGCGAGGGGGTGAGCGAGGTTCTATTACTATCAATCGACGGGCGAAAAGACCGTTTTGTATCGCCCGCACCCGGCCACAGTTTAGGCACCCGTAGCAAAAACGGCCCGGTATGGTCACCCGATGGGTCGCAGATGGCTTACATACTGGATGGCGAACTGTGGGTTACGACCGTGACTCCCGATGGTACACCAACCGGCGAGCCCCGTCAGTTGACCGGGGAACAGTCGGAATGCCCAAGCTGGACGGCCGATTCTAAAAGTTTGCTATACCTCGCCATCGACGTGTTGAAGCAGGTGTATGTAGCTGATGGCCATACTGAGCTTATCCCGATGGAACTGACCTGGCAGAGTCGCCAGCCAAGTGGTCAAACGGTTGTACACGCCGGGCGACTGTTCGACGGAAAATCTACTACCTATCGCCGAAACGTAGACATTTTGCTGGATGGTAACCGCATCAAGGCTATTGAACCGCACCGCGCCGGTCGGGCGGGTACGCTGATCGACGCATCGGACAAGACGGTTATGCCGGGCCTGTTCGAGATGCACACGCATCAGCATTCGATGGTGGGCGAAAAAATTGGGCGGCTGTGGCTTTCGTATGGCATCACCTCCGTCCGAGAGCCTGGGGCCGATCCCTACGATGCGCTGGAGCGTAAAGAATCGTGGGCGGCAGGCGTACGCCAAGGGCCCCGGCAGTTTTTTACGGGGGGGCTCACCGATGGTACACGGATTTATTATGGGGCTGCCACCAGCATCAACTCCGACGAGCAACTCGACCGCGAGTTGAACCGTGCTGTCCGGCTTGGCTATGATCTGATCAAAACCTACGTCCGAATGCCCGATGCCATGCAACAACGCATTACGGCCTTTGCCCATGCCAATGGATTGCCGGTTTCGTCGCATGAGATTTTTCCGGCCATGCGCTACGACGTCGATGCGGTAGAACATATCGGGGGTACGAGCCGCCGGGGATATTCGCCCAAAATTACGGCCATGAACCGGAGCTATCAGGATGTGATTCAGCTGATTGCGAAGTCAGGCATGAACATTACTCCCACGGCTTCGTTGCAGGGTGGTTTTAACGTAATGGCCAGTAAAGACCCGAAATTCTACGAAAACCGGCAGTATAAGGCGTTCTATTCGGAGGAATACACCAACGCGTTACAGGCGAGTACCGCCCAGTATTTGATCATTAATCCCGGTTACCTCATCAATTTTGGTAATCTTCAGAAAGGGATAAAAGCACTGATACAAGCCGGTGCCCATGTCACAACCGGCACCGACAGCCCGTTTGTGCCGTATGGATACAGTTTGCATACGGAACTGCAATCGTTTGTAGATGCGGGTCTTACACCCTACGAAGCACTTCGGTCGGCTACCATTTGGGCTGCCGAAACGGTTGGCGTCAGCAAGGACCTGGGCTCTGTTGAACCCGGCAAACTTGCCGATTTGGTTATTGTGCAGGGCGACCCGCTGGGCAATATCCGCGATGCGCTGAAGGTGCAACAAGTAATAAAAAATGGTGAGGTGATGACGATTGACGCTTTGTTGAAACAGTTTTAAAAATCAAAACAGCTATGAAACGCGTTTGCCTATATTCTTTTCTGCCGGTTTTACTGGGTACGGTGCTGGTCAGAACGCTTCTGGAACCAACCAAATCCCAGTCCTCTGAGTTGGCTGCCACTATAGCTTCAATTCCTGTTTGTGGACTAATGCACGTTGGTGGCGTACCAAATACCCTGCTCAAACAACCCGTTGCCCTACGGCCAACGGTTGGTCAGTTTCCAACGCCTACATCGACGAAAAATGAGAAGGCACAAGCCTACTTTGAGCAGGGTATGGGTTACCTGCATGGCTATGCATTGGTAGAGGCCGCCCGTTCATTTCATGAAGCCTTACGCAACGATTCAACCCTGGTGATGGCGCACGTTGGCCTGAGCCGGGTGTATATGGAGTTAGATGACAGTAAGGCCGCACTGGCTGCCGCCGAAACCGCAAAGAAGTTGTCGAGCTACGCATCAGAGCGGGAAAAGGCGCATATCGACCTGCGGTTTGTGCAGTTGAAAGCCGTGGATTCGCTCACGAACCAGAAACTGCTGAACGACTATCGGCTGGCTATAAACAAGCAGGTGAAACGCTTTCCGCAGGATGCCGAACTCTGGTTGATTGCCGGTAATGCCTATGAGAGGCTGGCCTCGGGTAGGGGGCAGGGCACCTCAACGGCCAGTATCGCCATTTATGAAAAGGTACTCCAGATGTTTCCCCACCACCCATCGGCGCATCATTTTTTAATACATGCCTACGAGGGGATGGCCGATTATGCCAAAGCACTCGAACATGGTAAAATCTATGCCGGACTGGCACCCAATCTGGCTCATGCCATGCACATGTATGCCCATGACCTGATGAAAACCGGCGATGTGGATGAGGCCATTGCCCAGATGAAACTGACCGATGGCATTGAGCGAAACCTCTACAAAACCGAGCAATATGAGTCAATGTACGACTGGCATCACATTCACAATATCTCGCTGCTGGCCCTGTGCTATCAGTATCAGGGGCGAATCGGAGAGGCCGAACAGTTGGTGAAAGAGCGGTACATGACCGAACGCCCTATCAATCGGGAGCAAACGTTTTACAACAAGATGGGGTATCCGGCCTTGCTGATCAACCAGAACCGCGACGCCGAAGCCTTACCGATGATTACCGAGTTGACGACCGCAAAAACACCGGGCGAACGGTCCATTGGCCATTATTTGCTGGGTCTGATTCAGGTGAAGAAAAACCAGCTCGATCAGGCTCGTCTGTCGCTGAAAGCATCTCAGGATGAACTGAAAGAAGCCAAAAAGACTAAAGACAGCGACTGGCTGGCGGCCTGGCTCGAACCGCACCCCAAATTTTTGGCCGCTCTGATTGCCCTCTCTGACCGTAACGACCGCGAAAAAGGCTTAGCCGACGTTCGTAAATTTCAGATCGGTGCCCACGAACAATACGGCCCCGACCCCTGGGCCGAAGCCTTGTTTCAGCTGGAAACGATAGCGCAGGTGGCCTTGCAACTCAAGCTGACCGACTTCGCCGAAGAATCCATTAAACTGCTGGCCGAACACGACCCGGCATACCCCGGAACACACTACGCCCTTGCTGGCCTGGCTACCCTGAAAGGCGACGCTGCAGCCACTCAGCGCGAACAACAACTGGCGCGGCAAGGCTGGTCGAAAGCAGACGGCGTATTTCTGGCGCAGAATTTCGGGAAGCGGTAGGCATGAAACACAGCCAATGGCGGGCGGCCCCGTCCACCGTACATTACTGATCCTGGATAACTTTTATCAATTTCTGTAATTCTTTAGCTCTCGCTTCATCGACTGCAGGCTCATTAATGGGTAGTTTTTTCAGTTCCTCAATCAGGATACGCCCCACAATCAGTCGCATGTTCTTTTTGTCGTCGGCGGGTACCACGTACCACGGCGCGTTGGGGGCTGCTGTTTCGTTAATAGTCTCCGCAAAGGCAGCCATATATTCTTTCCAGAAACCACGCTCTTTTACATCCTGCTCATCGAATTTCCAGTGTTTGCTGGGGTCTTCGATGCGGGCAATGAGCCGTTCGGCCTGCTCTTCCTTCGACACGTGCAGAAAGAATTTTATGACCGGGAAGCCGTTACGATACAGGTGCTTTTCGAAATCGCAAATGGCTTCATAACGGTGTTTCCAGAACTCATTGAGGTTTTTGGTGCGCTCGGTGGGTAGCCGCTGACTGTTGAGCAAGATCTCGGGGTGCACCTTCACCACCAGCACTTCTTCGTAATACGAACGGTTGAAAATGCCAATGACTCCCCGTTCGGGCAGGTCGCGCCACGACCGCCAGAGCCAGTCGTGTTCGAGCTCCTGCTCGGAGGGTTTCTTGAAGGAATAAATCCGAAGGCCGAGCGGATTCGTACCGGTGAATACGTGCTGAATGGTGCCATCTTTACCAGCCGCATCCATCGCCTGAAACACCGTTAGCATGCCATAACGGTTATGCGCGTAGAGTTTGGTTTGGAACTTGTCGATCTCGGCGGCCTGTTGCCGGAGTTGGGTTTCATAATCGAGATCATCGGCATAGAGGTCGTCGATTTTGGTGTGGGCCTCTTTAATTTTGAATGTGCCTTTTCCGGTATAACGGATTGTTTCGGGTTTGAATGACTTCATGGAGTGCGTGAAAACTTATCGGAAAGTACAACTGTTATCTTGCTACACAATCAAACCCCAACCGACCCCGTATGGTTACAACAACTTTTGGGATTTTTGCTACCCGTTTTACTATCGCGTTATTATCTGTATTGGGTCTGACAGTATCTATAGGGATGGCCCAAAGTCAATCATCGAACAAAAAAAAATCGCGTGTTATGACCACAAACGAATTATCGGCTACGCCAGCAGGCATGGCTAAAGCTACCTTCGGCACCGGCTGTTTCTGGTGTACAGAAGCTATGTTTGAAACCCTCGACGGGGTGCAATCGGCGGTATCCGGTTACGAAGGCGGCCCCAAACCGAACCCAACCTATAAAGAGGTGTGCACCGGCACCACCGGCCATGCCGAGTGTGTGGAAGTTAATTACGACCCCACCAAAATTACCTACACTGAATTGCTTCAGGCATTTTTCCGTAGCCACGATCCAACAAGCCTCAACCGGCAGGGGGCTGACGTGGGAACACAATATCGATCGGTAATTTTTTATCACAGCGACGAGCAAAAACAACTGGCGCAGACGGTGAAAGACGAACTGAACAAATCGGGCGCTTACGATAAATCAATTGTTACCGAGATAAGCCCAGCCAGTATGTTCTACGAAGCAGAGGATTATCACCAAAACTATTTTGCACAAAACCCCGATCAAGGCTATTGTGCCTTCGTAATCGCTCCCAAGCTTGATAAATTCCGTAAGGTATTTAAGGAGAAATTGAAGACCGGGGTGGCGCATTGAGGAACTCGCATTTAGGGTATAAAGTATAGGCCAATCCTACTGGATTGGCCGCTTTTGTTTATAGAGTTTAGAGGGAATTATATTCTATAGGTATAGTATTTAGATAATAAAATTACTTACTAATATTCAATTTAAAGCTTATGCTTACAAAACATATGAATGGTTTACCGATAAATAAGAGATATAGCTTTTCTTGTTGAGTGGAATGAAATACGCATTACTTTGCCTAAAGTTTAACACGATAATCCATTTTACAAATGAAAAAAATTCAACTTGTTTTTGTGCTCGTCATTGCGTTGCTGGCTGGTAACACTGCTTTTGCACAATATAAAAAAGGTGATAAACTCCTGAACCTTGGGATTGGGTTAAACAGCTACTATGGTGGTGGTTTGCCCCTTGGTGGTTCCTTTGAGGTTGGTGTGACGGATGAAATCAGTGTAGGTGCTCAGGCCGATTTCTACACTTGGGGCCGTAACTTTGGGGGATACAAATGGCGCTATACTTTTTTGCCTATTGCCGTTCGTGGCTCTTACCACGCTAACAAACTCCTTAATCTGAACAACGACAAACTCGATTTATACGGTGGAGTGCAGTTGGGCTATTACATCTCCAGCTTTTCTGACAACTCAGGATTCACCGGATTATATGACAACTCGTACGGAAACCGGGTTTTGTTCGGTCTCCATATTGGCGGTCGGTATTACTTCAAGCCAAACCTGGGGGGCTTTGCTGAATTAGGATACGGTGTTGCTTCGCTAAAAGTAGGGGTAGCTTTCAAGTTTTAAGATAAACCAACTCCTCCAAAAAGAGCCCGTCAGATCCCTGACAGGGTTCTTTTTTTGTGCCTCAGCTACAAAAAAAGAACCTATTCGTTGTTTCTATACTATTGATTTAGTCAATTTACGTTACATTTTTGATTGTATCTTGGGGCTATACACCCAAAAAATAAACTTCATAAAGCTCTCTTTCGTTGCTAAAGCCCATTATTAATAAGTTCGCATGGCCATCAGATCATTAGTTTTGAAAGTTGGCACTGTATTTGTTTGCAGTAGGGAAGCCCAAGAACTAAACGGTAAATCAATAAGTCCATGAACCGACCCCTACGTATTCTGCTTTTGTTGGTTAGTATCCTGATCGGAGGACATACCCTTCAGGCACAGAGCACTCGTCTGAGGGCTGCCAATAAACAATTCGAAAGTCTCAGCTTTATAAGCGCTGTGAGATTTTATGAAGAATTTCTGCGTGCTGATAAGCAGCAGAACCCCGCCGAAACTCGCGAAGCACTTACTAATTTAGGCTTCAGCTATCGAAAGTTACAGGACTACCGTAACGCCGAGCGTATTTACGGAGAACTAGTGAACAAGTACACCGACCTCAGCAGTGAGATCTATATGTACTACGCCCAGGCATTGGCTACTAACGGCAAATACCGGGAGTCGCAAAAGATGTACAGTAAATATGGCGAACAGCAAACTCAGGACCTACGCGGTCGCCGGTTTACAGTCTCGTATATGGATGTAGGACGGTTCTTCCAGGATTCCTCGTCATACAAAATGTTTAGCCTGCCTATCAACTCCCGGCAGGCCGATTTTAGCCCGATGTACTATAAAGGCGGCATTGTTTTCGTGTCAGCCCGCGACGAATCGGGGCCGCTTAAGCGCGTCTTTAGCTGGAATCAGACGCCTTTTTTAGATCTGTACTTCCACGCTGACACCACCGAAATTCACGCGCCCCTGGTCGATATGCTCCGTCAGCCTAACACCGCCGTGTTGGGTGGTAGCAAACCGTCGGCGGCAGCAGCCCCTGATATTGCGACTCCGGTAGAGCAAAAACTGTCTAAAACACAGGTGTTTAGCAAAACACTGAATACCAAATACCACGAGGGACCAATGACGTTTACGCGTGATCAGAAGATGATTGTGTTTACACGCAACAACGGCAGCAAAGGTAAAACTGGCAAAAGCAACGATGGTGTCCGCAAACTGAAACTTTATACGGCTATCAACGAGACGGGTAATAAATGGATCAACGTACGCGAAATTCCTTTTAACAACAAGGAATATTCGGTGGGACATCCGGCATTTGCCCCCGATAATAGTAAGCTTTATTTTGTATCGGACATGCCCGGTGGCTTTGGCGGAACAGACCTTTACGTGGTGGAATATCGCAATGGAGAGTGGGGCACACCCGTGAATATGGGTAAAGACATCAATACAGAAGGCAACGAAATGTTCCCCTATGCCGATGAAAACGGTAACCTCTATTTCTCGTCAGACGGACACGAAGGTCTTGGCGGTCTGGATGTGTTCTTTGCCGAATTGAAAGACGGTGTGGTCTATAAAGGCGTAGAAAATGTAGGCGCTCCGATTAACTCCGAAAAAGATGATTTTGGTATCATTACCGATAAATACCGTACATCGGGTTATTTCAGCAGTAACCGCAAAAAAGGAGTCAGCGATGATGATATCTATAGTTTTCGCCGGACGTGTAAGGAACTGAACATTCTGGTATTCGATGCCAAAACCAACCTCCCACTCGATCAGGCCGATGTTCGGATTGTGCGTAATGGTTCTAACCAGGATCTGCTTCTGACCGATGCGCAAGGTTCGGCAAAATTATGCCTCGATGCCAACACCGAATATGAGTTCAAGGCCGTGAAAGAAGGCTACGCATTGAATACGGTACGCTTTTCAACACTCACTCAGTCGCCTAAGCCAGTAATGGGAGTATCGATTTACCTGGATAAAAGCGAGAATACGATTGTGAAAGGCGTGGTGAAACGCGAAGTCGATCAGATTCCGGAGCAGGGCGTAACCGTGACACTTCGAAATGAGCGTGATAAAACGGAGCGAACCATTGAAACAGGCCCCGATGGTGGCTATGAGTTCGATGTGAAGCCGGGCACGCCGTTCACTATTAAGGCCGCAAAAGACAAGTATGCGACCAAAAGAGTGCAGTATGCCAAGCCCAAAAAGGGTGATAACAAAACTATCACGGATTCACTCGGTTTGTATGGTGAGGGCGATATTTACCAACTCAAAAATATCTACTACGACCTCAATAAGTTCTTTATCCGGCCCGATGCCGCCCGCGAACTAGAACACGTAGTGAAGATTTTGAAGGAGTACCCAACTATGAAAATCGAACTGCGCTCACACACCGATGCGCGCGCTACCGATGCCTATAACCTCCGCCTTTCGGAAAACCGGGCACGGGCTGCGATGGATTACATTGTGTCGCGGGGTATCAAAGCTGATCGTTTAGTAGCCCGAGGATATGGCGAGAGCGAAATCCTGAATGGCTGCATCGACGGCACAGTCTGCGACGATGACGAACACCAGAAAAACCGACGCACCGAGTTTAAGATCGTAGCAGTGAAGTAGGGGAGGAGGTAAAAGATAGAACCAGGATTTTTAGGGTTAAACAAGATGTGTTGCGTCAGCTATCCTGTTTAATCCTAAAGATATCGTAAAGATCCTGGTTCTGATTTATTACCACTTAACCGTTAGCTTCTCACCGGGTTTCAAGGAAACGTCTTTTGTTTTTCCGCCACTTATTAGTTTCGTTTGTCCACCCGTTTTTGAGGAAATCGTGACCGTTGTCAGGCGGTTACCGATCCAGTTCATGGCCAGTTCGTAGCCGCCACGCGCCCGCAATCCGCTAACGGAACCGCTATGCCAGACATCGGGTAAGGCAGGAAGCAGGCGGATGTCGGTTTCGGATGATTGTACAAGCATTTCGGCCACGGCTGCCGTGCCGCCAAAATTGCCGTCGATTTGAAACGGCGGATGTGCATCAAAAAGATTGGGGTAAGTGCCTCCACCCCGCACATAATCGGTTTTGACGCCGTCGGGGACAACATAATGGAGTAATTCCCGATACATTTTGTAGGCATGGTTACCATCCCAGAGCCTCGCCCAGAGGTTTATCCGCCAACCCTTCGACCAACCCGTCGTTTCATCGCCTTTCACTTCCAGCGTTTTCCGGCATGCCTGCGCTAATTCGGGTGTTAAGTCGGGCCGGATATGGTTACCGGGATACAACCCAAATAAATGCGATTGATGCCGGTGCTTCGGATCAACATCGGCCCAGTCGGAATACCATTCCTGCAAATTGCCCGCTTTTCCAACCTGGTAAGGGTATAAATTGGCTAATGCTTTTTCCAGCTTTACCCGAAAATCTGGGTCAGCATTCAGCGTTTTTGCTGCCTGTATGGTCTGGATAAAACACTCGCGAATCATGGCTAAATCGGCAGTAGCTCCGTATAGCGTTGATCCTCTATAGCCCTCGGGAGTTAAGAACTGGTTTTCGGGCGAGGTGGATGGCGAGGTAATCAGCTTGCCGTTTTTGTCTTCGACCAGCCATTCCAGGCAAAACTGAGCGGCTCCTTTCATGAGTGGGTACGCTTCCTGGCGGAGATAGTCTTTATCCTGCGTAAACACGTAATGCTCCCAGAGGTGCGTACTGAGCCAGGCTCCACCCATGTTCCAGTTGGCCCACATGGGGTCGCCTTTTCCAAAATCGCCCACCGGATTGGTCATCGCCCAGATGTCGGAATTGTGCGCTATCGACCAGCCGCCAACGCCGTAAAATGTTTTGGCCGTTACAGCTCCGGTTTTAGCCAGATTGCCAATGAAGGTGAGTAAAGGCCGGTGCATCTCGGAGAGGTTCGTGATTTCGGCGGGCCAGTAGTTCTCTTCAGCGTTGATGTTGGTGGTGTAATTGCTGCTCCAGGGCGGACGGATATACGGGTTCCAGATGCCCTGCAAATTGGCTGGAACCCCCGGCGTACGCGAACTGCTAATCAGCAAATACCGACCGAAGTTAAAATATAGCATTTCCAATTGCTTGTCTTCGGCCCCACGGTCCGGCGTTCCGGCGGCATACCGTTTTAACCGCTCATCGGTAGGGAGATTGGGTGCCGTGCTAGACCCCAGGTTCAGACTTACCCTATTGAAATAACGCTGATAATCAGCTGTGTGCGACTGTTTCAGTTGAGTGTATGATTTTGCCATTGCCTGCGTCAATCTACTGGTGGCAATTTGCTCATCGGGTAATCCGTTTGTCGCGGGGTTCTTGTCGAAACCGTTGAAACTGGTGGCAATAGCTACGAAAATGAACGCTTCTGTACCACCCGTTAAACTCAGCGTACTGTCGGTAGTGACAACCTGCCCATCGTTCGATTTAATTTTGGCGAGGGTTGTAAAACGGGTACCTCTGGCAGAATCGAACTGTACCGCGTCGGGCATATCACCACGGTAACTCGGTTCACAACGAATGGGCGCGTAACCTCTGGCTTTCAGGGTATTATTGCTCGTAGTTACTCCGTTTTTGAGCAGGCTGTTAAACTTAACAGAGAACGTTAATGCTCCTTTTCGACTGCTTTTCAAGCGGATCGCCATGATCTGGTCCGGTTGAGAAACAAAGTATTCCCGCGAATACGTCACTCCATCGACCTCGTAGTTTACTGACGAAATGGCATTCGACAGGTTGAGGTCGCGGTAATAGTTTTGTCCGTTGGCTGCATGACCAAAGTCAATAAACAGCGTTCCAAGTGGGGCATACGACTCTGAAAATTTGCCTTGAAGTTTGCGATTGAGTTTGTCAGCCTCTTTATAATTCTCATTTTTCAGAGCCTGACGAATGGCGGGAACATGCTGGTAAGCATCGGGATTCATGTCGGCTTTTACCGGTTCACCCGACCATAGCGTGGCATCGTTCAGGAAGATTTTGTCGGACTTAACCCCGCCGAAAACGGTGGCTCCCTGGGTTCCATTGCCCAATACCAGCGTTTCTTCAAAATACTGGGCCGGTTGTTTATACCAGAGCGTTTTGTCGGGTTGCTGGGCGTGGACGATAGTAGAAGCAGATAAAGTCAAAAAAAGCAACAGTCCAGATTTTGTCATGATTTTCGGGGGCGGTCAAATTATTGCCAACTCCCGAAAAAGGCCAGTTGCACCCAGTTCTACCACGTTAACCTTTTATCCGTAGCCGACTTGTTTTACACCCGTAGCCAGGTTAGGTGATCCGTCAAAAAGTACTGAGCCAACGGTCAGAACGTCGCTATCCAGTTTAACAGCCAATCGGGGCTGAAGAAGAGTATTATAACCAGACCTGTCAGGCCAACGGCAATACCCACCGCTACGGGTGAAACTTGAACCGTTGAAACCTCCGCAACAGCAGGCCGGAAGAACATCAGGAAGGGAATCTTGAGGTAATAGGCCAGCGACACGACGGCGTTTAATAAACCGATTCCAAAGAGAGCTAGCAACCAGCCGTTGCCCGTTATCTCGTAGGCGTTGAACAAGGCCGAAAAGATCAGCAGTTTGGCCGTGAAACCAACCGTAGGGGGCAGGCCCACCAGGGCGAGCATGACTACCGTCAATGAGACCGCTAACAGTGGATGTTTAGTGCCAAGCCCGGCAAAGTTGGCAATGGTCAGCGAACCGCCATTATGTCGGGAGAGAAGGTCGATCAGGAAAAACGCGGCTAGATTAATGGGCAGGTAAGTGGCCATATAAAACAGTGCGGCCTGGAATCCCGGTTTGTTGAGGGCCAACACCCCCACCAGCAGAAACCCCGCATGGGCAATGGTCGAGTAGGCCAGCAGCCGTTTAGCGTCGGTTTGCCACAATGCGGAGAGGTTTCCCAGGGCAATACTGGCCAGCGCAATAACGGCCAGTGGCGTTTGAATATCCACAAACTGCTCCGAAGGCAATGCCAGTATCAACCGCATTAGAGCCAGCAATACAGCCGCTTTGGGGGCCACGGAAAACAGGGCCGCAACGGGAAGCGGAGCCGCGTCGTAGGCATCGGGTGTCCAGACGTGGAACGGTACCAGCGACAATTTGAACAGAAACCCAGCCAGTGTAAGCATACTGACTACTGCCACCACAAAACCGCTGTTTTTAGCTAGTTCAATCCCGAAAACCGGACTGGAAATGTCCATTGTACCCGTCAGGCCGTACAGAAACGACATTCCATACAACATTAAAGCTGAACTGATTGCCCCAAAAAGCAGGTATTTCATGCCTCCCTCCGACGCTTTGCGCGATCTGCTCAGGGCTGTGAGCAGATACGAACTAACCGACACTAATTCCAGGCTCAGATAAATCGCCAGCAAGTTTACGGATGTCGTCAGTAAAAATAAGCCAATGGTAAGACCAAGGATTAGATGTAAAAAGGGAGGGGAAGAAGGGATATCGCGAGGAGAAAAATAATCGTAGACAATGACAAGTATACCAGCGAGGGCGACAATGACCTGAATAAATACAGCCTGATCATCCAGGAATAACAGATGCAGGAATAAAAAACCTCGCACAGGTGTTAGAATAGCCCAGATAGCCGCTACAATCAAGCTCAGAACCGCAAAAGCCGCCAACCATTTTTGTGCACGTTCGGCTCCTGCCAGGTGAGTAAGAACCAAATCCAGCACCAACCCAACCGAAAAGGCCATACTTAGCCATACTACCGGCCCAAAGCCGCCGAGGCTATCAAGAATGTCCTGAAGTTGATCTGTTAGGGGCAAAATAGTGGCATCAGTTTGCAGTGAGCAGTGAGCAGTGGCAGTGAGCAGAACTGTTCACTGCTCACTGCTACTTCAATTATATCATTCCTTCTTTGTGGGCTTCTTCGCTGTAGCCGTGAAGCTGCACGGATGGTTGCTTTTTGCGCAGCTTCATATTCAGGACTTCAACCAGGAGCGAGAACGCAATAGCAAAGTACAGATAACCCTTTGGCACGGTGCCAATCGGACTTTCGAAGAAAACCATTTCTGATAAATGGGCTCCTTCCACAATGAGCATAAACCCAATCATGATTAGAAACGACAGACCGAGCATTTGGATGCTGGGGTGCTCGTTCACGAATTTACCCACCGGTCCGGCAAAAAACATCATAATCAGTACCGAAATGACCACAGCAACAATCATGACCGGCACGTTTTGGGTCAGACCCACGGCCGTCAGGATCGAGTCGATGGAGAAAACGATGTTGATGATGGCGATCTGAGTGACTACGCCCGACACGGTCGCTTTACCCTTTGCAGGCATATCTTGTGTCTGATTTTCGGATTCACCCTCCAGTTTGTGGTGAATCTCAGTTGTTGCTTTGTAGAGCAGGAATAAGCCACCACTAATCAGAATAACAGCCTGCCCCGTGAAAGCGGCCTTAAACCAGCCCGCATCAATGTGGGTAAACGGCTCAGAAAGAGCTATCAAAAAGGAAATACCAAACAGCAATACAACCCGGAAAGCCATGGCCAGCACTAAGCCGATGTTGCGGGCTTTTTGTTGATCCTCGCGGGCTACTTTGTTGGCCGCTATCGAAATGAAAATGATGTTGTCGATTCCCAAAACGATTTCCAGGAACGTAAGTGTTAACAGGCTGATGAGATTTTGGGCAGTAAATAATTGATCCATTGAGGTTGAAAATGAGCGATTAAACGGCCGCAAACTTCCGAAGAAATGGCTTGAGACACAAAAAAAACGGTTGAGCGGATGAAAAAGAGCCTAATTACTTCAATATCGGCTCCAGGGCGGCACGGTTTGCGTTGAGCCAGGCATGAATGTCCGTAACAATTTCATGAATACCTTTTTCCGGTTTCCAGCCCGTCAGCTGGGTCACTTTGGTATTGTCAGTGATATACAATCGAATATCGGCAGCCCGGTTTTCGGTTACGGATTTGATCGGAATAGTTTTGCCCGTAACCTCCTGGCAAATGACTGTCAATTCCTGCAACGACGCACTGCTTTCGTTGCTGCCGCCTGCGTTCAGAATCTCCCCATTAACGGCGTCAAGGTTATGCAACTGCCAGTCGATCAGGCGATAGAGATCATCAATATGAAGCATGTCGCGGGTTTGTTTGCCCGTTCCACCGTAGCCTATGTAGGCCAGCGATTGCTCAAAATAATGCTTGGCAATCCAGAGTACCATTACTCCCTGATCAACTTTGCCCATTTGCCACGGCCCCGTAATGACCCCACAGCGATTGATAACCGTTTTCAGACCGTAAAACTCATTGTACTCCTGAATCAGCAATTCTGAAGCCAGCTTAGTTGTTCCATACAACGACCGCGCCCCGGTCAGCGGAAAATCTTCGGCAATACCCTTTGACGATACACCCGGCACCGGCTGATCGTCGGTCAGTACAAAGCGAGTAGCTGCCTCGTCAAAGTTGAGGGTTTCAATTGCCTTGATTGGGTAAACCCGGCTCGTCGACAGAAAAATGAAGCTTGCCTTATGCTTGAGGGCGTAATTCAGGCAGTTAACCGTACCGAACAAGTTGGTATTGATCAGGTAATCGGGAGTGCCATCAAGCCCAGCCAGTACAGAGGGTTCAGCGGATGCTTCGATCACCGTATCAACGGCGGGCAGGCTGTCGAAATCTTCCTTACTGCGAATATCCCCGTGCATAAACTCGATACCAGCCGCTTTCAAGCGAGAAAGACTCAGTTCTGACCCACGCCGTTTGAGATTATCGAGGGCGTAAATGGTGTAGTCGGGGTAGTTTCTCTTTAATGCAATGGCTAGCGAGGCCCCAACAAATCCGGCCCCGCCGGTGATCAATAAGTTCATGGTTTAATGATTTGTAGAGACGCAACATATTGCGTCTCCTATGCGTCAGCAAATTTTTACAACGTTGCTGACGCACAGGAGACGCAATATGTTGCGTCTCTACGACGGTTGAATTCGTTTCAATTTTACGTTCTCTACCGGTCTGATGACCAGTGGTACTTTTTCGATTTTAACCGAACTGCTGTCGAGGCCGAACCAGCGGTCTTCGGGGGTTGTGAAGCCTTTCACCGCAAAATACAGGTTCATAATCACCCGCTCCATGAAGGGAAGGTCGTTCTCGAACGACAGGAATTTTTCAAGCACCACAAACCGAAAGTCGCCGATAACGTTTTGACGGTTTAGCGATTCGTAGCGGCTCGTAATATCCACTTCCTTGTTGCGCACCATGTCTTCGATTACTTTGCGGAAGAACAGGTTAATGCGCTGCTCGACCCGGAAACCGAGTTTGAACGTCACCTTGTAGGCATCGTCGGGCGCAATGGTATTCACCTTGTATTCCATCGTGTACGGATCGTCGGTGGTATCGACATGGACAAACCAGTAGATGTCAGCGCGTTTGGGCCGTTTCTGGAATATAGAGTAAATAATTTTCGATTCGATTTCCGACTGCCGGGCAGCATTGCTCATAAACACGATGTGCGTGGCGTATTTCGGAATACTAATGTCTCGGCTGAGTTCTTTGATCGCCTGAAGGTAGGTATCAATGCGGACGTACTCCGTCAGGCGTAACTTGATCTTGAAAGCCTGAAGCCAAATAATCATGACACAAGCCATAACGCTGGCAATCAACACCGACACCCAGCCACCAACGGGGAACTTGATGAGGTTTGCTACCAAAAAACAGCTCTCCAGAGCTAGGTAAAAAACCAAAAAGAAGATTACCAGCCAGGCATTGTATTTCTTCGAGTACATGTAGTAGCTAAACAGTATCGTACTCATCATCATAGTCAGCGTAATGGCCAGGCCATAAGCAGCTTCCATTCGTTTCGATTCCTGGAAGTACAACACCACACCGATGCAGCCTGAATATAATAACCAGTTGATACTAGGGACGTAGAGTTGCCCTTTTTGAACGCTGGGATACCGTAGCCGTACTTTAGGCCAGAAATTGAGCCGGATGGCCTCGCTAATCAGAGTAAACGCCCCGCTAAGCATAGCTTGACTGGCGATGACTGTTGCCGCTGTAGCGATACAAATGCCAATTATTAGGAACCACTCGGGCATGAGTTCATAGAAGGGGTTCCGCTCACCAAGTACCTGACCTGCTAACGACTCAACATAAGCACCCTGTCCTAGGTAATTGAGCAACAGGCAGATTTTTACGTAAATCCAGCTTACCCGGATGTTCGCACGGCCGCAGTGGCCCATATCGGAGTAGAGTGCCTCGGCTCCTGTTGTGGAGAGAAAGACGGCGCCAAGAAGCCAGAAAGCACCTGGGAATTCGGTTAGGAATCGGTATGCATAGTATGGACTGATTGAACTAAGAATACTTAGGTCGCCGATAACATTGGTAATGCCCAGCACACCCAGCATGGTGAACCAAACAAACATGATTGGACCAAAGGCTATACCAACAACGCCAGTCCCGAACGATTGAATAAGGAAGAGAAATGATAAAATTCCGATAACGATTGGGATCGTATCAATCTCTGGGTAGAGAATCCGTAAACCCTCAACCGCTGATGAAACAGAGATAGGAGGGGTGATGATACTGTCGGCCAGCAGTGAACTGCCCCCAATAATGGCCGGAATGGTTAGCCAGCGGGCATGCCGCCGAACGAGTGCATATAAGGCAAAAATACCACCCTCACCCCGGTTGTCTGCCCGTAAAATTAGAACTACATACTTGATTGTGGTTTGAAGGGTAATTGTCCAGAAAATACAGGAAAGTGCCCCTCGGACCATTTCAGGATTTACGGGGGCTGTTTCACCAATAATGGCCTTCAGAACATACAAAGGAGAGGTGCCAATGTCGCCGTAGATGATACCGAGTGCCACCAGCAACCCGGCAGCAGAAACAGCATCCATGTGTTTTTTGTCTTCCATAAGGTGGCGAATGCCCGGTAGGAGTAAGAGTGGGCGGCATTCGCAAAACGGCGCAAAGATAACCGTTGTTTGTTTTGATTGACGTAGGGGCGCAAGAAACTTGCACCGGGGCCTACGCCCTGATTCTTATGAGCGTAATAGCGATAAGCACCGAAGGCTGGATTTGATCAAACTTAGCCCGTGGGGAGTATATTGCCAATGACAGTAACAGGCAAAATTCAGAAGTCCCTGCTCCGGCAACAAGTAGCATAAGAATTGGGGTTGGTGGCGGAGAAAACAGCGTAAAAAACGGACAGGAACTGGGATAGCAGCATCAGCTTTGCAGGCAAGAAGTTGGTAACTGGGTAGTAGGCGTGTATTTTTGCACGGCCAAACGGCACTACTATCCCACAAGCCTTTGCCTGTATGCATTCAACGTTACGTTGCTTTCTTTTTCTTTTTTCGCTTGCACACACCATCACTCAAGGGCAATCTCTGCTCGTTTCACCAACTGATTCGCTTGTTCGGCTCGACGGGCTGCATACTGAGAGTGTGTGGCAACGGGCGCAACTGGCAACCGGTTTTGTGCTGAATTTCCCCAACGATACGGCTTTGGCCTACAACCACACCAATGTGCGGGTGACCTTCGATGCCAATTACCTGTATCTTGCAGTTGTCTGTTACGACAAAGACCCCCAAAAGAGGATCATTGCCTCCTCGCTCCGGCGCGACTGGGAGTGGGATCAGAACGACAATTTTACGGTGTATATCGACCCGTTTGGCGACCGAACGAATGGTTTTACCTTCAACATTACCCCGTTGGGTGTGGAACGGGAAGGGCAAATGTTTAATGGCGAGCGGGTTGCCCCGGAATGGGACAATAAGTGGAAATCGGCGGTAAAACGCTTTCCCGACCGTTGGCAGGGCGAAATGGCGATTCCGTTCAAGAGCCTCCGGTATCGGAAAAACACGACCTTTTTCCTGATGAACTTTGCCCGGCACGACCTTAAAAATAACCAGCGGGCATCGTGGCGACGAGTGCCGATTGCGTACCGGATTTCGGGACTCGCCTTTGCTGATACCGTCCGGTTTACGCGGCCATTGCCCAACCCCGGCCCCAATATTTCGTTGAT
>Ga0105048_10003257_pt1 | contig 26573 bp, 22 predicted proteins | sample MAT05_FD_78382 | JGI IMG/M metagenome (GOLD analysis project Ga0105048, IMG submission 78382) | Freshwater microbial communities from Lake Fryxell liftoff mats and glacier meltwater in Antarctica - MAT-05 | ecosystem: Environmental > Aquatic > Freshwater > Ice > Liftoff microbial mat | place...
AGGGCGCTATCAAAGCGCCCCTCCTTGTGGCTGCCGTGATCTGCACGCTGTCACTTTGGACTCGGACCAAATCACGCCTCCTTGCCGAAGCTTGCGTGGGCGTTGCGGCTTGGCTTCACTGCGCGGCGCTATGTTCAATTCGCTCTGGGAACGGTTTCAGCAATTCTATCTCGCAAACGGGGATCTCGGCGTTTCGCTCGATGTGAGCCGGATGCGGTTCAGCGACGGCTGGCTGGTGGGGATGGAGCCGGCGGCACAGAAGGCGTTTGCGGCGATGAACGCGCTGGAGAAGGGGGCGATTGCGAATCCCGACGAGAATCGGATGGTGGGTCACTACTGGCTGCGGACGCCGGAGATTGCGCCGAACGACGAGCTGCGTGATCAGATCGTGCAGTGCTATGCCAGCATCAAGGAGTTTGCGTTGCGGACGCATAGGGAGGGAAAATTCCTGGACGTGCTCGTCGTCGGGATCGGCGGGTCGGCGCTCGGGCCGCAGTTTGTGGCGGATGCACTCGGGACGCCGGATGACAAGATGCGGCTGCACTTTTTCGACAACACGGACCCGGATGGCATCGACCGCACGCTCGCGACGCTGGCGCACCGGCTCGATCACACGATGGTGATCACCATTTCCAAGAGCGGCGGCACGCCGGAGACGCGCAACGGAATGCTGGAGGCGGAGGAGGCTTACAAGAAGGCCGGGATCGATTTCCCCTCGCACGCGGTGGCGGTGACGGGCGTGGGCTCGCCGCTCGACAAATATGCGACTGAGAAGAAATGGATCGCGCGTTTTCCGATGTGGGATTGGGTGGGCGGGCGGACTTCGGTGATGAGCGCGGTGGGCCTGCTTCCGCTGGCGTTGCAGGGTCTCGACATCGGCGGAATCGTGGAGGGTGCGGCGGAGATGGACGAGTGGACGCGCGGGGCCGACAGCCGCAAGAACCCTGCGATGTTGCTGGCGCTGAGCTGGCATTTTGCCGGTGGCGGCAAGGGCGCGAAGGACATGGTCATACTGCCATACAAGGACCGGCTGGTCCTTTTCTCGAAATATCTCCAGCAGCTCGTGATGGAGAGTCTCGGCAAGAAACTGGACCTCGACGGGAGGGAGGTCTTCCAAGGGATCGCGGTGTACGGGAACAAGGGTTCCACGGACCAGCACGCGTACGTGCAGCAGCTCCGCGACGGCGTGAACAATTTCTTCGCGACATTCATCGAGGTGCGTACGGCGCGGGTCGCGCCCGGCATCGAGGTGGAACCGGGTGTGACTGCGGGCGATTATTTGCAGGGCTTCCTGCGCGGCACGCGGGAGGCGCTCTATGAGAGCGGGCGGGATAGCGTGACGCTGAGCATCCCCGAGGTGTCGCCGAAGACGGTGGGCGCACTCATTGCGCTGTATGACCGCGCGGTCGGCTTCTACGCGGCGCTGGTGAATATCAACGCGTATCACCAGCCGGGCGTCGAAGCGGGAAAGAAGGCGGCGGCGGTGGTCCTGCAGCTTCAGCTTCGGGTGAAGGGTGCGCTGAGCACTGAGGCGAAAACGGTGGCGGAGATTGCGCAGGCGATCGGCGAGGAGCCCGAGGCGGTCTTCCATGCGTTGACGCACCTTTCCGCCAATGCTCCCGGTGTAAAACGCGCGGGAGGCATGCTGCCGGGCCAACAGAGCTTTTCCCTGGCCTGAAGGCGTCGCCTTCATCCGTTCCCAGAATGCGTCGTTTTGCGAAGGTCCTCGCCGATATCGAGTCCGCCCTGAAAGCCCAGGGTGGGTACACCTTCGACACGCGGGTGGCCACGTACCGGAAGGCGCTGCGCGTGGAGGAAAAGTGGCTGGAACTGCAGCATCGCCGGACCACCAGCGGACTGGAAGTGGGCAGGAAGCGTGCGGAGACGCTCGATGATTTCATGCGGCACCTGATGGAGTCTGTCGTGGCGCAAGAGCGCAGTGCCGGCCGGAAGGTGCCGAGGATCACGCTGATGGCGATTGGCGGTTACGGACGGCGTGAGTTGAATCCGCTGAGCGATATCGACATCGCCTTTCTCCATGCCGGCAGCCGCCGGCTTCCGGACGGCATCGAGACGATCGTGAGCGACGTGTTGAACGTGGTTTTCGCCTGCAATTTCACGCCGGGTCACTCGACCCGGAATCTCGCAGAGACAGTCGCCGAGGCGAACCAGGAGATGCAGTCCAAGACCGCGCTGCTGGAGGCGCGATTGCTTTGGGGTGACGAGGAGTTGTTCAAGGGTTTCCAGGCGCGGTTCATGAAGTCCTGTGTGGATCGGAAGACCGAGGAATATCTGCGGGCGCGCGTGGCGGACCAATCATTGCGGCATGGGAAGTACGGGCGGAGCGTTTACATGCAGGAGCCGAACATCAAAAATGGATGCGGCGGCCTGCGGGATTACCAGAACCTTCTGTGGATGGCGTATTTCAAATACCGGGTCCGCACGACGGCGGAACTGGTGAAGAAAAAGTACCTGAACGAAACCGAGCAGCGTGAGCTGGACCGAGCCTACGATTTTCTTTTCCGGCTCCGGACGGAGCTCCATTACCTCACGGGCCGACACGCAGACTTGATCCACGTGAGCAACCAGAAGGACCTGGCGGATCGGCTGGGCTACAAGGAGAAGTTCCCCGATGTCCTGCTGCGGACCGAGGCTCTCATGCGGGACTACTACCGGCATGCGCGGGCGATTTACGAGCTCACGGAATTGGTTTCGGAGCGGCTCGCGCTCCCTGTGATCGAGGAGCAGCCAGGCGGATTTTTCCGCTTCCTTCCGTTCCGGAAACGGGCGAAGTCGAACCGCGAGGAGTTCGACGGGTTCATCGCCGTCGGGGACCGGCTGGATTACCGCGACCGGCAGATCTTCAAGGAGGACAGCGGACGAATGATGCGCCTTTTCCAGCACGTCCAGTTGCGCGGCTTGAGGATCAGTCCCGAGTTGCGGCAGTTGGTGCGCCGGCGGCTGAAGTATCTCGATAACACATTCCGATACCTGAAGGTGAACCGGGAGGTGTTCCGCAGCATTCTGCAAAAGAAAGGGCAGGTGGGTCACATCCTGCACGTCATGCACCGGGTGGATTTTCTTGGCCGATGGATGCCCGAGTTCGGCCGGCTCACGGCGCTGGTGCAGCACGAGTATTTCCACCGCTACACGGTCGATGAGCACACGCTCGTGTGCATCGAGAAGCTGGACAGTCTGCTGGATACCGAGGACCCCAGGCATCAGGGATTCAGGGAGATCTTCCAGAAGATCGAGGATCCGTACGTCCTCTATCTCGCTCTGTTGCTCCACGACACAGGCAAGGCGGCGAACAGCCGGCATCATGCGGTCGAGAGCACGATCAACGCGCAGAAGGTCGCGCGTCGGCTGCAACTGCCCCGAGAGCAGCGCCAGATGCTCATCTTCCTCGTGGATAATCACGACCTCATGGCGCGAACCGCGCGGCAAAGGGATCTCGCGGACCCGGTGACGATTGAGGATTTTGCTTCCCTGGTCGGGAACTGCGTGAGGCTCGATGCGCTGATGCTGCTCACCGTCGCGGACGGATTGGGGGTGGGTGACGACAAGATCTGGAACGGCTGGACGGAGTCGCTCGTGTGGCAGCTCTACCGGCAGGCCGTGCGCTGCCTCGCCGACAGCGAAGGATTTCGCCAGCAGCGGCATGTCGAGCGGCAACAGCTCAAACAGACGGTCGCGGAGCGACTCCCGGCGGATTTTGCGATGGAGATCGATGCTCACTTCGCAGCGCTGCCAGAGCGTTACTTCCAGACGCATCCGGCGGAGGAGATCGTGGAGCATCTGCGACTGATGAGGAAGTTCATCGAGAAACATTTCGAAGGCGATGAAGGAACGCTCGAACCCGTGATCCGATGGGTGCCGCGCCCGAATGCCGGCCACAGCGAACTCTGGGTCTGCACATGGGACCGCCATCAATTGCTGGCCCGCATCGCGGGCGCATTGGCCGCCAATGAACTGAGCATCCTCAGCGCCGACATTTTCACCCGCCACGATGGCCTTGTGCTGGATATCTTCCGGGTGACCACGTCGCGATTCGAGGCTGTCGATGATGAACGCGACATGCGGCGGGTGGCAAAGCTGCTCGGCGAAGCGCTCGTGGTGGAGAACTACGACTTCGCCCCGATCCTCGCGAAGACGCTCCGGCGCGTCCAGCCGTGGGAGCGGACACTCGACTTTCCCACGCGCATCACGATCAACCCCGACACAACCCCGCTCTACACCGTGGTGGACATCTCCGCGCCCGATCGGCTCGGCCTGCTCTATGACATCCTGCGCGCGGTGAGCGATGCGAAGTTCCTCATCGCGGCGGCGCGCATCACCACGGAGAAAGGCGCGGCCATCGACAGCTTCTACATCACCGATCTCGATGGCGGCCGGGTGACCTCAGAGTGGCAACTGCACGGGCTGAGCAAGGCACTTGCCGTCGCGGCGGAAAACCGGCTGGCCGCGGCCTCCACTTGACCTTCGTGACAATGCGCCATATCTCCGCCGCCTGCCTCGCGTGAATCACCACAAACCGAAACACGAGTGCGGCGTCTTCGCCGTGTTCGGTCACCAAAACGCGGCGGAGCTGACCTACTACGGTCTCTTCGCCCTCCAACACCGCGGTCAGGAGAGCGCGGGCATCGTCACCGCCGGCGCGTCCGGCTCGCAGTTCGTCCGCCATGTGGACATGGGCCTCGTCTCGCAGGTCTTCAAAGGCCCGGATCTTGAGCGGCTAAAGGGACGGCCTCCCGAGTCGGAGTTTGCCAAGGGACGCGCTACCGAAGACTACCCGCGGAACACCCGCGCCATCGGTCACGTGCGCTACTCGACCACCGGCAGCAGCAACATCACCAACGCCCAGCCCCTCATGGTGGATTGCGCCCGCGGGCAGATCGCCATCGGCCACAATGGCAACCTCGTGAACGCCGCTGCGCTTCGTGCGGAACTGGAGGAGAACGGCTCCATTTTTGGAACGACGGTGGACAGTGAGATCATCCTCCACCTCCTGGCCCAGCCGAATCACGGCGGCAACGTGCTCAATGTGCTGCGCCGCATCCAGGGCGCATTCTCCGTCGTGATGATGACCGAGACAGAAATCATCGCCTTCCGCGATCCGCACGGTTTCCGCCCGCTCTCGCTCGGCATGGTGGACGGCGCGTATGTCCTCGCGAGCGAGACGTGCGCCTTCGACCTCGTCGGTGCGAAATTCATCCGCGACATCGAACCCGGCGAGGTCGTGATTATCGGCGAAAATGGCATCCGCAGCGAACGTCCGTTCGACGACGTGAAGCCCGCGTTCTGCATGTTCGAGTATGTCTATTTCGCCCGGCCCGACTCGATCATCTCCGGCGTGAATATCGCGCGGGTCCGCACCGAGATGGGACGCCAGCTCGCCATTGAGACACCCGTCGAGGCCGACATCGTCATCCCCGTGCCCGACAGCGGCAACTACGCCGCCTACGGCTTCGCGGAACACATGATGATTCCCTACGAGCAGGCATTCGTCCGCAATCACTACATCGGCCGCACCTTTCTCCAGCCCTCGCAGCTCATCCGCGACTTCAATGTCCGCGTGAAGCTCAATCTCATCCGCGAGATGGTGGATGGAAAGCGCGTCGTCGTCGTGGACGACAGCATCGTGCGCGGCACCACCGCCATGTCGCGCGTGAAAAGCCTCCGCGAATGCGGCGCAAAGGAAGTCCACCTCCGCGTGAGCTGCCCGCCGCACCGCCACGCCTGCCACTACGGCATTGATTTCCCCGATCCGAAAAAGCTCATCGCCAACCAGCACACACCCGAAGCCATCGCCGGCTACCTCGGTGCCGACAGCATCGGCTACCTCAGCGTCGCCGGCATGATCAAGGCCACCGGCCAGCCTGCAAACAGCTTCTGCCTCGCATGCTTCAACGGCAACTACCCCGTGCCAATCCCCGACGGCGCCGGCAAGTTCGTCATGGGCAAGGAACGCAAAAGCCTCGCCCCCGAAGCCAGCCCGCAGACGGAGCTTTTTGGGAAGTTGAAGTAGGGTGGTGTTCAGTAGCCGTTCTTGAGCATCACCTCGCGTTTCGTTTGAACGAAAGCCAATCATGCCTTTCACCGTTTATGTAGATGTTGATGACACGCTCGTTCGCACAACGGGCGGCACGGTCATCCCCATTCCGGGCGTCGTCTCGCACGTCCGACATCTTCATGAGCGTGGCGCACAGCTTTACTGCTGGAGCGCAGGTGGTGCAGATTACGCACGGCAAACAGCCGAGCGTCTCGGCATTGCCAATTGTTTCTCGGCGTTCCTCTCCAAGCCACATCTGTTTCCCGATGACCAGCAGCCGAGCGAGTGGCCCGGCTTCGTCGTTCAGCATCCAGCAGCCTGCTCATCGTCGCCTGACTACGATGCATTAATCCAACGCCATTCGCGGTGATCGCATCGAGTCCCGGTTCATGGCCCGGAGGGCCAAAGGAAATTAGCCGGTGGTCGAGCGAGCACAGCGAGCGAACACCACCGGATCGTGTCCCAAAAAAGCCATGCGCCCCGGCAGGGGCGCGGGAAACGCCGCATCAGTCCACAAACCGTTCGTCAAACTCCACGCCGCCGCGCCGGAGAAATTCGAGATACTCCTCACGGAACGTCAGCGTGCGGTGGTGCTCCTCCTGTCGCGCGATATAGAGGCGCACGCCATCGCGCACATTCGCGCTCACCGTGAACGCCCCGTAGCCCTCCTGCCACGCAAACGCGCGTTCGCCGATCGTGTCATGCACCCATTCCGACGAACCACGCTTGAGGTCGCGCATCACGTCCGCGAGGCAATGCGTTGCCTTCAGCCCGACGAGCAGATGCACGTGATCCGCCACGCCACCGAGGGCCTGCGGAAATGCGCCCATGTTGTTCAGGATGCCGCCCATGTAAGCGTGCAGACGCTCCCGCCATTCGGGGACGATGAGCGTGCGGCGATCCTTCGTGGAAAAGACGAGGTGGTAGTGCAGGCTGAGATGGGTCGAGGGCATGGCGCGAGATTCCGCGCACCCTGCCGGGGTGCGATTCATTTTTCTTCCGTGTTCCGGTGGTTTTCGCTCGCTGCGCTCGCTCGACCACCGGCTAATTTCCTTTCGCCCTCCGGGCGACGAACAGAACGGCATCGTCACGACAAATCCAGCACCGCCAAGAGCATCATAAAACCACAATAGATACGGCATATCGCATTACCGCGTCGCTTTTTCATCACGGTAGCGCAGCACCACCAGCCTTCATTTTCCCAATGGCCAAAAATCCTAAATCAGAAATCCTAAACCCGAAATCCAAAAAGGCCTACGCCGCCGCCGGCGTGGATGTGGACCTCGGCAACCGCGTCAAGAGCGGCATCCAGGCCCTCGTCAAAGCCACGCACGGGCCCGAAGTCCTCGGGCGCATCGGCGGATTCGGCGGGCTCTTCCGGCCCGATTTCCGCGGGATGCGCGACCCCGTGCTCGTCTCCAGCGTCGATGGCGTGGGCACGAAGCTCAAACTCGCCTTCATGACCGGCCGCCACGACACCATGGGCCAGGATCTCGTGAACCACTGCGTGAACGACATCGCCGTCATCGGCGCGCGCCCGCTCTTCTTCCTCGACTACATCGGCGCGGAAAAACTCGAGCCCGCCGTCTTCACGCAGTTGCTCAAAGGTTTTGCGAAAGCGTGCAAGGCCGCCGGCTGCGCCATCGTCGGCGGCGAGACCGCGCAGATGCCCGGCATGTATGCGCCCGGCGAATACGATCTCGCCGGCACCATCGTCGGCGTCGTGGACCGCCCGAAGCTTCTCGACGGCTCCCGCATCCGCCCCGGCGACATCGTCCTCGGCCTCGACTCGAACGGCCTCCACACCAACGGCTACACCCTCGCCCGCAAAGTCCTTTTCGACCAAATGGGACTCAAGCTCACCAGCAAGCTCGAAGGCGTGAAAGGCACCCTCGCCGACGAACTCCTCCGCGTTCACCGCAACTACCAGCCGCTGCTAGCATCGCTCGAAGGAGGAGCGCCGAATGCCGAATGCCGAATGCCGAATGCCGAACGGCGCGGCAAGCGGAAGCATTCGTCATCCGACATTCGTCATTCGTCATTGTTCAAAGGCCTCGCCCATATCACCGGCGGCGGCCTCGTGGACAACATGCCCCGCATCCTCCCGAAGAACTGCGACGCCGTCATCGCCACCGCGAGTTGGAAGGTGCCCGCCATCTTCCAGCACATCGAGCGCGGCGGCAAAGTGGACCACGCCGAGATGTATCAGGTCTTCAACATGGGCATCGGCATGACCGTCATCGTCTCACCGAAGGACGCCGCATCCGTCGCGAAAAAGCTCAAGGCCCGCACCATCGGACGCATTGAGACAGGCACGGGCATCGTGCGGCTCCAGTAGCACTTGTGTGCCGGACGATGTTCTGTAAGAATGAGAGCATGGAAATCGTCTTTACCGTGACTCAGGAAGCCGACGGCGGTTTCGTCGCCGAGTGCCTTACGCACGACATTTTCACGCAGGGGAATTCGTGGGATGAACTGCGGGGCAACGTCCGCGAGGCGGTGACGGGTTATTTTTTCGACCAGCCCAAGCCCGCGGTCATCCGCCTGCATCTCGTCCGCGATGAAGTGATGGCCGTGGCATGAAGCTGCCGCGCGATCTCAGCGGGGCGGAGTTGGTCCAACTGCTCTGCAAGCACTACGGCTATCGCCGGGAGAATCAGGAAGGCAGCCACGTCATCCTCGAAACGAGCCATCCGCGTCAGCATCGCATTTCCATTCCCGATCACCATCCGCTGAGGGTCGGAACACTGAATGCGATCCTTCGGGCTGCGGCGAATGTGCATGGAGTCGAGAAGGAGGACATCCTGCGGCTTTTGTGATTGGCGGCGGTGAGCGGTCGGGCAGCGTGGACCACGCCGAGATGTATCAGGTCTTCAACATGGGCATCGGCATGACCATCATCGTCTCGCCGAAGGACGCTGCGCTCGTCGCGAAAAAGCTCAAGGCCCGCACCATCGGGAAGATTGAGAAGGGCACGGGCATCGTGCGGCTGGAGTAGCCGCGCTTGTCAAAGCGCGCGCACCCTCGATTCGTTGGAAATGGTTATCCGAAGTTGTAGCAGCGCGACCAAGTGTGCGTGGGCACGGGGAGCACACGCATGGGATGCATGGAGGCTTGATCGCCGGAGACTGCGGGGGCGGAATCTTCGCTATTTCGCCCTGTCGGCGACCCAGCGCACGGCGGCCTCGGCGAAGCCTTCCATTCCGTCTGTCTGCTCCGGGTGCGGGCTCGAGGAGATGACGCGGCCTTTGCCGAACACGCCGCGCACGATCGCGGGGCTGTCCACCATTGCGCCTTTCGGCGAGCCGTTCTCGGCGAGTTCCGTGCGGAAAATGGCGAGCGGCTCGAATGGTGCGATGCCTTCGCGATTGTCGGCCTTGATGATGGGGCCGTTTGCGTAACGAATCGGGCGCTTCGCCGGGGCAAAGCCGATGGTCTCGCGAGCGAGCGGGGTGATGTCGATTTCCACGTCGCCCTTCCCGCGCTTCCACTGCGGGGAGACGGTCCTGGCATTCAGCACGCCTACGCCCCAACTGAATCCCGTGCAGGCCAGATACGCGCCGGCGCAGATGCCGACGTAGCCGCCGCCTTCGCGGACGAAGCGCCGGACTTCCTCGCGCCCGGCATCGCCGATTGCCGCGGCCTCCTTGCTGCCGCTGCCGCCGCTGAAAATGACTGCGTCGAAATCCTTCAACGCGCCGGATGCGATCTCTTTGCCGGTGACCTTCGTCAACTTGATGTCCTTGGTCTTCCCGAGTTGCTCGGTGATGCGCGGGATGCCGAGGCCGAATGCGCCGTCGTCGTTGAACAACGCCACACGGATTGGCTTTGCGTCTTCAGCCCAAAGTGCGGGCATGCACTGAATGGCGAGGACAGCGGTGAGGAGGAGGTGGCGGTGCATTGAGGGTTCGGCTGGAGTTTGCCGCGTGGAAGACTCAGCGAGGCCATGGCGGTCAGCGAGAGTAAACACTTTTGCATACAGTGCGCTTCAGGCTGGCCAAAGACGACCGCGTGCCTACGCTCCGGGACTCTTATGTCCGAAGACACGATCTGGAAAGGCACCTCATCACAGTGGAAAAATTGGAAAGCTTTCGCGCTTCTCGTCGCGAGCGTGCCGGCATCGATCGCGCTCCATCTTCGGTTGCAAGAGCAGGGCGTCGGTCCGTGGATTTATCTGTTCGTGCTGGTCGCGGGGCTCTGGGCCTTGTGGAAATGGGCGCTGCTCAGGAGCACCGTCTTTCATCTCACGAACGAACGGCTGCTCACCACCTCCGGCATCCTGACCAAGGTGACCAACACACTCGAGCTTTACCGCATCCGCGATCTCCAGGTCGTCCAGCCGCTCATGCTGCGGCTGCTTGGTCTGCAGAACATCGCGATCTTCACTTCGGACGCTTCGACAGCCGAGGTCCCGCTTCGGTTTGTCCACGCGAGTCTGAATTTGCCGGACCGCATCCGGCAGTGTGTCGAGGCGTGCCGCACGAAGAAGAACGTGCGCATGATGGACGTGGTCGGGGAACAGCCAGGGGACGTTGGCACAGGGGAGTGAGCGTATTCAGTCCTGCTCGGTGAGCTTCAGCATGCGGGCGACAAAGGTCGTGCGCGCGTAGAAGGCGTGGGAGACGACTCCATGACCCGGTCCCTTGGTGCGCGGTTGCACGAGATTCCCCATCCAGCCGGTGAGCGCCTTCTGTCCCTCGGTGCGAAGCGTTTTCTGCACGAGTTCGTAGTCCGCCTGCACGGCGCGGAAAATCTCGCCATCGGCGAGATCGAAGGTGCCGACTTTGAGCAGGAGTGAGCGCTCGTCCTTGTCTTGCACCCACTCGCGGGCGCAGAGCAGCAGAGACTTCAGCTTGTCGAGCAGATGGCTGTGCTCGAACGGCGTCTCGGCGACCTTCTTCGGATCGATCATCGTGATGGCCATTGTCTCCTTCACCTGCAAATGGCCCTGCGCATTGCGCGCGACGGGGACGACTTTGAGTTCCCATGTTCCAAAGTCCGGTGCCTGCGCCGCATCCTGCCGGTGCCCGAGCAACCGCTCGACGACCATGCCCGCCCAGCCCTTGTTCTTGCGGCCGTTCTTCCACACGGTGACGCCAAACTTGTCGGCGAGCGGGCGCAGATCCTTGCCGAGGTAAGGCTTCAAGATCGCAATCGCTTCGTCGCGGGTCATTCGAGTGGGGAGTGAATCCAAAAGGGAAGGGGAGCACGGTGTCGAGAAGAAGGTGTCGGGAAGAAGTGCTTTGCGGCAATCGCATTGAACTCGCTTGGCTTGGAACGGGAAAAATTTTGAGCGCAAAGAGAGGGGCTGCTCAACGCCCAACACTCAAAGCAAAATGCCCAAGCCCGATGTTCACCAAGGAACGAGCAAGTGTGCGGCTTCGGATTCAACCCTTGGGCGTTGGGCGTTGGGCGTTGAATACCCCCGCCATGTTCCCGATGCAGTTGCCCGGAAGAACTGCTGGCCAACCCCGCCGCAGCGCAATACTGATTCCGTTCTCATGAAGTATCACCCCCGTCTGCTTCTCATCATTTTCGGATATATCCTGTTCTTCTCGCCCGGTGCATTTTTGCTGCATGGCGAGGATGCCAAGCCGGCTCCCGCTACTGGCGAAGAGACCGCCACTTCCACCACGACGATGTGGCAGGATTTGAAGTCCGGCGGACCCGTGATGATCATCATCGCCATCTGCTCGGTGGCGACGCTTTATTTGATCGCGGATGGATTGATGCGAATCACGAGCTTCAAGAAGACGGTTCCTGCCGAGCACGAGAACGCACTGCGGGCACTTTTCCGCGCCGGCGATTACGTGGGTGCCTACAAGTTCTGCCAGGGCAACCCGTCCGCGCTGACGAACGTCTGCCGCGCCGGCCTCACGATGGTCGGCGAGGGCAAGGCGGCGACCGAGGAGGCAATCATCAGTGCGGTTTCGAAGGAGAATGCGCGGATGCAGTATTTCATCAGCTACCTCTCCGTGATCGGCGTCTGCACCCCGATGATCGGATTGCTCGGAACCGTCTTTGGAATGAAGAGCGCATTCCGGACGCTGAACGTCTCCGGCATCGGCGACCCGGGCAAACTGTCCGGGGCAATCGGCGAGGTGCTCATCTGCACGGCCTTCGGACTTTTGATCGCGATCCCGGCATTCTTCGCTTTCTACTGGCTGCGCAATCGCGCGGCGAAAGTCGTCCACAACATCCAGGAATCCGTGGGTGCGCTCTATCGGAAGATGCCGTTCGATTACCTCGTGGGCGCGCATATCGGCGACGAAGAACTCTACGCCGCCGTGCCGAACTGGGTGCAGGACGGCGGACAACCCCAGGGCACGCAAGCGTGAGCCCGGCGATGCATGCTGTGAAAAGGAGGCTCGACTGACATGGCGGGCGGCGGCGGCGGGGATGGCGATCCGGAATTCCAAATCGCCCCGATGATCGACGTGCTGCTGGTGTTGCTCATCTTTTTCATGAGCATCACGTCGTCGCAGGTATTGAAGACCGAGAAGCTCCCGTTGCCGGTCGCGCCGAATGCGCTCAAGCGCGACATCATGCGCAACGAGGCGATCGTGAATGTGAAGTGGGACGCGGCAAGGGAGAAGGCGACCTACGTTTTGGAAGGGAAGAATTACAGCGATTTGAAGCAGGTCGCCGAGCAGTTGAAGGCCCTCAAGAAGCAGAACGCTTCCACTCCGGTGAAGGGGCCGAATCCTGAATATCGCGTGGTGATTCGCGGCGACCGCGAGGCAAACGCGCTGACGATCAATCAGGTCCTGAACGCCGCGGGCGAAGCGGGAATCGCGGACGTGTCGTTCGCGGTTTACAACCGGGAAGGGGAGTAGCCGTGCGCCGTCTCGTCGTCGATCCCAATGAAGGCACCGTGGGTTTTCAGATCGCCCCGATGATCGATGTCGTCTTTGTGATCATGCTGTTCTTCATGGTCATGGCCGGTGCCGTGAAGGTGGAGCGCGAGCTGAACTGCCAGCTTCCCGGCACCGTCGAGACCACGAAGGAGGTTCCTTTTGCCGATGAGCAGGTGGTGCAGATCACCGCGCGCGGTGACGTGCTTCTGAACGAGGAGCCGTTGGCCGACGCCGGGGACAAGGTTCTGCAAAAGCTGCGGGATGTGTTGCGGCGCGTGAAAGCCAACTGCGACGCAGCGAAGACGCCGGCGGTCGTGGTCATCGCGAGCGAACCGAAGGCGAAGCATGGACGCACGATGGAAGTCCTCGATGCACTTGCCGAAGTGGGCATCACGAGTGTGAGTTTCAACGTCACGGAAGAGGAGTAGCCCGCATTTTTTCGCAGGCGCGCATCCAGGCTTGGTCCGCAACTTGGAAGTGAGGACTCCGAAAGGCGGCTACATTCTTCCGGTGACCGTACTATTCCGCGTTCGCTTCCCCTCTGACAAAGGCGCGGAACGGCTTCGGAGAAGGAGTCATGGGGTCGGGTCCGGCGCCAGGCACTGCGGCGGACGCGGCGACGATGACGAGGGGAGGGGATTGGCTGTTCGAGGCGACCCGCTTTTCGAGATCGTTCACCATGCGCTGGACGTGGCGGTATTTGGAGCGCTTGCTCAGAACTGCGAGGCTCTCCGCGTCGCTGCCCCAGCGGAGGATCTCGATGTTCACGACGCGCGAGCCCCAGCCGTTCATCGCAGCGCGCGAGGGCTTGTAGAGGTCGATCGTGTTCCGTCCCGAGAGCGCCCAGCCGATGTCGTCCACCTCGCACACGTCGCCGGTCTCGAGGATGCGAAAGCGGGTGCCCATCGGCCACCGGGACCAATCACACGCCGCACTGCGAAGCGCGCCGTAACGGAGCGTGGTGCCGAGGCAGGTCTGGCAGCCGTGCTGGCGGTGGTCGCTCTCGGTGTGCGTGTATGCGGTCGTGCGCACCCTTTGGAATTGAGTGCGAGCAATCGGTTTCTCATAAGTCGGCAGTGACCGACCACAGGCGGAGAAGGCCACCGCTATCGCAGTGCCGAGAAGAATGCGAAAAAGCATGGAGCAGCCAAGTAGCACAGCATCGCGACTGAGCCAAGGGACTGTGCGTTGAAAATCGAAGCCGCAATGCGCAGCGGGTTGAACCCTGTCTGATCGGTTGGGGATCAAAGTTGCTGATGAATCCGAGTCACGAAGGAATACGTCAATGTCCTGCAAAGTGAGGCCAAAGTTTCGCGATGTTATCGGCAAGATGACTGCGGTCCGCGAATATTCTGACACCGCTATTTCGCCGGGCCGAATGCCGCGAGCTTCGCGCCTTCGGCAGTCCACACGCGCAGCACGCTGTCTGCGCCGCCCGCGATGATCATTTTGCCATCGGCGCTCACGGCGGCGGCCTGCATGAAGTCGGCAACTTCGGGGAAACTGCGCACGTCCTTGCCATCGGCGGTGACGAGCCGCACCCGGTTGTCGCCGGAACTGGTGAGCAGGTTCGCGGTCGCGCCGACGAAGCGCACGGAGGTCACTTCCTTGTCGTAGCCTTCGATGTTTTTCTTCCGCTCGCCCGTGGTGAAGTCCCACACCTTCACCACGCCGTCCGCACCGGCGGTCGCGAGCGTCCGTCCATCCAGACTCCATGAAATGCCGAGCACATGGTGGGTGTGGCCTTCGAAGGACTTGAAGAGCTTCCCGGTGCTGAGGTCGGTCACGCGTGCAATTTTGTCAGCCGCGCCGGAGGCGAGGAATTTGCCGTCGGCGGAAAATTCGAGGCTGAAGACGGAGTCGCTGTGGATGTTCGGCAGCTCGCGCGCGAGCTTGCCGCTCTGCAGGTCCCACAGTTTGATCTCGCCGGCGCGCGACGGTTCTCCGCCGCCGATGGCGAGGAACTTTCCATCCGGACTAAAAGCGAGAGATTCGACGCGGTCCGCGAATGGGGACTGGCCGGTGCTCGCACCGATCGCGCTGTCGAGTTTCCATGCGGACTCGGTGGATAACAGATTCACAGCCGAATCCTGCGCCGCGGCGACAACCCGTCCGCCGGGTGCGAAGGCCAGTGAGGTGATCGGGGACCTGGCGAGTTTGAAAACGTCGAATGCCGCGCCGGTCTCCGCGCTCCAGGTGTGGACGGACATGTCCTCGCCGCCGGTTGCGACGGTGAGGCCGTCAGCCGAGAAGGCGATTGTGCGGATTGGTTTCTCGCCTTCGGTAGCGGTCTTCTTCGCGGACTGGAGTTCTTCCTCCGCCTTTTTCCGCCCGGCTTCCGCGAGTTCGATCGCCTTCTTCGCTTCGGCGAGGGCTTTGGTGGTCTTTTGCTCTTCTTCCTTGGCGAGCTGGATTTCGGCCTCGGCGACGGTCACCGCGGTCTCGGCTTTCTTGAGCGCGTCCTCGGCATCGGCGAGAGCTTTGGCAAGGGGTTCGAGTTTGTCGGCGGCTTCCTTCCGCTTGGCTGTCTTCTGATCGCGTTCGGTCTTTGCCTTGTCGGCATCCTTGGTCCTGTCAGCGAGTTCGGTGCTGGCCTTGTCGATGGCGGGCTGGTCGGGCGGGGACTTGGCTTTCAGTTCTTCCGCGGCCGTCTTCGCCTGTGTTGCGGCTTTCGCGGCGGCTTCGGCGGTCTCGGTCGCTTTCTTCAGTTCCTCATCGGCGGTTGCGAGGGTCTTGTCGCCGGCGTCCTTTGCGTCCTTTGCAGGCGCGACGGCCTTCTTCTTCGGCTCGACTTCCTGCTTCTTCGCCGGGAGCGCGTCGATGCCTTTCTTCACGCGATCCTGCGATGCCTTGAGCTGCTTGTCCGTGTTCTGCTCGTTGGTCTTGTGGAAGGCGGCCGTCGCGGTGGCGACCTGAAACGCGCGATCCCGTGCCTGCGCGAATTCCTGCGCATGGCGATCGCCGCGCAATTCACCCGCAGCTTTGCCGGCGGGGTCCCAGAGTTTCGCGAGATTGTTCGCGCCAGCGGAGGCAAGGCGTTTCCCATCGGATCGAATGGCGACGGATGTCACGGCAGCGCCGTGGTTCATCTGGACGGTGCTCTTGCCCTTCTCCAGATCCCACAGGCGCACGCTGCTGTCGGCTCCGCCGGAGATGAGCTGCGTCGGCGTCGAATCGAGTGCGGTGACCGCGCCAGTGTGGCCGGGCATTTCCTTCGGCGTGGCGAGCGTGGCGTCCCACAGGCGGATGATGCCGTCGGCTCCGCCGGATGCGATCTTGTCGCCGAGAAATGTGACGGCGTTGACTTCCGCGGGCGTCGAGGCCGTGGCGATCTGCTTGCCGTCGGCGACGTTCCAGAGGGTGAGCGATTTGTCCGCGGAGCCGCATGCGAGCCGGGTGCTGTCGGGTGAAAATCGGATCGAGCGGATTGCACCCTTTGCGGCGGCGATCGTCTGGCCGGGCTTGCCGTCCGGGAAACTCCACAGCTTCACGTTCCCGTCCTCCCTGCCGGTGGCGATCCACTTTCCATCGGGGCTGACGGCGACGGTTGTTCCCGCGTCGGCGAGTTGGAGTTTCTTCGCGTCCGTGGTGCGCCGCCAGAGTTTCACTTCGCGATACGCGCCGGATGCGATGAGCGATCCATCCGGGCTGGTGGCGAGGGCGTTGATCTGATCGGTGTGCGCGATTTCGGATGAAAGCTCGCGGCCAGAGGGCAGGTGATAGAACGAAATCCGGTTCGCCCGCGCGCACGCGGCGAACTGGCCGTCGGGCGTGACCGTGACGGCGAGGATGGCATTTACGTTCGGCGGCAGTGGCTGCCAGACGATGACCTTCTCCCGTTTCGGCGAAGGTTTCGCGCCTTGGTCGATCCACAGCTTCAGCAACGCGAGTTGCCCAGGGGTGAGATCCTTTGCCTTCGCCTTGTTGTCGCGTGGCGGCATTTTCAGATCATCGTCGAGATGCGCGGCGGCTTGGAAGACGAGGCTGTCGTCGCCCTTGCCCGGCTTCAGACCCACGCCGGTGTCGCCGCCTTTGAGCATGAGATCGGTCGTTTCGAGATTCAGCCCGCCCTTGGCTGTCGTCTTGCAATGGCACGAGAGGCAATTGTCCCGAAGGAAGGGCATGATCTCCTGCTCGAAATCAACCGGGGTCGAACGTGTGAGCGGCGCGACTGGCAGCGCTCCGCTCTTGGCTGCGTGGGTCAGAGGCACTGCTACGATGGCGACGAGGAGTGAGAGAATGTGGAGCGGCTTCATTGGATCACGATGCGAATCGGTGCGGAGTAGAGGGTCATCGTGACGTCCTTCTTGGCGTGCTTTCCTTTGGTCTGCGCCGAGAGGTAAATCGTGTAGGTGCCAGCGGGGATTTTCACCGTCTTGAGATCGATGGAGAGCTTTGCCGTCTTCGTCTTGGCATCGACGTCGATTTCCTTCAGCGCCTCGATCGCCGCGGTGCCGGCGGCCTTGAGTTTGAGCGCCTCGGTGAATTCGCCGCGGCGGGTGATGTTGAGTGGGATGTCGAGTTTTCCACCGGCGGGCACTTCCCAGACTTTGTCCTCAGCCGGCTGGATCGTGATCGGAGCGGGTTCCGCACCGTTGACCGCAAGGACGAAGTCGGACGTGAGGCGCGAGGTCGCTGGTTCGTTGGTGATGTTGGCCGTGGTCCAGACGGTGGTACCGCCGCGCGCCTGGTGGCGGAGCGCGGTGTCACCAGCTTTTGCCGTTCCGATGACGTGAATCGCGGCGACAGCGGTCGCGGCCTTTTCGTCGGCGCTGAGGAGAAGGAGGCCGTCGTTCTTGCCGGATTCGATTTTCGACGGGATGCACTTCACTCCCTCGGGCAGATTCTCGGCGCTGAGTTCGATCGGGCCGGTGAAGCTGTCCGTGCGATAGGCGAGAACCTTGAATGCGATCGTCTCGCTGGCGCGGATGAGCATGCCGCGCGGGGCGACGGCATTTTCGTCCTTCTTCACAGGTGGCGGCTCCGCGAGGATGGCGAGGCGGAAATTTGGCGATTCCTTGCGAATGGAGAGCCGGTAGGTGCTGGCGGGATTGCTGCGCGCACCGCCGAAAAGATCACGCACCTGGAGGCGATAGGTGCCGTCCTCTTTCACCTCGAAGCGCGCGGCGGGATCGAAGCTGAGCGCGACGAAACGTTTCCCGCCGGGATCGCTGTCGGTGGCGTAAATTTCCTTGATGTCCTTCACGTCCTTGCTGTCCGCGGCATCGCGCTGGATGAGGACGAAAGGACTCGTCGCGACACCGGCGCGGTTTGAGATGACTTCGACCCAATAGTTGTCGCCCTTTTTCGCATCGAACACGAAGCAGTCATTGTCCGCCGCGGGATAGAACTGGCCGGCGACTTCGCACGGGAGCGAGAGCTTCTGCATCTGCGCGGGCGTGTTGTTCGGCTCCGTCTCTGCAACGATCGAGCCGGTCGCGAAGCCGATGAAGACGGGATTGGAACTGCCGCCGGGCGTCTTCAGGCGATAGAAAAATCCGTCAGCCGTGACGGCTCGCGGCCGGGCGGTGCTGTTCGATGCCGTGTTCGGCGCTGCGGGGATATCGATCTCCACGTCCAGTTTTTCGAGCGGCTTGCGGTCGATGGCGACAAGGTCGGCTGGCTTGCCGCCGGGAAGACCGCGTCCGTAGAGGGTGAACTTGCCCTTGCTGCCCGCCTGCCCGGCTGGAGGGAAGATGAAGTCCAGCCTCGGCCCTTGGGTGAGCTTGAGCCGGTAGGGGTATTCCGGTCCGCCGCCGTAGGCGAGGTCGTGGAGTTCGATGATGAATTGGCCGTCCGTCGGCGGGGTGAAGTCCAGCAGTCCGCCGCGGCGTGCGGATTCGACTTCTTTCCCGGCGGGATCGAGCACCGCGATGACCGGCGTGAGGCGGGAGTCGATCTCGGAGCCGGTGGATTCGACGAGGACGCGCTCGCCTTTTTTCGCGGTGAACATGAAATAGTCCGAACCCGATGCGGTGAGCGCGCCGTTAAAAATGGTGCCGGGGGTGAGTTCGACCGCGGACCCCAGCTTGTCGTGCGGCTTTGCTTTGATCTGCTCTTTGCGATCGCTGACCGAGAATGCCCGCGGATTCGTGACGCCGAGTTTGCCGGCCACGCGCAGGTCGCAGATCCCCACGGGGACATCCTTGCCGAGCGTCACGGCGAAGTGATTCGGCGTCGTCGGCTTCGCGGTGATTCCCGGCACGGAGAAGAAGAGGGCGTTTGCGCCGTCGAGTTCAGCGCCGGTCACGGTGACTTCGACTTCGGTCCCAGCCTGTCCGCCGGGCGGGAAAATCGAGGTGAGGGTGATGACCGGCAGTTCCGCGAAGGCGGCGGTGGAGATGAAGGTGGCGAGCGTGATGAGGAAGGGGCGCATGGGAGTGATTGGTGAGCGGTTCTTGGTTCAGTCTGCCTATGAACTGAAGTGGCGCAGCGGAGCGGAGGAGCCTGGAGCGCCCTCCGTCCCGAGGGCTACCAGACGTATGCGAAAGGCCCGTCATCGTGCGCCGCTGGCGTATGCGTTGTGGCCGCCGGGACTGGCGGCGCTCCATGGTTTCCGGCTCAGTGGTTAAACAGGAATTCTTTCGTATTCAGAATCGCCCAGACGATGTCTTCGTATCCCTGGCGCTTGCTTGCGATGGGGTCGAGCGGTTTGCCGTCGGCGCTCTTGCGTGGCTTTTCTAGATGGCCCTTCGCGAGTTCGATCTCGGCGGAGTCGGCTTCACGCGAATAGGCGAACTGATGGAGTTCGCGCAGCTTCTCATCATCGCTGCGGGGATCGGCGGCCAGTTGTGCCGGGCGTCCGGAGTTTGCGGACAGCTTGTCCTGAAGATCCTTGGCGTTGAGCAAATGCAGGCACTGCGCGAGGCTGGCTTCCTGGGTGCGCTCGCATTCGCAGGCGCTGGAAGATTCGGGGCGGCCGAAGACGACGAGGAAATAGGAGCTGGCGTTGAAGCTGTTGTCCGGCAGCGAAATGGCACGCGTGCCAGCCGGGAGGCCGGGGAAGCTGCTCGGGGCATTGGTGAGCTGGTTCACCGCATCGAAGAGCACCTCGGCGGGGAGGCGCTTCGGGTAGTAGCGCGAGAAGTTTTGCCGGTCGCCCTGGTTGAATTCATTCGGCAGGGCGCTGAGCTGATAGGTGCGCGAGCGGGTGATGTCGCGGATGAGCGTCTTCATGTCGTACTTGCTCTCGATGAAGTTGCGGGCGAGCGCGTCGAGCAGTTCGGGATTCGTCGGCGGATTCGTCTCGCGCATGTCGTCCTCGGGTTCGACCAGGCCGCGGTTGAAGAAGTGCTTCCAGTAGCGGTTCACGAGCGCCTTGGCGAAGAACGGGTTGTCCTTGTTGCTCATCCAGTCCGCGAGCGCGAGGCGCGGGTCGTCCTCGGGCGCGATATCGACGGGCACGGCACCGAGGCCGGCGGGTTTCACGTTCAGCTTGGTCTTCTTGTTCACGGCCTGGGCGACGCCGCGCTTGTGGAATGTCGTCTCGGTGCCCTTGCGCCCGACCTGCGCGAAGAACGCCGAGAAGCTGTAGTAGTCCTGCTGGCTCCATTTCTCGAACGGATGATGATGGCACTGCGCGCACTGGAGGCGCATGCCGAGGAAGAGCTGCGCGGTGTCTTCGAGCTGCTGCTGCGGCTCCTTCACCTGGCGGTACCAGGCGACCGGCGGGTTGTCGTCGATCTCACCGGATGCCGCGACGACTTCGCGGACGAACTGATCATACGGCTTGTTGGCCTGCATGCTGTCGCGAATCCACGCGTGGAAGGCGAAATTGCCGCGCGCATCGGTCGGCTTGCTGCGTTTGTTGCGCAGGAGCGCGCTCCATTTGTTGGCGAAATAGTCCGCGTGTTCGGGGCTGCCGAGCAGCGAGTCAATGAGCTTGTCGCGCTTAGCGGGATCGGCGTCGGCGATGAAGCGTTTGATTTCATCGAGGGTCGGCGTGCGACCCGCGATGTCGATGCTCGCGCGGCGGAGGAATGTGGCGTCGTCGCAGACGGCGGACGGCGGCATGCCGAGGGACTTGAGTTTGGCGAAGACGAGGTCGTCGATGAAGTTGACGGGGGAGGGGAGATTTTCGACCGGCGCGCCAAGCGGAGCGGTCGCATTGAAGACGGCGACCTTGCCCTGATAGCGCACCATCACGCCGACATCGCCGGGCTGGTTCAGCATGGTGACGCGGCCATCTTCCTCGACGCTCGCCATGCTCTTGTCGTTCGGTTCGTAGAGGGCGCTGCGGGTGACATCCTGCACGGAGCCGTCGCTGTAGCGGGCGAGCACGACGATCTGCTGTTCGCCGGTGAGCGCCATCGTGCGCTTCTTCGGGAGGACCTCGACTTTTTCCAGCTTCGGATCGGTGTCCTTGCCGTAAGGCATTCCCTGGGCGACCCAGCGGATGAGCAGGCGGTAGTCGTCGGAATTCGGCTCGATCCGTTTGCCGCCGCCGTGCGGGGTGGAGCCGATGCCTTTCATGAGCAGGAGGCTGTTTTCCGGCGCAGCGGGGAAGACGCGGCGGCCGCGGGCTTCCTTCACGAGGTGCTCGTAATCCTCGGTGGGCTCGAAGCCGAGCAGGGAGAGCTTGAATCCATTTTGCCCGCTGGCCTTGCCGTGGCAGCCGCCGGAATTGCAGCCGGCCTTGGTGAAGATGGGGACGATTTGATTCGGGAAATTGATCGGCTGGCTGACTGCTGCATTCTCAACCTTCACGGGCAGGGAACCGGTGATGCCTTCGACGGTGGCGGTGACGGTCGCCTCGCCGTTTGCGACGGGAAGGACCACGCCGTTTGCATCCACCTTCACGATGCCCTCGGGCGCAGCCTTGTAGGTGACCTTGTGGGTGAAGTCGCGCAACGCGCTGTTGTCGAGTGTGGCGGTGACGAGGAGTTGCTGGCGCGCGTCTTTGCCGCGCAGGGTGAGCGTCGGCGTGCCGGTGGACTCAATCTGGAGGCGCTGCGGTTTCCCATCAACTGCCGGGGCCGCTGGGAGCAGTGTGGACGAGAGGAGGAGGGGGATGAGGTATTTCATGGGTTCAGATCAGTTCGGGCATCGGTTGCCAGCCATCGACAAGGTAATGTGGGCGACCGGTGAGATCCGGCAGCGTCACATTCGCGAGGTCGATGCCCAGCCAGTGATAGAGCGTGGCGAAGACTTCGCCAAAATGTACGGGCCTCTCAGTCGGTTCGCCACCGAGACGATCGGTCGCGCCGATGACCTGGCCGGTCTTGAATCCACCGCCTGCAACGAGGCCGCAGCCGACGCGCGGCCAGTGGTCGCGGCCGGCGTCCTTGTTGATCTGCGGCGTGCGGCCAAATTCACCCCACGCGACGACCGCGACATCCTTGTCGAGTCCGAGCCTGTGCAGATCTTCGACGAGTGCACTGAAGCCCTGATCGAACAGCGGCAGATGCGTGAGTAGTTCGCTGTGGTTCCGCGAATGGAAATCCCAGCGGCCGAAATTCATCGTCACGCAGCGCGCACCGGCCTGCACCAGGCGGCGGGCGATGAGGAAATGCTCGTTGTTCCGCGGCGCGCCGTCGCCGTAGTTCTTTGGGTCGCCTTTGCCGTAGCGCTCGCGGGTCTTCGTGGCCTCTTTGCTCACATCGAGCGCCTCGACGAGCTTGCTGGAAGTGAGCACGCCGAAGGCCTGCTGGCTGAATGCATCGAGCCCGCTCATGAGCCCGCTCGCATCCACATCGCGGCGGAAGTTGTCGAATCCGGCGAGCAATGCCTGGCGATCCGCGAGGCGGTCGGCGCTCACGCCATTCAGCGTGAGATCGCCCATCGCGGAGCCATTCGGACGAAATGCAGAGAATGCCTGCCCGAGGAAGCCGGGGTGCCCCGGCGAGCCATACGGCGGATGCCCGGCATTCGGCGCGAGGCCGACGAAGGGCGGCAGTTCGCCGGAATCGCGCGGCAACAATTTGGCAATCGTCGAGCCGATCGACGGCCAGCCGCCGGGCGGAATGGTCTCTCCTCGCGACGGGTGGCCGGTGTAGCAGATGTGCGAATCATGATCGCCGGAGATCGACCCTACCATCGAGCGGATCGGCACGAGCTTGTCCATGATCCGCGCGCACTGCGGCATGTGCTCGGAGATCTGGATGCCGGGAACATTGGTGGAGACCGGCTTGTACGGGCCGCGGAATTCCAGCGGCGCATCCATCTTCAGATCAAAGAGATCCTGATGCGGCGGCGCGCCCGCCATATAGATCATGATGACCGCCTTTGGTGAACGGCGGACGCCGGACAACGCCTCGGCCTGCAATAGCTGCGGCAGGCCGATCCCGCCCAACGCGAGTCCGCCGATCCTGATGAAATCACGGCGCGATACGCCGTCGCAAAATTTCCCGCTGGGTGTGCCGCCGATCGTCAGCATGCTAGACGAGTTCCTTCATCGGCGCGCAGCCGGGATCGACGAGGTACTGTGGCCGGCCCGACAGATCTGTGAGCGTCGTCTTGCTCACGTCGATGCCGACATTGTGGTAGAGCGTCGCCAGCACTTCGCCGACCCGTGTCGGACGATCGACAGCCTCGCCGCCGACCTTGTCCGTCGCGCCGATGATCTGGCCGGTCTTCATCCCGCCACCGGCGAGCAGTGCGCACGCGACGCGCGGCCAGTGGTCGCGGCCCGCGCCGGAATTGATCCGCGGCGTGCGGCCAAATTCGCCCCACACCACCACGCTCACGTCCTTGTCGAGGCCGCGGTCGTGGAGATCCTTCACGAGTGCGGTCACGCCTTGGTCGAGCACGGGCAGTTGCTTCTTCAGCGTCTCGAAGTTCTTCGAGTGCGTGTCCCAGCCGCCGAAGTTCAGCGTCACAAATCGCGCGCCTGCCTCCACGAGACGGCGGGCGATGAGGAAGTCGTTCAAAGTGCGGTCACCTTTCGTCTTGTAGGTATCCGCGACGGATTTCTCCTCGCGGCTCACGTCGAGTGCCTGCACAAGCTTGCTGGAGGTGACGACACTGAACGCCTCCTGATTGAACGAATCGAGCCCTTCCATCTGGCCGCTCGCATCTGCCGCGCGGCGGAAGGAGTCGATGCCCGTGAGCAGCGTCTTGCGGTCTTCGAGTCGGTCGAGCGTGATGCCATTCAGCACCATGTCGGCCTTGCCTTTTCCACTCGGCGAAAATGGCGAGTGCGCTGCGCCGAGGAAACCTGCGCCGACGGCGGACATCCCGTTCAGCCCGATGTAAGGCGGGATCCCGCTGCGATTGCTGCTCTGCAATTTGGACACCACCGCACCGACCGACGGCCAGCCGCCTGTGGGAGCCTGACTCGACTTGCCCGGGTGACCGGTCATCTTTTGGAACGAACTGTGTTCGCCCGCCGAGTCCGTGATCGAGCGGACCGCCACGAACTTGTCGAAATTCGCCGCGAGCTGCGGCATGTGCTCGCAGATCCGGACGCCGGGGACGCACGTCGAGATGGCGTGAAATTCACCGCGGAACTCGCTCGGTGCATCTTCCTTGATGTCGTACATGTCCTGATGCGACGGGCCGCCGGGCAGGTAGATCATGATGATCGATTTCTGCGCCGAGATGCTGCGCCCCGACTGCGCCTCCGCGCGCAGCAGGTCCGGGAGCGCGAGACCGCCGAGGCCGAGCGCGCCGATTTGCAGGAAGTTCCGGCGCGATACGCCGTCGCAGAATGACTGTTGTTTGCCGAGTATCTTGATCATGGGGTGGGGTTCTGTGGGGTTGTTTTGGAGGTTACGATTGAAATGGGGTGCCGACGAGTTCCTTCATCGGCTCGCAGCCGGGCTCGACCAGATACTGCGGACGGCCCGAAAGGTCGGTGACAGTCGTCTTGTTCACGTCGATGCCGAGGTTCTGGTAAAGCGTCGCGAAGACTTCGCCGAAGCGCACCGGGCGATCCACCGCCTCGCCGCCGAGCCGGTCCGTCGAGCCGATGACCTGGCCCACTTTCATCCCGCCGCCGGCGAGCAGCGCGCACGAAACACGCGGCCAGTGGTCGCGGCCCGCGTCCTTGTTGATCGTCGGCGTCCGGCCAAACTCGCCCCACACGACCACCGACACATCCTTGTCCAGCCCGCGCTGGCGCAGGTCGGTGAGCAGTGCGGTGAGACCTTGGTCGAGCAACGGCAAGTCCTGCCGCAGTGCGTCGAAATTTTTCCCGTGATGATCCCACCGGCTGAACGCCACCGTCACACAGCGCGCTCCAGCCTCGACGAGCCGGCGCGCGGCGAGGAAATGCTCCATCAGCTTCGGTCCGCCGTCATCCCGGTTCTTGGCGTCGCCCTTGCCGTAGCTGTCGCGGATGCGCGGGTCTTCCTTCGAGACGTCCAGCGCTTCGAGCAGCTTGCTGGAGGTCAGCACGCCGAACGCCTGCTCGTTGAACGAGTCCATCCCGTCCATAACGCCGCTCGCATCCACGTCGCGGCGGAAGCGGTCGAAATTCGTGAGCAGCGAGCGCCGGTCGGAGAGCCGGTCGAGCGTGAGGCCATTCAGCGTCATGTCCTCCGTGCCGCTGCCCTTGTTCGGCTCGAAAGGTGCATGGGCGATTCCGAGGAAGCCCGGCAGGCCCGTGCGTGCCCATTCCATGTGGCCCATCTTCGGCGCGAGCCCGACGAATGGCGGCACCGCCGGATCGATGGTGCCTTGGATCTTCGACAGCGCCGACCCGAGTGACGGCCAGCCTCCCTGCGGCTGATTCTTGAACGAGCGCCCCGTGAGGCATTGGAACGCATCATGCCCGCTGTCGCAGTCCGACATCGAACGGATGAGCGCGCACTGGTCCATCATCTTCGCCAGCCGCGGCAGATGCTCCGTGATCTGGATGCCGTCCACATTCGTGCCGATCGGCTTGAATTCCCCGCGGATTTCCGAAGGCGCATCCATCTTCAGATCGAAGATGTCCTGATGCGACGGCCCGCCCGGCAGGAAAATCATGATCACCGCCTTGTGCGACCGCTTCACCCCCGACTGCGACTCGGCCCGCAAAATCTGCGGCAGGCTCAATCCCCCCAGCGCCAGTCCGCCGATGCGGAGAAAATCGCGACGCGAAACGCCATCGCAGAAGCGGGCGTTCTTGCTGCCGAAAATGGTAATCATGCGGTGCTGTTTTGAGTTCGGCACCCGCTACGAGTGGCGGATGACAACCTGACAACCCCCGATCCCCCGCATTCTCAGGAGAAAATTGCGCCAAATGACACACCGTTGCATCCGTCCCGACCCTCGGCGCGGGTCATCGCGCAACCCAGTCCGCTCAAATCCCGCTTTCCTATTCGCGTCGCCGTTCGTTTGGATCGGAGCCGAATCCTGCATCACTCTCGCCTTCTCAACTCCAACCACATCCCCGGCCACTCGCCGCTCTCCTTCGCAGAAATATCCCGCTTCCGCTTCGGCCCATCACCTGCCCGACCCGGACCTTTGCCTGATTCCCTCCCACAGAGCGCGCTGGGCAAAGCCCTCACCTACACCCTGGACCTCTGGCCCGCGCTGGAAGTCTTCGTGGGCGACGGCCGCATCGAAATCGACAACAACGGCGTGGAGAACGCGATCCGTCCCACGGCCCTTGGGAAAAAGAACTGGCTGTTCATCGGCGAAGCCCGGGCCGGGGAACGCGCAGCGATCCTCTACACGATCGTGGAGAGCTGCCGCCGGCGCGGCATCGATCCCATCGCCTGCCTGCGCGACGTGCTCAC